>MTKZ01001608.1_pt2 | contig 42396 bp, 35 predicted proteins | sample 1042781 | NCBI WGS metagenome assembly MTKZ01 (sample SAMN06212207, study PRJNA360539) | anaerobic digester metagenome | biome: Wastewater treatment plant; material: sludge; isolation source: anaerobic digester fed with sludge from wastewater treatment plant | place: Denmark: WWTP Viborg ...
GGCATGGTCCACCCCTTGCCGGTCCGGATGATCCGTGAATTCGCGTCCCGGGTGAAAAAGCTCTACGTGGTCGAGGAACTTGACCCCTTCATCGAGGAGCAGGTCCGGGCCATGGGCATCGCCGTCACCGGAAAGGAGGTCTTTCCCTACACCAACGAATTCGATCCCGGCGTGATTGAAAAGGCCATCCGCGGCGAGGCCGGGAAACCGCTGAGCCTGCATGCCATTGCCATCCCGCCGCGGCCGCCCAACCTCTGTCCGGGCTGCCCCCATCGCGGGCTCTTTTATGTCCTGGGAAAAATGAAGGCCTTCGTGACGGGCGACATCGGCTGCTATACGCTGTCCTACATGAAGCCGCTGGAAGGCCTGCATTCCTGCGTCTGCATGGGGGCCAGCATCGGCATGGCCCACGGCATGAGCAAGGCGCTGAAGGAGAAGGGAAAGGGAAAAGTGGTAGGGGTGATCGGCGACTCGACCTTCATTCATTCCGGAATCACGCCGCTGCTGAACCTGGCCTACAACAAGGGCGATGCCGTCATCGTCATCGCGGACAACCGGACCACGGCCATGACGGGCATGCAGGAGCATCCGGCAACCGGCTTCACCCTTCAGGGTGAGCAGACCGGCCAATTGAATTTTGCGGAACTGGCCTCCACCCTGGGCATCAAAAGCGTCCGCACCATCGACCCCTACGACATCAAACAGACGCGGACCGTCATGAAAGAGGAACTGGCCAGACCGGGTGCGTCGGTAGTGATTTCCAACCGGTCCTGCGTCCTGTTCAAGAGGCACCAGACGGGACCGCAGAAACCCCTTCGCGTCGATCCCGCAAAGTGCATCGGATGCAAGGTCTGCCTCGGCCTCGGCTGCCCGCCGATTTCCTGGAGGAAGTTCGAGGACATGCCGGAAAGCGAGATCCGCAAGAACGCAAAGAAACAGGAGGGCCATTCCGTCATTGATCGGAGTCTCTGCAACGGCTGCACGGTATGTCAGCAGCTCTGCAAGGCCGGCGCCATCGGAGAGGAGGATAACGCTCATGAATGACGAGGTTAGAAGCATACTTTTAGCCGGCGTCGGCGGCCAGGGCATCCTGCGGGCGAGCGACATCCTCTGCCTGGCCTTTATGGAATCCGGCCTGGATGTCAAGAAAAGCGAGGTGCACGGCATGGCCCAGCGGGGCGGCTGCGTCACCAGCCATGTCCGGTACGGGCGCAGGGTTCACTCGCCGATTGCGAAGAAGGGCGATGTGGACATCCTGGTGTCCTTTGAAAAGCTCGAGGCCCTGCGCTACCTGGACTATCTGAAGCCGGATGCATCGATCATCATCAATGAAGAGGAGATCTACCCGCCGTCGGTCAATCTCGGCGACGCGAAATACCCCGAACATATCGATGAAATGATCCGCCGCCACTTCAGGACGGTCAAAATGGTTGACGGCCCGGGGATTGCCCGCGCGGCCGGAAACAGCAGGGCCGTCAACACGGCTCTGCTGGGCGTCTTGGCCAACTTCCTCAGTATTCAGAGCGCTGTCTGGGAAAAGGTCCTGCGGGAGGCTTTTCCGGAGAAGGCGCTGAAGGCAAACCTGGAGGCCTTCCGTCTTGGCCGGTCAGCCTGACCATTCATTTTGTGCAAAGATTACCATCACACTCGAAACAGTCTTGACCGCTGCATCGACGCCCCGCATTTTATGTTTTTTCAAAAATGTCGGGTGAAGGGGAGTGCCCCACAAACACCAATGATTTCAATTCATATTGCATGTCAGGTCTTGACATTTTCAGAATGGATGGGTATTTTTTCAACAAAATCTCAAAGAATTTGAACATTTCCGAGGAGCTCAATGGCAGAAGATTACTACAAGACGCTGGGCGTCGAAAAAAGCGCGACCGAAGAGGAAATCAAGAAGGCGTACCGGAAGCTCGCCATGAAATTCCATCCGGACCGCAATCCCGGAAACAAGCAGGCGGAAGAGAAATTCAAGAAGATCAGCGAAGCCTATGCTGTCCTGAGCGACCAGGAAAAACGAAAGCAATACGACAGTTTCGGCTCAGATGCCTTCCGGCAGCGCTACAGTCAGGAGGACATTTTCAGGAACTTCGACCTGAACGACATCCTGAGGGAATTCGGGTTCGGGGGATTCGGCGGCGGCAGAACCTCCCGCACATATACCACCGGGGGGCGTGGCGGACGCACCTACACCACCTACGGGCAGGGCGGCAGCGATGATCCCTTTGCCGATCTTTTCGGAGGGGGCCGGCAGTACAGCCAGATGCCTCGAAAAGGCCAGGATATAGAGTATAACCTTTCGATTACATTGGAAGAATCCGTATTCGGGGCAGAAAAGAAACTCGCACTGCAGAAGGAGGACCGCATCGAGGAGATCAACATCAAGATTCCGCCCGGAATCAGCAGCGGCAAGAAACTGCGCCTGGCGGGAAAGGGTTCGCCGGGATTCCATCAGGGTCCGCAGGGGGATCTTTACCTGAACATCACGGTCCAGCCGCATCCGATCTTCGCACGCGACGGAAACGACATTCATGTGGAAAAATCGGTCAGCTTTTCCCAGGCGGTGCTGGGAAGCAGCATCGACGTTCCGACGATCGACGGCACGATGAAGCGGATCAAGATTCCGGCCGGAACCCAGAACAATACCAAGATCAGAATGAAGGGTTTCGGCGTACCCATCTTGAAGGGTGGAGGCAAGGGAGACCAGTTCGTGAAAATTTCCATTGACGTGCCGAAGAGGCTTTCGGACAAGCAGGCGCAGCTGGTCAGGAAACTGAGTGAGGAAGGGCTGTGAGACGAATTTACTCAAATGCCGTTGATCTCAAACAATCAATAGAATGTCGTATAAGATATGTTATGTAAACTTTCAGATACACGCAATCCTGCCGCTTTCATCATATCAGCTCCATCTCCCCCCAGACGCCAAGTTCCGTTCCCATTATAATTAAAATCCCGAGAACGCCATTTATTTTGCATCCCCGGGAAATCGCCTTTCGAATGTCCGATTTTGATTTGCTGACGTTCCCGATTGCCGTCGCCGCCGCATCGGCAAGGGATGCTGAACGTGATTTTACGCATACCGCATCGGCCCTTCCGAGGCTTAACGATGGTCCGACTGTTGCCGATGACGTGCAGATACCTGCGGGCATTTCAGACGGGCGCACTCTCAGGGCGATCTTCTCGCTCAGGGGCGAATCGCCTGCGAAAATTCCGACAGTAATATCTCTCAATGTATTCAAGAATATATCTCCTCCATTCTCAACAATTACATTAGGGTTATGCCGGAGAAGATCACGGCCGACATGTTCCGCAACGGCCCCGGCGACAGAGGCCATGGGGCCGACACCGGCCAAACTGGAGACGCTCAGCATGTCCCGGACGATGTCCGGCGCCAGGTGGTCCTGGTCAATCGGAGTGAGCGATGTCAAAAAATCGGGGTTTATTCTGATGTAAGATTCGAGATGGCCGCGGTATTTGTGAACCGATCGAAGCGCCACCTGCGTCAGGTCGGTATCCGAACTGATGTAAAGGTCCGTCTCACGGACTTTTACCTGGTACGAGACCAGATCATGCCTGAAGATTTTGTTGCGGTAGGTTCTTTCGGTGAATCCCATGAATGATCCGGCTTTTTCATGCGAACCGGGTCGCGCCTGCGCCAAGGATTCGGTCGGCTTCTTTTTTCAGCAGTCCGGTGGGTTCCACCCTGCAGTTTGCGCCGAGATAGACGACCGTACAGCTCTGTCCGTTCAGCAGCTCGATGTATCCGTCTGTTTTTCCGATGTGATTCTTCAGGAGCCCCTTGAGTGCATTCAGGGACTCGAAGTTCAAGCGCCCGGCGTCGAACCGGAAATGTACGGCGCGGGGCGGCTGATCGACGGCATTGGCAAGCGTTTCGATTTCCGCAGCGATAATCTTGACATCCTTTGCCTTTCCGCCGTTGAAAGTGTGCGGATCTCCACCGGTTAGATCTTCCTCGGTAACATCGGCAACGCCTCGTATGAGGACGGGATCATCGCCGTGCAGCAGGGGGTAGGCTTTTTTGTAGACATCGGCAAAAAAGATTGCCGTGAGCGAGCCTTTCAGGTCTTCAAGCGTGACATAGGCCATGATATCTCTCTTCTTTGTCTTGACTTCCCGGATATTGCCGACGATGCCGCAGACAGCAACTTCATCCTTGTCGGTTTTGTCCAGGATGGTCACCGCGTCCGCATTCGTTACAAATGAGAGCTTGTCCGCAAAGCTGGAAAGGGGGTGGCCCGTGACATAAAAGCCGAGCGTTTCCTTTTCGTATGCGAGCAGTTCCTTGTGATCCCATTCCGGGACGGCGGGCAGGAAAGACGGTTGCGGTGGGACGCCGTTCACGTCTTCCCGATGATCCAGATGATCGAAGATGCTGCTCTGCCCGCTATTCTTTTCCCTTTGCAGGCGCTGGGCCAGTTCCATGGTTTCCTCGTAGGTGGCCATGAGATGGCTTCTCTTTTGCCCGAGGGAATCGAAGGCGCCGCATTTGATCAGGCTTTCGACCACACGCTTGTTGATCTTCCGCGGGTCGATCTGTCCGCAGAAATGATCGAACGACTGAAATTTCCCCTGACGGTTCCGGGCTTCGATGATGGCGTCAATGGCGCCGACGCCGACATTTTTAACGGCGGCAAGGCCGAAACGAATATGGGCGCCGGACACGCTGAAATCCCGCAGCGATTCGTTGATGTCCGGGGGCAGGACATTGATGCCCATCTCCTTGCAGCCGGCGATGTGCTTGATGATTTTGTCACGGTTGTCTTTTTCGCTGGTCAGAAGAGCCGCCATGAACTCTGCCGGGTAATGAGCCTTCAGGTAGGCCGTCTGATAGGAGATCATCGCATAGGCCGTGCTGTGAGACTTGTTGAAACCGTACTCGGCAAATGTCTCCATCTGCTCCCAGATTTTCCTGGCTTTCGGCTCCGGAATTTTGTTGACCTTGGCGCCCTGGAGAAACTTCGGCCTTTCCTTCTCCATTTCTTCGGTCTTCTTCTTGCTCATGACCTTCCGGAGCGTGTCCGCTTCCGCCATCGTGTACTGACCGATCATGCTGGCAATCTGCATCACCTGCTCCTGGTAGACGATGACGCCGTAGGTTTCCTTCAGGATGGCCTCAAGCTCCGGCACTTCATAGGCGATCCGGGTCTTCCCCTGTTTCCGGGAAATGAACTCGTTCACCATGTTCATCGGACCGGGGCGGTAAAGCGCGATCAGGGCGATGACATCCTCGATGCAGTCCGGCTTCATTCTGATCAGGATATCCTTCATCCCCGCGCTTTCCAGCTGAAAAACGCCGTCCGTTTCGCCGCGCATCAGCAACTGGTATGTTTTTTCGTCATTCAGCGGCAGCGCATCGATATCGAGATCATCCCCCCTGCCCTCCCGGATGAGCTGGAGCGTGTTCTTGATCACCGTCAGGGTCTTTAATCCCAGAAAATCGAATTTCGTCAAACCGACCGTCTGGATGCCGTCCATGGCAAACTGCGTGACCACATCATCTTTCGGCGAGCAGAGCGGCACCCGCTCCACGAGCGGGACATCGGAAATGACGACGCCGGCGGCGTGGGTCGAGGCGTGGCGGTTCAAGCCCTCCAGCGAACGCGACAGCGAAAGCAGCCTGCTGATTTTCGGGTTCTTTCTTTCCTCCTCCTGAAGGCGGGGCTCTTTCATCGCCTCCGCCAGCGTGATGTTGAGCTGGTTCGGGATCAGCTTGGCGATGGCGTCCACCTCCGCGTAGGGCATGTTCAATGCCCTGCCCACGTCCCGGATCACTCCCCTTGCCTGCATTTTCCCGAAGGTGATGATCTGCGACACTTTGTCGGTTCCGTATTTATCCATCACATAGCGGATGATTTCATCCCGTCGCTCCTGGCAGAAATCGATGTCGATATCGGGCATGCTGATGCGGTCCGGGTTCAGGAATCTTTCGAAGAAAAGTCCGTACCGGATGGGATCGATTTTCGTGATCCCGAGGGCATAGGCCACGAGGCTTCCGGCCGCCGATCCCCGACCGGGCCCAACGGGAATCTCCCTCTGGCGGGCATAGGCGACAAAATCCGACACGATCAGAAAATAACCGGCAAACCCCATGGATTTGATCATTTCCAGTTCTGCCCGAAGGCGCTTTTCGTATTTCTCCCGAAGCGTGCCGTTGGCCTTTCCCTTCATGATATTCGGCATCCGCTCCTGAAGACCCGCCTCTGCATTGGATTTCAGGATGTCATCCAGTGTTTCGTTGTCGCTGATTTCAAAGTGCGGGAGAAAAAATTTCCCGAATTCAAAGGTCAGATTGCACCGCTCAGCGATCCGGACCGTGTTGTCCAGGGCCTCCGGACAGTGGGAAAACAGCTTCCGCATCTCCTCCGGCGACTTCAGGTAGAACTGGTCCGTCGCGAACCGCATACGCTCCCGGTCTTCCAGCGTTTTGCCGGTTTGAATGCAGAGAAGCACCTCATGGGCCTCTGCGTCTTGGCGATCAATGTAATGACAATCATTGGTGGCGACCAGCGGGATGGAAAGCTCCCGGCTCAATGCGAGGAGCCCGCTGTTGACCTTCTTCTGATCGGGAAGGCCGTTTTCCATGATCTCCAGAAAGAAATGATCGTCCCCGAAAATTTCACGGTATTCCATGGCGGCATTTCGAGCCGCCTCCATGTTCTCCTGCATCAGTAAACCGGCCACCTCGCCGTGAAGGCAGGCGCTCATGCCGATCAGCCCCTCGTGGTGCATTTTCAGGAGTTCCTTGTCGATGCGGGGCCGGTAATAAAATCCTTCCAGATAGCCGGCGGTAGTGAGTTTCATGAGGTTCTTGTAGCCCTGCATGCTCTTCACCAGGACCAGGAGGTGCCGCGCCGATTCCCCGGGGCTCCGGGGAGTCTTGTCGAAACGGCTCCCAGGCGCGACATACAGCTCGCAGCCGATGATGGGCTTGACACCCTGCTTGTAGGCCTGCTGGTAAAAGCTGATGGCTCCGAACATATTGCCGTGATCGGTCATGGCAATGGCGGGCATTTGGTACTGCTTTACTTTTTTGAACAGATCGTCCAGGCGAATGGTTCCATCGAGGAGGCTGTACTGGGTGTGAACGTGGAGGTGGACGAAATCGGCATGCTTCATCGGGTTAATCCAGCCAGTAGTTGGGCGCTTCCTTGGTGATGATGACATCATGGACATGGCTTTCCCGGAGCCCCGCCGACGTGATGCGCACGAATCTGGCGCGCTCCCTCAATTCCGGAATGGTCCGGCACCCCACATAGCCCATACCCGCCTTGAGACCTCCGATAAGCTGAAGGATGCTCGCGGACAGTGAACCCCGAAAGGGGACCCGGCCTTCAATCCCTTCGGGAACAAGCTTCAGATTGTCTTCCATGTCGTCCTGATAGTAGCGGTCCCGGCTCCCCATCTTCATGGCCTCGAGAGACCCCATGCCGCGATAGAGCTTATAGCTCCTTCCCTGAAACAGGATGGTCTCGCCGGGGCTCTCCTCCGTACCCGCAAACAGGCTTCCGATCATGACGGTGTGGGCGCCCGCCGCCAGAGCCTTGGCGATGTCGCCGGAAAATTTGATGCCTCCATCGGCAATCACGGGAATGCCCAGACGGGCGGCAGCCTTGGCGGCATCCCGTATGGCGCTCATCTGGGGAACGCCGACGCCGGCGATGATCCGCGTCGTGCAGATCGAACCCGGCCCGACGCCCACCTTGACGGCATCCACGCCGGCCTCGATCAGGGCCTCCGCCCCTTCCCGGGTCGCGACGTTACCCGCAATCAGTTCGCAGTTGGGAAAATTGCGCTTCGTGTCGCGGATCGCGTCAAGCACCCCCGCGGAATGTCCGTGCGACGTGTCGATGACGATGACATCCACTCCGGCGTTCATCAGCGCCTCGACCCTCTGCTCACGGTCCAGAATTCCGACCGCAGCGCCGACGCGCAAGCGCCCCAGTGAATCCTTGCATGCGTTCGGGTACTTCTTGATTTTCTCGATATCCTTGATGGTGATGAGCCCCTTGAGATTGTATTCGTCATCGACCACCAGCAGCTTTTCGATCCGGTGCTTGTGCAGCAGCTTTTTCGATTCTTCCAGGGAAATGCTGGATTTCACGGTGACAAGACGGTTTTTGGTCATCACCTTGGTAACCGGCTGATCGAGGTTGCTTTCAAAGCGAAGGTCCCGGTTGGTGAGAATGCCCACGAGCTTTCGATTTTTCACTACGGGAACGCCCGAAATCCGGTAGCGGTTCATGAGATCGAGGGCGTCCCGGACTTTCTGTCCGGGTTCGATCGTGATGGGATCCACGATCATGCCGCTTTCCGATTTCTTGACCTTGTCCACCTCGGTGACCTGTCTTTCGATGCTCATGTTCCGGTGAATGATGCCGATGCCCCCCTCCTGGGCCATGCAGATGGCGGCTCTGGATTCCGTTACCGTATCCATGGCGGCGCTGACGATGGGGATGTTCAGCGCTATCCTTCCGGTCAGGAAAGTTGTCGTCTCGACATCCCTCGGCATGATGGCCGATTCCGCAGGCACCAGCAGCAGATCGTCAAATGTCAGGGCTTCCTTCACATGATCTTCCAGCATGTTTGCCTCCCGATGATGGTTTTGACTTCGAGGTGGATTAGAGATAAACCGCACGAATCGGCCGTGCAGGTCATTTATGTTTAATGAAATAGCGGTGGCCGTTCAACCGGATAAAGAAATCGTTCCGGCTTTCATCGTATTCGATGTCGTCTGCCAGTTGATAATAACTCGCCCGCAAAAATCTGGCGTCAAACGCCTCATTCTTGATGGAGCAGTAAAGTACATTGTCATTCCCGATTCGGAGCGTTTCCGGATCGAGGGGCTCCACGGTATCATCAGACAGGAGCAGATGGATGGCTGCCCGGTAATCCGTTTCTGAAACGGTACGATGGACCGACTTTACAACGAACGGAGCGTCTTCAACCTCAAGGTAGCACCGGTCATTCGGGAGCTCGATCAAATAGCGGCCGGATTCGTCCTGCCTCAGATTCTGGTAGAAAAAGTTCACGATCTCCCTTCTGAACATTTCGGCGCCCTTGTAATACCAGACCCCATTCTTGTCAATCCGGATGTTGCAGAAAGGAATGTTTTCCATAATCGACATGGAACCTGTGCTCAGAATGTTTTCCTGCTGTCCAGAAGCAGGGTCACCGGACCGTCGTTGACCAGTTCAACCTTCATCATGGCCTGGAATTCGCCACGCTGTACGTCATCAATTCTTTCTGAAGCTTTTTGAATGAAATAAAGGTAATGCGCCCTGGCCGGCCCGGGATCTTCTGCACCCGTAAAGGAGGGCCTTCGCCCCTTGCGACAATCTCCCAGCAGCGTAAACTGGGATACGATCATCAGTCCGCCACCTGTATCCTGAAGGGAAAGATTCATCTTCCCCTCCCCGTCCTCGAAAATCCTCAAATTGATGAGCTTTTCAACCAGGTAATCGGCATCATCCCTCGCATCGCCTTTTTCAATGCCGAGAAAGACAAGAAGACCGGGTCCAATGGCTGAAACCACCCGGCCATTGACAGAAACCACAGCCTTATCCACTCGTTGTACAACCAATCGCATGAAGGTCTCTCTTCAACAATAATTCATGTTAGCAATAATGGGGGGACGCTTCAAGTTTTTTCTCGGTTTTTCTGATTGGATTCGAGAAGCGGTTTCAGCTATGGTCCGTGATCTCGGTAACAGCAAGGTTTTCAAGATCCGCAAACTGGCGGGATCCGGACGGATCGCCAAGCATGACATCCCTCACGCGTGCAAAAGAATTTTTGACAAAGGCTTCCCTGTCCTGCCTGAAATGTCTGATTCCATAATGAATTTTCTCTCGATCCTTGCGGCTCATCTTCTGGATGACGCGTTTTGTCATCCAGATGGATCCGCTACGGCCATGTTTCGCCAGCCCGATTGCCTCCAGAATCGCTCCGCCGAAAGTGACTGGCGACGCGCCGGTTGGCGTTTGAATGAAACCCAGGTGCTCTTCTCCCTCACTGATCCCGATATTCAGGCAAAGTTCATTGAACCAGCCCTTTCTCAGCTTCCATTCCATCGTTAATTTCATCATGGCTTCACGCAGTTCCATGGCACATTGAACTGCATTCATCAGGTATGGGTTATCGGTCGTTTTCAGAAAATAAAATAATGTGATTCCCTGCCACGGATGCCTTGCCCAGAGCCCGCGGTTGCTTTCCGCGGCCGCCGATGCTGAATCCCACAGCTGACGGACAAGATCGAAATACTCCTCGGGGTGCAGTTCCGCACGGACACGCTCCGCATCCTGCAAATCGGCCGCCAGTACACAAAACGAACGAAAGTCCGGATTGAGCGCTCCATGATCGTCTCGAATCTTCAATTTTGCGCTTTTCCCGGCCCGCTCCGGCAGAAGATCTTCAAACAGTGAACCCTGTATCTGGATGCTGTTTTTTCGTTTCAGCCCTTCAGGTCGCTGAGGTGCCGGCAAGGCTTTCTTCAGTCGATCCAGGATCATCTTCATCGCCAAGCCATCCGTTTTCAGCGTTTTGATCTGTTCAAGTGTCGACAGGGCCGACTTCGGAAAATACCCGATTCTTCTTGCCTTTATCAGCGGATCAGACGGTTTGCGTACATCCGGTTTCGGCAAAATATTCATTCTGATGTAGTTGTTGAGAGTTGCCCTTGATATATTTGTTTTTTCAATTAATTCAACACTGGATATCCATTCCATTTTTTCGCCTTACAAAATATTTTCCATGATAATCTGTACTGTTTAATTGTATTTTTGATAAATTCATTATCCATACAATTAAATGTGAATGATTTTACCATATTCGATCCAATTGTCAAGATAGCCGGTTTTGCAAATAATAATCTGCATGAACGAGATGTTATTATATATAATAATATGATGGATTACAAGTAATTGAACAGTTTAACTTTAATTGTTACTTTATATATTTTGATCAAATTGGGATCCGATTCATTTGCCGGTCCGGCTTGATTCTGCTATAATTTGAAATCATGAAAAGAAGGATTCTCCTGGTCAACCCGTGGATCTATGATTTTGCCGCATACGATTTCTGGATCGCCCCGCTCGGCCTGCTTTATATCGCATCTTTTTTAAGAAACAACGGTTACCGTGTCCAGGTCGTTGATTGTCTCGCCTCCCCTCTTCCGGACTTTTGCCCATCCGGGAAAAAACCCAGAAGGTTTTCCTCCGGACATGGAAAATTCTACAAGGAAATCATTGAAAAACCGGAAGCCCTGCGCGGCATGAAAAGAAAATACAACCGCTACGGCACACCACCGGCTGCATTTCGACAGATATTGAAGGAGATCCCCCGCCCCGATCTGATCTGTGTCACATCGATGATGACCTACTGGTATCCCGGCGTTTTCGAGGCCATCCGCATCCTGAAAGAGGCTTTTCCGGGGTCGCCTTTGATTCTGGGCGGAGTTTATGCGACGCTCTGCCCGGAACATGCCTCCGGATCCGGAGCGGACGTTGTCGTGTCCGGCGAGGGAGAAACCCGACTGCCCGAAATCCTGAAAAAGATTCTGGACGATGATTGCGGATTTCTAACGGATCCCGACGATCTCGACTCCTATCCCTACCCTGCTTTTGATCTTGCGGTGCGCCGTGAGCAGATCTCTCTTCTCACATCGAGGGGATGCCCTTTCCGATGCGGTTACTGCGCATCCCATCTGCTTCATGAGGGTTTCCGGAGAAGAAAACCCCATAAAGTGGCCGATGAAATCGAGTACTGGCACAAATCTTTCGGGGTCCGTCACTTCTCGTTCTACGATGACGCTCTCCTCGTCCGGCCCGACGAATTGGCAATACCGCTCTTTGAAGAAATCAGCACAAGGGGCCTGTCCTGCCATTTTCACTGTCCAAACGGGCTTCACCTGTGCGAGATAACGCCGGAACTGAGCCGTCTGATGCTCCGCGCCGGCGTGCGGACGCTACGCTTTGGTTTCGAGACGTCGGACGCCGTCAGACAGCGGGAGACCGGCGGAAAAGTCAACAACGAAAACCTGCGCCGTGCGGTTGCATACCTGACGGAAGCCGGTTACCGGCCGGTGGACATTGGGGTTTATCTCCTCTGCGGCATGCCCGGTCAATCGGCAGTTGAAGTCCGGGAAAGCATCGCTTACGTATCGCAGTGCGGCGCGAGGCCCATTCTCGCCGAGTACTCCCCCATTCCGGGGACGGCGCTGTGGAGCGATGCCGTGCAGGAGTCAGCCGATCCGATCTCCCTGGAGCCCCTGTATCAGAACAACTCCCTGCTGCCCTGCCGGAACCGGAACCTGACTTACGAGATGTACCGGCATTGCCAGGCGATGACGAGAATTGTGAAGGCGGGAATTGCTTGACAGAATGCCCGTGAGAAGGCGATAATAGGAACATGAATTCCTGGTTCTGGTGGGTCAAAAATGCGGCATTGACCCTTGTCTCGCTCCTTTTTCTTGTTCTCGGCGTGGAGACGCTGATTGCCTCCTATCGGCTCAACAATCCCCTGACATTTATCATGGGTTTCTTCTCGGCCAGCCTGATCATTCTTGTAAGCGCTGTCGGCGTCCTTTATCCGGTCATTCAGGTGTTCAGCCTTTTCAAAGCAAGGAAATGATGAACGCAGGCCGAAAAATTCTCAAACTCCTCGCTTTTTCCATCCTGACCCTGCTCCTTGTAGGGCCTCTGACCGCCGCGGATTATGATCTTGAAAAGAAGGTCCGCAAGTTCACGTTGAAAAACGGTTTGCGCGTCCTGCTCGTGGAGAGGCATGTCAGTCCGACCGTGTCCCTTTACATCCGTTACCGGGTCGGCGCCGCGGATGAAGCCGGCGGGAGGACCGGTACGGCCCATTTGCTGGAACACATGATGTTCAAGGGAACCGCCTCCATCGGCACCAAAAATTACGAAAGAGAAAGAAAAATCCTGCGGGACATCAAAAAAACCGGCTCCCGTCTGGACCTGGAAATCATGAAGGGGGACAGGGCGGACCGGAATCGGATTGAAAAACTGACCCGAAAACTCAAGTCACTCCAGGCAGAGCACCGGAAGTGGTGCATCCCGAACGAAATCGACCGCCTCTACACGGAAAACGGGGCCGAAGACATGAATGCCTCGACGGGGCAGGACGTCACGACCTATCATGTCAGTCTGCCGGTCAACCGGATCGAGCTGTGGGCCAGAATCGAGTCGGACCGGATGACCCGGCCCGTCCTGCGGGAATTTTTCACGGAGCGGGATGTGATCATGGAGGAGAGGCGCCAGCGCATCGAATCCGACCCGGAAGGCAAGCTGGCGGAGCAGTTTTTTGCAGCCGCTTTTCAGGCACACCCCTACGGACGACCCATTCTGGGCTGGCCGGCCGACATGCGTTACCTAAACATGGACGAGACCGAGTCCTTCTTCAGGAAAACCCACGCCCCGAACAACACGGTGATCGCCGTGGTCGGCGACATCGACCCGGGAGCAACGCTCAGGATCATCGACCGGTACTTCGGCGGCATCCCGGCACAGGCTCTCGATCGCTCCCCGGTCACCGAGGAACCGCCGCAGACCGGCGAGCGCAGGGTCGAGGTGAATTTCGACGCGAAACCCCGATTGATGATCGGCTATCACAAGCCCGCCCCGCCCGCCTTTGACGACTATGTCCTGGATGTGGCCGAGGCCGTCCTCTCGAAAGGGCGGACCTCCAGGCTGTACCGCAGTCTGGTGGAAAGGCAGCAACTTGCGGAAACCGTGGATGCGGCCAACGGAATGCCGGGGTCCCGGTTTCCCGGCCTTTTTGTCGTATCCGCGACGCCCCGTTCCCCGCATGGCGCAGGCGATGTGGAAGGCGCCATTTACGCCCAACTCGATCAGCTCAAGGAGGAGCTGATTCCGGAGCGGGAACTGCAAAAGACGAAAAACCAGATGAAGGCCGACTATATTCGCCACCTCAACTCGAACTCCGGACTCGCCGGCATGCTGTCCTACTACGAAATCATGATGGGCGACTTTCGCTACTTGACGAATTACATTCAGGTCATTGAAAAAATCGGCCCGGCCGACATCATGACGGCTGCGCGCAAATACTTCCGAAAGGAAAACAGAACCGTCGCCACCCTGGTGTCCCGCAGTGGTGCCACGACAAAGCAGCACGGACCGCCTCCGGAGAAGCAATGATCACAAGGACGAAGATTCTGATTCTTTTCGTATCATGCCTTCTGTGCGTCCCGCATCCGGCTGCCGCCGATGGCTCCCTATCTTCGCATGATTCCGCCGCGGCACCGCCTCCTGACCGGCTCGCCTTCAAGGCGCTTTCCTTCACCCCTCCCCAGGCGAAGCGCCTGGTCATGGACAACGGCATCGTCCTGTACTTCCTCGAAGATCATGAATTGCCGCTGGTCAACATTTCCGTCGTTTTCCGGACCGGCGCCGCTTACGACCCGGATGGTAAAGCCGGCCTTGCCGGGCTGACGGCGCGGACGATGCGGACCGGGGGCGCCGGGACGATGACGGGCGGCGAAATCGACGATGCCCTCGCGTTTCACGGGATTTCCCTTCAGATTTCGATGGAAGCGGACATGGGCCTGGCACACCTCTCCGCCCTGAAAGAGGACTGGACGAAAGGATTCGACATCCTTTCGCAGATCCTTGCGAACCCGGCCTTCGAAGAGGAAAAGCTGCAACTGGCCAAAGACCTGGCGATCGAAGACCTCCGCGGCATTGCCGACGATCCCTCCCGCTACGCTTTTCGGGAATTCCGAAAGCTGCTTTACCGGGGGAACGCCAGGGGAAACCTGGCCACGCCGGCATCGATTCGCGCCATCCAACGCTCCGACCTGGTCGCATTTCACCGGCGCTTCCTCTACCCGAAGAATGTCATGATCACGGTGACGGGGGACATTACGAGGGCCGAGGCTGTCGGCGTGATCAACCGCTGCCTGGGCGCATGGCGGGTCGCAGGGCAAACAGAAAAAATTTCGAGGCCGGCCGGACGCGGGGACGGATCCGTTCATCACATCCAGAAAGACATTCCGCAGTCGGTCATCATCTCAGGCCGTTTCGGCCCGTCCAAGAAAGACAGCGATTTTTACGCCTTCACCGTTCTGGATTTCATCCTGGGAAGCGGCGGATTTCGTTCGCGGCTCTTCCAGGAAATCCGGAGCAACCGGGGTTTGGCGTACAGCACGGGCAGCTTTTACCGACCGAGGGACGATTACGGAGCCTTCGGCGCCTATGCCCTGACCAAATCATCTTCGACCACGGAGGTCCTCGATCTGATGCGTGCGCTGCTGCTGGGAATGAAAGAGAAAGGGATCGATGAAAACGAACTTTCCTGGGCGAAAAAATCCCTGACCAACAGCTTCATCTTTTCGTATCAATCCATCGATCAGATCGCCTTTTCCCAAATGATGCTCGAATATGACGGACTGCCGGCGGATTTTCTGCAAACTTACACAGTGAAGATCAACAAAGTCGGACCGAAGGAGATCCGGTTCGCCGCTGGCTGTTACTACGACAGCCGGGATTTTGTAACACTCGTCCTGGGGAACGGAAAGGGCTTTGAAAAGCCCCTCCCCGAGCCCGTTACGGTGATCCGTATGGAGGGTGCAGAATGATCGATCAGGCAATCTTCTCGACCGTCCGGAGACGGATCGACAGCTATCGGGAAGCGATGATTCAAATGCAGATCGGCTTGACGGCCATACCGGCCCTCGCACCGGAAAACGGCGGCGACGGAGAGTATGAAAAAGCGCGCTATCTCCTTGCGAACCTCAGGGAGCTCGGATTCACGGACATTTGGGAAATCAACGCCCCGGACAGCAGGGTCTCCTCGAAAGTCCGTCCGAACATCATCGCCAGTGTGCCCGGGAGAAAAGACAACCGAACGGTTTGGATCCTGACGCATCTGGACATCGTGCCGCCGGGCGAAATGAAGTTCTGGGACAGCGATCCCTACCGGGGCTACGTGAAAAACGACCGGATATACGGGCGGGGCACGGAAGACAACCAGCAGGACCTCGTCGCCTCCCTTTTTGCCGCCAAGGCATTTCTGGATGAGGGCATCGTTCCGGAGAGCAACATCGGCCTCGCATTCGTATCTGATGAAGAAACCGCCAGCCGCTGGGGTCTCGACTACATCCTCCGGCATGAAAACAACCCCTTCAAAAATACCGACCTTCTGGTCGTCCCCGATTCGGGAAACGAGGAGGGGACGATGATCGAAATTGCGGAGAAGAGCATCTACTGGCTCCGCTTCAAAACCGTCGGAAAGCAATGCCATGCCAGCAAACCCGAACTCGGGAAGAATGCCTTCCTGGCCGCCTCCCATCTTGTCGTTCGGCTGGACGAACTGCACGGGGCTTTCGGCGCCGTCGACGCCCTCTATCATCCACCGATGAGCACATTCCAGCCGACGAAAAAAGAAATGAACGTTCCGAACGTCAACACCATTCCGGGGGAGGACGTCTTTTATCTGGACTGCCGGATCCTGCCGCAATACTCTCTCCAGGAGGTTCACGGGCGAATCCGGAGTATGGCCGACGACATTGAACGCCGGTTCGGCGTCCGGATTGAAATCAAGGCGGTTCAGGATGTGCAGGCACCCGCCCCTACCCCCGAAGATGCCCCGGTTGTTCCGGCGCTTCAGGAAGCGATCCGGGCGGTTTATCGGCTTCAAGCCAATCCTGAGGGAATCGGCGCGGGAACGGTTGCCGCCTATTTCCGCCGGGACGGCTATCCCGCAGCGGTCTGGTGCCGAATCGGACAGACGGCCCATCAGCCCAACGAGAACTGCCTGATCTCCAATATGATGGGGAATGCCAAGGTCTATGCGCATCTGTTCCTGCAAAAATGATTGCAATCCGAAAAAGCGCGTGATAGCTTTCCACGCCAGTGTGCTTCAGCGCGTCATCCCCGGCGGCCCGGCTTCCGGGAACCCTGCAACGGGATCAGTAAAGTGGTGAAGCTAAAGCCTGCGTTTCCCTCAGTCGAGAAAATTTCCTTCGAGAACACCGAGAATCTGATCGGCCTTTTCGGCGCGCAGGATCAGCATCTGAAGCTCCTGGAAAAACTGGAGCGCGTCAAGCTGGCGGTGCGGGGAAACATTCTCTCCATTTCCGGCGACATGCCTTCGGTTGCCCTGACGAAAAATCTGATTCTCCAGCTTCATTCCATCCTGCAGAAAGGCTATCCCCTGTTCGCGGCCGACATCGACTATGCACACCGGATCCTCTCGGAAAACAAAGCGACGGACCTGGAAAAAATCTTTCTGGACACGGTTTTCATCTCCTCAAAGAAAAGGGTCATCACCCCGAAAAGCATTGCCCAGAAACAGTATATTGACTGTATCCGGCATCACGATATGGTTTTCGGCATCGGCCCGGCCGGCACGGGAAAGACCTACCTGGCCATGGCCATGGCCGTATCGGCGCTGCTCGAAAAGAAGGTCAACCGGATCGCCCTGGCAAGGCCCGCCGTGGAAGCCGGTGAAAAACTCGGATTCCTCCCGGGCGATCTCGCGGAAAAGGTCAATCCCTATCTGCGGCCGCTCTATGATGCCCTGTTCGACATGATCGACTTCGATCGTGCTTCCGCCCTGATCCACAAGGGGGTGATCGAAGTTGCGCCGCTCGCTTTCATGAGGGGCCGCACGCTGAACGATTCGTTTGTCATTCTTGATGAAGCGCAAAACACCACATCCGAGCAGATGAAGATGTTCCTGACGAGACTCGGATATGGCTCGAAGGCGGTCATTACCGGGGATGTGACCCAGATCGATCTCCCGGCAGACAAGACGCCGGGGCTGATCGAGGCCGAAAGGATCCTGCGGAATATCGACGGAATCCGTTTCATTCACTTCTCGGACCTGGATGTCGTCAGACATCCCCTGGTCCAGAACGTGATCCGGGCATATAACCATCTGGACCGGGAAAAAGCGGCAGAGAGGACCCGTTCGTCAAAATGAAATCCATAAAAACCGCATCCGAGCGGGTTCGGAACCTGATCGGTGAAAAATCCAGACTGACCGGGAAACTTCCGAAATTTGTCCGCAACCCGCTCGCCCAGAAGTGGATCATCGCCCTTTGCCTGTGTCTGGTCCTGTCGCTGCTCCTGATCCCCCGAATCCATCTCGGACGTCCGGATTTCAAAGTCGACATGATTGCCGCCGGCGACGTCAAGGCGGATCGCAGTTTCCTTGTGGAAGACAGGCTTGCCACGGAGCAAAAAAAGATCGATGCCCTGGCTGATGCCCGAAGCGTCTATGACTTTGACAGTGACATGCGTGCCCGGCTGGAAATCGGCCTGCGCAAAGCTTTCCTGTCGGCCGAAGAGTCTTATCTGCTGCAGGTGAGCGATTCCGGTTCCGGCGCACTTTCCCCCGCTGCCGGAAAGCCTGCTCTGTCTCAGTTGAAAGCCGATCTGGAGAAAAACCTGGGCATCGCCTTGACCTCCGTCGAGTTTGAAACCTTCCGCCGCCATGAATTTTCTCCCGCGATCACCGGCAAGATCACCAGACTGATTGCCGACGCCACCGATTCCGTATGGATCACCCATGGAACCATCCCGAAGCAGGACATGGAACGGGGGATCATCACCCGCGACCTGAAAACACTGATTGAGCGGGAGATGAAGGATTTCCCTCCGATACGCCACATGGACGAGATGGAAACCCTCCTCAAGAAAAAAGCTGGGCAACACCTGCGCGGGGTATCACCGGATATTCGGATGGCGGCCCTCTCNNCTGGCGGGCGCGAAACCGGTGTACTATCACGTGCAGTCCGGTGAAATGATTATCCGCGAGGGTGAAAAGATCAATCGGGGCCATCTGGACAAGCTGGAAGCGCTGTACAATGAGCGGGGAGCGAAAAGGTTCTCAGATATCTTTCACTTTCTGGGAATGTTTCTCACCATACTCTTCCTGGCCGTCCTGCTCTACCTTCTGTCCAGGAACTGGATGAAAAAATCGGCGGACATCAACATCGACCTTCTTTTCGTCGGCATCGTATCCATCCTGAAGATCCTGATTGTCAAGTCCGCAATATTCATATCGGAAGCCGTCAACCGGGCTTTCCCGTACATCCCCGCCGATACCTGCTTGTACGCAATCCCGTTTGCGACCGGGACCATGATCGTCGGGGTGATGATCAACCGCAACATGGCTTTGATCTTTTCCATTTTTTCAGCTTTCCTGATCAGTTTCCTCTTCGATAACAAAGTCGCGATGCCTCTTTTCTCTTTGCTGGGCAGCATGACGGCCTGCTACCACATTGTTCACTGCAGAAAGCGAACCGCCTTTTTCAAGGCCGGTCTTTTTCTGGGGTTCGTGAACATGGTCGTCATCCTGGCGTTGGCGCTGTTGAACGGCGCCATTGCCTCGACCGATACCCTGATCAAGCTGGGGATGGGCTTTTTCGGGGGGATTCTGACCGGCACGGTGGTCGCGGGGATTACACCTATTCTGGAGACCTTATTCCGATACACGACGGACATCAAGCTGCTGGAACTCGCGAATCTGAATCAACCCATCTTCCAGAGAATGGTCATTGAGGCGCCGGGAACGTATCATCACAGCATCATCGTGGGATCCATGGTTGAGGCGGCAGCCGAAGCGATCGGTGCAAACCCCCTGCTTGTCAAGGTCAGCGCCTACTACCACGACATTGGAAAAATAAAAAAACCACAATACTTCATTGAAAACCAGATTAATGGGGAAAACCGGCACGACAAACTATCGCCGAGGATGAGCGCTTTGGTGATCATCTCCCACATCAAGGAGGGATGCGAACTGGCCAAGCAGTCGAAACTCGGCGCCGAAATCGTCAACATCATCCGGGAGCATCACGGGAACAGCCTGGTACGCTATTTCTACGACAAGGCGAAAAAAGACGACGACGCCTCCATTCGAGCCCTGCCGGAAAGCGATTTCCGCTACCCGGGACCCAAGCCGCAAACGCGGGAAGCCGGCCTTGTGCTGCTGGGCGATGTCATTGAGGCGTCATCCCGCACGCTGACCAACCCGACGCCGTCACGAATCCGAAACCTGGTTCGCGAGCGAATCGAAAGAGTGTTCCTGGACGGTCAACTCGACGAGTGTGAATTGACCCTGCATGACCTGAACAACATATCGGAAGCCTTTATCCGCATTCTGACCGGTATTTTTCACCAGCGCATCGATTATCCTTCGGCGCCGGTTCAGCCGCTCAATGTGAGATCAATCCGCATTTATGAAAACGCTCATCGAAAACCGGCAGAGACTCGTAAAGCTTGACCTTCGCAGGATCCGCCGCACGGTCCGCGAGGCCGCGAAGCATCTTGGCTGCCCGGAACGCGAAGTCAGTCTCCTTTTCGTCGATAACGAGGCCATCAGCGAGATCAACCGGCAATACCTTAACCGTCCCGGCCCGACCAACGTCATCTCTTTCTCGCAGACAGAGGGGGATTTCGGCCACATCAACCCCCTGCTTCTCGGCGACATTGTGATCTCAGCGCAGCGGGCCGTTTCCGATGCCCAAGCGGGAAATCTGGATGTGAATGACGAGATCGACTTTCTGGTGATTCACGGACTCCTCCATCTGCTGGGTTACAACCACGAAGGATCTGACGAACGGGAGGCCGTGCAAATGAGAGAAATGGAAAATGAGATCTTTCAGAAACTGAGGGGTTTCGGGGTCGAGAGCACCTGACCCGCTGTTTCGATATGCCGGCGTGACCGGGTCGAATCCCGCTGATCCGGTGCGGATTATCGACGGCTTGCAGCGGGATGAGGCCGATGTTTTTCCCCCGGCAATACGCTCGCGGCCATCCCCTTTTCACCGGATGGACCATCCATCCCGCCGCTTCGCAGGCTGCCTCCATTCGGACGGTTTTTGTCTGCCGATCTGCCTCTTTTCCGCTCCCGTTCCCGCGGATCCGGTTCCGGCCTGGATGTCTCGCCTAACCGCCGATTCTCAGGATCTGCCCCGTCTGGATCTTGTTTCCCCGGATCCGGTTCTGCTTCCTGATTTCCGATGGGGTGGTCTTGAAGCGCTGGGCCAGTGAGGAAAGGGAATCCCCCTTCTTCACCTTGTAGCGGACGATCTGACCGTTGTCGCCGGCCGCACCCGTGTCCCTTTCGGGCGTCTTCCCGGCGGATGTTTTGACCGTTCGCCCCGGCGGCACTTTCAGGCTCTGTCCAACACGGAGAGCCCTTTTTGCGGGAAGGTTGTTGCATGCCATCAGTGCACCGACGGAAACACCGTAGCGCCTGGCGATGGAGGTCCGGGTTTCCCCCCGCTTGACTTTGTGCCGCTTGAATCCGCTCTTTACGGACGCCGTCCGGACCAGCTTCGGCTTTTCCCCCTCCGGAATGCTGTCGGCAACCGCAATGAACTTTTCCGCCATTTCGAGGGGCACCTTCAGGTCATATTCGCGGTCCGGGGTCATCCTGTGCCTGAGTTCGGTGTTCAAGCCGACCAGCGTGTCTTCCGGCATGTCGAGCGCTTTCGCGATGTCCTGAAGCTTCATGTTTTTGCGGGTCTTGACGGTTTCATACGGCCATTCCCGTTCCCGGGGCTGACCGAGATCCATGCCGTATTTCGCCGGGTCCCTGATGATGTGCAGGGTAGCCAGAAAACGCGGCACATAGCGGGCTGTTTCATAGGGAAGCTGATGATAGAGATCCCAGAACCGGTCCAGATAGTTCAGGTGCTGTCCGGATATGACGCGGAGCACCCGGTACTCTCCGCAATTGTAACCGGCAAGAACCGTCATCCAGTCACCGAACATGGCGTGCAGGTCTTTCAGATAACCGATGGCGGCACGGGTCGATTTCTGTGCGTCCATTCGTTCATCGATCCACTCCGTCCGGTTCAGGCCATATTTGAAACCCGTAGAAGGAATGAATTGCCAGAGGCCCAGCGCCCGGGCTTTGGAAAGGGCGGCGATCTTGAAGCCGCTCTCCACCAGAGGCAGCCAGGAGAGTTCTTCCGGAAGCCCCGCTTTCTTGAGCTCCTTGACGATCATGGGCCGGTACAGCCCGGACCGCTGGTATGCGGCGATGAAGAAATCCCTTTCGAAACTCTGAAAGCTGCGGATCTCTTTTTCCACATCGGCGTTCATCGTCATGGGAATTTCACTGCGGACTCCGACCGTCGTGGTCTGCTTGGATGAATAAAGCGCCAGAATGCGCTTGGAGATGAGCAGCCTCAGATCGTCTTTCTGCCTGGCGACGGCCGGGTCGTCGTCCGTCTCGATGATGAGGGCATAGGCCTCGTCGAGCAGCTCCAGCGCGCTCTCGAGATCTCCTTTCTTCCAGTGCATCTCGGACTCCTCCAGCAGCGCCAGGGCCTCCTCCATGATGTTCTGCTCTTCCTCCCGGATCTTCCGGTTTCCGTTCGTGTCGGCGTTGCTGTCCGTCGACCCGTTATTTAAATCGAGTTGCGCATGGATCGTTGCCCTTTCCGCCAAACTCACCGTTTCGGCGCCCGTGATTTGAGTGGAAACGATATTGCCAAGCGTGGACTGCCCGAACAGATCGGGCGGGCAAATAACAGAAATTGAAACGGCAAAAGAAAAAGCAACAAAAAAACCAAAAATATTTCTTGTTTTATGCTTCAACACGGCAGCATGCTCCTTTTTGCGTAAAATCATTCGGGTGGTTCCAGCGGTTCTATAGCACAGGCGCCCTTTTTGCCAAAGCCAAAAAATGCGGGCGACATCGCAATTAGGCCGCGGAGAGGAGATAGGCCTCGATGAAGGCATCAATGTCCCCGTCCAGCACACGGCCGACGTTTCCCACTTCCAGATTGGTCCGATGATCTTTGATCATCTTGTAGGGATGGAGCACGTAAGAGCGGATCTGGCTTCCCCAGGCTATGTCCTTTTTCGATTTGTTCACCTCGTCGAGCTTCGCCGTCTGCTCCTGAAGTTTCAGTTCGTAAAGCCTCGACTTCAGGTATTTCATCGCCATCGACTTGTTTTTGTGCTGGGATCTTTCATTCTGGCACTGCACGACGATGCCCGTGGGCAGATGGGTGATGCGGACGGCGGAATCCGTCTTGTTCACATGCTGTCCGCCCGCTCCCGTGGAGCGGTAGGTGTCGATCCGAAGATCCCCTTCGTCGATTTCCACCACGATCTCGTCGTCCACCTCGGGATAAACGAAGACGGATGCAAATGAGGTGTGCCTCCTTGCCCCGGCGTCGAAAGGCGATATGCGGACCAGCCGATGGATGCCGATCTCGGCCTTGGCATAACCATAGGCGTATTCCCCCTCCAGCGTCAGGGATACGCTTTTGACACCGGCTTCATCTCCCGGCAGAAAATCGATGATGGTCGCCTTGAAGTTCCGTCGCTCCGCCCATCGCAGATACATGCGCAACAGCATTTCGGCCCAGTCCTGCGCCTCCGTTCCGCCGGCTCCGGCATGGATCGACATGATGGCATTCATGGGATCCTGCTCCGAGCCGAGCATCATGCGAAGCTCTTCGTCCCGCACGGCGGCCTGCAGAGAACCCAGATCACGGTCCACTTCCGCCAGGGCCGCTTCGTCATTTTCGTCCTTTGCCAGGCCAAGGAGGATTTCCAGGTCTTCGGCGGACGCCCGGAGCTTTCTCCACTGGGCGACGACCGCGTCCAGTCTGGTTTTTTTCTTCAGGATGTCCCGGGCCTTTTCCGGATCGCTCCACAAATCATCCCGTGCGGACAACTGTTCAAGCTCTTTGATGCGGTTTTCCTTGTCCGGAATGTCAAAGACATTCTCCCAGACGTTCAATCCTCTTTTTCAGGTCATTCAGCGCATCCGGCAGTCCTTCAATCATCTCTCCGCCTCCCCTTCTTTATTGAAACGGTCAATATCAGGATCAGGCCCATCATGCAACCATAAACCAGTACGTCGCCATGGGCCGAATAGAACGTTTTCAAATTCATGAACCGGACGGTTCCCCGCAGGGTCCCTTCTTCGAACAGCCGGCTGCGGTCGGTGATCGTTCCGGTCGGATCCACAATCGCGCTGATCCCGGTATTGGCCGCCCGGACCAGGAAGAGCCGGTTTTCGACGGCTCTGAAAACGGTCATGGACAGATGCTGATGAGGCGCGGATGTGTTCCCGAACCATGCATCGTTGGTAATGTTCACCAGCAGTTCCGCACCCCGCTGCCGGTAATTCCGGCCCGCCTCCGCCAGGATGCCTTCATAGCAGATCATGACACCGATGCTTCTCCGGCCCCGGCTGCCATGCATCAGAAGAGGCTCATATCCGGGACCGCTGCGGAAGTCACCAATGCCCACCACCAGTTTGCTGATAAAGGGGAAAAATCGCCGCAACGGCACATATTCTCCGTACGGCACCAGATGAACCTTGTCGTACCGGCCGGCGATTCTGCCGTCCGGCGAGAGAAGAAAGGCGCTGTTCTGGAAATCGATATGCTCCCCTTCCTGCCGGTAACCGGGGCTTCCGAAAAGCACCCAGTTGCCGGTCTGCGAGGCCAGGGCCGTCACGTCCCGTTGCATATCGTTGCGATCCTGAAAAAAGAAAGGGGCGGCCGTTTCCGGCCAGACGATCAAGCCCTCTCCGGAAGGCGCCGCCTGTCGTGAAAGGGAAGCGTAAATACGGAGGGTCTCCCGCTGAAAGGCCGGATTCCACTTGATGCTCTGATCGATATTTCCCTGAATGAGGCTGACAGGCAGGATGGCGGCCGTCTCCATGGCTTTTCTGACCTGATCGCTTCTCATCATGCCGTACCCGTATAGAGCGGCCAGCAGGACAAAACCCGCAAGGACTTCGGCGGAAATCTTCCAGACCGGCATCCGCCTGCGGTCTTCGGACCGCCGGATCTTCAGAATATCGAAGACCACGACATTGATGAATACAATTACAAAGGACAGGCCGAAGACGCCGGTCACGTCAGCGATCTGGATCATGGGACCGTACAGATACTGGGTGTGACCGAGGTTTGCCCAGGGAAAGCCGGTGAGGACATGGGACTTCACATACTCCAGGCATGTCCACAACAGCGGCCCCGAAAAAATCAGAGGGATTTCACTTCGGCTGAAGTAAACAACCCCGGCCGAAAAAACCGCCATGTAGAGGGCCAGATAGGCGGAAAGGAGCAGCATGACGGCAATGCCCACGAAGACCGGCAGGTAGCCGTAATGAACGACAACGAAGGCGATCCAGTAAAAGATCCCGATACATGCGGAAAACCCGGCGATGAAACCCACCGCCATCCCCTGCATGACCCGTTTTCCCTGGAGTGCATAAAAAAGGGGGACAAAGGCCACCCAGGCGGGGATTCCCGCACCGAACTTGGGAAAGGAAAGAAAAATCAGCGCGCCGGAAAGCAGCGCACTGAACAATGTCCTGATGTCAATCCCCAAAACGATTGCCTTTATTCACATCCCCGGGCCGTTCTGATTGTCGGACAACCGTTTGATCCGGACTTTCTTGATGCTTCGTTCGTCGGCGGATTCAACGACCATGTCCAAGTTCTCAATCCGAACCGTTTCGCCGGTAACGGGGATTTTCCGAATTTCGTGCAGAATCAGGCCGCCCAGGGTTTCGAACTCCCCCTCCGGAAAGCGGACGGCAAAATGGTCTTCGATCTTTTCGATTTCCGTCCGGCCGTCCGCGAGGATATCCCCGTCCGGCAGTTCGAGGAACCCTTTCTCCCCCGCGTCGTGCTCGTCGTGGATCTCACCGACGATTTCCTCGATCAGATCCTCCAGGGTGACCAGTCCCGACGTGCCGCCGTATTCGTCGATCACAATGGCCATGTGATATTTCCGCTGCTTCAATTCATGCAGCAGGAGATGGGTGTTCTTCGTTTCCGGAATATAGTAGGGCTTTCGGAGTATCGAGAGAATGTCGTTCTCGCTGACCGGCTTCGACCAGAACTTGAGAAGGTCCTTGACGTTCAGAATGCCGACGATATTGTCGACGCTGCCGCTGTACAGGGGCATCCGCGTATGACCGTAGCGTGTGATCAGACCGATAATTTCCTCGATCGGCGTATCGCTCTGGATAGCCACCATTTCCGTTCTCGGGATCATCACTTCCCGGACGATGGTGTCCCTGAACTCCAGGATGCTCTGGATCATCTCCCCGGACTGCGGATCGATGAGTCCGTCTTCCTCGCCGGCGTCGATGATGGACTGGATTTCCTTCTCCAGATGGGACGAATCCTTGGCGGAAAACATCCCCTTGATCCTGGATGCGATCGTTTTCATTGAAATCGGCTGCTCCTCATAAACCGCGCATGTACTCCGGGCGCAACCGCCGGTTGTCCCCGGATTGGACGACATGACGGATCATGCGGACGGTCTCATCCTTATTCTCGGGCATCCTCGCCCGAACGGGCAGATAGTTCGAGGCATGGTTCGAGGTGAAAAAGCAGTCCGAGAAATCAGCATGGGCGATCATGATCTCCAACTCCCTGAGGAAACCGAAGGTGTCGGGCAGCACGAACCGGCCGCCGATATAATCTTCGTACAGGGGCGTTCCCGGTACGACCATGACCGTCAGGGCGCCCACGTAATCCGGATCGATCTCCGTCAGAATGCTGGCCGTATCGAAAGCGTGGGCAAGGCTTTTCTCGATTCCGCCGATGCCTAAAAGGACGGTTACGGACAGGCCGATCCCCGCCTTTTTGACTCGCCGTCCGGCTTCAATCATCTGCTCGCGGGTTGCACCCTTCTCGATCCGCTTCAGCAGCTCCTCGTTGCCCGTCTCCACACCCAGATAGACGATCTTCAATCCGGCCGCATGCAATCGGGCCAAGTCTTCAGGAGATTTTCTCAGGATGCTCTTGGCGTTGGCATAGCAGCCCACCCGCTTGACTCCCCGGATATGACACCGAACGGCTTCAAGGATCTGCACCAAACGGGCCTGGGGAATGATGAGCGCGTCTCCATCACAGAGGAAGACCTTTTCCACGGAACGGTACCGGCCGGCCTCCAGGATGTCTTCCTCGATCTCGGCAAACGACTTGATCCGGAATTTTTCGCCCTTATAGGTCGGGCAGAACGTGCACCGGTTATGGGAGCACCCCACGGTCACCTGCAGCAGCAAGCTGCCGGCTTCACTGGGAGGTCTGATGATCATTCCTTCATATTTCACAATGACGCACCCTTAACATCCCCCGTCCGCAACGGGAGTTTTTCTTAAAGCTTTGATCATATATCTGTTAATTTATTACATAGCCGGGGAAAAGGCAAGGATGGACGGATCAAATCCCGCTGACATACCTGCCCACGATCTTGAAGTCGCCGGACGCTACATTCTTCAGAACAATCGTTTTGTATTCGGGATTTTCCGGTTCCATCCGCAGTTCACGATAACGGAATGTTTTTCCGGTTTCGGTGCGTCCGGAAAAGTGGCAGCGCCGAATGGTGATGCCGTCCGGATCGTCGATCTTGCCGCTCCGTACCATCAGGATCAAGCCGTCCGCAGCGTCGGGAACACTGGAATCGAATACGCCCAGACTGTCCTCTTCCAGGATGGGTTCCATGGACCGGTCCATGATCCGGACGACAAACATCGTTTTTTTCGGCTTGTGGTCAGGGGTTGCCTCGATCCACCCCTCTTCCTTGGCGTCTCCGCCGCCAAATTTTTCCGCTGCCGCCGTTAGCGTGTAAAAGGGTAGATACCGGGTAAAACGCTCTTTCTTCGAGGGGGCAATCGCCAGCATGAGAGGCTGTTTATCTCTCTGGGATCTTTTATAAAACAGTTTTGCCTCAACGGTTGGAGCGCCGGCATCTTCGGTCGTCTTGCCTTTCAGCTCTGCCATGGTTCGAAGCAGGTCATGGGCTTCTTTGAGCAGGGCATCTTCAAGGACCCGGATCTTTTTCTCCGGTTTTCCGTCGACATCCGCCCGGAACGGGTCGGCAATGTCCGGTTTAAGCCCGCCGGCATGAATAACGGAAATCAGTTCGGCCAGCGCCGGGCTTTTTTCCCCCTGTCTCAAAACGGTTTGTTCGTCGAAACCAGCGGCGATGAGGTTCTGATCGAACAGCGTGGCATGAGCGGAACGGGCAATATCGCACAGCGCCAATCTCTCGAGGATTTTCCGTCCCTTTTCCTCCAGCTTGCGCAAGGTGGCCCGTTGAATGGACTGGCGATGATGCACACGGGCTTTCCGTTGATTCCGAACCACTGTGTTGAAATGCTCCCGGGCCCGGGATTCGGCAACGCTTGACGGTCCATTTGCTCTCATTCTCGCGTCCGCGGCGGATGCGAGATCCGCCAGTGTCTTCACATTCCTGGCTTCATTCGCGCCGAGGTCATAGTAGGCTGCCAAAGGCACAGGCGCATCGACGGAAAACCGGATCAGAGGGACCTGACAGGCCTCCGGGACCTTCAGGGGCGGAACGCCCTGCAGAAGGCTGTGCAGGAGCGGTTCGTCATGTGACAGCAGTCGGAGTGTTTCAGGATGGCGTCTGAAGATCTCCTGTTGAAAAGTGACCGGAATCCGTTTGCCCTGCCAGCCAAGAATCCAGGCCCCTTGAATTTCCGAGTGTTTTTCCCAGCATGCTTTCAGCATTTCGGAACCGGTCAGTACCCCTTCGAGTTCCGAAGCGGACGGATGCTGCGGGTCGCCCGGAAAGTTTTGGATGTCCCTCAGAAACTGGAAAAAAAGCTTTTCTTTCAAAGCGGGATCGATTTGCGGCCGTCCAATCGGGAGATTTCCCGGACCATCCTGCAGCGGCGATTTCAACGGCTTCAATTGAATCAATCGATCCTTTAACACCGGGGGAAGCGGCAGGGTCAGCCAATCCGGCTCTCCCCCCTCCCACAGATTGTCGAAATGCCGTTGGATCGCCTCCAGGTAGGGGGCTCCGGCATCCCAGGATTGGAAGACGAAAAAACGTTCCGGATCATTCGGCCATCCCTGCTGTGCAACCTTGAGCCCATCGCCGTCCGTGAAAACGCCTGTCACGGGAAAGATGCCCCTACCCGAATCTTTCGAGGAGGAAATTTTCATGCTTTTTCGGGGTAGAAGAAACCGGATCTGGAGAATTTGCTCAGCAGTCATCCAGGCGAGAATTTCCAGATTCCTCCTGATCATCGGATCCTCGCGGTCAAAGAGAGGCATGATTTTTCCGATGAGCGCGTCGCTTGTTTCCTGTTTCTTCCGCATCGCGCCGACATCCGCCTCGTCGAGAGGGAACCCCGTCAGCAGGCGCATCGCCCCCCGGTTTCCGGCCAGACGGCTGATCCCTTCGGCAACATCCGACAGGGAAAAAGCGAAAAACGACCCGATCAGGCAGTCAAAGCGGATGCAGCGGGACAGCGCGGGGACGAAGAAATCCCGGACACAGTCATCTGACGGGCCGTAGGCAATCCGGAAGTTGCCGGATCTGAAAGACTCCGAAATCATTCAAACGAACCTCAAAGTTAAGGATATTGTCATGAATCCGGTGGTTTTTGTCAACGCCATTTCCACCATGAATCAGAACATAAAAAAAGGGGTTAGAATCGCTTCTAACCCCTTCTCGTATCTGGCGGGGTCGATGGGGCTCGAACCCACGGCCTCCGGCGTGACAGGCCGGCGTTATAACCGACTTAACTACGACCCCGTGCCAATCAATTTCGAATTTCTCATCAATGAAACCCTGAAGGCTTCATCGTAGCATCCATGGTAGGCGGAACAGGACTTGAACCTGTGACATCCACGGTGTAAGCGTGGCGCTCTCCCAGCTGAGCTACCCGCCCCTCGCTCTGCCTCGCGGCAGGGCTGGTTTCTAACAGGAACGGATGTGCTTGTCAAGCCTTTAATGATTGACGGGTACCTGCGGCGTGTTGATCACCGGCATCACCGGCGGAGGCAGATTCAGCAAGGGTTCCTCAGGGAAGATGCTCTGTTGCACCGGTTCAGAACCTTCTCCGGGCAGCAGGGCAATTTTCATGACCTCGTCCATATGCTCCACAAATATGATTTCCAGAGCCTTGACGACATTTGCCGGGACCTCCGTGAGGTCCTTTTCATTGTCTTTGGGGATGAGGACCGTCTTGAGGTTCGCGCGGTGCGCTGCCAGCAGCTTTTCCTTGAGGCCGCCGATGGGCAGCACCCGGCCCCGCAGCGTGATTTCACCCGTCATGGCGAGGTCGCCACGGACCTTTCGCTTGATGAAGGCGGACGCAATTGCCGTCGCCATGGCAATTCCGGCGGAAGGCCCGTCCTTGGGGATCGCCCCCTCCGGCATGTGGATATGGATATCCGTCTCCTTGTAGAAATGATCCGGCAAACCGAACTGATCCGCCCGGGCGCGGACGTAAGTCAGTGCGGCCTGCACGGACTCCTGCATCACGTCACCCAGCTTGCCGGTCATGATCATTTTCCCAGCCCCTTTCATCAGGGAAACTTCAATGGCCAGAAGCTCGCCGCCGACTTCCGTCCAAGCCAGACCGACGGCCAATCCGATGCTGTCCTTCCCTTCGGCTTCCCCGTGCCGGTATTTTGGTATTCCCAGATATTTGGACACGGTTTTGGAAGAGATCCGGATCACACCCGCACTGCCGTTGGTCACGATCTCACGGGCAACTTTCCGGCAGATCGAGGAGATTTCCCGTTCCAGGTTCCGCACGCCTGCCTCACGGGTATACTGCCGGATGATGGTTAACAGGGCCCCCTCGGAAAAAACGATATTTTCTCCGGTCAACCCGTTCGCCTCCATGGACTTTGACACCAGAAACTTCCGGGCGATATTCATCTTCTCCGGTTCCGTGTAACCGGCAATCCGGATGACCTCCGTCCGGTCCTGGAGGGGTGCCGGAATGGTCTGAAGCACGTTGGCCGTCGTGATGAACATGACGTCCGAAAGGTCGTAATCGACTTCGAGATAGTTGTCGTTGAAGGCGTTATTCTGCTCGGGATCCAGAACTTCGAGCAAAGCCGAGGAAGGATCTCCCCGGAAATCGGAACTCAGTTTGTCCACCTCATCCAGGCAGAATACGGGGTTGTTCGATCCCGCCTTTTTCAGCAACTGGATGATCTTGCCGGGCAGCGCACCGATGTACGTCCTGCGATGACCCCGAATTTCCGCCTCATCCCGCACGCCCCCGAGAGACAGGCGGACAAACTTGCGGTTTGTCGCCCGTGCGACGGACTTGGCGATGGAGGTTTTTCCGACGCCGGGCGGTCCGACCAGGCATAGGATCGAGCCTTTGTTCTTCTTGATCAGGGACTGTACGGCCAGATATTCAAGAATCCGCTCCTTGACCTGCTTCAGCCCGTAATGATCCTCTTCCAGAATGGCTTCGGATTCCTTGAGGGTGTTCTTGTTCTCCGTTTTTTCAAACCAGGGCATGTCCAGGAGCCAGTCGATGTAATTTCGGGAAACCGTCGCTTCTGCGGACATGGGAGCCATCATTTGCAGCTTTTTGATCTCCGCCTTGACCTTTTTCTGGGCCTCCTCGGACATCTTCTTGGCCTTCAGCTTCTTCTCGAGCTCCGCGATCTCGCTTTTAAAATCGTCCTTTTCGCCCATCTCTTTCTGGATGGCCCGCATCTGCTCGTTCAGATAATAATCCTTCTGGGTCTTTTCCATCTGCTTTTTGACGCGGCGCTTGATCTTCTCCTCGACCTGAAGGATCTCGATCTCGCCCAGCATCAGCTCGTAGATGGTCTCGAGCCGGGCGTTGACATTGAGGATCTCCAGGATCCGCTGCTTGTCCTCCAGCTTGATCCCGATGTGGGAAACAATGACATCCGCCAGCTTCGAAGCGCCTTCGATGGAGGCGATCGTTCCCACCATTTCGATATGAACCTTCTTGCTCAGCTTCACATAGGTTTCAAAGGCCTCCCGGACGCTCCGCATCAGGGCTTCCGTCTTGACGTAATCCTGGTCCTCGGTCTCCTCCTGCTCTTCGACATTGACCATGAAAAAATCGGGGTTGGGAAGATAATCCCTGATGATGCCCCGCTGTTTGCCCTCCACCAGAACCTTGACGGTTCCGTCCGGAAGCCTGAGGAGCTGGATGATGATGCCGAGCGTCCCGATCCTGTAGATGTCCTCTTCAAGAGGCTCATCTTTCTGCGCATTCTTCTGTGCAACCATGAAAATTCCCTTCTCGTATTTCATGGCGGATTCGAGCGCGGCGATGGACTTCTCGCGGCCCACAAAAAGCGGGACAATCATATGGGGAAAGACGACCACATCCCTCAGGGGCAGCATGGGAACGGATATCATCTTCTCGCCCTTTTCCTTGTTTTTCATGAAATCAAACATATGTATCCTGTATGTTAGGCGGTCTCCGACTGCTTCTCAAAGAGCAGGATCGGGTGTTCGCGGTTCAAGACCACATCCTCGTTGATGACGCACTCCCGCACGTCGTTTCGGGACGGAATATCGTACATGATCTCCAGCATCGTGTTTTCCATGATGGCGCGCAGCCCGCGCGCCCCGGCTTTTCTTTCGGCGGACAGCTTCGCGATCGCCCGGAGCGCCCCGTCCGTGAACTTCAGCCGGACCTTCTCCAGTTCAAACAGCTTTGCGTACTGCTTCGTGATGGCGTCTTTCGGCTCCACCAGAATCCGGATCAGATCATCCTGGTTCAATTCGTTCAAGGTGGCAATCACCGGCAGCCGTCCGACAAATTCAGGGATCAACCCGAATTTCAGCAGGTCCTCCGGTTGCACTTCGGCCAGGAGTTCCCCCACTTTTTTCTCCTTCTTGCTCTTGATGTCCGCGCCGAATCCCATCTTGTTGACGCCGATGCGCTTGGCGATGATATCTTCCAGGTCGTTGAATGCCCCGCCGCAGATGAAAAGGATATTGGTCGTATCCACCTGGATGAACTCCTGCTGGGGATGCTTTCTCCCGCCCTTCGGAGGAATGTTCGCCAGGGTGCCTTCGATGATCTTCAGCAGGGCCTGCTGAACACCCTCTCCGGAAACATCCCGCGTGATCGAGGGGTTCCCGGATTTCTTTGCAATCTTGTCGATCTCATCGATGTAGACGATCCCCTTGGATGCCCTGGCGACATCATAGTCGGCGTTCTGCAGCAGGCTCAAAATGATGTTTTCGACATCTTCGCCCACATAACCGGCCTCGGTCAGCGTGGTGGCATCGGCGATGGTGAAGGGAACGTTCAACAGCTTGGCCAGCGTCTTGGCCAGCAGGGTTTTGCCGGAACCCGTGGGGCCGATCAGCAGGACATTGCTCTTCTGAATGTCGACGCCCTGAAGATCCGCATTCGAGAACAGGCGCTTGTAGTGATTGTAAACCGCCACGGACAGGATTTTTTTCGTTCTTTCCTGTCCGATCACGTACTGATCCAGGAATTTCTTGATTGCCTTCGGTTCGGGAATCCCCTTGTTGGCATCTTCCTTCGGCTTCGCTTCCGCTTCCTCTTCAACAATGCAGCGGCACAGTTCGATGCACTCATCGCAGATGTAAGCCGTCGGACCGGCCACCAGCTTCAGCACCTCATTCTGATTCTTCCCGCAGAATGAACAGAAAAGCATTCCCTGTCCACCCTGATAATCTTTACCTTTTTTTGCCATCCAAAACGTCCCCTTAAACCCGTTTAAGTATTATTTCATCGATGATTCCATATTCTTTGGCCTGCTGGCTGGTCATGTAGTAGTCCCGCTCCGTGTCTGCCTGAATCTTCGCAAGGGGTTGGCCCGTCAGTGCCGCCAGGATCTGATTCAGTTCCTCCTTCAAGCGGAGGATCTCCTTCGCCTGGATGTCGATGTCCGTTGCCTGACCCTGAAAACCCCCCAAAGGCTGGTGAATCAGAATCCGCGCATGCGGCAGGGCATAGCGCTTTCCCTTGTGTCCCGCAGCCAGCAGCAGGGCGCCCATGCTGGCGGCCTGTCCCATGCAAAAAGTGCAGACGGGCGGCTTGATGTACTGCATCGTGTCATGTATGGCCATCCCCGAGCTAACCAGTCCGCCCGGCGAGTTCAGATAAAAAAATATCTCCTTGTCCGGGTCCTGTGATTCGAGGTACAGCATCTGCGCGATCACCAGGTTGGCCACGTGATCGTCGATGGCAGTCCCCAGAAAGATGATCCGGTCCTTGAGCAGCCTGGAATAGATGTCGAAGGCCCGCTCGCCCCGTCCGTCCTGTTCAACCACCATGGGAATCAGGGTCATGATCTCCCCTCCCCTGCTTCGCCCCGGTTTTTCTTCACCATGGTTATTTTAGCTTTTGCCTCGATGAAGTCAAACACCTTGTTGTGCAGCACCTCGTTGGCGACGTGATCCAGCATATCGTCCTTCTCAAGGGCCTCCTTTACCGCCTCCGGAGTCTGCCCCCTGCTTTCCGCAATCAGCCGGATCCGCTCCTTCAGTTCTTCGTCGGAAACGGTGATGTTTTCCTTCCGGGCAATATTTTTGATCATCAGTGCGGTCCTGACGATCTTTCTGGCATCGTCCCGGTAGGGATCGTGCATTTTCACCGTCATTTCCGTGGCAGCTTTCTTGTCCATCCCCCTGGACAGGAGACGGTGCTGCGTTTCGGCCATCATCTGGAAAATCTGGCGCTCCACAAAAGAAGGCGGCACATCGAATTCATTGTCCTGGTTCCCCAGCAGTTTGTCAACGATGAGTTTGCCGAGATTTGCGCCGATGCGGGCCTTGTTTTCCACCTCCAGGTTTTTCCGGATCTCTTCCCGCAAATCCGACAGCTTTTCATATCTCTCGAAGTTTTTTACAAATTCTTCATTGATTTCCGGTAATTTCTTTTCCTTTATCCCTTTGAGCGCAACGGAAAACACAACATCCTTCCCTTTCAGTTGCTCGGCATGGTAGTCTTCCGGAAATTTAACCTGTACCTCTTGCGATTCCCCCTTTTTCATTCCGATCAACTGGTCCTCGAAACCCGGAACCAGCGTTTTTGAGCCGATTTCAAGGAAATAATCCTCCGCCTTCATCTCTTTTTGAGCTTCCCCGTCCAGAGTGCCCTGAAAGTCGATTGTGGCAAAATCCCCTGTCTTCAGCCCCCGGTCCTCCTCCACATCCTGCATGGTTGCAAACATCTCCCGGATCTCCTGAAGCCTGGCATCGACATCGGCATCGGTAACATCGAGCTCCTCTTTCTCCAGTTCCATGTCCAGATATCCGGCGGGATCGACCCGGGGTTCCACTTCCACTGTGGCCGTAAAGGCAAAGTTCTTTTCCTTCTCAATGCCTTTCTGCTCAATCTGGGGTTGTGTGACGGCCTGGATGTCATGCTCCTTGAGGGCGTCCCAGTAGAACTGGTTCACCAGGTTTGCGGCGACCTCTGTCTCGACATGATCCTTATAGTGGAGTTCCAGAATATTCCTCGGTATCTTACCCTGTCGGAACCCTTTGACGCGTGCCGTTTTTGCGACGGTCCGATAGGTGTTCTCCAGTTCCCTCTGTACATCCAACCAGGGAATATCAAATGAAATTTTTTTCCGAACGGGACTGAGTTCTTCGATGTTCACAGACATTTTCGTTATGCACTCCTTGCTTTTCTTGAATCCAGCATCGCATGAGAATGGTGCGAGAGAAGGGATTTGAACCCTTATCCGCATTGCGGGCTGGATCCTAAGTCCAGTGCGTCTTCCAGTTCCGCCACTCTCGCCAAGGTGAAGTCCTGGCCTGTATATATGCACTGGGACCCGAATTGTCAACGCAATTCATGACAGACGGCATGGACCGATCTGGCTTCCTGTCTGCCTGAATTCTGGAAAGGGCTGTTAAAACAGGAAATCGGCGGCAGCAGACAGCCTGGATAAAAAAACGCCCGGGGATTACCCGGGCGAAGGCCATGGGATATGATGATTTCAATGGTCGGGGCGAGAGGATTTGAACCTCCGACCCTCTGAACCCCATTCAGATACGCTACCAGACTGCGCCACGCCCCGACTTGATGATGAGGTTGAAAGTGCCGGTTTTCTACCATCATCACCCCGGCATGTCAAGTGCAATCACGTAAAGAGCATAAAATATCGCTTGAATAAACAATCTGCTTAAAGTATAAAATTGCAGATCATCTTCTTGAATCACGAACCGTGAATCGCAGCCTCAAGGCGGGAGTGACTGGATTGCGTCTCATCGGATTTCTGATACTGGTTTTTGTCGCATGTGCGATGGGTTTCCCACCGGCGGGTCTGGCGGACATCTACCGGTACGTGGACAAGGAAGGCATTGTCCACCTGACCAACGTGCCGACCGAAACGGGCGTCAGATACGACGTGATTCTTCGGGAAAAGCGCGTCATTTTCAAGGTCCGGGCCACGGACATCAACCGATACGATCACCTGATCACACAAACCGCGGAAAAATACAATGTGGACTCCGACCTCGTGAAGGCGGTGATCAAGGCGGAATCGAACTTCAACCATCAGGCCGTATCCCGGAAAGGGGCGCGGGGCCTGATGCAGCTCATGCCGGCAACGGCATCTTCCCTTCAGGTCCATGACAGCTTTCATCCGGAGAAGAATATCGATGGCGGCGTCCGGTACCTCCGTTATCTTCTGAACGTTTTTCGCGGGGATCTTTCCCTGGCCCTGGCCGCTTACAATGCCGGAGAAAAGGCGGTCGCCAAATACAACAACAGCATTCCCCCCTATCAGGAAACGCAGCACTACGTCCGGCGCGTGCTGTCCTATTTCAATCAATACAAAAACGGAACTCGCTGATCTTTACGGAGATGGATCCGATTTTCCGGAAGGATTTCCGACGTAGAAGTATTTGCGCAGCCGCGACAGCCTTTTCTCTTTGATGCCGGGTATTTTTTGAAGGTCCTCGACGGTCCGGAATGGTCCCGTATCGTTTCGGAAAGAGAGGATCTTCTCGGCGGTGCGTTCCCCAATGCCCGAAACCAGCATCAGATCCTCGAGGCTTGCCAGATTAAGGTCGATCGGCATGTCGAGGGCCAGTTTTTCCGCAGCATCCATCTCCCCGATTACAATCCGGTCCCCGGAAAGAATGGCAACCGCCTGACCGGTCTGCAGGGTCCTTTCAGGCAGCCCGGGGTCCGGGCTGTCCTGCCTGTCGACGCCGGCCGTCAGCAGGAAAGCTGCAAGCGTTTCCCCTTCAGGAAGAAAATAAATGCCGTTCCGCGCTACCGCCCCCGTCAGCTTCACCACGACGGGGCCGCTGCGAAAATCCCCGTGCGAAAGCTGAATGTCGCTGCCTGGATCGCCGTTCAAAAAGGCCAGTTTTAGCAGAACGGCGGCAGCGGCAATCAGAACAACGACGACCATGCCGTCCACCTGCCGTTTCATAAGCGGTGTCGACAAATCAGGATTCTTTGTCCAACCCGAAGGCGTCGTGGAGGACCATGACGGCAAGCTCGGTGTATTTCGACTGGATCACACAGGAAACCTTGATCTCGGAGGTGCTGATCATCAGGATGTTGATCCCTTCCCTGGCAAGGGTGGCAAACATCTTGGCGGCCACGCCGGAGTGGCTGATCATGCCGACACCGACAATGGAAACCTTGGCGACATTCTCGTCCACTTCCACTTTCTGGGCTCCGATGTCCTTCGAGATCTCCTCGACCAGCCTGGTGGCCTGCCTGATATCCTTTCTGGACACGGTGAAGGTCAGATCGGTGAAGCCCTCGATGCTCGCGTTCTGGATGATCATGTCGACAATGATGTTGTGCTCCGCCAGGGGCGTGAAAAGCCATGCCGCGATCCCGGGCCGGTCCGGAACGTGGACCACCGTGATTTTTGCCTGATCCCGGTCGTAGGTTACGCCGGATATCACCTCTTTCTCCATCTCCTCATCCTCCTTCGTGACCAGGGTTCCGCCGGCGTCTGTAAAAGAGGACCGGACATACACGGGAACCTGGAATTTCTTCGCCATTTCCACGGACCGGGGCTGGAGCACTTTTGCGCCCGATCGGGCCATCTCGAGCATCTCGTCATAGGAAATCCGGTCCAGTCGTCGGGCCTTTCTGCAGATATTGGGGTCCGTCGTGTAGACGCCGTCCACATCCGTGAAGATATCGCACACATCCGCGCGCAGGGCCGCCGCCAGGGCGACCGCGCTGGTGTCGGAACCGCCCCGCCCGAGCGTCGTGATGTTGTTTTCGGAGTCAACGCCCTGGAAACCGGCCACGACGACGATGTGCCCCTTCTTGAGTTCGTTTTTGATGGACTTGTTGTTGATGCTGAGGATCCTTGCCTTTTTGTAAGCCTGATCCGTGAGAATCTTTGCCTGAAAACCGAGGAATGACTTCGCTTTGTGGCCGAGCCGGTTCAACATCATCGCCAGCAGGGTCACAGTGACCTGCTCCCCCGTCGAGATCAGGGCGTCATATTCCCTGCCGTCGGGCTCGTCGGCCACCTGATGTGCCAGATTGATCAGCCGGTCCGTTTCGCCGGCCATGGCCGAGAGCACCACGACAACCTGGTTCCCTTCCTCTTTCGCCCGGATCACCTTGCGGGCGACATTCTCGATCTTGGCGATATTGGCCACGGATGTACCGCCGTATTTTTGCACCACAAGCGCCATGCTTCAAAAACCTCCCTCTTTCATTGCTTTTGAGATCGCGACCATGCGATCCTGCCGGCCGGCAATCTCAATGCTCCGCCGCTTCCGGTCCACGTATGCCATTGCAACCCATATGGACTGATCCGGAATCACATCCCCGATCTTTTCCGCCCATTCGATGACGGTTACGCCCCTGCCAAAAAAAAATTCCTCATACCCCAGGTCCTGAAGGTCCTGCGAGCCCGAAAGACGGTACACATCCAGATGAATCAGGTTCAACCGGCCGGGATATTCGTTTGCAAGGGTAAAAGTCGGACTGGTGATCGGGTAGGACTCCGGAATGCCAAGCCCTCTCGCAATGCCCTGGGTCAGACATGTTTTTCCCGCGCCCAGTTCACCCGTGAGCGCCACAATGTCCCCCGTTTCCAGGAGTTCGCCAAGGATCGCCCCGACGCGAAAAGTCGCCGCCGGGCTTTCGGAAACGATTTGGAGTGATTTCATTTCTCCAGGATCACGATTGCCGCTGCATATTCGGCCGTATGGGTCAGGCTCAACTGCATTTGCCGGATGCACCGCTGCGCGAGCATCGCCTCCGCCCCACGGTGCACGATCAACTCCGGCCGGCCTTTCGGATTGTTGACGACCTCGATATCCCGCAAGTGGACGCCCATGCCGATTCCGATCCCGAGCGCTTTGAGAAATGACTCCTTCGCCGCAAAACGGGCCGAAAAGTGAATGGCGGGGACCGCCTTTTTGTAGCAATAGTCCATTTCCCGCTGCGTGTAAACCCTGGCTGTGAAACGCCGGTCCCACCTGTCCAGGATTCTTTTCAGACGCCCCACGTTCACCAGATCAGTCCCGATCCCCGCGATCATGGTCACACCCTAGCGATGGCATCCGCCACGGCCGCCACGCCCTTCATTTCCCGGACATCGTGGACCCTGACGATCTGGCACCCGTTCATGATCGCGGCCGTTACGGCCGCGGCCGTTCGGGTTTTCAGTTCAGCCGCTGACTGATCTTTCTGATGTCCCAAAAAAGATTTTCGCGACGGACCGGCCAGGATCGGCCTCCCCAGGGACTTGAAATCGGACAGGTGTCTGAGCAGTTTCAGGCTGTCGCTTCCCGTTTTGCCGAAGCCGATGCCCGGATCGATGATCACCTTCTCTGTCGGAATTCCCGCCGCCTGCGCCGCGCTCAAACGCTCGCGGAAAAATTCGACGATCTCACCCTGCAGCGACGAATAGCGCAGATCGCCCTTCTGCATCGACCGGGGAACGCCCCGCATGTGCATGAACACAAGGGCGGCCCCGGATTGCGCCATGACATTCAACATTTTGTCGTCGAATCGCATGGCGCTGATGTCGTTGATGATCTCCGCTCCCGCGGCGACCGCCTCCCGCGCCACCGCCGCCTTTGTCGTGTCGATGGACATGGGTGCGTTGATCTTTCCGTGCAGCCCCTGAATCACGGGGATGGTTCGCCGGAGCTCCTCATCCTGCGTGACCGGAACAGCGCCCGGCCGCGATGATTCCCCTCCAATATCGAGGATGTCAGCGCCGTCTGCGACCATCTGGAGTCCGCATTCGACCGCGTCTTCCGGCGAAGCGAAACGGCCCCCGTCGGAGAAGGAATCGGGGGTGACGTTCAGGATTCCCATCACAAGAGTCCGATCACCCAGCATCATGACGCGACGCCCCGTCGGGATCTCCCATCGTTCGGCTGACAGGTTTTCAAGCAATGCGCGGAGGGAATCCGCCAGCGCCGCCATGCCGAAAGGCTGAAAAGCGATCTTTTCCGTAAAGCGCCCGATCTGTTTGCGCGTCCCGATCAGGACCAGGTCCGTCTTTTCGACGCTGCATGAGACGGATCCGCGCGCCACGGCCGCGTCGCCGCCGATGGCCAGCATCTCCTGCTTGATGACATTAGCCACTTTGCAGGGAAGCCCCTGGATATGGATGTTCACATTGGCCATTTTGGGGAGCATGGCTTCGATCCCGTAAGGGTCGACATCGATCCCTCTCAGGATCTCGGCAGCATCACGCCCGGATGTCCATGACAGAACCCTCAGGGGATATCGTCCCCGCTCATTGTGCGCATCCATGAAGAAGACCGATTTCACTGCGGCGGGAATGGTGATGCCTCCCCTTGATCGGAGGAAGCGCCGCTGCGGATGCCGATGATTTCATCCAGCTCCGCCGTGTTCAACACCTCCTTTTCCAGGAGCTGCGATGCAATCTTGTTCAGCACGTCGATATGATCCAGCAGGAGCTGCCTGGCTTTATCATAACTTTCCGAAACGATCCGGCTCACCTCCCCGTCGATCCGCTGCGCCGTGTCCTCGCTGTAGTCCTTGTGGGTCGCAAATTCACGTCCCAGAAAGATCTGCTCCTCTTTTTTGCCGTAGGTCAGGGGGCCCATGGCTTCGCTCATGCCCCACTCGCAGACCATTTTCCGGGCAAGGTTCGTCGCCCTTTCAATATCGTTCCCGCTTCCGGTGGTGAAGTCTTTCAGGATCAGCTCTTCCGCGGCCCGTCCGCCCAACAGGATGGCAATGTTGTTCAACAGATATTTCTTCGGATAGGTGTGTTTCTCGTCTTCCGGGAGCTGCTGGGTGAGGCCCAGCGCCCTGCCCCGCGGAATGATCGTCACTTTGTGGATCGGGTCCGTGCCGGGCAATAGCCTGGCCACCAGCGCATGGCCGGATTCGTGATAGGCCGTGTTCCGCTTTTCCTCGTCGCTGATCACCATGCTTTTTCTTTCCACACCCATGAGCACCTTGTCCTTGGCGAACTCGAAATCCCCCATGGATACTTTGTCCTTGCCCAGCCGGGCTGCATACAGAACGGCCTCATTCACGAGGTTTTCAATGTCCGCCCCGGAAAATCCCGGCGTGCCGCGGGCGATCACCCCGAAATTCACATCGCCGGCGAGGGTTGTTTTCTTGGCATGCACCTCGATGATCTTTTCCCTGCCCTTGACATCGGGAAGCGGCACGACCACCTGCCGATCGAAGCGCCCCGGTCTCAGCAGTGCCGGATCGAGGACGTCCGGACGGTTCGTCGCCGAAACCAGGATGACCCCCTCGTTGGATTCGAAGCCGTCCATTTCCACGAGCAACTGATTCAGGGTCTGTTCCCGTTCGTCATGCCCGCCGCCCAGTCCGGCTCCTCGATGCCTGCCGACGGCGTCAATCTCGTCGATGAAGATGATGCAGGGGGCGTTTTTCTTTCCCTGGTTGAAAAGGTCCCGAACCCGGGATGCCCCGACGCCGACGAACATTTCCACGAAATCCGAACCGCTGATGCTCAGGAAAGGGACATCCGCCTCCCCGGCGATTGCTCGGGCCAGCAGCGTTTTTCCCGTACCCGGCTGGCCGACCAGCAGAAGGCCCTTGGGAATGCGCCCCCCCAGCCTGGTGAATTTTTTGGGGTCTCTGAGGAATTCGATCACCTCTTCCAGTTCGGATTTCGCCTCGTCGACGCCGGCGACGTCCGCGAAGGTCACCTTTTTCGACTTGTCGGTGACGAGCCGCGCCCTGCTCTTGCCGAAGGCCATGGCCTTACCGCCCCCAGACTGCATCTGGCGCATGAAAAAGATCCAGATGCCGATGAGCAGCAGCATGGGAAACCAGGAAATCAGGATATTCATGTACCAGGGCGCGTCCTCGACGGGCTTGGCGGACACCCGCACGTTTTTCTCCCGAAGCAGGGGCATGAGCTGCGCGTCTTTCGGCATGTAGGTCTTGAAGGTTTTGCCGTCGGCGAGCTTGCCCGTGACGTTCTCGCCCTGAATGGTCACCTCCGTGACCTGCCCCTTTTCCACCTGACCCACAAAGTCGCTGAAGATCAGCGTCCCCTGAACGCTCTTGGGCTGGTTGAAAAGATGATAGAGAAGAACAAACACGAGGCTGATCACCAGCCAGAGGGCGATATTTTTCTGCAGTGGGTTCAATCGAATCGTCTCCTTACGGAAAAGGCTT
>MTKZ01013450.1_pt1 | contig 42382 bp, 44 predicted proteins | sample 1042781 | NCBI WGS metagenome assembly MTKZ01 (sample SAMN06212207, study PRJNA360539) | anaerobic digester metagenome | biome: Wastewater treatment plant; material: sludge; isolation source: anaerobic digester fed with sludge from wastewater treatment plant | place: Denmark: WWTP Viborg ...
GTAGGTTCCTTCCCTTCCAGGATATGATCCTTCAGACACGGTAGTTGGATCAAGGGCTGTGTATACGTCTTCTACTGCAACCTCTAATTCGTTTAGTTGTTCGTTTATTCCGTCCATTGATACGATTACGGCACCGCCTACAGCTGCGCCAACCATACCAGTGGAAGGGTCAATGGTTAGGTTCATTTCAGGAACTACTTGAACGAGTGGTAACATTTCCATTTTGATTCCTCCTAGAGTTCCTCCTCTTTGGGCCACATTCCTGACCATGCCACAGATGCTGCTTCTTCTTTGGATGCTTCTAAGAACATTCTCATGGTTATAAACCATGCTATAGCACCAATGATAGTAATAGCAGCTCCTTTAGGAGTAAGTAGTCCTCCTAATATGCCTACTACTGCCATAGAAATGAAACCTGTGGATGCAGCCAGTTTCAGGGTTCTTACCCTGTTTTCTTGTGGTCCTAAACAGGCGTTGAATGGGTGTTGAATAGCCATTGTATTCATGATAAAGAGCAGTCCAATGAAACCAGTGGCTACTACTGATGTAGCAATGGCTGCCATGCCTATGCCTCCTGCAATGGCTGCTGAAAATCCAAGAACGGATATTGCAGATGCAGCGGTTAGTTCCATGGTACCAGTTACCAGAACTGGTATTTTCATTCCGATTACTTTCTTACCAACTATGGCAATGACACCGCCTAGAATTGCTGACAGAATAACTCCTATAATGGGTCCGTAAAGTACATTACCCAGCATTACTCCACCTGCAAGACCTGCTAATACACCTATAGCTCCCACAGCTACAGACATATATCCAATAGAAGGCACACCAGTACCTAGACCGTAGCTGGCGACTCTTGCTATTGCGTCAGCACCCCATATAATGGCACAGACAGCACCTAATGATGCTAGAAGAGGTCCTAAAACTGGGTGAAATGGTGTTAAATATACTCCGATTAATCCACCGATAATTCCAATACCAGCGGTCATTTTGGGGTCTACTCCGGATTCACCGCCTCCTCCTGCTGCTACTGACATTAGAAAGCACCTCCTTGTATTAGTAATACTCCAATAATTCCGGTTACCAGGGATGCGATAAGACAGGCCAGGGCACCTTTAGGAATTCTTTTAAATTTAGGGTCATGGAATCCTTCAATTGTTCCTCCTATATTGTAGGAAGCTATTACAGCATTAACAAAGAACAGTCCTAATGCAAATATTCCTGCGACCATTGCAGCAGGAACCAATTCCACTCCTGCATATTTTAAAGGAGTTGCATAAGAAGTTATGCCAATTAATGATTGATAGATTGCCCAGTATGCCAGGCCACCACCAATTCCACCTAAAAGTCCGCCTATTATTCCGCTTACAAAACACACTGTGGGTATTCCGTGTCCTTCAGTTCCGGGGCTTACATATTTTTCTTGATTGTATTTGGTTATGGGGTCAGTTTCCACTTTTGCTGATGCGGGTACAGTTCCTACACCCCACACATATACCCAGTTACCTACCATCATGGTTATACCAATCATGAGCATTGAACCAACAGCTCCTCCGGCCAGGATCAACCATAATGGCTCTCCGGTCATAGCTGCTGCTGTTATAAGTCCAGTCATAGCTGAACCTGCTGCTAACATTGCGGTACCTGTTCCCACACCTGTTGCTGTTGCTATAGCTGCTGGAGCACCTCCCACTGGTAAAAAGTGTACACCTCCACCAATGAGGACGCCTGCAACTGTTACAGCGCCTATCATTAATAATGGGTCCATCATAAAACCTCCTTATTCCTTGTATGGTCCGTATTTGTTTCTGGCAAATACTTCGATTCGGTTGTTGATGTATATTAATAGTAAGACTATTACAATACCTGCGATGACTCCTCCAAAGGCTCCGAAAACCAGAGTGGTCCAGAAACTCAGGAGCACTATTAACCCAAAGGCAAATCCAGTTACAGGTCCACCAAACTTGGCACAGAAGTAAACTATGTCAATAGAGTTCCTGGCACCAAGTTCTGCTTTTCTGGTAATGTCACCGTGAATAGCCACAGGGATACCTCCACCGAATGGGTACTGTTGATATTCCCTTTCAGCACCATAGTGAACGTCTCCAGTTGAGGAACCTATGGCACCGATGGTTATTCCCCATAATACTGCTAAAAATGGCAGTGCGAATGGGTGGGCGAAGCCTGGTAAATTTAATGTCATTAGGTATGATAATCCTACAATACAGAAAGATACTATAAATCCATGACCAGCTATGGGTCCTAAGTGTTGGGTAACAACATCTAAGAATAATGGTTGATTAAACTGCGATTGGCTGACAATCCTTCCTAAGTGAGATGTTGTGGCATATACCGTGTGAACTAGAGCTGCAATGGCTGCACCAGCAGCAATTGACACTATAGGTTGTCCAATCAATCCCATAAGAACAAAAGCTACAGAACCGGCTATGCCTGCCCATGTACCGAACGCTACAGGTTCACCTGAAACCGCTTTGTTCACCATTCGGTGAAGGTTACCCATTTGAGGTGCTAGTTGCACTTGGGAGTTAGGGTTACTTTGTGATCCTACATCGGACTCTAAGTCCTCTGCGGCACCAGCAATGGTTGCAGCAGCGCCCATAAGAGCAACAATACCTAATCCTGTTATCATAGTAGGGTCCATTTTTTTATCCTCCTTTTTTTTAAATAAATAAAAAAATAGGTGTGTGGTAACACCTATTTATTTGGCTGGGGAAATTAGAGCTCTTTCTCCGTCTGGTTCGAATTCCCGTAGTGCGCCTTTAGCGAACTGACCTCTAACATCTGAGAAGTCAAATGCTAGGTTTTTGTCTGCAAAGGCGATTTTAATCAGTGGGTTGAGTACGAAAGCGTCTCCACGGGCAGCGTGAGCAGCCTGTGAAATACCAGCGTATTCACCCTGGTGACCCACGTTCATTGCGTAGTTGGGGTAGTTAGCTCCACGTAACTCAGTTGGTAATCCTTCGTCTCCACGGATGGAGAATACGTTGGATGCACCACACTGATCCTGCAGGTCGTAACCATAGAATCCAAGTCTGGAGTGCTGTTCTTTGTGTAAGTACATGGATAAGTACCATGCGCTTAGTCCAGTCTGAGCGTTTCCAGTAGCGAATGCAGTTGAACATCCAGCTGCGGCTGCAACGATTGATGCTCTCTGTGATCCACCGAATATGGTTTCTAGTAGAGCAGGGTAGTCTTCGAACTGTTCTAGAGCGTAGAAGGTTACTTCTGAACCTACATCCAGGACTGTGTCCATGTTGTTAGGTGCTTCTGTAATTCCATATTTGTCTTCTACGTATTCTTTACCGAAGTAGGTGAAGTCGTCCAGTACGTTGTCAGTGTATGCTGCGGTTGCGTACTGAGTGAATCCGACACCACCAGACATGTAGGAACCTAGCCAGATCTGGTCGTATAGCATAGCTCCGGAAGCCACCACGTCCAGGGTAACCCGTACAGGGTCTTCCCAGTTAACACGTGAGGACTGACAGATGTCTGCTAGGTAACCGAAGGCGATTCCTCCAGGTTCGTTTTCCCCTCGAGCTCTTCTTACTGGTAGGTAAGTACCCATGTGGATAACTTCTGCGTGTTTTGCAGCGTAAGCGAAGTCACCAGTAGCGGCTTCACCAGCAGCTTGTTTGTATGCAGAAATCATTGACATACCTACTTGCATTGCAGACCATCGTGAGGTGGTACCACCGTCACATGTTCTGGATACAATGGTTGGTATGCGCACAATTGTCCACATTCCATCTCCTACTTCTGCTTTCAGGACATCAGCTTGGTGTTCTGGGAACTCTTTGTTGATGTCAAGGACGTATCTCTGGTCGATTTCATCAGCGATTTCGTCGTTACCAGTGAACACTTTCACGTAACTGTCGGCAGTTAGTAGAGGGTGGGTTTCCACCATGTGTTCTTGGACAACTGCTGCACCAGGCATTGCGTGGTTTACAGTTTCCAGGTAGTGGGTGATGGTTTCAGGGGTAACTTCTTTACCTAACCTTTTTTCTATAACGTTGTGTGCTGTGTTTAATCCCACGATAACAGTTCTTCGGATATCATCCCAGAACTGTTGCATGGCGGCATTGTTTACGAAGTGAAGGTCGTCACCTTCTACGAAGGTGTCAGTTGTAGAAACCTGGTAGGGCATTAATACCCTTTGTCCTAGAGGAGTACCCACATCAGGGTCGTATTGAGGGATTCCACGTTTAGCTGCTACTTCTTTACCAGCTTCCACGAATTCCCTTTTCCTTTCGGATTGTTTCCATCCACCAAATTTGTAGAAAGAAGTGGTTTTATCACTTGGGTCTTCTTCGAATGCTTTCTTCAAAGCATTTATGAACATTTTTTCAGCCATTTTTCCACCTCCTTATTCAGGACAGAATCCACCTTCAGATCTTAGCGTGTGTATTCTGTGCAGTATTTCCACTGCGTCAGCGTCGTCTCGGTATGCTTCACCATCTTTACGGTATATGGTGGTTTTTTCTTTAAGAGTGGCTTCGTCGAGTGGTTCTCCTAAGTCCACTGGTTCGTCGAGTTCGTCACCAATCTGGTTTTTGACTGCATCAACTTTTCCTGTGGATTTGTTGAAGACTAGACGTCGTAACATGTCGAACATCATACCGTCTTCGTCGAGTCTTAGGGAGTGTCCGTGTACAGTTTTTCCCCTAATACCTGATCTGGCGGGGTCGAAGAATTCCGTTTCCAGAAGTTCCTTGGAAACTTTTTCCAGGTCTCTTTCACGGGTTTCGATAATTTGTCTTCCTGATAGGGTACCAGCGTCGGCTCCTCTAAATCTACATAAGTAAGCCCTGGACCTTAAGAAGGGGTGGGCTGGAGCAAAGTACATGGAGTCTGTAAACTGGATGTATCGTACTCGGTCACCGGCTTTTGCGCCGTCTAATGGTTCAACCATTTCTCTGATGGCATCGTCAGGTTCATCCATCTCTTCTAGAGGTGGGTGTACGCTGGGATATTCTTCACCAGGAGCTCTGTGACCTAATATATTAACTACATCTTCGTCGGAGATCTCCCTTAATTTTTCTAATTCTACATTTGGGTCGCAGAATCTTCTTCGGTTTTCTGCTACCTTTGTGGTTCCGGGGTAGTATTGTGCCATATTCATGCACCTCCTAATGCTAATCTCACCTTTCTAATAATTTCATCCAATTTCTCTTGGGGACAGGTTTCTCCTCTTATAACACCGCTTATTATGTCCACGATTTCACCTTTGGTTTTGGGTTCTTCGGGCATAACTGCTTTGGTTTTAACACCGATCTTCGCGAAATCCTCAAAGTCCACAGGGTATTCACAAATAACAATGCAAGGCCGATTTACATGACGTAAAATCAGACGGGCCTTGTATGTAATATGATGTCTTACCCCTCCCAGGTGCACTACCACAAGTTTAAACCTTCCAATTTGTTCTTTCTCCGTTGGAGTCAGCCCAAAAAGACTGCCTCCGCCAGCAGTGGGTGCGTCCTGAGGCACTCCTGCTCCTGCGTTTAAGACCAGTGTACTGGTCAAAATGTTTGCTTCCCGCAGGGCAAAGGTTATTTCGCATACTGGTTTGGTTATGTGTCTCCTTCCAGGAGACATTGCTACGGCCAGTACTTCATTTCCACACTCTGCAAACGTCCCTCGCTGGGCTATTCCGCCTCCTTCGCCCATTCCCATTGTTTCTCTACAATCAACTACGTGGGTACATTTGCCAATCATTTTTAATCCTTCTTTTTGATAATGGTTGCTCTTTCACTAAGCTGTGCGTTTTGATCAGTCAACCCGACCATCTCGTCAGGTATTTCATTAACTGCCTCACCGTATTTCATGTCGTCGGTGACTGTTTTCTGCTTCCTTATGAAAGTTCCAACATGCACGTTGTAACCAAAGGGCAGATTATCATCACATATATTTTTCACTTCGTCAATGATCTCTTCTTCCTCAATTTCCATTAGAACTCGCCCTGTTTGTACTTGTAAATCGATTTTTTCACCTAATACAGTGATGAATCGTCTTTCAGGATTTTCTTCGGCTTGAGGAAGTCTTTGTCCCTGTATTACCATTCTTTTCACGCCTTCCAATTCTTCCAAGTCGTTCAACAACTTTTCAGTGGTTTCAGCGCTTAAAAGTCTGTGTGGAAATATTTCGATGTCCATTTAGTTATTTACCCCCAAATTTGGATTTCTTTTTTAGACTTGGTTTTTAATCTCCGCTGCTGCTTCGTTCACGTATTTCAGTGGTTCTCGGAACTCGTCCACTTGACTGAACACTTCTTTGATGAGTCCGGAGGTTGCTTCAGGTGAGAACATCTGGGTACCGGCGTCTAATGCCATGGCTGCTGCCACACATGGTATGGCGAAACCTTTACTGTGTCGAGTCACGATGTGGTTACCGTTAAAGATACCAGGACCTCCACCACCGTATATACTGTGGCTGAAGAAAGAGAATCCTACAGCTACACCTTCAGCTCGACCGAAGTCTACGCTTGGTAATCCAGTTTCGAATTCTAGAATGTCGTTGTAGTATAGAATGGTTGATGAAACACCTTGGGCAGCACGTGCAGCACCTTGGTTGACCATTGTGGCTGCGATTAATCCTGCAGCGGCGTATGCATTCCATTTAGCTAGGTCGTCGGTTCCGTAGACGCTGAATCCATTCAGGTCTTTTTCTACACCGATAACACCGTCAGCTTTTGCTTTTTCCACCGTGGATTCTATGACTGATCCAACAGTACCTGCGGCACCGTTATCTTTTACCAAGTCGAAAACCATGTTGTCGGCATTCATTCCTTGGTAAGCCAGTCCTAGCAAGTGCATTCTTTCAAATGCTCCCACTGCGTCACCCATTTCAAACATTGCTGATTGTTCCAGGATGCTGGATAAAGCAGATGTCTGCATGGTGTTTTTCAGGGTTGCGGCTACCACGTGGTTTACCAGAATGTTACGCAGAGCGTATCCTGGGCCTTCCAGTTTTTGTGGTACGTCTAGCATGGTTGCTATGTTTCCACCCATATACTCAACTGACTGTGGGTATCTTCCTAAAATAGCTGCTTTGACCATGTTGGCGTTGTACATGTCTACATCGCACACGTCTATTATGGCCTGAATAAATGCATTGGCAGTTACCAGTGACGTAGCTGAGTATTCAGCTGCAGCTTCGAACCGGGCTGATGGAATTTGGACTAATGCCCTTTTTCCTCCGCCTAAGAGTTCGACTTTGGTGTCGTCGCCATCCTCGACTTGTATCATTGCTTTGGCTTTTTCTGCGATAGCTTCGGCGTTGCCTACTATGTCCAGGTCGAGTTCTCGTCCTAGGATCTTACATGCAGGTCCACCGACCTTCGCGGCTTTCAAAGCATTTTCTGTACCTTCGAGGTTAACTGCTATAGTCCTTTTGATACCTTGTACAATCGATTTGATTGCAGGGTTCCTCAATGGACTTAGGGCTTCTATGGGGACTTGTGATTCGACAAGATTGCCTCTGTCGTCGTACAAGTCGACCTTATCTTCAAACTTTGCCATTTTTTCCCTCCTACAGATTCTTGCATACCATTTCTTTGCACCAATTCGGTTGTAAACTGGAAATAATCCAGTTCACTGGGGATTCGAAGTCCCCATGGTACAATTTGATATACGACTCTCCGTATACTGTTAGATATGTATTAAACTTTCTTCTTGAATTAAATAGAAAGACTTATAAGTGACCATATCGTAAACTTATGTCGGTGTATTATAATGGCTCCCCATTAAAGAGGAAAGCCAAAAATATCTTATTTTATCATATAATAATTTATAAAACATTGATATCATGCAAATAATCGCAGATGTGGGCGGAATACCTGGTAAAGACTGCAGAGGATTCTGTAAATATTGTTATTTTCGGAAGGTTAAAGAGGGGGATCCTTTAGGATGCAGATCCTGTCTTCCAGGTAGTTTCGGTTGTGAACAGTGCACTAATGGTGTGCGAGAAACAAAAAACGAATTCATACCCCCATTCATGGTTATTAACTCGGTTAAAACATCTATTATGATGGGAAACTTTCGAAAAGAGGATCTGAAAATAAACATCAGCGGTGGTGGGGATGTAAGTTGTTATCCTCACCTTCTGGATATTACCTCTGCTTTTTCTCAGTGGAAAATTCCCATTCATCTCGGTTACACCAGTGGAAAAGGTATTGATGATCCTCACATGGCCACTGATCTCATCTCTCATGGAGTGGAGGAAGTTACTTTCACAGTATTTTCCACCAATCCCCAGTTAAGGAAAGAGTGGATGGGTGATAAAAATCCTCAGGCATCTCTAGATGCTTTGAAGATATTTTCTGAAGGTTGTGAAGTCCATGCAGCTAGTGTAATAGTTCCTGGTGTTAATGATGGTGATGTTCTAAGGCAAACTTGCAGCGACTTGGAAGAATGGGGGGCCAAGGCATTCATCCTTATGAGATTTGCCAATTACCGTAATCAGGGCCTTATACTAGGTAATGAACCTATAATAGAAGGAATGGAGCCACATGGCTTGAAGGAATTTGAGGAACTGGTGCGCAGTATAAACCGGGAATTTGACCTTAGAGTGACTGGAACGCCGGTTTGCGACCCAGAAAATGATTCACCATTCGCTTTGACCCTTGAAAAAAATTGGAAATACTTGGAGATATTATCTGAAGTTATTTCTGAGGCTACTGTTTTAACTAGCAAAGTGGCTGCCCCCTATATTAAAAAAGTGTTCGATTTAATTGGAGCCTCTGATCTGGTTAACGTGATTGCAGTGGATCAGGATATTGGCTGCCTGATCACTCAAAAGGATTTGGAAGAGTTAGACCTTAATGATCTCACAGAAACCGTGATGATCCCTGGTAGAGCCTTTGTCCATGATAAGAAGGCAGAAAAAATTTTAAGCAGAGATGGGGTGGAGCGCATAGTCGCCAGAGGCCCAGACAAACTCAGCGTGGATGGGGAGATGAGCGGAACTTTGAGTAGTGAAGATGTGCTTAAAACAGAATTAATAGCATTTCAGGATCTAATTGAAGCTATAAACTTTTTTGGAGTTAGAAAATAAATATTTATAAAATAATTTTTTCTATTGTTCCTTTATTTTCCTTTTTCCCGAATTTATCTTTAATTTCGTAATAATTTCGTTACTTTTAAGTGCCCTTTCATTAATTTTCTTCATTTTTTTAATTTGATTAAAGTTATCTCACAATTGGAACCAAGCCTCATGGGAGGCCCCCATGTTCCAGTTCCTTGAGATACATAAAGCTGTGTTCCTTTATAATCATATAATCCACTTATATATGGGAACATCAATTTAACCAGGAAATTAAATGGTATCATCTGACCATTATGAGTGTGACCAGAAAGTTGCAAGTCAATTCCAGCCTCTTTTGCTTCTTTAAGCCCCTTAGGAAGGTGGTAGAGAAGAATTGACGGTTTATCATTATTAATTTCAAGATGTTTAAGTGTGTTTTTCAGGTGGTCCCTTTCAAAGGAATATTCCACCCCGATCACTTGTATTTGATTAAATTCAACCAATTCATTTCGAAGTATTTTCAATTTTGTATGTCCAAGAACTCTGAAAACCTCATCTAATCCTTCATAGGTCTCATGGTTCCCCGTTACAAAAAATACCGGTGCAGCCAAACGATCTATAGCCTTAAATGTGTGTTTATGCAGTCTAGCGCTGCCATCAACCACATCCCCGGTTATGAAAACCACATCGGGATTTAGTTTATTGGTTTCTTTTACTATTCGCTCCATGTAACCAGAATTTCTAATGGAACCTATGTGAATATCACTGAGATGAACCGCCTTCAAATCCTGTTTCAAACCTCTTAATGGTATTTCAATTTCATTAATTTTCAACAAATAACTGTTATAAATAGAATATCCGCTTATAATTATTGTTAATAAGGCTATTATTATCCCAACTGTTGTTCGAGGCATTTTTATGAAAAAAGATAACAGTAAATAAAGTATAAGGAAAAATAAAATATAAAATGATATTCCCATCCATGCTGAGGCTGCAGTGTAGAATATGCGTGTAATATTGTTTGAAACAATCCTCTCAATTACAGTGGCAACGGGATAAGATAAAGCTGCAATTAACATTATAATGTAAAAGCCATTATTCATGGGCAGGCCCAGTAAAAAGGACATTCCCAAAAATACGTAGTAATTAAGGGCTAAGAATCCTGCAAAAAACAGGGAAATGAACATAATATACTGTATAATTCTTCGCATTTTTAACCCCATAATTTTTAAAGTTACTGATATATTATGAATGAAATTATTCCCAAAAAAAATGTCTGAAACGATGAAGTTATTCATTCAGATTATGGAAGTCTCGGGTAAGAGTTTAACCAGTATATAATCATACATCAGGGATTTTTTAATCTCTGAGACATCTCCCAGACGATAATCGTCCACTTTCACCTCTGCAATCTCATCCTTGTACTGATCATAGTTCAGTTTGACTCTTACACCATCTAATTGGCTGACTATAGGTGCAGGAGAGTATATCTCTTCAACCGCAGGAATCTGATTTTCTATTTCTGTTTTCACCAGTATAGAAGGTACTATGGGCGGATCATCTAACATCTCTTTTCTTCGAGTGTCAAGAATGTCTTCAACAACTTCTGCCAGGCTTCTTAGCGCTCGAATATCTTCACCCCTTTTTAATCGACGAGGTATCCTTCCCAATCCACTAACATAAGCCATAGCCCCGGGTAAATCAGCTAAATCCATCTTTGGAGCACCAGTTACAACAACTGGTATGTCGATATCCGAGAAAAGATGAGTTTTGTTCATAAGGCATTCTTTGAAACTTCCTAGGGCGAAAACTGCCAGGTCATGTTCCTCAATTAGTCTTTTTTCATCTTCAGAAATACGGGAGATACCCTTCCCTGCTCCTCTGGACAGGCCGATCATATTATCTTTAGCCCCGTACCGTCTGAGGTACTCTGAAATATCACAGGCAGAGTGGGGTAAGTGCTGGCGGGCTAATGTTGGTGATACAATAGCTATTTCTGTCCCTGCCATTGGTGCTCTTTTAATTTTTCCCAGAAGTTCCCGGGACTTTTCATTCACTTTCTCCACATCTTCCACGGGAACAGCCAGGGTCAAAACCAGATCCATCTGACTGGTGGTCTCCTGAAGCACGAACCCTCCCAGATCCTCGATAAGCTCATTCATTTCTTCATGTTTGTGAACTCCACCAATATAAGTTAAGGTTTCGTACATAATCTATTCTCCAGCATATGATAGCGCATTTTTGCTCTTTCCAGAGGATTTTTGGGCGTGTTTTTGTGAGAGGGAACTTCGAGTGCTCTTTTTCCCATGAAATCTATTTCCTTCAGTGAAGTATGTTTAAGATCCTCTTTCAAATAGTCTGGAAAGACCAGGAATTCGGGTTTTTCTTCCACCAGAGAAAATCCCATATCTTCGACAATTTCTCTTATAAAATTTGAGTAAACCTTAACTTTTATTTTTTTCCTTTCATCCAAAACTTTCCTTTCAGGACTAAGGTAGGCAGAGTAATCCTTTTTAATTAGATCCATATCCAGTTTTTCCGTGCCTAAAGTACTTGAAATTTGATTAATACTTTCAAATATCTGTTTAAATGTGTTTAACTTTATTTTAATAGATGGAACATTCGTATCCGTTTCTGAAAGAACAATGGCTAGATCAGCATCTGCAAAATTATTATCAGTTACTACAGTGTATTCTAAAACTCCAGCCAGTCTGACTACTTCCTTACACATAGGAGTGGTGAAAATTTCCATTGAAACCTCAATATCTATATTGTTAGTAATGTTTCTGTTAAACTTAGTAATGCCTATTTTTTATAATTTCTGGATGTTTTATGAAATATTTGTGAATTAACCAACATTATATGTCAATCAACTATAAATAAGAATAAACGATCATGAAAAAGGATTTAAAAATCTCTTTTCGTACTTAAGTTGCCCTCATGAAGTATTATGAGGGTTTACCAAAGATTTAAATAATAAATTAAACAAAAAAAGAACATAACAAGACCGTTTTACATTGGTCTCGGGATGTGAATGAATTGTTTGGTGCAGATGAAACTCCAAAAACAGCCCCTATTAAAGAAGGGGACGAATACGAGGTTAAAATAGAAGATGTAGGTAAAGAAGGCGATGGAATTACCAGAATCGAAGGTTTTGTTGTCTTCGTACCTGAAACAAAGGCAGGTGACGAGGTTAAGGTTCGTATAACCTCTGTGCGGAGAAGATTTGCTTTTGCCGAAAAAATCCAGGAATAAAAAACCGTAAAACTAAAACCTTTATTTTTTCCAAATTATTATCTCTTTTTGGTGTCTAAATGCAAGTTTCCTTAAGTTTAGAGAGATCATTTTCTCATGATGTATCCATTATGGTTGATGTCCTGCGTGCGAGCACCACCATCACCATTGCCCTGGAAAGAATTCCATATATAATTCCTACACGAGAAATAGAAGAAGCTCTAACCATTGCGCCAGAGAATGATGCTTTTTTAGCCGGAGAACGGGGTGGAGCCAACATTGAAGGGTTTGATACAGGGAATTCACCTATTGAAATACAAAAGTTGAGCGGTAAACCCCTGATAATTACCACCAGTAATGGAACCAGAATTCTGGAGAGAATAAGTGGCCGTGCACTCATTGGTTCATTTGTAAATGCCCGGGCTGTTGCTCAGAAGGCCATTGAAACTGCTGTTGATGAGATAGAGGTGGTTATGGCAGGAGTTAAAGGAAGATTTGCTATAGAAGATTTTCTGGGGGCTGGAGTAATTATTTCCCATCTCCAAGACCATGACCTTGATGAAATGGCCCAATCTGCTTCTTTAGCCGTTCAAAATCCTGAATTGGTGGATGAATATGTTAAAAACTCCTTATCCGCACGAAACTTGAGAAAGTTAGGATTTGGTGATGATGTGGATTTCTGTCTCCAAAGAAATATTTCCAATATAGTACCCCAACTTAAAGATGGAATAATATGGAAATAATATGAACAAATAAAAAACTGATAATTAGTATGGAATTAAATGAATAGAACAATCTTTTTATAAGTAATAATATTATATTCTAGGCTTACACTCAAAAATCTATAAACCGCCTATCATAAAATATAAATAAATTTGATCAAACATTTCAATCTAATTTAGAGTGATTTAATGGCACCTGAGAATTTAAAAATCATCGGTACCGCCCACGTGTCTGAGAAGAGTGTGGAAGAGGTAAGAAATACCATTATAGAATCCCATCCAGACGTTGTGGCAGTGGAACTGGATGCTAACCGTTATCAGAATCTGCTAAATGAGAAAAAAGGCATAGTACCGGATAAAGAAATTAAAATAAGGGAAATCTTAAAAGGGAATAATTTTTCCATGCTCCTGGTGAGTGGGTTTCTAAGCTATTTCCAGAAAAAGATCGGAGAAGAATTGGGAGTCAAACCTGGTTCAGAGATGTTGGCTGCAGCCGAAGCAGCCGAAGAAGTAGGATCCAGGTTGGCCCTAATCGACCGTGACATCCAAATAACCCTTAAGCGGGCTTTGAATAGTATGAGCTTCTGGGAAAAGGCTAAATTTGTATACAGCATTATAGCATCGTTTTTCACAGATGATGAGACAATTGAAGATATAGAAAGCATAAAAGAGGGTGATACTCTGGCTGAAGTTATGAATTACTTCCAGGAGATGTCTCCCCGTGCCTACGAAGTTCTGGTAAAAGAAAGAGATGCTTACATGGCCAGGAAGCTCATGGATATCAATGGAGATGTGATTGCAGTGGTGGGGGCTGGTCATAAAGAGGGAATTTATAAGAACCTTGAAAATCCCGAGGATATACCATCACTGGCGCAGCTTTTGGAGTTAAAAAAAAAAAGAATCACCGTAACTAAGATTATTTTATTTGCCATCCCTGCCTTATTCATTATAATATTTGCCGCAGCACTTTTTAGGGGCATTAATATTCAAGGAGATCTTTTATGGTTTGTTTTGCTCACCGGCAGCTTTGCATTTCTTGGATCCTTACTGGCCGGATCCAAATTACCCTCAGCCATAGTTGCATTTCTTGTAGCTCCCATTACCGCCATACATCCCCTTCTAGCTGCAGGCTGGTTTGCAGGGATAGTGGAAGCAAAATTAAGGGGAGTTTCAATGGATGATCTTGCAAGGTTATCCAAAAGCGAAAGTTTTAAAGAATACTGGAATAATAACCTTTTTAGAATTATCGTGGTCGTTGCAGGTGCTAACTTAGGAACCATGATTGGCGTCTTTTTATCTATACCTAACGTACTCATACCTCTTATTAATAAATTAATGGGCATGTAAAAGATAATAATTTTATAAACAAACATTGGACCTTGTTAATCTTAAAAGATTGAAATGGGGCTGATTAAGATGTACCTGATATTCAGATGTGATTGTGGGCGGGCAGTTTACGCTAAAGAGGGAATTAAGAGGAAAAAATGTGTCTGTGGGAAGAATTTAAAGGTAGCTGAACGGAGGATCATGGCCAAAACTGATGACCACATAACCGCTGCTGAAAAGGTGCAGGAACTCCAGGAAGAAAAGTATGGAGGGGGCTACTTTACCACTGCTGATAAAATATAATCAAGATAATGATTTGAATTTTTTTTTAAACTGTTAAAGGATTTTAAATGTTGAGATGTGGAGCATACAACTCTATAAATTCCAATATTCCCTCAGGTGAGGAAAGCCTTAACTCATACTGGACTATTAAAATTATAATATTTCAATTAAGAGATGATATATAAATATAAACCAATGAAAACTCGATAATAGAACATCAGGTTTAATTATGAATAAAGGAAATTTCTCGAAACTAACCAGTGAAGGTGAGAGAAAAAACATAGAATTCAAAGAAAACCTTAATTCTAAAACTCATCTTTTAACTGAACGTAAACAGCAACTGGCATCCCAGATGAAGTACCGTCTGGAAAGGGGAAATGGTGAGGCCATTTATTTTTTAGGAGTAAATGATGATGGTGAACTACTGGGGCTTAGGGATGAAAAAATGGATGAATCCCTGAATGTTTTAAGTGAAATTGCCAGTGAAATCAGTGCAAGAATCATTGATGTGGAAACCGAACCTGCACCCTGTGGCGAAGTGGCAAAGGTGATTATTAGCCGTTTAAAAACTAAAAAAACAGACCACTTGCTTGTTGGAGTTGCGGGTCACGTAGATCATGGTAAAAGCACCCTGGTGGGAACATTAACCACTGGATCCCTGGACACTGGATCAGGAAGTACCAGAATATTTCTGGACGTTCAAAAACATGAAATCGAACGGGGATTGTCAGCTGATCTCTCCTTTGCAGTTTATGGATTCAATAGAGGAGAAACAATAAGGGTTAATAATCCTCTTAACAAGCGTGAAAAAGCTATTTTAGTTGAAAAATGTGACAAACTCGTTTCCTTCGTTGATACAGTTGGTCATGAACCCTGGCTCCGTACCACCATTCGTGGTATTGTGGGACAGAAGTTGAGTCATGGACTACTAGTTGTGGCAGCCGACCAGGGACCAACACATATTACTCGAGAGCACTTAGGCATCATACTGGCCATGGAATTACCGGTAATAGTAGTGATAACCAAAATTGACATGGTCAGCCCGGAGAGAATTGAAACTGTCCGTCAAGAAGTTTTTGACTTGCTGAAACTGGTGGGCAGGATACCCTACTTAGTTAAAAATCGGGAAAACGCCGATTTTTTAACAGAAAACATGAACCATCACCTGGTGCCTGTTATTAAAGCATCTCCGGTTAGTGGTGAAGGTCTGGAACTACTGGACCGGATTTTCTCTCGACTTAAAATCCCATCTCATGAAGAAGAGTCCAAAAAACCATTCATGATGTATATTGACAAGATATACTCAGTTATTGGTGTGGGAACGGTGGTTAGTGGAACCATAAGGCAGGGTATGGTGAAAAAGGGTGAAAAACTAATTCTTGGCCCTTTCAGTTCTGGTGATTTCGTTAAGGTGAATGTTAAGACCATTGAGATGCACCATTACCGAAAGGAAAGCGCAAATGTGGGAGATGTGGTGGGAATTTCCATTACAGGTGTTGAGATGAATGAAATAAAAAGAGGTATGATTATTTGTCACCAGGATTATAATCCTCGTGCAGTCAGAGAATTTGATGCCGATGTGGCGATACTTGTACACCCCACCACCATTAAAGATGGTTATGAGTGTATAACTCACATCGAGACCATAGCAGAAACTACATGTTTTAAACCTATTGAACAAGAATATTTATCGGCTGGAGACACAGGAAAAATTAGAATGAGATTCAAATATCATCCATATGCAATTCGAGAAGGGCAGAAACTGATCTTCAGGGAAGGAAAAAGTAAAGGGGTGGGTACGGTAACCTATTTGGCCAGTTAATCATGACCGGGTTATCAAAAAAAATCTTTAATCAAGTCCTTTTTTAATAATTTCTCCTATTTCACAAGCTTTGCATATAGAAGCAGAGGATGGTTCGCCACATACATGACATTCATAGAGTTTAACCTCTTTTTCATCCGCTTGCAGGCTTTTTTGGAAAAATTCCAGCATCTTAATCTTGGTACCGGGTTTATCTTCCTCTAAATGATTTAAATAATTTTTTAGTCGAGAACGCAGAGAATTCTTGGCATATGGACATTCTGCCAGGTGAACATCCGCCTCATTTAGGACTGCCCAGATACCAACCTCTTTTTCAGGTATAGTCCATAATGGCTTTATTCGTGGCACCATTTTAGGATGAATTCGTTCCTGTTTAGGTCCGAACTTGGCGAAACGTCTTACATCTGCCCGGGCAAAGCTCATAAGGAAAGATTGAACTTCATCATCCAGGTTGTGTCCGGTTGCCAATTTATCAGAACCTAATTTATGCGCGGTTCGGTTTAATAGGAAGCGCCTGAAAACACCACAAGGGATGCATGCCGTCTTATAGAACTTTGAAGCTTGATCAAGTGTGAATCCCAGCTCATCTTCCAATGATAATTCATAATAATCTATACCAAGTTTTGATGCATTATTTCGTGCTGATTCAATACCATCTTCACGGTATCCATTAATTCCCTCATCTATTGCAATAGCCAAAAGTTCAAAACTAAGATTAGATTCTCTACGAAGCTTATCAAGAATGTGCAATGTCAATACGCTGTCTTTTCCCCCGGAAAGAGCTACAGCTATTTTATCCCCATCATCTATAAGGCCATAGTCATTTATGACTTTCCTCACCCGTTTTTCAAGTTCAAGGTTGAAGTTCCGAGGATCCAGAGGTTTCATAAAAATTATATGAATAGTTTAACATAAATATGAGTATGATATCGGCAGAACTGACCATAATCCCATTAGGCACTTCTGGGACCAGTTTGAGCAAGTACATTGCAGTTGCTGTTGCCGCTCTAGATGCAACTGGTATTAAATACCAGTTAAGTGGTATGGGAACTTTACTGGAAGCTGAAACTCCCGATGAAATCTTTGATGCCCTTAAAGTTGCTCATGAAGCGGTTTTTAAAGAGGGTGTTAATCGAGTGGTTACCAGTGTCAAGATAGACGATCGTAGGGATAAACAAAAGACAATGGATGATAAGGTACAATCAGTGCAAGAAAAACTAAAATAAAGATTATAATCTAAAAAACCTTATCTGAAGCAGCTTCTAATGAAATTGCTATCTTTTCAAGTTCTTCGATTGAAAGATCAGGGTGAACTGGTATTGAAAGGACTTCAGAAGCGGCTTTTTCTGTTTCAGGACAATTATCATCATATCCCATGTCCTGGTAAAGTTTCTGTTTGTAAATGGGAATAGGATAATGAATTCCTGTTCCAACTCCTTCCTGGTTTAAATATTCCATCAGATTATCCCTTTTACCTTGTTTAACTCGTACAGTATACTGGTGGAAGACATGCTTGACTTCTGGGGAAATATATGGGGGTTCTATTCCCGATATTTCGTTTATGTGTTCAGTCAGATATTCCGCATTTTCTATCCTCTTTTTATTAAATCCATCCAGCTTTTTAAGTTGAACCAGACCAATACTTGCAGATATATCAGTCATGCGGAAGTTGTATCCAAGAACTACATGTTGATACCTTTCTTTTTCACCATGAGCCCTTAAAGTCCGGGCCATATCAGCCATTTGGGAATTATTGGTGGTTATCATTCCACCTTCACTGGTGGTCATGTTCTTGGTAGGATAAAAACTGAAACAGGCCATGTCCCCCATTGATCCTACCATTTTATCCTTGATCATGGCACCATGGGCCTGGGCAGCATCCTCGATAACCACCAGATCATGTTCTCTGGCTATCTCGTTTATCCTTTCCATCTGTGCGGGTTGACCATAGAGATGAACAGGTAGGATTGCTTTAGTTTTTTTATTAATAGCCCCTTCGATAAGTTCCGGGTCCAGGTTAAAGGTTTTGGGGTTTATGTCAACAAAGACTGGTTTTGCCCCAATGTAAAGTGCACAGTTACCTGTGGCTGCGAAACTGAAAGGAGTGGTTATAACCTCATCATCCTTTTTAACTCCGGCAGAGATGAGTGAAAGGTGCAAGGCAGTGGTTCCTGAACTTACAGCAATTGCATGTTTAACACCAACATAACTGGCAAAAGCTTCTTCAAATTCGGCCACTTTAGGGCCTTGTGCTATGAATCCTGATTTTAGTACCTTTTCAACTTCTTTAATTTCTTCTTCACCAATAAGGGGTTTTGCAACCGGTATCATCATTTCACCTTAGATCTTGACTGATAAACTGAGATTAATAAATTTTTTAACATCATTAAATCTACGAATTTAAAAGACACAAATTAATCCATTATTTTCGTTTGATTAATCATACTTAAAAAACATACCCTCATCTGAAAATAGATAAAATAACAATAAAAAATGGAATCCCATGCTTATTAACGGAATATCCTCAATAAATCGTCTTTGCGGTTCCAAAATAGGATTGTTATGGCTAATAATGCCATGAGGATCATGAATGGAATTCCTAGAAAAGGATCAGTTGGTTGGGATGTGACAATGGCTGGAGCATTTGGTATTCCGGAATCTGCTGAGTTAAATATTAGTGCCACATAAAGGTTGTTGGCTATATGGATACCCATTGCTGTTTCAATACCATTTTCTCCCAGAGTTATGATTCCCAACATTAAACCAATGATGAAAGTAGATATCACTATGGCTATAGCCACATTACCAGTTCCATTCCAATAATGCATCAGGCCAAAAATTATTGAAGTTACTAAAAGGGGAATCCATGGTTTTTTGGTTAACAAACTGAACCCCTGCATTAAGTATCCCCTGAATATAAATTCTTCTAAAGATGCTTGAAAAGGAAATACTAACAGACATAAAACCAGTAATAACCCATAATTCTGCGGATCAAAAGTAAAATGATAACTGCTAGGACTAAAAATCAATTCGGGTAAGCTGAAAATAAAAAGTAGTAAGGACCATAAGCCCATTCCCTTAAGTAACATTTTCCAACGAAGGCTGGATACTGCGTTTATAATTGATAAAAACCTTTTTTTGTGTAAAAATCTCACACAAACGTAAAAAATGAAGCCTGAAATGCCGTAGAACGCTCCAGTCATTGTTATCAGGACGAATGGATTATATGCGAACTCTGAAACATTTGAAAGAAAGTTTGCACTCACCCCGGCGGGTAATAATTTTATGTATAATACTATCGCGATCATAAAGATGACAAAGGTCATGATAAAACTTATACCCGCAGTTAAGCCGATGGTTAGGACATATCTCCACCAATTATTTTTACCTGTTTTTGCATTATCCAGAAATGTTATTTGTGACATGATTTTTTACTCCATGATACTATCAATAGTATGATGTCAATAACATACACATTCTAATCTCTTTAATAACAATAGTGTATAATAGTAGATTATTAACTATATAAATAAACGCCTTACTGGCTAATTAATTTGTATTGAAGTAAATTAATTCAATATTACAATATTCAGTCTTTATTTGGAATATGATAATAAAAAGAGGTTTAATAAATGGATTACTTGTTTATAGATGAGGGTCGAGTGAGGATAAAAATTCCCCATTATGAAAAAGTATCATCTAAAGCTCCTGTTTTTTATAATCCCGCTATGGAACTAAACCGGGACTTGTCAGTAGCTGCTATAACAGCATACCGCCAGAGAACTGAGGAGGATATTGTCATTTGTGATGCCTTCGCAGGTAGTGGTATAAGAGGCATAAGATACTCAAAAGAAATAGAAGGAGTTTCCATGGCCGTGGTGAATGATTTAAACCCATTAGCAGTTGAACTTGCCCGTGATAACATTGCGAATAATGGTTTGGATAATGTAAAGGCCTGTAGGGAGGATGCCAATCTTCTGCTGCGTAAATGCCGTGGAAAGTTTGATGTAGTGGATATTGATCCTTTCGGAACTCCCGCACCATATGTGGAATCAGCTGCTTCTAGTTTGAAGGCAGGGGGATTGATTTGTGTTACTGCCACCGATACTTCGGCTCTTTGTGGTACCTATAAAAAACCATGCATTAGAAAGTATGGGGCAAAACCACTGCGGAATGAGTATTGTCATGAAACCGGTATTAGAATCCTGGCAGGATTTCTGTGTCGCACATTTTCCAAGTATAAAAAGTATTTGGATTTCCAGTTTTCTCACAGCACAGAACATTATATGCGTATCTACGCCTTGGTGGGTAAGGGGGCTAANNGGCTAAAAATACGGATAAATCGTTGGAAAGCCTTGGTTACATTGCATATTGCCCTAAATGTCTTAATCGCCAGGTTTTTAGAGGATTAACTCCGCGAATACCCATTAAGTGCCCTGAGTGTGGAGAAACCTGGGATGTTGGTGGCCCATTATGGTCTGGTAAAATTCAAGATTCTGATTTTATAGGGAGCATGTTAAATAATGCGCCAGATTTAGATCTTAAAACCAAGAATAAATTCTTAAAACTCCTAGAAAAGTGTTACGAGGAGTCTGATGCTCCACCCTCATTTTATGATCTGCATACTATTTGTCGAAAATTGAAAACCAGTGCCCCTCCCTTAAATTCAACCATAGAATTAATTAAAGAGGGTGGGTACCAGGTCTATAGAACTCACTTTAATCCGAATGGTGTTAAAACTGATGCACCATTACCTTTTATTGAAAAAATTATTTTAAAGGTAAATAGAGATTCCCATAAAATGAAGTAATCTATCAATCATAAAATATTAAGAATCCTATAAAACATTAAGGCCTATTCTACTCTAGCGATGTTCTATCGATAGTCAAGCATGTGATTAGTGTAATAATACTGCAATTCAGGACCGTGAAGTAGTTCATAATTCCGGTATGGTAGGTAAATATAGGGAGTAATCATGCCCTTGATAATATAGTAATACGCTGCGAATCTGCCGTACTCCTGCCAGGTGATATAGAAGTAAAGCGGGAATCCACAACCTTGTGTAAATATGGGATTTCCTGATCGGGCAGTTCCATGCCATACCATGGGTATGGGTCCTTGCTGCCCGTTTCGAGCGGCTATATCCATTATGTATTGACGTGCCGCACTCCAATTTTCAAATTCAATACCATCCGCACGGAATTTATATCTACCCTCCTGTGGCCCGTATAGTGCTAAATCAAGTGAATCTGCATAGTCGGTAGGGTCAGCAGCACCAGTACCATTAGTGTCAATTAATGCCATTTCGATTATCATCACATCCCCCTCCTTGTAACTGTGATAACCCGAATCTCCTGCAAAATGAACTACTAAAGCACACTTAGAACCTCTTTCCTCAGCATATTCAGCTAAAAGTTGAGAATGAGGATGTCCAGGGTACATGTCAGGGTTGGCAAGTTTCACGAAGCCCAATCTCCCAACTGGTTCAAAAGGACCTACAGCAACTGAAATAACGAGGTAAGCCCCAAATATCGCAAGGACTGCTATTAATATAACCTGCCATTTCATTGATACACCCAGGATTCATTAATCCTTATTAAAAAACATTAATGGGTTGGTCCCTTATTTTTTTATCCATATATATTATTATTACTTTTAAAGATTTGTATTTTCTCCATGATTATAGGGAGGATTGTATAATGAATTTAAGCTAATGATAATGATCCCGGGCAAATAATATAAGCTTTTATGATGAATTATTCTTTTGTTCCCAAATTTGAATTGAATATTTTGAATTTTCATAAACAATTATTATGATTTATTTTATAAGAAAAATGTAAAGTGATATGTTAAAATGGCAGTGAAGTTTCTCTTAATTAATGAAGAGGTAAAGGTATGGATATAGGATATTTAACTTCTAATGCGGCAAGATATTCCTCAAAAAACTGGAAAAAGGTGTTAACTCTGGGAATACTATTTTTAATGGGTTTTTTAATTGTGCCTGCTTTTATGTCCCTGGGTTACATATTTAGAGTTTTGAAATGGTCTGTTGCTAATGTTGACGAACTTCCGGATTTTGATATGTGGGGGGAGATGTTTTTTGATAGTTTGAAAGTTTTTATTGTGCAATTGGTTTATTTCATTATCCCCTCTGCCATCATATTTATTGGTATCTGGACTTCAATCGGTTCAATTATGGCACTTCCCAATGCCAGAGGAATTGTGGATCCCGATGTTGTTGTGAGTTTAATGGGCGGATTAATATTTTTGGGATTAACTTTGGCAGTTGTTTTCGGAGCTTTCTTTACCATAGCCTTGGCTAACATGGCCTACTGTGATGGAGAATTGATGGCGGCATTCCGCTTTGGGGAAATTTTGGGTATGATTTCTAAAATTGGCTGGGTGGACTTATATAGGGTGGTATGTAATGATGATCATCATAGGTTCCGGTATGCTATTTGTAGCCAGCATAATTGGACTGATACCCATCCTGGGATTGGTTTTAGTCATATTAATCATATATCCATACATTAATCTATTATTCGCCAGAGTTCTGGGTGTTTTTTTTCTGTCAGGTTTTGAAAATCAGTGATCAGCACAAGATAATGATTAGTATTAACTCCCATCCTTTCTTTTTTTTAAATTACCTATTTAATTGCTGATAATATCATCATTAAGTATAACATCACCTTTTTATAATGAAATAACAAAATAATGCTAAGTAAAAAAAGGAGGTAATAAAATGGATTTAGGCGAAAATATAACAAACTCCATACAATATCCCCTTCAGGATTGGTTGAAAATACTCATCTTGATGGTGATATCGATAATACCCATAGTGAACTTCATGAGTGGCGGATACTACATTAGAATCATTAAATCAACACTTGCCGGTGTAGACGAGGTTCCAGAATTTGATGATTTGGGAGAGCTATTTATAGATGGGATCAAAATGATCATAGCTTATATTGTTTATATGATAGTTCCATTGGTATTGGTCATCATTGGTGTCTTGTTTTTAGCACCTGCGAGTGCAACATCGTCCTACACTGTAGCATCCATGTTTACAGGTATTTCTTTCGTAATATTCTTAATCGCCGCAATACTGGCATTTGTAATTAGTATAATTGCACTTATGGGCATAGCAAATATGGCCTATTATGACAGCGAACTCGGAGCAGCATTTAGATTCAGCGAAATACTGGAACGAATTTCTACCATTGGATGGGGTAATTACATAATATGGCTTATTGTCCTATTCCTAGTCACTCTGGTGCTTGGACTTGTTATCGGGATAATTGGAGGAATATTAGCATTTATCCTCGTAGGATTCCTGATAATTTATGCTGGATCTGCATATTTGACCATGTTACAAGCCAGATCTGTCGCATTAACATTTGCATCCAGCCTATAAGACAAATTGCTGAATAATATGATTTGAAATAAAAAATTTTTTCTCTTTTTTTATTTTTTTTATCTTAGCTAATACCAAAATACGATAAGATTTTTTTCGTGCTAAATGGTTCTCTATATTTTAATTTGCCATTGGGAAACTCCTAAAATGGAACTTTTTTATAAAAGGAAGTGCATAAAATAAATATGTCAATGCATAATGCTAAAAGGAGGTGAAAAATTGGAAATTGGAGAAATTATATCAAATTCCATCAGTTTTCCTTCAAGGGACTGGCCTAAAATATTGATATTGGGGATTTTTCTCCTTGCAAGTTTTATAATAATAATTCCGATATTGATAGTAATGGGCTACTGTTTCCGAATATTGAAAAGTTCAATTGCCGGTTTCAACGAGCTACCGGACTTCGATATGTTGGGAGAAATGTTCATAGATGGTTTGAAAGTGTTTATTGTGACTTTAGTTTATTTATTAATTCCAATTATAGTAATAATAATTGGAGGATGGGCCTCTATCGCTTCTGTGTCAATAACAGGAATGGCTGACCCGACTATATTTATTGCGCTTTTAGGTGGAATATCTCTAATTGGAGTTGTTTTAGCCATTGTATTTGGACTTATGGCGACAATTGCCATTGCTAACATGGCTTTAAATGACAGCGAACTCGGAGCAGCATTTAGATTCAGCGAAATACTGGAACAAATATCCATGATTGGATGGAGAAAATATATTGTATGGTACATTGTGATGATAATTATTGGTTTTGTTGGAGGCATTATTACTAGTCTTTTGAGTCAAATCCCCCTAATAGGAATGATCATTGCAATCGTATTGATCTATCCGTACCTTTACATGTTCTATGCAAGATCAATTGCTCTACTATTCGCATCAAATGTAGAGATGTACTTAAGTGAAAAATAAATAATAATAAATAACTCCTTTTTCTTTATCTTTATATTTTTTATTTTTTTCATAATATGGCATAATAAAATCAATTCTTGGTCAATTATTTTTTTCACATTAATATTCTGCATAATACTTTATTTGATGAATACACTTACATGTAACTTTTTTATAACATGAATTACACAGATAAAGTGTTAATAAATTAATTGGAGGTAAAAAAAATGGAAATTGGAGAAATCATATCTGATTCCGTGAAGTATCCCACATCTGATTGGACAAAAATAATCATCTTAGCAGTTATTCTTCTAATACCAATCGTGAACTTCATCGGGATGGGTTATGTAATTAGAATCATAAAAGGCACATTAGCAGGTTTGGACGATCTACCAGATTTTGATGAAGTTGGAGAACTGTTCATTGATGGTCTGAAAGTACTCGTTGTAGGAATTGTTTATGCTATTCCTATATGGATAATTTCAGCAATATTCGGTGTTATTATTGGTTTAATATTCCCTGCAACAACACCAACTTACATCGACACAACTTCAACTGCCCTCATCACTACAATGATAGTTTCATATGCAGCATTAATAATAGCAGCACTTATTGTAGGTTTAATTGAAATCGTTGCTATTGTCAACATGGCATATTATGATGGTGATCTTGGAGCTGCCTTCCGCTTTAGTGATATCTTAAATTACATATCTACAATTGGTTGGGGCAAATATATCATAACTTACATAGTAATTGCATTAATCAGCGGTATAATAACATTAGTAGCAGGATTTGTAGGAATTCTAATATTCTTCGTAGGTGTAATCATTACAATACCACTCGCCATGTCCTACTGTTACATGTTTGGGTCCCGCTCTATAGCAATGTTATTCTCCGATGCCTTAACTGAAGCCCCACAATAAAAAAAAAAATCCCTTTTTTTATTTTTTTAATTATTTCTTTTAGAAAAAATTGATTATAGTATATTAATTTATATCTTAAGTTTAAATCTCAAAAATAATAATAAAAAAAGGGTAAAAATACCCTAATTTTTCTTTAAAGTCCAGTCAACCTAACTCCAGTTATCTGTGCAGTATCACTGTTTAAGGCTCGCAGGTCGTCGGGATTGAATTTACGGATATCATCATGTCCTGCCAGTTGGGCCAGCATCTTGGTCTCTTCAGTCATAGACTTTATGTAGTTGGCAACTTTCATGGCAGCAAGATCTATATCCAGACGTTCACAGAGCAATGGATCCTGAGTAGCAACTCCAACCGGACATTTTCCAGTGTAACACATACGACAGGCAATACATCCCATTGCTATCATTGCTCCGGTTCCAATGTACACTGCATCAGCACCAAGGGCCATTGATTTTGCCACATCGGCTCCACTTCTTATTCCCCCAGTTATAATTAGATCCACTGTGTCCTTCATACCGATTTCTTCTAGACCGTGCACAGCTTCCATTAATGCTGCTAGGGTGGGAATTCCAGTGTGTTCGATAACCACTTCTGGTGCTGCCCCCGTACCTCCTTCCATACCATCAACAGATATCACATCGGCACCGGCTTCTGCAACCAGTTGAACATCATCTTTCACTCTTCCGGGTCCTAATTTAACCACAATTGGCACTTGCCAGTCGGTGACTTCACGGATTAGTTCTATGTGTTTGCCCAGGTCACCGGGTTTGGTAGCATCCAGGAATCGTGCTGGGCTTAAGGCATCAGTGCCTATAGGTATTCCTCTGATTTCGGCTACTTTAGGACTTACTTTCTCAGCTAAAAGGTGTCCTCCCATACCTGGTTTAGCTCCCTGTCCAATCTTGACCTCTATGGCATCCCCCACATTGAGGTAGTCAGCTGAAACTCCAAAACGACCGGAAGAATATTGAACCATTAATTTATCAGCATATTCCCGTTCTCTGGGGAGCATCCCACCTTCACCAGTATTAGCACATGAACCAACAAGAGCGGATCCTTTGGCCATGGCTAGTTTACATTCTTCAGAAAGTGCTCCGAATGACATTCCTGCAATTAGGACTGGTGTTTCCAGTTCCAATGGGTTTTCAGCGTACCGTGTTCCCAGCACTACCTTGGTATTGCAGGCCTCCCGATACTTATCCACTGGTGCAACTGAAGCCTGTCCAGGCAATATTATAATATCATCAAGGTTTGGAAGTCTTCTTTCAGTTCCGAAACCTCGGAGGACATATTTACCTGCCTTGGAAGTGTAACGGATATCAGCAATAGTCCTTGGATCCCATATACTGCCACCTTTAGATGGGAGAAGTATAGGACACGCTGCTATACATGACCCGCACATTATACAACGATTTTTATCAATTTCAGCGTGGGTTCCTACGATTTTGATTGCGTTGGTAGGACATACTATTTCACATGTGCCACAGGACACACAGAGCCCTTCAGTTGTTAGTGGCAAATCCCCGGGAGGAGATACTGACCTGCTTGGACTAGAACCAACCAGGCTATCCATTTCAAAGCTCTGTTGTAAACCAGTGGCGATATCTTTTACATCAACCACTTCTAAACAGTTTTCCTCACAGGCTTTAACACATGCTGGCTGGTCTGCACCAGAGGTCATACACTGTTGCTCACACTTAAGCATTTCATCCTCAGTATGAGTGATACCGCCAATAGGGCACATTAACATACACAGGCGACAACCAACACAGAGATCCTGGTTGATCTTCACCACATCACCTTCACGGTAAATTGCATCTCTAAAGCATCCCTTCAGACATGAGGGATTGATGCATTGTTGGCAGACAATGGTCTGGTAGCCATCTGTCATCTTATGAAGGAAAATGCAGCTCTCATCATTTACCGTTTCACAAGCTTCAATGCAGTCATTGCATCCATCACATTTAGCAGGATCAGTTAAAATTATCTGTTTCATTTGGATGCCTCCTCTTCATCATCCTTACCATAGAAAGGCCTCAGCTCCTGTGGACCAATTTTAACGAAATCTTCCGCTTTGGCATCAATATCATAGTTTTTGAAGATTTTTGTGAGTTTTTCTTTGTCTTCAGGATCAAGTTCTTTGACAGCTGCATTGGTACCTGTCTGGTAATTTCCAGCTACATAGATGTTTCCTCCGATCATCCAGTCTCCTGTATCCTCACCGGCATCTCCAGTGACGATTATATCTCCACTAAGCATGTATAAACCAGCAAGATCCCCCATATTTCCATCTATTAGCAGGACTCCGCCTTTATTAAGTTGTCCCACTGCGTTACCAGCATTTCCATAGACAACAATGGTTCCATTGTAGGTCCCAAATCCAACTCCATCCTCTGCTGATCCATTTATAATGATCTCACCCGAGGTCATGTTATCACCAACGTAGCGACCAACGTTTCCTTCTATTTCAATTGAAGCTCCGTTGTTCAAGGCGGCAACAAAGTCACCAACATCACCTTTGAGAGTAACTTCTGTCCCAGGACCTAATCCTACTGCTATGGAATCTAATTTATTGGGATTTTCTAATTTTATGCTTTTTTTATCCTCTGATAATGCTTTTTTTATCTCTAAGTTCAACTGTCTTGTTGTATAGTCTTCTGCTTTTATAGTAGCTTGCGATGTACTCGTTCTAATTCCCCCATGAAACTTTGAAATCTGTGAGGGTACTAAATCATGATAACGTATATACTTTACTTTCCATTAAACTTTCAAAGTATACAATTATATATTAAAATGAGACAATATGCTAATGGAAGATGATTTCATGAAAACTCTAATCACTAATCTAAGAGGGCAATGCCTATTTAATGTATCCATGAAAACTCAACCTGAAGGATTAATCAGTGTGAACCATGGGAAACATCGAAAAACCGAATTAGATTCCTTATTAAAAGGAGGTGAAATCATAATAGATACAGAAGATCCTCATGATGCTTTAAAACGAATTTTAGATATTATTAGGGGAGCTAAAATTCATGGTGATGTTTTTGTGGCCTTTGGCTCAGGAGATATTGGTCCTCTATTGAATTTTGCCGCCAACTATGAAGGTGTTGATGGAATTTTCACCTGCTTTGGAGAGAAAGTGGTTAGATTACCACCACTTGACCTGAAAATTTCAAAACCCAGACATAAAATACTGAAAATTTTGAACCAAAAAGACTTAACCGCAGCAGAAATCGGGAAGAAAATTGGGATATCCCGAGCAATGGTTTACAAACATCTCAATGGACTTATAGAAATGGGACTGGTGAAAAGATCTCACTCGATGGAAAAATACAGCATAACTGATGCTGGAATGTTCTCCATGACATAAATATGGTTTTTCCTTCTATCAATATGGCCCATTATTTTAAACCATTTACATTTTCATTCATTTGTTGAACAATGATCTAAAAAGATATTAAAAAAGAACCAAAAAAATAAGTTAATGATAAAATAAGTATTAATCCTTAAATGAATTTCTAGATCACCACATATGTTTACAAGGAGTATTATGCTCAATTTAATAAAAGGCGATAAGATTTTTATTCCATCGGATATTCAATACGAAGCTTATAACTGGCTTTATCGCTTAACAACACAGTCCCTGGTACGAAATAGTCCTCAAATTTCTGTACCTTCTTTATCATGCAGGGCTCAATATCAATTTTATTGGTGTAAGACCGACATTCCTCATCATCAATCATGCCCTTCTTTACCAGCTCTATATACCTCATTTTTATGGTTTCTTCGTTTAACAAACCCATATGATCACCTAATACTGACTTGTACAAACTTGTATTTAAACTATTTGCACTCATATCTAAATAATGTATAGCAACTCGTAGAAAAATGGAATAATTATGAACAATGTTTATATAAATGGTGAGTGAGATGAAAGAAGAAGGAAAAAAAAGTGATTTGGTAGAAATTGACAACGTCGACCGTAAAATCATTAATTTATTTAACGAAGACGGTAGAATGTCTTATAGAAAAATCGCCAAACGTCTCGATGTCTCTATAGGCACAGTCCACAATCGTATGGAAAAACTGACCAAAAATGGCGTGATACAGAAATTCTCCCCAGTAATCGATCACAGCAAATTAGGTTACAACCTCACCACCATTATTGGAGTACGAGTTAAAGGGGGAGTTCTGGAAAACTGGGAAGACAAGACAGCTTACCATAAAAACGTACTCTGCATGTACGATGTCACCGGAGAATTTGATGCAATACTAGTTGCCCGATTTAAAGACACCAGTGAACTTGACCAGTTCATCAAAAACTTATTGAAAGAACCAGACGTGCAGAGAACATACACCCAAACTGTATTAAACATTGTTAAAGAAGATTTGAGTTCAAGTAGAATGTTGTAAGTACAGTTCATTAATTTATAATATCATATCTTCATCAAAAACGTATATAAACGCAATTTGGAGGTTTTTGTGTGATTTCACTGGTACACTCACCGGACTATGCAAAACACCAAAATGAAACCCATCCAGAGAATCAGAAGAGGCTGGAAGTTTTAATAAATTCACTTCAAGAAGGAGGGCTGCTGGAAAAACTGGATGTTCACCAGCCTGATCCTGCCAATGAAGAAGATATACTGCGAGTGCACACGAGTAAATATTTAAATAATTTAAAAACCTTCACTAAACAAGGAGGAGGTTATCTGGACTTTGACACCTACGCCTCACCCCAAAGCTATGAAATTGCAAAATTAGCAGCAGGAGGAGCAATTAAAGCTTCAGAACTGGTTTTAGAACAATATAATTTTTCTTATTCACTGGCACGTCCCCCTGGACATCATGCCACATCAAACAGTGCCATGGGTTTCTGTTTAATCAACAATCTGGCGGTGGCCATAAAATATATGATGAAAAAATATGCGATTAAAAAATTCTTCATATTGGATATTGACGCTCATTACGGGAATGGCACTGCAGAGATATTCTATCATAACCCCAATGTTCTTTACATTTCAATACACCAGGACCCCAGAACAATTTTTCCAGGAAAGGGGTTTGTTGAAGAAACTGGCAATGGAGAAGGAGAAGGTTTTAACATTAATATACCCATGCCCCCTGGTTCAAGAACTTCAGATTACATTTATGTGCTTGAAAAGATAGTAGAACCAGTTTGCAACCAGTTCCGGGCAGATTTCTATTATCTGGATGTGGGATTTGACGGACACCGGGAAGATCCTCTATCCAGTCTCCTTCTAGATGATTATTTCTATCCATGGATAGCAGGGTATATGGGAAAAATTACCCCTAAAATGACACTCATCTTGGAGGGAGGTTACACAAATAATGCCATGGGCCAGTCAAACTTGAAAATGATAAAAGTACTAATGGACAAGAGTATCACTGAAAGAAAATGGCAAGCTCCTGGTGACCAAGAGACGAAAGATGAAACCATAAATATACTCAAACAAATCAAGGACACCTTTTCACCATTTTTCACATTTTAGATTTTTGATAATGAAAAAAAATATTAATGAGACGGTACATCTGTCCAATCATATTTGAGGAGATCATATGCACAAAACCAGGTTCAAACAGGCCCAATCACTTCTTGAAGAAGCAGGAAAATCATCAAAAACCACTGAAAAACTGAAACCCCCAAAGGAAGGGAAAATTGATTCCTCCGCCTATGAAGAGATTTTAAATAAAATCATAAAGACAGAAGAATTCATCTACTCCAGTCGACCCAGCCATCATTTACTACAGGAAGATGCCGAAGAATTTTGCAGTAATCTTATTGACATTAGAAATAAAATCGACGAAATCCTAGCAGAATTTGGAGTTTTGGAGAAAGAAGATATTGAAGAAGAAGTTAAAAGGCTTTCTGAAAGATTCATATTCCTCACCACAAAAGGAAATTTCAAAAAGTTATTAACCCGCTGGGGAGTAGAGCCGCAGCGGATTATTGTAGCTGGAGTGCCACTAGAAGCAGAGGATATGCGTATTCTAAACCCTAATATCCCAGAAAGTGCACTTGAACCAATAAAAAAGAAAATATCCCACGTGAAAAAAGACATAGATCGTAAAATGAATGAATTGGATGTTGAAAATATTTTAGTAGTGGTTGAAAAGGACAAATCCGGTGAAATTCTGGTTAAACGAGCTAAAGATAACTACGGGGCTTTTGTGATTGAAGAGGATAGTTTAAAAGACATTGATGTCTCTGAATTCAAACGATCCCTGAAAAAACATCTTTTATCATGAAAAAATTATTATAAGATGTTATTTTTCTTTTAGAAAAGAAATATATCTTAAAAAAAATGACCAATCTCACAAACAATACACAACTCTTTTTATATTCCCTAATTTATATGACAAATAGAATAGTGAGAATGTATAAAAAAAAATTCTCATTTGTTGAACTCAGGGGTGAAAAAGTTGGAACCACCATGTTTACCTGATACTCAGGAAAAGTCACCTACCATCCCCGTGCACCTCACCAGAGTAGGGGTCAAAGGGGTTAAAAAACTCTTAAAAATTGAAAGAGATAAGAAAAGACCCATAGTGCTCATACCTACCTTCGATGCTTATGTGGATCTTCCCAGCACACAGCGAGGAATTCACATGTCACGTAATCCTGAAGCCATAAGCGACGTTTTAGAAGAAGCTGTTGAAGGTAACGCTGTGGAAATAGAGTCTTTGTGTGCTGAAATTGTCAGTTTGCTTCTTGAAAAGCACAAATATGCCAAAAGGGCAGAGGTCAGCATGAAAAGTGACTTCATGATCATGAAAAAGTCACCAGTGACCAAACATAAAACACAGGAAATGACCAATATCATGGCTGATGCCATAGGCTATCGTAATGATGATAAAGTGGTCATCAGGAAAATGATTGGAGCAGAAGTTGTGGGAATGACTGTATGCCCCTGTGCTCAGGAAACTGTTAAAGAAAGCTCTAAACAGAAGCTCCTGGAATTTTTAGATGAAAAAACCACCGAAAAAGTCCTGGAAACTGTGACATTTGCATCCCACAATCAGAGGGGTAGGGGAAGCATAATGATTGAAGTTCCTGCCCAGCAAATAATTCGGGGCGAAGATATCATACGAATAATCGAGGATTCAATGAGTTCATCAGTATGCGAATTATTGAAGAGGAATGATGAACACGCTGTTGTAGAACATGCCCATGAAAATCCCATGTTTGTAGAAGACTGTGTGCGAAACATGGTACAAAAGATCGTTCAGGAATTCTCTCACCTGCCAGATGACACTCTCATCACGGCGCGGCAGATAAACGAAGAGAGTATCCACCGTCACAATGCATTTGCAGAAAAAGTCGCCACCATGGGCGAATTAAAACTAGAGATAATTAATGGCTTGGAGGAAAGCAATTGAAGACCCGTGAGGTTGCAGGACAAATTATGGGCCAATTAGAAGCCTTCGAAGGTTCCAAAGCAGCAATGGACACCTCCCAATTACTTATTGTCCGGGGAAGATCACGCCGGCGAATAAAACCAGAAGAACTTGTTTCTGTCATTTCTGAAGTTTTTGAAGGTTTAGGAGCAAGTAATCTTGACATGTATTCAGACGAAACAGCAGATATCATTACTATTCTAGATGAACAGATCCGTTCCCATGTGGAAATTCAGGGAGAAACCGACGTATATGGGATATATCGTCTTAAGGAATCATTCGAAAACATGAATTGTCACGCAGATTATGGGATGGGCCTCTTAGATGATATTGCTATTTTTTTGATTTTGTGGAAGGATAAAAGTGGTGTGGGGCCCATGTTTGTTGAACTCGTGGTTTCTGCTCTGGAAGGATAAAAACCATCTCAGACTATAATATCCCCTTCAATACTTCTTTCTCAAAAGACCTTAAAAAATGGGATATTATATAATATTTTTAAAAAATATTGAAGATCTAAAAGGATGAAAATGTTATCCAAGGAAGAAATTATTGCCATGTTGAAGTTTCATGGAAACGATGTTTTAGATTTGATGAAACAGGCCAATTCACTCCGGAAAACCAATAACATTACTTTTTCTAAAAATGTTTTCCTGCCATTAACCAATATTTGTCGGAATGATTGTGGTTATTGCACTTTCCGCAGGGATCCCAAAGCTCATGATGCTACTCTAATCATGCCTCCCTCTGACGTTATGAATATCATTCGTAAAGCGGATGTTTATGGTTGTAGGGAAGCTCTTTTCACTTTTGGAGAACAGGCCGATAGCTATCCTCAAGTTCAGGATGCTTTGGAAAAGCTTGGATTTGGAGGAATGTTGGAATACCTCTACCACTTGTGCGAGAGGACACTTCATGAGACAGATTTGCTGCCTCACAGTAATCCAGGCATACTGCAGAAGAGTGAGCTTAAAATGTTAAAAGAAGTTAATGCTTCCATGGGTTTGATGTTGGAAAATGCCAGCCCACGATTGATGGACATGCCAGCTCATAAAAAGAGTCCTGGTAAGGATCCCAAGTTAAGAATTAAAACTATTGAAAATGCAGGGAAATTAAAAATACCATTTACCACAGGACTTCTCATCGGTATTGGCGAGAGTTTGGAAGAGAGAACAGATTCTCTTCTGGAGTTAAGGAGAATTCAAGATAAATATGGCCATATTCAGGAAATTATCATCCAGAATTTCAAACCAAAACAAGGTATCAGAATGGAAAAAGATCCAGAACCATCACTTTTTGATATGATTCGCATGGTTGCAGTTACCAGAATGCTTTTCCCAGAATGCGGAGTTCAAGTCCCTCCGAATCTGAATATTAGTACAGCCCCCATCTTTTTACTTTCCGGTGCAGATGACTGGGGTGGTGTTTCCCCGTTAACCAAGGATTATGTTAACCCAGAATCTCCCTGGCCCGAACTGAACCTACTCGAACAATTTACTCAGGAGATAGGATTCCAGTTAGAAGAGAGACTCCCGGTGTATCAAAAATATATAAAAAATGAGTTTTTAAGTGAGACTATTTTTAGAAAAATTACTTAATCAGATGGTAAAATACCACAGAGTCCGGAATTCCTTTAGGTTATTATATTTTTCTTAGGCCTGTGATAGGGATTATTATCCCCTTCTCAAGTCTTATCGGGGAATGATAATCTGAATTTGGTTCCTCCTTCATTATAATGCTCTAAGGTTCCCTTTAGTTGTAGTGTTAATGTTTGCACTATTAGAAGCCCCAATGAATCTGTGTTTTTGATATCGACATCCTCAGGTATTCCAATACCATTATCAGCCACTTCAAGCAAATAATTTCTCCCATTCTTGGAAAGGGTGATTGTAACTTCACCACTTTTCTGGCCTGGAAAAGCATGTTTAAAACTGTTGGAAAGAAGTTCATTCACAATGAGTCCCATTGAGATTGCAGTATCAATTTCCAGATTTATCTCAGCACATTTTAAACTAACATTGATATCAGTGCTTTCCTCACGATAGAAATTTAAAAGCATATCTACCAAACTTTTCAGATATTCAACAAAGTCAATGTGGGCCAAGTCCTTTGACTGGTATAGTTTTTCGTGGATAAGAGCCATGGATCTGATGCGGTTTTTGCTTTCCTGGAACATTTTTAAAATTTCGGGTTCCTGAGTGTATTCTGACTGCAGATTCATGAGACTGGATATGATCTGAAGATTATTTTTTACTCTATGATGTATTTCTCTTAGAAGAACCTCTTTTTCCTCTAATGATGCCATAATTTGATTTTCAGCAGCAACCATGTCACTTATATCAGCAAAGGTAGCCATGATCCCCTGAATTTTTCCATCAGCATTAAAAAGAGGGGCGGCAGCCATCATAGTATGAATAATCTCACCATCTTTTCTAGCACACTCAAGCTCAATATCCGATTTTGATTCATTGGATAATGCCCTTTGCAGGATATATTCAAATTTCTCATAATTTCTCTCATTTAAAAAAGGCAGATGATTTTTTAAGACATCATTTCTTCTCCAACCAAAGATGTTTTCGGCTGCGGGGTTCCAGAGATATTTTACCCTACCATCAGGATATAAATCAACGATTGCAAATGGAGAAGCATTTATAATTGCTTCTAGATAAGCATTTACATTAGATAATCGTTCTCGACTTTCAAGTAAAGCCTTTTCAGCATTTTTACGTTCAGTTATATTCCGGAATATTATTTGAATGGCAAATATCTTTCCTTCTTTCATTATTGGGGCATAGTGCATCTCCAGATATCCCACATCACTACCCTGAAATACTTTTAGTTCCAATGGCTGTTCTTCATCCCTTGCCAAAAACTCATCCATAAAATCTTGTTCAAATATAGAATCATCCACAAATAACTTGAAGATTTCATTTATATCTTTTCCAATACATTCTGCTTTTGTTAAACCACTGTCATCCTCCACACGTTGATTTATATCCAGAACATTCCCATCTGGATCTATAACCATCACATAATCAGGGGATAGATCAAAAAGAGTCTTGTATTTCTCTTCACTTTTTGCTAATTTTTCCTGGGCCTTTTCCTTTTCCAGAAATTCTTCTGCCTCACTGATAGCTCTTTTAACTGAATGCCCTAATTTTGAAAGATTGTGTTTGAGAACATAATCAGTTGCTCCTTTTTTAAGCATTTCCACTGCAAATTCTTCTCCCATCTGACCACTAACAAAAATAAAGGGAGTTTGTGATGAGATATCCTGTGCAATATTCATTGCAGAAATACCATCAAAATGAGGTAGTGAATGATCAGCCAAAATAACATCTGGTTTAAATTCGTTTAGCTCTTTACGATATCCTTCTTCTGTCTCCACACGGCGAGAAATAAAATCCATGCCTTCCCTTTTAAGTTCAGCTTCCATTAACTCAACATCTAATGGAACATCCTCCAGTACCAAAATTTTAATGGTGTCATCCATGAGAATTTCCCCAACCATGATCTAAGAACATAAATTGAATATCCATATAACGAAATCCTTCGATTAAGGTGGTTTATTTATTAACATCCAGTATAATCCCAAGGTAGAAACTGCGTCAATAAAATCGTCGAATTCGACAGGTTTACCCACGTAACTGTTCACACCTAACTTGTAACTTTCCACAACATCCTTATCTTCTTGGGAAGATGTGAGAACCACAACCGGTATTTTACAAGTTCTTTCATTTCTCTTGATATCCTTTAATACTTCAAACCCATCTATTTTGGGCATGCGGAGATCAAGTAATATTAATCTGGGTAGGTCTTCTGGATTCCTATCTGCAAACTGGCCTCTTGCATAGATAAAATCAAGGGCTTCTTCTCCATCTTTAACCCAAAAAAGCTTATTAGCTAGATTATTTCGCTTTAAAGCTCTCATGGTTAATTCCGCGTCGGTGGGATTATCTTCAACCAGGAGAATTTCTAAATCATCCAGATCCACTATATAAACCCCCTTTATCTAATTTAAGTCATCCCATATTATTGAATGATAGGTTAGTTGGTAATTAAAACGATCCTGAAATCATGCTACTTTATTTGATTAACGATCTAATGAATTTTTGGGAATTTTTTGTATCTTGAATTTCCATTTTTTTGTTACATAAATTATAATTGGACTGTTAGAAACAGTTCAAGGACTGTGTTTCCAATTCAAAGGGGATTTCGATTAAATTAATGCATTATCAAAATTTAAAATTTTGTATACCATAATTTTAGGCTCTTCAAGGTTGATGATAAAGTACATGATTAGTTTTAATTAATCCTTAATTGGGATTTTGATGATGAATTTAGCACCTTCATCTCCTTTAAATTCTATTGAACCTTCGGATTGTTCTACGAATGTTCGAACTAATTGTAAACCAAACGAATCTGCTTTTTCTACGGATATATGCGGGGGCATTCCAATACCATTATCAGAAACTTTAATAATCATATCTTGATCACTATTTTCCACATCTACCGTGATTTCACCTGGTTTATCGCCAGGAAATGCGTGTTTTAAAGAATTAATCATCAGTTCACTTATAATAAGGCCAGAAGTAACTGCAGTTTCCATATTAAGAGCAATATTATTGGTTTTTATTTTTATATCCACATTTTTTGCTCCATGGGAACGTGCAATATCATCCACTATACTTTCAAGGTATTCCTCCAAATTGACATTTTCAAAGTCATCAGATTGGTATAACTTTTCATGAATGATTCCAAAAGATCGAAGGTAACTGTGACCATCTTCTAATTTTTCAATGATCTGATCTGTAATATACTCAGAATGGAGACGATTTAAGGTAGATATCATTTTAATATCCCTCCTAACCCCATTATAAATGTTTTTCAGAGTCTTCTCACGATTCTGGAGAGATTCTTGGACCTTCAATTCTTTATCCTTGATTTGGGATATTTCAGTTTCAAAACTATTCTGTAGATCGGAAAGTTCTTCCTCTTTTTCTTCTATTTCTTTTTCAAGATTATCGATAATCGATAATGCGGAATTTGTCTTATCGAGTTGATTTTCCAGAGCAAGAGATTTTTTGCGCAGATCTTCCTCAGTTTTTTTTCGAATACCCTTTTCAGCTTCCAAAACCTTATTCGAATTCTTAATCTCCGTTATTTTAGTTTTCAAGTCTGTTTCAAGAAGTTTTAAAGTCTCTTTAAGAGTTTTCTCCCTATCTTTGAAAGATCCAAGTTCATTAACCTGATTTTCTATTATTTCTTTGTTTTTTCGTAATTCTTCCCGGTATTTTCTATTAATTTCTTCCACTGCTTCGTGGTGTTGAGTTACATCGCGCCCCACAGATTGGTACTCGGATATATTTCCATCTTCATCGAAGTGGACACTGGTAACCCATTGCCACCAACTAATAACCCCATTAGACATCTTAAGAGGGCCTTCGAAGACTTTTATATGATTCTCTTCATCAAATGATCGAAACTGATCCTTCATTTTATCTAAATCTTCTTCGGAAAGAGAGAACACATAATTAGATTTATCATGAAATCCAAAACAGCGATAATAAGCCTCATTAGCAAATGTTAACTGGAAATCTTTGTTGAATCGACATATAATTTCGTTTTGATCGTCTACTACTGCCCGGTATAGACTTTCATTCCTTCTCAGTTCCTCTTCATCTTGTTTAATTTCAGTAACATCATTTAAGATGATTATTAAACCTTCCAATGATTTATACGATTTTATTTCAATATATGTTGGTATTCTATTTTTTTGAAGGCTTTTTACCATGGTGGAAGGTTTACCTGATTGTAAAGTTTCCATGCACATTCTTTCTAGTTCTTCATCCCAAAAAGATTTCATGGATTCCTGGAATGATTTGCCAATCACATTCTCTTTAACATCAATCAGGTCTTTACCCATTTTATTAGAATATATGCATTTTAAATCGTTGCCAAAGGCAATTACAGCTTGATCTAATGTTTCTAAAATTTGCATGTATCTTTCTTTACTATTTTTAAGAGATTCATCCAATCTACGATGTTGAGTGATGTCCTGGAACTGCACTAAATAACCATCTATGATTCCATCCATTTTAAGAGGAGTTATATAAAGACTGAGACATATTGCCCCTTTATCTACTCTTTCAAATCCAAGTTCTAATAATTCTTCAAAATCAAATTTGCATTCAAAGTGAACTTCCAAGCCTTTCTTTAGATTTTCAACTTCTTGGGATTCCAGTTTAAAATCTTTAAAAAGGTTGAACTGTTCTAACTGATTCAGATCTTCAGCACCAAAAAGACGGACGCATGCAGGGTTTGCATCTTTTAACTTGCCTTTAGCGTCGAATATCTCAGTTGCCAGCATGGATTGGTAATAAATATTTCTAAATCTTTTTTCTCGTTCCTTTAAATATTTTTCATCCTTTAGTTGCTGACTTATATCTTTAAAAACAAGTTCGGCTCCTAAAAATCTGCCTTTATCATCCTTGATGGGATTAATCTTATATTCCACATGAATATCCGGACCATATTTATTTTCCAATATGGATCTATCTGTGATAATGGTTTTTTCTGTGAAAATATTTTTTAGATAATTTCCCACATTGTTATCTTTTATTCCTTTAATTGGAAAAACTTCATTTAACACCTTGTATGTTGCCTCATGCTCTTTAAAACCAGTTAATTTAGATGCAAATTCATTTATATATATAATTTCTCCCTTAAAATTAATTAGGATTAATCCAGAATCTTTTAAGTTATTATCAATCTTTTTTCCGGTTTTTAAGAATTTTTTTTCCAGTTTATGTCCACATAGTGCATTTGCAATTTTATTTTGAAGTTCTTTTTCTTCGAATGGTTTGATTAAATATGCATCAGGATTAGTGGTTTTAGCTCTTTCACGAGTATTAATATCATCATACGCAGTTAGATATATGATGGGAATATCTCGAATGCTTTTAATTTCCTGAGCAGCATCAATACCATCTCCTTTACCCTTAAGCATTATATCCATTAAAATTAGATCTGGTTTAATCTCTTTAGCCTTTTGAACAGCTTCCTTACGTGAAAAAGCAAATGATGGGACATCATACCCCCATGTTTTAAGTTTTCGCTGGATTTCCATGGCAGTGAGCCCTTCATCTTCCACTACCAAAATTTTTGTCGCCGCCATAAGCATTACCTCCTTACACTACCCCTATAATGTAATAACAATATTGTTTAATGCCATCAATATCTTTATCGTTAATACATTATATATCTATTTATTCATTCCAAAAATTTGTAAACAATAAATTCTTATCAAGCCAGTTAAGAAAAAAATAAATTATAAAGACTTAAAAATAATAATAACCTTAAAATAAATTGCTTATTTGAATTAAAACATATAACATTCAGAAATTAAAAATTAGGAATAGATTTATTAAAAATGCATAGTGTTCATTAATATATCAGATTCTAGTATTAATCCATGAAAAATCGAAATCAAGCTTTTCTCACACGTGCATCAACCACAACATGATAAACTCCAGGAGAATATTTCTTAATAATCCTCTGATTTAAAATATCAACTTCGTATCCTTTTGCAGCTCTTTGAACCCTTTCCGCAGGCCGTTTAAATTTCAGTTTATCAGGCACTGATTCATGATAATGAATTACACCCTCATCCTTGAGCACCTCCATGGCCACATCAAGATACTCATTAGTGTTCCCAATATATCCCATTAAAACTCTATCAGCAATGTTTCTGGGTGCTAAATCCCTGCAGTCCCCCTTAATTGGTTCAACAACGTCCCCGATTTTGTTAATCTTAATATTTTCAGCCAGATAACCATAGGCAACCGGATTTATCTCCACTGCATATATTTTCTTAGGATTTCCATGAACTGCCATTGGTATGGTAAAATAGCCAATCCCACTGAAAAGATCAACTACTGTTTCTCCATCTTCAACTAGTTGCGACATCCTCTTTCTTTCTGTTGTGTTTCCCTTGGACCACATAATTTTGGAAACATCAAGTTTGAAAAAACAGTGATTCTCCCGGTGAACCGTTTCTGTACCATCACCGATGATCACTTCAACATCAGGTTCCCTCTGAACACCTTTTATTCTGCCCAAACGCACCACACGGTTTACCCCAGGGATTTTCAGAAGTTCCTGAGGATTATTCACATTTTTTTTCAAAACCAGAATATCTCCAATAACCTTACCCTTCATAAGAAATAATATGGAACCACTCACTGGTATATTAATTAGTGGTTCACCAACAATATTTGATATATTAATTATGAATTCCTGATTGGAAGATACCTATAAAAACTATAACCCATCAATAAAAAGACATGTTGTGATATTGAATCAGGAGAATTACAATGGAAAAAGAACTATTAGAAATATTATCCTCTTATCAAGGAATTAGATCAGAGTTAATTCCTATTTTACAGGATATCCAATCTAATTTTGGTTATCTCCCTGAAGAAATTTTAAAAGATGTGTCAAGGTTCACCAGAGCCCCTGTAAGTGAGATATATGGAGTGGCATCCTTCTACTCGCAGTTCAGATTCACTCCTCAAGGTAATAATCATATCATGATCTGCACTGGGACTGCGTGCCATGTTAAAGGTGCAGACAAAATTATAGAAGGCATAGAAAGACATTTAGACATAGGGGAAAATGGCGTTACATCTGATCTAGAATACTCATTAGAATCTGTGGGTTGCCTTGGATGTTGTGCTCTAGCTCCGTGCGCCACTGTAAATAATGATATAAAATCCAATATAACCCTCAAAGATATTAAAAAAATCTTTCGCCATAAAAAACCCGAAACAAAAATAGATACAATGCCTTCAGACAATACTCCTGAGAATTAATAATTCACTACATATCAGATATCTCATTTTTTAATTAAATTCCCAATAAAAAGTTTACTCATTTTTTTATTAGATATGTAACCTCTAAATCATTAGAAAATATCTTAGAGAAGTTTCCCATCAAAAAGTCAAGACACAAAACATAACTATCACCTAGACTAAAAATCAAATAAATATTATAAATGGAGGGATGCATTTGGGTAAAGTAAACCGAGATGAAATTCTGGACATCCTCAATGAATATAACAAGGATGAAATAACTATAGCCACCCTGGCAAGTCACAGCTCGCTGCACATGTTGAAAGGAGCTCAAGAAGAGGGATTCCATACCGCAGTGGTATGTGAAAAAGGGCGTGAAGTCCCCTACCAGCGGTTCAGAGTAGTTGATGATTTCATAATGGTGGACAAATTTAAGGACATAGTTAATG
>MTKZ01000255.1_pt1 | contig 42083 bp, 37 predicted proteins | sample 1042781 | NCBI WGS metagenome assembly MTKZ01 (sample SAMN06212207, study PRJNA360539) | anaerobic digester metagenome | biome: Wastewater treatment plant; material: sludge; isolation source: anaerobic digester fed with sludge from wastewater treatment plant | place: Denmark: WWTP Viborg ...
GAACTCTATCAGTCGCAGCGTTTCAGACGGCGCGGAAATCTGGATTCGGCGCGAGTCGCGCGCCACCGGCGGTTCTCCCGGCTTACGCCATTCACACGCATTCTCCAGAACCACCCGGGCCCCTTCGGACTCCACAATGCGCAACGATGTGGAACAAATCTGACCCTTGTCCAGGGATTCCTGCCAGTAATTTCCCCCGTTCACACGGTCACATCCAAAAAACAAAGAATGATGGTGCGGGTAGGGGTCACTAGACTCTGTCGTGACTGAGGCATCGCTCGCGGGGCCATTCACCGGGAAAAAATAAGGGTATTTCTGCGACGGAGCTGTTTTATAACTGGTAAAGAGTTTGGTTCCTATATAAATGTTGATGTCATTTTTGGATGCCACGGCTCTTACGCCTGGTGCCCCATACAAGTCTTGTGCCACAAGTGTTACCAAGGAAAGAGCCGATAACAATATCGACACGATTCTGATGTCTAGCGATGTCATGCGGTGTATTCCTTATTATACAAGTATTGCTTGATTCGTATCAGGCTTGGATGCTATTTTGATTGATAAACAGCTGTCCGAGAGGCATAATCACACTCCTGCGGTAGCTAATAAATTTTAGTAGTATGCGATTGCACTTCCATAGGATAACCTTTTCTCGCACCGTATAAGATATACTCAAGGATGCAGCGTCAAATTTCTCCTGTAATGTTGCGGGTTGGAACAAATTACAGTAAACGGCATTTCAGGTAAAAATAATTTTCCGGACCCATACCCTTACCATGTAAACTTATTGTATATGCTTCGCACGCTTCTCCGCAATCTGTGCGGAAATGATTTGTTTACGCGGGTACACCGCTCTTATTCCTGTATTTGGTTCTTTATAAAATATCGAATACAGGCACCATAGTATCGTGACAAGATTGTTCTCCAGAACCTGTTGCGAAGTTTAGAAAGGAATGCCTCGCATGATGTCCTATCCCTATGCGTTACAGCTCTATTCCGTTCGTGATTACCTGGAAGAAAACACGGCGGAGGGCCTTGATCTTGTCAAGGAGGCAGGCTACAGTTATGTCGAAACTGCCGGAGATTATCATCTCACCGCCTTCAAACTGCGGAACTTGCTGGACGCCTCGGGACTTGTTCCCGTAGGCATGCACGTATCTTATGAACAAGCGGTTTGCCACACCGACCAGATTATTGAGCAAGCCCATACCCTGATGACGCCCCACGTAGTCATTGCCTGGTTGGGTGCAGAAAGATGTCCGGACCGAGAGTCATGGCTTGAGGCGGCCGAAACGATGGACGATGCGGGAGCACTTTTAGAAAAAGAAGGCTTGACCTTGTGCTACCATAACCATGCACATGAGTTTCAACATTTCGGGGATGAAACGATCTTCGATCTTATTTTCAATAACAGCGACCCGGACAACCTGAAAATTGAGCTGGACATGGGCTGGGCATCGGTAGCAAATGCCGACATTTATGCTATACTCAACCGCCACAGGAACCGCATCCCTTTGGTCCACGTTAAGGATTGCATTCTTCCGGATGCGGGAAAACCGGCGGTTATAACGGAACTGGGAAAAGGCATGCTGGACTGGCAATCTCTATTGCCTGCAGCCCGTGACGCCGGCGCGCAGTGGTTCATCGTCGAACAGGACGATGCCGAAGTCAACACCATGGAAAGCGCTGGCGCAAATGCGCGTTTCATGCGCCATTTCAATCAACTATAAGTTATAACAACCATTGACGGAGACAGGGTAACGGATAAGCCCATGAACGCGGTCACTATTAACACGCATGGCAAATTTCTCGTGGTGGGTATTATGCTGTGTATTGTCTTGACTGGATGCGTGCAGAGCGCCTATCTGCGTGGAAAGGTGGAGGACATAAGCGGAGAAGAACTGCCGGGGGTGGTTGTGCGCGTTTCCGGAAAGGACTCTGAGGGCCTTTCCAATGCGAACGGACGCTATGCCTTTCGATCGGTATCCGGTGCTCTGGAGGTGATCTTTCTAAAAACAGGCTATACCTCCGTCTATAAAGAGGTGAACGTACCCTCCCTGGGAATACTCGATGTGGATACTGTTCAACTTTGGCCTTTACCCGCAGGCGAAGGTGTTTTTGCATTTCAAAACAACAAATACACACAAACCGACCATCCCCGTGTAAATCGGTACAGAATTGAAGACGGAGGCGTGGCCTATGGCACACCGGTGGCCCCTGCCTTAATCTTCGCATATGTAAACCCTGAAACTGATCCCGAGGGAAACCAACCGTGTCTATATTCTCATAAGCTACCCGCTTATGATGCACGATTGCATAAACTTCGTAAGGTCAAGGCGGCGTTGGCCCAGTCCGGTACGGATGAGAAGAAAGAAATGCCCGGAAAAGACAGCGCCTATAATGAGGAAGTTTGGATTCCTGATGAGTCTCTCCCGTTGCTATCGCATCCTGTAGACGAACCGGAACACCTGCTTCTTGAACTGCGCCCGGCACGGCCCCTTTCTCCGGGTGTATATGCCATTCACTGGGGCGCTCTGGCAGGGTACGAAGGAATTGACCACCGCGCATTTTTGTTTTCCTTGCAGGAAGAGACTCCTGAAAAAAATCCGGATTCCGAGGGGGAACCGGAGGATCAAGGCCGGGATAACGCACAGGAAAATAAATCCAAGAAAAAGAAATGACAACAACAGGACAACGCAATTGTTGTTCTGTGACATGTGCCGTATAGACAACTGAATTGAAAAGGAGAACCTTAAAAATGTCAACTACACTGGAATTCAAGGGAAAGCCATCCCTATTGGGCGCCTATGTCAATATTTTTACCCCAGGCCGGACCAAATACGCCGGAATCGAAAAGCTGCCTCGCACGGAGGCATTTTGGAATGGTGCCCGGGAAACACCTGAAAAAATTCAGTCTTATCGTGAGGCCTGCGGTTTCGGAAATGACGGTAAATTACCAATACTGTATCCCCATGTTTTCACCTCCGCCATGCACATCCATGCCCTTGCCACCAAATCTTTTCCCCTCTCCGCACTGGGTGCGGTGCACTCCCGGAACCATATTCTGCAACGAAGACCCATTTCCGAAACAGAACCGGTGGACCTGAAGTGCTCTTTCGGCGAAGCGCGGGTGCTCAAGGCAGGCCTGGAAGTGGACGTTGTCACCAGGGTGCTTGCTGCAGGTGAGTGTGTATGGGAAAGTATCAGTTCCTATTTGTTCAGAGGCAAACACTATGGTGAAACAGGTGAGCCCCATCCCTCGGGAATCTTCGAGGAACTGGGCAAACCCACCATCGAGGCCCAGTGGCATGTGCCGCCCGATATGGGCCGTCGCTATGCCCGTATTACCGGAGACTACAACCCCATCCACATATCGCGTATTCTCGCGAAGGCTTTTGGGTTCAAGCGTGATATCATTCATGGAATGTGGTCGCTTGCCAAATGTCTTGCCCATCTACAGGACCTGAATTATGAGCAAGGGTTGCGGCTTGACGTCGCCTTCAAGGGTCCCGTATTCATGGACAGCGATTCTTTTATGAAAGGTCACGAAATTGCCGGGGGCTACCGTTTTGACCTATATTGCGGTAAAAATCCGCGTCCGTCCATTGTAGCGGCCATCCGGGCGGGGGATAAGAAAGTCACATTGGTATAGTGCCTGCTGCACATATTTTACGGTCCGACCATGGAACATATCCGATACCGTACCTACTGAAGGAAAACGTTTATGTCAAAATTCGAATATACGATGGGAAAAGAAGTGGACCTCCGGGCGGAATGGGGAAAGACGCTGGACGACCCGGGACTGCGTTCCAATGGCATATTAAGAACCATGTACGCAGCTATGGATCTAATTTATGGAAAAAGCCGCGAGTTGGAAAAGTTTATGGTAATTGAGCTGCTGGCCCGCTATCCCTATTGGGCGTGGGAGACGGGTTCCTATCTGCGTCTCTCACGACAATATACAAAGACACGTTTTCCTGAGAAAGTGGATTCGGACCTGGCCTGGCATCACATTGAAATGGGGCGCCGTTCCCAGGACAACGAGCAATGGCATCTGTTTATTCTAGATGAATTAATGCGCCAGCGAGGCATCAAACGCAGGTTCATCAAGCATTTCCTCTTGCCGCGCCTGCTGGCGTGGTCCTATTATTACCTTACCCGCCTGATGTACCGGATCAAGCCGGAATTGTCTTTCGACATGAATGCCCGCTTTGAAAGTCATGCCGAACATGAATATGCCAAGGCGGTCATGGACCATCCGCAATGGGAAGAAGAAAAAATTGATTCCTCCTACTTTGAATTCTATCCCCGTATGGACACCATGGCCGACCTGTTCCGGCGCATCAGCCTGGATGAGCGCGACCACAAACATGAATCCTGGGAGGAATACGAACGGATTACCGGGCGCCCCTTTACTCCCTGATAGTCCCGATGACAGCATCAAGCGGCGTATTTATTGTCGCGGATACGAGTACCGTCCTGCTTCATCCTTGTCCAAATTAGATTTTCTTGGACAGGCTCGCTCCATGCGTTGACACCTATTTCCATGTGGTAAGCACCGGGGAAAGCCTGTATTTATGGTATTTTATGGCCCTGAAATGGTCTCTCAACGGCCTTCGCAGTTTGGACAGGCAAATGCAGCGGTCAGTAAACCTGACCCTGGAAACCGGGAAAATGACGCCAAAACCTGTCCAAAATGCCAATGAATTCAACTATGTGTGTTCGATAGCAGCCTTAATTTGGACACCAGTGGTCCTGCTTTTTACATTTTTCCCTTCTCTACGGGGAGCAAAGGATGGACGCCATGCGTAGAAGAACGTTTATTTCCCTTGGGGGAGTGGGACTGGTTGCCGCCGCCGAGGCCTCGGACAGCGCCGGTTCCAGCCAAAGGTACCCTGAAGACACAAGTACCGCTATTAAAAAAACCGCCATCATTACCTTGGTACAGTTGCAAAACGCGGGAAAAGACACCGCACCCGTGGACCGTATGCCCCCATTTTTCGAACAAGCCGCCGGTTTGGGCGCGGACCTTGTCGTGTTTCCCGAATATGTTCTTGGCGACACCATTGACACGGGACATGAAAACGCCAGGCGCTTTTTTGATCTTGCACGAACCTATCACATCAACGCCATAGCCGGTTGTGTAGAAGCCTTCGGCGAAAAGTATGCCACCTCGGCCTGGGTCGTTAATCGTGACGGCATCCTGCTGGGGCGTTATCTGAAATGTCATCCGGCCGCCGGGCCGGCGCCGCACTGGTGGCCGCCCATCGAAGGTCATGATCGCGAAGCGCGTGGCATTCTTGGAAACCAATTCAAAGTGTTTCATCTCGATTTCGGGCCCATCGGTATTCTTCAATGCTACGATGGTTACTTTCCCGAGGCTTGGGGGTGTACTTCCTACAGTGGAGCGGAAATTATTCTGTGGATTAACGGGCGCCAGGGCATGATCGAGGATTCCCACTGCCTCTGCGCCGCCCACTGCTACGGCTGCGTGGTGGGCGCCAATATTTCGGATGGCTGCAACACAGGTTTCGCCGGTTCCAATTGCATCACGCCGCTGGACTACACGGAAGGCAGGGAAGAGGCGCGCCTCTATCCCCGGATCAGGCAGCGGGGCGATGCGGCCATAACGGCCTCCATAGATCTTGGTATGCTGCGTACCCAGCGCAAACACTTGCGCACCATGCACCAGCGCCGCCCCGAACTCTACGGCTTGCTTACACAAGACATCAAGATGTGGCAGGATTATCCAGACATTCCCTGGGAGTACCCCGAATGCGCGGACCTGGTCAACCGTTCGCAGTTAACTTGAAAAAGGAATTTTTTCCAACAGTCATTCCTCGCTCCCTTCCTTTTGGAACCTATCCTGCCTATAGGCCATTGAATCGACGATGATTCTGCCGCTATTTCTAGCCTCATCTTTCCTGTCTCGCGCGATTCCGCAAACGTTAGTTGCACAGACGCCATGCGGTACGTGTAAGATGACAGCCTGTGGTCCAATTCAACCCAAGGAAAGGTTTATCATGATTCACAAACAATGTGCTTGCATTCTGCTGACGCTGGCCGCAGTGATTCCTGTGTGGAGCCAGGAACCCGTGTCGCCCTTCCCTGTCGAAGACAAGGCGCAACTGTTCGTGGACCAGGTTCTGGTGCGGGAGACGCAGGGTATCAGTTTTACCCTGCATCCCGCGCGGGAACATCCGGAGAACCCCCTGGTCAAGGCGGACCAACCGTGGGAAGGGTGGCGTCTGGAGATTTACGGCAATGTCATTCACGATGAGGAGGAAAATCTCTTCAAAATGTGGTATCTCGGCGAGGAAACGGAAACCTTCCCCAATTATGCCGTCTATTACGCCGTCAGTCAGGATGGCCTGCATTAGGAGAAGCCCCTGGTCGGCACCGTACAGACGGAAAAATACCCGAGCCACAATGTGGTTGCGGCGGAAATCATCCTGCCTTCGGTAATCAAGGATAACAAGGATCCAGACCCGGAAAAGCGCTATAAGATGATCGGCTGGGACCAGAAACGCCACGGATATCACACCTGGGTGTCGCCGGACGGCCTGCAGTGGAATCCCTTCAGCCAGGAACCGCTCTGCCGGGGCGGCGATGTGATCACCGGCTACTACGACGAACAGCGCAGCCTGTATGTAGCCTTTCCCAAGATCAACCATGTGGTGCGGGGCCATGACCGCCGCGTGTTCTGGCTGATTACCAGTCCCGATTTCCAGACCTGGAGCGAGCCGGAACTGGTGATCACGCCTGACCTGCGCGATGACGCCTCGTCCCTGGCGCGCGTTGAAGAGGCACGGCCGATCCTGGATGTCCCGGATGCCCCGGAATTGATGCGCACCGAGTTTTACGGGGTGGGCGCCTACCCCGCCGAGTCGTGCGCGCTGGCTTTCCCGTGGATGCTGACCGTCAACAATGACGGGCGTTTCGGCAATCAGGAGGGTCCGGGGGAACTGCAACTGGCGGTGTCACGGGACCTGCGCCATTGGGAACGCCCGTTCCGCACGCCCTGCCTGACCCGGGGAAAACCGGGCGAATGGGACGGTGGTTTCTTTGTGTGCCAGTCGCGGGCATTACGCGTCGGCGATGAAGTCTGGCTGTATTACAGCGCTTCAACCTACACCCACGGAACCCCCTGCCTTTACCGTGCCGAGAACACGGGAAGACATACGACCCATACCAGTTCCATCGGCCTGGCCATTTGGCAGTTGGACCGCTTTGTCAGCGCCGACGCTTCCTCGGACGGCGGCACCCTGACCTCCGTGCCTGTGACCTTTACCGGCAGCCGCCTCGAACTGAATGCGCGGGTGCGGGAAGGGGGGAGTATTGTTGTAAGTTTGCTGGATGCGGCGGGAAAAGAACTGCCAGGATTTGAGACCTCAGAACCTATTACGGGAGACAACCTGCGTCATGAAGTGCATTGGCAGGGATCACCGGACCTCGCCGCGCTTGTGGGCAAACCCGTGATGCTGCGCTTTACCATGAAGAGCGCGGAACTGTTTTCCTTTGCCTTCAGAAAGCAGCCATGACGATGTGCCGCGACACTATTGGGTTTCAGAGCGGCGGGAACTGTCCCGCTTTTTTCGGTCTTGTCCAATAGGCCCGCAAAAAAATTGGGACAGCCTCCGACGCGGTTCAGGATTAGCTACAGCACTCATGGGTTGCACGTGCGCCGGAGGCAGTCCCATTTTTTTGCTCAAGTGTTGTTGTTTTTGTTGGTTGCGGGCAGAGCCCGCATTAGAAAGAAATAATGACGATGTGCCGAAAAAATAGCTGGTTTCAGGGTAATTTTAATACTGTCCGACCACATCCACGCGCGTCCTTGGTAATCCCGGAGACGGTGTGCTGTGTTGCGGTATTGTTCTTGTTGCCACTCTTTGTCGCGACAGGGGAAGAAGTATATGCCGGTAAACCTTATGAAGGCGACGATATCTTCGCGGATACCTGGGTGGCAACAGACGGCGCGGGGCGCACCCAGCCGGATGCTGCCGAGACAGGGCCGCCCAGGCCCGGCAAACAGGCAGGCATTTTTTACTGGACCTGGCATATTCCCCGGGACGGCGGGCCGAATGACAATACCAAAATCATTGCCACCGTAGGGGACGGTGTCGAAATAGACTGGCCGAACAACGGCTCGCCCCATCACTGGGGCGAGCCCGAACTCGGGTACTACCGGATGACCGACCCTTTTGTCATCCGCAAACATGCAAGCATGCTGGCCGATGCCGGTATAGACGCCATCTTTTTTGATACGACCAATCCGCCACACACTTGGAAAAATGAATATGAAGCCCTGTGCCGCGAATACGAGGTAATGCGCGAGCAGGGCGTCCGCACGCCCGCCATCGGGTTCATCACCCCTTTCTGGGAGCCCACGGAGGTGGTAGACCGGCTCTGGCCGGACCTGTATAAGCCTGGATTGTGGAAGGACCTGTGGTTCTACTGGGATGGCAAGCCGTTGCTGCTGGCCAACCCCCAATTCATAACGGACCCGGAAATGCAAGCCTTTTTCACCCTGCGTCGGCCTATGCCGGATTACTGGCTGGGTCCCGACGGCCCCGACCAGTGGAGCTGGCTCGAAGTCTATCCCCAGCATGTATTTAGAAACAGCAGGGGCGAGGCCGAGCAGATGAGCGTGGGGGTCGCGCAGAACGCCCTGCCGGATACGCCCGGCCCCGCGCCGATGAGCCATCGGGACGGCGCCATGGGCCGCAGCTGGCACGATGGCGGGAAAGACCCCCGCGAGGGGGCGGTGAACCTGGGCCTGAATTTTGACGAACAGTGGCGCCGCGTCCTCGAAGTTGATCCCGCTTTCGTGTTTGTGACCGGCTGGAATGAGTGGGTGGCAGGCCGCTATACCGAATGGAGCAAATACACCGATGAAACCAGTTACCACAAGGGCGGGCTGTTTGTGGACCAGTATACGCAGGAATACAGCCGCGATTGTGAACCCATGCGCGGCGGCCACACGGACAACTACTACTACCAGCTGGCCGCCTGGGTGCGAAAATTCAAGGGGGTTCGGCAACGGCCGGAGGCGACCGGGCCGAGCCCCATTAGCGTGGATGGTCAATTCGACGATTGGACGGCGGTTGTTCCGGAATACCGGGATACCATCGGTGATGTCCTGCACCGGGACCATCCCGGGTATGGGAATATTCCGTATCGCAACAACACGGGACGCAACGACTTTGTCATCGCCAAGGCGGCTTACGATGCGGACAGTCTATACTTCTTCGTGCAGACCTCTGCGCCCATCACCCCGAGCTCAGACCCCTATTGGATGTTGCTGCTTATCGATAGCGACCGGGATGCCGGGACGGGCTGGCTGGGCTATGATTTTATTGTGAATGTGGAAACCTTCGACAGCGAGGAGATAACAGTCGAGTCTTGGGATGGCGGTGCCTGGAAAACGATTGGTGCGGGCCAGTACCGGGTGAACGGCAACGGTATGGAACTGAGCCTGCCTCGGAAAACGGTGGGACAGGAACAAAATACGCCCTGTTTTGATTTTCACTGGGCCGACAACATCCAGGGATTTACGGATGTATCGGAACTTGGCGTGAACGGCGACAGTGCCCCAAACCGACGCTGGAACTACCGGTACTCCGTGGCGCCATAGCCATATTCTCCCTCAAAGGCAAAGAGGTTCCTTTACTCGCCATCCAGCGGCAAGATGTCAGTACTCTTTTAACGGAGTAACACTGCCTGAATTGACGGCGAGACGTCTCTCAGAAAAACGGATATGATTAAAAATCCAGAGCGTGATAAAACCAAAGGCGCTGACGATGTGCCAGGTGGCGTGCCAGGGGAAGATATACCCGATAATGTGTTCGTTGTCGCCTGTGGCCAGCAATAAGCCGATAATAAACATACCCAGGACCGTGTACAGAAACGGGCGCGCGGCGGGAGTGATATGCTTGCGGTACACCATAAAAAGGGCGGCCCCGAACAAGGCGTTGAGGATCAGGACGATTTCGCCGGTATAGAAATGGCCGCTTTCCCACAAGGTCAGCAGGGGCATCTTCGTAGGGGCGAAAATTTCGTAGAACAGCCAGCACCAGGCGAAGACATTCAGCGCGAGGGTTATGCCAACAAGCCTTTTGCGCGACGGGGAGGACATATAATCGCCGGACACGGCGACTATAAGCATCCACGCCAGCAGAATATTGGTGCCCACATCAAAGAAACTCGCCACGCGGTTCCCTTCCACGGTGTGCATCCATACCGTGGGCAGGCCGGTGAGCAATACGCAGAAATACACCCAAACCCAACGTCGCGGTTGGATGTGGGTGCAGGCGCAATAGATAAGCGGCATGAGACCGCCGAGACAAGTGCAGTAGGACGTGACAATATTCGCGAGATGTGCCTCGTGCAGGTACATAATGGGGGCCTTTCCTGAAAATCTTAGGTTGACAAAGTGCCATAGGTTTTGACCAACAGAGAAACTTTCCCGTTTCACCGGGCTGTCACTTCCAAGCCGGATTTGGGAAGGAGAAGAGCATGCAGGGCAAAGACAAGGCACACAGACCCGTCTCGTCTCTCCTCCGTCGCTTCCTCGGCCCAATGCAACTCGTTGTAAACCCGTTTAGGGCTGGGTGCTACTTCGGTATGACGTAGCCCTTTCCAGGTAAGCATGTCTTGAGAACCATTTTTTTGTCTCCGGGAGTCGCTTTTGAGCAAATTTATGCTAAGTCCAACAATTACAATGACTTGTATCTGTTGGAAAGACCGGATTATCGGTTGCGGAACGATTTTTCACGCTGGAAAATGGTTTTTCACGCTGGAAAATGATTTTTCACGCTGGAAAATGGTTTTTCACGCTGGAAAATGGTTTTCCACGCTGGAAAATGATTTTTCACGCTGGAAAATGGTTTTCCACACTGGAAAATGGTTTTCCACGTTGGAAAATGATTTTTCACGCTGGAAAATGTGTTTCCCGCCGGAAAAATGGCAGGCGAAAAGGAAGCAGGCGTTTTTTCAGCACGGAAATGCCTTTGATGATCCCGTGCGAGCATGCTCCCGTGCAGAATGGGAAATCCCCTTGGAAATAGACTGGCGCACCCGCTTTATGTTAAAACAAGCCGGTAGAAAGGAGGCGCACATGATACACGCCTTGGCCGCTATGACGGTATTGATTTGTTCCGGGGCAAGCGCTCCGGTGTTTTCCATGGCACGGCCGGTCTGGCTGGAAGGCCGCGAAACGGAGATGAATGTGTTCGCGGGGTTTCGGGGTGTTTTTGAGCGCCCGGAAGCGTCGTCGGTACAGGTGCGGGTCGCTGCTTCGACCCTGTACCGCGTTTTTGTGAACGGCGCCTTCGTGGGCCATGGTCCGGCCCGGGGCCCGCACGGCTATTACCGCGTTGATGAATGGGCTATCGCCCCGCAGTTGAAGGCGGGCGCAAACGTGGTGGCGATTGAGGTGGCCGGTTATAACGCGAACAGTTATTATGTGCTGGACCAGCCGTCGTTCGTACAGGCGGAAGTGGTCGCCGATGGCGCGGTGCTTGCCGCTACCGGCGCCGGCGACCGGCCGTTTGAAGGCTTTCCCATAATGGAGCGGGTGCAGAAGGTGCAACGCTATAGTTTTCAGCGTCCCTTCATCGAGGTATATGCGTTGAAACCCGGTTTTGACGCCTGGCGCGCGCAAGCGGGTGTTTCCGTTCCCGCCGTACCGTTGGCAGAAACGGGGTCGAAATCCCTGCTGCCCCGAGGCGTGCCCTATCCGCGTTTTGAGGTGCAGCCCGTAGTCCGGCAGGTTTCCTCGGGCGCTTTTGAAGCGGGGAAGCTGGAACACCGGTTCCGCGACCGGAGCCTCGTGGAAATCAGCGAGAAGCTGAAAGGCTATCCTGAGGGCGAACTGGATAGTATTGTCTCGGACCTGCTTTGTACGCTGCATAACACCACCCTTACGCCTGAGAATACGACGGTAGATGAGGCTGCGACCTTCTCCATAAATGCGGGGCAGTTTCATGTCGTTGATCTGGGCGCGAATCTGACCGGTTTCCTGAAATTAAATGTGGTGTGTGACGAGCCGACCCGCCTGATAGCCACCTTTGATGAAACGGAAACGAAATCGGATGTGAACTGGCGGCGCTTGGGATGCGTCAACGCGCTGCTGTTTGACCTTGAAAAAGGGGAGTATGTGCTGGAGGCCTTCGAACCGCACACGATGCGGGTGGTTAAACTGATGGCGGTGTCCGGGAAGTGCACCGTATCCGGCGCGGGGCTGCGGCGTTACGAACATCCCGGGGCGGCGCGCGCGGCATTTCAGTGCGCCGATGATAAACTCAACCGCATTTTCGAGGCGGGTCGCACCACCTTCGCACAGAACGCGGTGGATATTTTCATGGATTGCCCTCATCGCGAACGGGCCGGCTGGCTGTGCGATTCTTATTTTACCGCGCGGTCGGCCCTGGCCCTTACCGGGCAAGTGGATGTGGAACATAACTTCATAGAGAATTTTCTGTTGCCCGACCGGTTCGCCCATCTGCCTGAGGGCATGCTGCCCATGTGCTATCCGTCGGACCACTACGACGGCATATTCATTCCGAACTGGTCGCTGTGGTTTGTCATGGAACTGGGAGAATACGCGGCGCGCGGCGGCCGGCCGGACCTGATTGCCGCGGCGCGTCCCAAGATAGAGGCGCTCTTTGGGTATTTTGCGAAACTGGAGAATGAGGACGGACTGCTGGAGAAACTGGAAAGTTGGGTCTTTGTCGAGTGGAGCGCGGCCAACAATTTCGTGCAGGAGATTAACTACCCGTCCAACATGCTCTATGCCGGCGCCCTCGATACGGCGGCATCGCTCTTTGATGTTCCTGCCTGGAAAGACAAGGCGGCCGCGTTGCGAAAGACCATCCGGGCCCAATCGTTGAAAGGCCCGTTCTTTGTGGACAACGCCAACCGGGTGGACGGCAAGGTGACGCCTACGGACAACATGACGGAGGTATGCCAGTATTTCGCCTTTTATTTCGGGGTTGCCACGCCGGAAACCGATGCGGAACTGTGGCGCATTTTGATGGACGAATTCGGGCCACAGCGCCAGGAACAGGGCCTGTACAAGGAGGTACATCCGGCCAACGCCTTTATCGGCAACATGCTGCGGTTCGAGCTGCTTTCCCGGGAAGGCCGGACGGACCAGACGCTCCGCGAGATGGGGGACTACCTGATGTACATGGTAGAACGCACCGGCACCCTCTGGGAGAACCAGCAGGACCATGCCAGCCTGAACCACGGTTTCGCCTCTCATGCCGTGGTGACCCTTTTCCGCGATGTCCTGGGGGTGGCTCCGCTCGATGTAGCGCAAAAGAACGTGACTGTGACGTTTAATCCCACATCGCTCGCCTGGTGTTCGGGAGAAATTCCCGTCGGAGATGCCCACATTACGGTGCAGTGGAAACAGGAGGACAAAGAAATTCAACTATTTGCCACGGTCCCTGAAGACTATACCATCCAAGTGGAGAACAGAACAGATAAGACGGTGAAGCGAGTGGACAATCTCCTTTTCAATGAGAGCGTCCCAAAATAGACCGTCATGCGGGAGGTCCATCTCCGGCAGTTGTTTGGCCTTTTGGCAACGAACAAATTAATATCGTAAAATAGCGTTTTGAAAACGCGGGTATTCGCTAAAACGTCGCGAGACGTTTACACCTTCGATCATGTTCCCCCATAAGAGGGCGCGTGAAGCGTTTTTCAGGAAGGTCTTCCTGTGAAGCGTAACGAAACGGTAAACCCGCTCCGCCCCTGTATCAAGAGAAGGAAGGATGTGACTGGTCCATGAATCATCAACTGGTTGCCTTGTGCGTGTTTATCGCCGCCTATGTTTTTTTTATATTTTTGCCGCAACGGCGAAGCTGGGTCGCCGTGGCGGCTGTTGTTGTACTGCTTCTTTTCGGCGTTCTGGACCCCCTGGATGCTTTTATGCACGGGGTCAACTGGAATGTGATGGGTATTTTCGTGGGCATGCTGGTTCTGGCGGAAGCGTTCATGGTAAGCCGGTTCCCCGCCTTCCTGGCGGAACGCATCGTCAACCGCGCGCCCAATACGGCCTTTGCCATCCTGTTCATCTGCGCGATGACCAGTTTTTTGTCGGCCTTTGTGGAGAATGTGGCGACGGTGTTGATCATTGCGCCGGTCGCCCTGGCCCTCGCCAAAAAACTCAATATCAATCCTGTCAACATGATGGTGGCCATCGCCATTTCCAGCAACCTGCAAGGATGCGCCACCCTAATCGGAGATCCGCCCAGTATGTTGCTGGGTGGTTTTGCCAAGATGACGTTCATGGACTTTTTCTTTTATCACGGAAAACCCGGCATCTTCTTCGCCGTGCAGCTGGGCGCAATCACGTCTGTCATCTACCTCTACTTCGTGTTTCGCCACCATAAGGAAAAGACCAAACTCATCCTGGTGGAAACCGTGCAATCCTGGGTGCCCACCCTGCTGCTTTCCCTGCTCATCCTGACTCTGGCCGCCTCCTCTTTTTTCGACAAGGGATTCAGTTTTCTTGCCGGCATGATTTGCATGGTCTTTGCGCTTGTCACCCTGCTATGGCAACGGATGAATCATAAGACCGGGATTATTGAGAACGTGAAAAAACTCGACTGGGATACCACATTCTTTCTGATGGGTGTTTTCATCGTTGTGGAAAGCCTGACACAAACGGGTTGGATTACGAAGGTATCCGATTTCTTGTCGAATCAGGTGGGCGATAATCTCTTCCTTGGTTATGCGCTTCTCATCGTCATGTCCGTTATCATTTCCGGGTTTGTGGACAATGTACCCTACCTTGCCGCCATGCTGCCTGTGGCGATAGAAATGTCTGAAAGGCTCAACTTCAACCCAGCGCTGTTGTTGTTCGGGCTCCTCATTGGGGCGAGCCTGGGCGGTAACCTGACGCCCATCGGTGCCTCCGCCAATATCGTGGCGTGCGGCATACTCAAGAAGGAAGGGCACGTCGTTTCCTTTCCCCAGTTCATGAAGGTGTCTGTTCCCTTTACCCTTATCGCGGTCCTGCCTGCTGCGGCTCTTGTATGGTTTATCTGGTCCTGACAGAAAGACTTGTGATGAGAACGGGGGTAAGTGGTATATACGGGATATCATTACACATGGTGTGCCATAAACATACAAATGACTTACGGAGGAGGCCTGCCTTCAGGCCATGGATACGGTCCGGCAGGGTTCGTTCTATCTTTTCCAAACGCAACGGGATTAGGAAATGACACCGAAAATGACTGCTCTCAGGGTTGGTGTAATTATGGCCGGCGGTTCCGGAGAACGTTTCTGGCCGTTGTCCAGACAACACCTGCCCAAACAGTTGCTTGCGCTGACCCATCCCGACAAAAGCATGCTTTCGCTGGCCATCGAACCGATAGCCGAACTTGTCGGCCTGAATAATGTCTACATCATTACAGGAAAACACCTGGCGGCGCCAATTCACGAAGCGGAGCCGTATTTCCCGTACGAGAACATTCTTGCGGAACCGTGTAAACGCAACACGGCTGGCGCCCTGGCCTATACAGCGGCCTGGCTGATGGCCCGCTATCCAGATCGCAATCCGGACGCGATAACCCTGGCTGTAACGACGGCCGACCATCGCATCGGCGATGCGGAAGGGTTCAAACTGATGCTGGAAACCGCAATGAATATGGCGGAACAACGGAATGCGCTGGTCACCTGCGGCATTCCGCCGACCCGTCCGGAAACCGGCTTCGGCTATGTGGAAGCCATTATGGATGAACCGGTTGCCTTCGAATCCGGCGAGACTTCACCCGTGTACCAAGTTCGGGCGTTTCACGAGAAACCGGATGCGGAGCAGGCTGACCGGTTTGTGGCGAGCGGTCGTCACTACTGGAATAGCGGCATGTTCTTCTGGAAACTTTCCGTGTTCCTGGGAGAACTGCGCCGGGCGCGTCCCGCTTTGGCGGAAGCGGTTGTTACCATGGCCGAGGCATTGAAACGAGACGACACGGCGATAGTGGAGCGGATTTTTGAGGCGATTGAAGGTATCAGCATCGACTATGCGCTGATGGAGAAAAGCAATAACGTGCTTATGGTCCGGGGCGAATTTCCCTGGGCGGACGTAGGCGCCTGGAATGCCGTAGATTCCTCCGGGACAAGTGATTCATCAGGCAACCGCACCATCGGAGACCCGGTAGTGGTGGACTGCGCAAATTGCATTGTTTATAACGCCGCAGGCGCGAATAAAATGGCGGTGGGGGTGGTCGGCATGGAAGATGCCATTGTGGTTGTTACGGATGACGCCGTACTCGTCATGCCTCAGTCCCGTGCCCAGGATGTACGCGCCGTTGTGGAAGAACTCAAGCACCGTAACGCGAAACAAATTTAGGTCCTGTTTCGCGATATATCAACTGCCCTGGAAATACGATTCCCTTTGCGTTAAGCAATCCGAAACGGCTGCGTCCATGCCATATCTGCCCCCTGGCCGTAGCATTCCACCCGCAGGTAGGAAAGCGGAGCGACATCCGGTACTTCAAAACACATCTCAGGTCCATCCAGCGCGGCCAGGACCATGCCGTGATCGCGTATTACTCTGAAACACTGCGTATCGCGTGACATAATGCGTATTATGCCGTCTTCCGTATCTATGGCATCAATATGGACGCCTGTAGTGACATAAAAATTCCCGCCACGCATAGCCGCAAGCAGGGATTCCATTGAAGAATCTTCCGCAAAAACCATATTCCAGGTGATACAGGAGTCATAGGTTTCGTGGGTGTCGTCGTTCCCGAAACCCCATACCTGCCGGCCTTTACTCAGTAACATGTCCCATCGGTCAGTGGCGAGGGCGGCGCCTTCCACACGTTCCGACACCCCATTATATATTTCCAGACCGTGAAATCCTTTAAGTGTGTTGAGTTCGGCCTGGGGCCAGTGGGAATAATCTTCCTCCCAGTTGGGATGATTGACAATGGAAAAACCGCCCCGATCATTTACAGCATGAATCACGGACTGGCGGTCGCCGTTTTGCGGAAGTACCTCACGACCCCCGACATACAGCAGATGCCCTCCGCCGGAGGTGATTTCATAGCCCGGGATAAGTGTCATTCCCCGGCGATTCAGGGTATGAATTTCCGTTACATGGTCATGGTCGCTCAGCATGAGAAAATGGTATCCCAGCGCCGCATACAGGTCCACCGCCTGCTGAGGTGTCATCACGCCATCGCTGTTGGTGGTATGCGTATGGAGATTCCCTTTGTATTGCCGGTGCGAATTGAGCACATATGGGGAGATGATGGACATATATTATTCCTTGTTCCAAAGTCTGACGAATTCCTGTTCAGCAGCAGGTTGCAGTTTGTCAGGACGATACAGCCGTTTAACAATCGGATTTGGAATACGTTCCGCTTCTCCCGTTTCCGGAATGTACGTCATTTGTCTCAGGATATTTTCACTGTCGTCACATTCGTAGTAGGTCCATGCATCGCCCTTATCCGGTACGAATTGGGATGTTTTAAAGTATTTCATCTTATTTTATCCTTTATTTCGCCTCAAGAACGCTTCTTCGGCTTTTTTTACTGCGTCTTTTCCGTAAGCCATTCCCGTATCTGAAGGGACTTTTCTTGTGTAGTCAGCAGAATCAGATCATCACCGGGATAGATCAGGGTGGAGCCCCGGGGCACCACCGTCGCGGAACCGCGCCGTATAGCGCCCAGGATAGCCTCCTCAGGAAAATTCGCGTTTCGGACGCTAACATTTGCAAGAACCGCCCCCGCATGCACCGTGGCCGATTCCAGGGCCATGGCGGCCTTGCGGGATAAGTTTTCATATGCTTCAGCCTGAGCCATCATAGCATCACTGCGCAGGCGCGCCTGTACGCATGCCGTGATGACATCCTGCCGTTTCACGACACCTATGACTTTTTGGGGATCCAGCGGATTAATCACCGGAATTCTACCATAGCTGTGCACACCAAACTGGGATAAGGCGGCGCTGAGTGTCTGGTCGGGACGACATACCACCACGTTTCGGGTACAGATATCGCCGACGGTCAGCGATTCCGCCGGATGTTCCAGGACGGCGTTTTCCACATCCTTGGCCGTTACAACGCCTAATAAGTTCGTGGCGTCATCGACCACCACAAACCCACTTCGGTGGGTATCACGCATTTTCTGGATGAGGTCGGAAATTCGCATGTCAGGAGGCACGCCGTCGATATTTTGGTCCATGGCTGCGCCCACGGTGATGGCGTCCATCAAGTTTACTTCGGGGGTATCGGTGATGCGTATACCGCGCTGGGTGAGTTTTACCGTGTATATAGATTCTTTAGATATGCGTTGGGAGATGAAGGTGCCCATGACTGTCGCGCTCATAAGGGGGACGACTATATAGTAACTATCCGTCATCTCTATCAACACCAGGATGGCGGTAATGGGGGCATGGGCCGCCGCAGAAAATACCGCTGCCATCCCCACCAAGGAATAGGCGCCCGGACTGGAAACAATACCGGGGAACAGGGTGTTCATCAAGGATCCGTAGGAACCACCGAGCATGGCGCCGATAAACAGCGACGGCAAAAATACGCCGCCAGCTCCTCCTGAACCCACGGTTAAGGCGGTGCCAACCATTTTCGCCAGGCACAGGACCAGCAGATACCAGCCTATGATCTCATTGTTAAGGGCCGCTTCAATGGTTTCGTATCCGGTGCCCATGATCTGGGGGGCCCACAAGGCGATGATTCCTACCAGCACACCGCCTATCGCCGGTTTCAGGCTTTCATGCACGTTAATCTTCTCTGCGGCATATTCCACGGCATGCAGGCAATTGACGAAGGCATGGGCGGCCAGCGCAGCAAGGGCGCCCAGCCCGACAAAGAAAAACAGGTCCCAGGTGCTGCTAAGGCTGTAATTAGTGAGCAGGGGAAACTTCGGGTAATCGCCGACTCCGGACCACAGACGCATGGTCATGGTGGCCGATGCGGAACTGATGACCACCAATCCAAAATTATGGGCCGTGAAGCGTCTTACAATGACCTCCAGGGCGAACATGACCCCTGCCATGGGGGCGTTAAAGGTGGCGGCGATGCCTCCGGCTGCGCCGCAGGCTACGGAAAGAATGACCATGCGGTCTGGCAGCCGCAGCCATTGCGCGATAGACGAGCCCAGCGCGGAACCAATGTGGACAATGGGCCCTTCCCGGCCGGCGGAACCGCCGGAACCAATGGTGATGGCAGAGGCGACCATCTTGACCAGGGCGACCCGGGGCCGGATACGGCCGCCCAGGCGCGCCACAGCGAGCATCACCTCCGGTACTCCGTGGCCTTTCGTCTCCGGGGCCAGGTATTTGGTAATCAGGCCGACGACGAGCCCTCCCAAGGCGATAACCGGAATCGTCCAGGCGATGCCGGTCCAGGACTTTAATACGCCGCCCAGACAATCCTGATACAGAAACTGCATAAGGTCAATGGCGTAGCGCAGTCCCAACGCTGCGAGTCCGGCCCCCATACCAATGACAACCGCAAGCAGAATGGGACCGGTAGTTTGAGAGATTTTCAACCGCTCGGAAATATGGTTTCTGCATGCAATATAGAAAGAATACACTGGAATTCCGTCCGCTAATAGTCAACTTGCCAAACAGGGGGATTCGCCACGGGCACGCGGTACTTCGCACCGTCGGGCAACGGGCGTTCATCGACGTTTCGCTGGCCGCCCAAAAGACATCATAAATAGGTTATACCTAAAGAACGCAGCAACCCCGTGATCCGTTCCCCTGCCCCCGATAGTATGGCGGCATCAAAGAAAGCGCAATGGCGGGGAAGGCCACGGCCTGTATTTTACCTGATGTTTGACTGCAGGACAAATCCTGTCATTAAGTCTCTACGCTTCTTCCGGGACTTCGCCCGGAAGAAGAGGCGCCTTCGGCGCAACAAAAATGTACCATCGTCTTTCATTACAAACGACTCTAACCACTGTCATTCCGGTCTTTTCGCGGCCTGGCACCCTCTTCGATATACGTCCTTTTTCCACCGCGAAAAACNNAAACCGGAATGACGCGTTGTTTGTGGATTCTTGAACTGAACCAGAACATAACGCTCCTCTTGGCAACAAACAGAACTCATAATTAATTGTCAGCGAAATTGCCCTAAGCGCCTGTCTTAAACGAAAGTAAAACGCCGGCAGGGGGGTACAAGGGTAGGAGAATTTGATTAGCCTATCATGAAATATGGCATATTCATAGTCGTTAAGGAAATTGCCAGGAGACCCGAGCATGAATGTGTTGAGCCAAATCACTCTGCAGTATGCACTCGACAATATTGTCGATTTAGTCGTCATCACGGATATGAAAAGCGTTATTCAATATGTAAACCCCGCTTTTTTGAAGATAACCGGCTTCACCGCCGAGGAAGTGCTGGGACAGAAGCCCAGTATACAAAAGTCCGTGCACACCACGGCGGAGACCTACCGCCAAATGTGGGAGGTCATTTTGGCCGGCGGCTGGTGGCGAGGAGAACTTATNNCGGAACTTATAAATCAGAAAAAGTCGGGGGAATTATGGCATTCCAATCTCTCCATTTCCCAAATTCGGGATGACCAGGGTACTCCTTTCGCCTACATTGGCATTTCCCGGGATATTACGGAAATGAAGCGGCTCGAACAGCAGATTTTCGACATGGGAATCGAAGCCATTTACATGCTGGCGATGGCCGCAGAAGCCAAGGACAATGTTACCGGGAGCCATTTGCAGCGTGTTCGTTTTTATTCCGAAGCAATTGCGCGTGAACTGGGACTAAGTGAGCAAGAAGCGGTTGAAATCGGGTATTCAAGCATGATGCACGATGTGGGCAAACTTCACATTCCGGACGCCATCCTTCAAAAGACAGGAAAACTGACGCCCGAGGAGTGGAATGAGATGAAAAAGCATCCGGAAAAAGGCGCCGCCATTTTGGGTGAAAAATCCTTCTTCCAAACCGCCCGCGATATCGCCGCCTGCCACCATGAGCATTGGGATGGCTCGGGATATCCCGCAGGTAAACGAGGCACTCAAATTCCCTTGAGTTCCCGAATTGTCGCGGTGGCGGATGTATTCGATGCACTTACATCATCCCGCTCATATAAAAATGCCTGGCCTGGGGAAGTGGCACGTGCTAAGATATCAGAAGGAAAAGGACGCCATTTCGATCCAAAAGTCGTGGAGGCTTTTGACCAGTTGTACAAGCGGAACGTCATCAATGACATCATGCGACAGTACCCTATCGAGTAAAACAAGGTTTCGGAAAACTTTATACCCTTTACCTTGGTATTTTTAATTATAGAAACCTGTTTTACGTGCAGTGAGTCTGAAAGTCGTATATAGTTGTTCCCACTGCCGGAGTTTCAATCCAAATAACCCTGTTTTATGGAAGACAGGGCCCGGCCCCAATGATTCAATCTCTCAGGAGAAAAACAATGCCTTTAAAACGCCAGTTACGCCCGTACGGCATGGTCACGGTCGCAATACTGTTAGCCACTGCCTGTTGTTTTCCCTTTTCCATCGTCTGGAGTCAAACGGCGACGGGAACAGATGCTTCTCAACCTGTGGAGGTCACAGCCCCCGACGAAACAACGGTCCCCGCTTCAGAACCGATGCCGGAGTCTTATGAAGCCGCCAATCCGGCTCCGGATACCTTGACCGCATTGCGCTACTTTCCCGAACAGGCGCAGGCCGCTGTCGGCATTCCGTCCGCCGCAGTCCTCATGGACCGTATAGTTCCCTTTGCACAACTCTTTCTGCCGGGTATGAATCTAGTTGAAGAGATTGAATTGGTCGGCTCCGACCTCGCGGTGGATATGGAGGTTCCCAATGAAGGCGGCCTTGTCGGGGTTCTTGCCGCCATGGGCTTGGACAGCCACGCGGGTATGGCCCTCTTTCTCAACCTGGAGGACGTGGTAAAAACCTATGCGGAAGCCCTGTCACAGAACACGGTGCCTGATACCGCCGTCCTAGCTAAGATCAAAGCCTTGCTGGTCATCCCGGTAAACGACCGTGTGAAAGCGGAAGCATCACTGATGAATGGCCTTGGAGAGCTGCTGTCCGGCAGTGAACTTATACAAACCGATGTGGAAGGTATCACCATCAAAGAGTATGCCGGCATGGGCGGTTATTTTGTCAATGACACGGTGCTGGCCCTCGGCAATGATATGGACCTCCTGGCTGCCGCGGCAAAGCGCACAGACGTACCAGCACAATTTCAATATGGTTCCACCGTTTGCCCGCCGGATGATGTCCATGAAACTGTTGTCCTGGTTTGCGGGGACAGGATTCTCCCCTTTATTGACCTGTTCAAGGAACCCATAGTGTCGCTTGAACCTTCCATGCAGGTTCTTGTTAAAGCACAAGTGGAGCGGCTTCAAAAAATCTATCAGGATGCCACCGCCAAGGAGCCTTTGATCATTACGGCAAAGGTTGATGAAAAGTTACTTGAAATCAAATCCAAGCTGAACACGGCCGTTTATCCCGGTATTATGGATTACCTGGGAACGGCCACTCCGCTGCACTGGGCGCAAAGACTCCCCGACAGAACCTTGACCTTTTTGAGTTTTAATTTTACCGAAGAATTTAAAAACCAGTTGTCCAAGGACTATGTCAATTACCTTCCGGAAGAAGTTCGCAATAGTCCCGGGGCCTCCCAGGGAATCATGTATGCCACGAATGCCCTGCAATTACTCGGGGGCGAATTCACCATCGGGGTCGCCAAGGCGCTGGCTGTGGGGTATCCGGGAATTTATTTGATCGCCGAATTGGCCGATACCGAAGGTGCTGAAATCTTCCTGCAAATGGCGCCTCAATCCGACTACGAAACCCCTTATCGCGATATTCAAATCAAAGAAATTCAGGCCCCCCTTCCGATTCCCATTTATTTTGCCGTCGTGGAAAACGCCCTGATTATTTCCAATGATGTCGAAGGCATACGCGGTATAGTTGACCTGTCCAAAGATGCCAAAACAAGCGGGCTGTTCGAAACTTTGTCACCTCCGATTCCAGTGACCATGCCGCTGTACCAAGCTTTTATGGTGAAGCTAAACCTGTACTCAGATGTTATCTCCCCCTTGGCGGCGATTATGGGCCAGTCTCTACCCGGTGATCTCACCCCGATCATGGATACGGTAGCCGGCCTTTTTGAAAATATCCAGATACGTAACGGCATGGAGAACACCTGGTCGGTCTGGAGTCTTGGCGCATCGCGCAAACCGTAAACTCGATAAGATATATTCCCTGAATCACAGGCACCATGAGACTAAAATAAATAAATGAACAACCGTTGAGGAGAATGGCAATGAATCACCTTTTGTATGCGATTGCAGTCCTTTCCGCCCTCGGATTTGGACAGGCCATGGCCGAAGAAAATCCGGATGCCGGTATGAATATTCTGCTGCTGACCAAGTCTTCCGGGTTCGAGCATAGTGTTATTAAACAGAATGCTTCCGGAACCAGCCATGTCGAACGTATTCTCACCCCGATTGCGAAAGAAATGGGGGCAACCCTGGAATGTACGAAAGACGCCAGTAAAATTAACGCTGACTCACTCAAGAAGTATGATGTTGTTATATTCTACACTTCGGGAGAACTGACCGAAACCGGCGAGGACGGTCATCCGGCCATGCCCGCTGGAGGGATGGACGACCTTCTGGCGTGGATACAGGCGGGTGGTGGGTTTCTGGGCTTTCACGCCGCAACGGATTCCTGCAGGACCGGTAACGGTCCGACGCCCTACATCAAGATGATTGGAGGCGAGTTTGTCACGCACGGCGCCCAGTTTGAAGGGGTTATAAAAAAAGTTGATGGCGAACATCCTGCCATCGTTTCATTGCCTGAACGATGGCCACTGCAGGACGAATGGTACCTTTTCCGTAATTTGGACAAGGAAAACATGCATGTCCTTGCTTTGCTGGAAATCGGTAACGAGCGGAACAAACAAGACAAGTATAACATTCCGGATTATCCCATGGTGTGGTGCAAGGGGTACGGCGAAGGCCGTATCCTTTACAGTGGCATGGGGCATCGCGAAGATGTCTGGGAACACGCTATTTTCAAGGCTCTGGTCAAAGAACACCTGCTATGGGTGAGCGGCGAAGGACCAGTAAACGCCGCCCCCAACTATACCGAGACCGTTCCTGACACACTGCCCTGAACCTTTTACAGTAATGCATACAAGGAAGGTCACGTCCCTGTACGTTCAGGGGGAGGACAAGGTGGACTTTGGTTATGCTGATACGCCTTCCCGCCGGGATTACATCAATGAAGAGGAACCGTTAAAGGGGAAATCCATACGGATGTCCGAAGTTATCTCTTCCAGCAGTTCCGGATCGACAAGGTCCAGCGGAGTGAGCGGTCCCGTTTGTTCAATCCGCCCGGTCAAATACTGGTGCGCGAGATAAACGGGAAGACATGCCGTTGCCGCCGCCCCGTCCACAAACATCATGGCGCGAGATTCCAGACGGTCTCCCCGCAGTGCGGTAACCAGAAGCAGCGCTTCCGGGCCGATCCCGGTCGCAATGGCGTTTTCCGTATCCCGCATGTTGATACGTCGCATCAAGGCAAGAATGGCGCGATATACCCAATCACATCGCTGGGGCTGTACCACCCGTACGACATCCAGCAGCCACAGGGGCAACTCTCCCAAATAAAACCAGGTGTGATAGTCTTGAAACGACATACGGCCGGGCAGCGTCAGGGCGTCAATCGTTGGTAATTCCAGACAGTGCCGACGGCCAAAGGGTGGGGGAAGGTCAACTGTTTTTGAAGATTTTCCCAAGACAACGGGGGAAAACCGCCCCGATATCAGGGTAGCGGGTTCCGCCAGCGCTTCCAGGATGCCTCCCATCATGGAAGCAAGTCCGGAATCCGGGTAGGCATGCCGCAACTGGGCCCAGCAGCACTCTATACGCGAGGAATCCGGAAATTGCGCAACGAGCAGCGTTGACAACCCGGGAATGGCTCCCGCTGCGGTAATCAGGGGAACATTATGCCGGACGGCTATTGCTTCCAGTTTTTTCAGTCTGTGATAATGTTGCTGTTCATTGGCGCAATCAAGATAGGGCTTTCCAACTTCCAGCACAGTTCGGGCAATGGCGGCGCCATTTCTCGCGAAAGGCCCCACGGCATTTATAATGAAGTCCGCCTGCCGACACGCGGCAGCCAAGTCATCGGGTGCAAGTGCATCCAAAACCTGGGTGTGTATACGAGGGCTTTCAAGCGCCCCGCAAACAGTCTTTAAACGGTTCCTATCGCGACCAGCGGCGAGCACAATATAAGGCGTTTTCTGTACTAGCCTCGACACAATAGCCCGTCCGGCCAGTCCATACGCCCCCAGAACGAGTATGGTCGCATCTGTGTTCATAAATGAATCCGTTCCTGGTATCAAGCACGTTAACTTTATAGATGGGGTTTAACCGAAACAGGCCGGAAGCTGGCGCCGCAGCATGGTTACCACATCAGGATGTACTTCGGCGACATTGACCGTTTCATAGGGATCAGCCTGATGGTCATAGAGTTCCATCTGGACCACCTTCCCGTTGCCGTCTTTCCATTCCACAAGGCGGTACTCCGGTGTTCGCAAGGTTACTGCACGGTGTTCGCCTTTTCTCCAATACCCGTAAGCCCCCTTCTTTTTCAGTGTGGCTCCGCTTTCAAGAGCCGGGCGCAAAGAGACGCCATCCAGACCCTCCGGAGGGGTTAAGCCGCAGTAATCCGCCAGCGTGGGGTAGAGGTCCGCGGATTCCACTACATCGGAAATATGCCTGCCCGGCTCCCCGATGATGGGCAAAGACAACAGCAGGGCACTGCGCAGCGAAAAATCAAAGGTGGTGTGCTTGCCCCAGACATATAAGTCCCCCAGGTGAAACCCATGGTCCCCCCAAACCACCACAAGCGTAGTCTCACGCAGACCCAGCCGCTCAAGTTCATCCAATACTTTGCCGATTTGGGCGTCCACATAGCTGACGCAGGCAAAATAACCATGGCGCAGCAGGCGCATTTCCTCTTCTGTCGCTTTTTCCGGGCTTTTCAGCGCAACGTAATTACCAGTGAGTTCTCCATTGCGATGAAGGCTTAAATTTCTATCCACATTTTTGGGAGGACTGGAATGGTCAGGCAGGGGAATGGCAGCGCGTTCATACATCTCCCAATATTCCCGGGGCGCGCAGAAGGGCAAGTGGGGCGTATAAAACCCGACTGCAAGGAAGAACGGGCCTTCGCGCAGCATGTTGAGTTCCTGTATCGCCGCCTCGGCTGTCAGGCCATCAGGATATCCCGTGTCCGGTACCTCCGCAGCTTCCCACGCAGGTGTTTTAGCATCGGTATAACTGCGCGTCTTACCGGTCGCGTATCCGAAAAAGGCCGACCATGGGTCGCTCCATGGACCTGTCGGGCCGTAAACACGGTCCCATGCGTTGGGCAGCTCTGGTTCATGGTCATCCGGGCCGCTCCGGACCATCCTGCCTGCGGCATCCGTGCGTGCGGTGGGTTTCGCATACCTTCTTCCCGCCGGGTTGTGACTGACCTTGCCGACGCTGACTGTTGTATACCCGTTCCTGCGAAACAACTCCGGCAGGGAACCGGGCTTACCCGTATCTTCACGGGGCAAGGCATCAAACGCCTCATTGGTCAGCGCCTGTTCGGTGCGAGGGCGCATCCCGGTCAACAGGCTGCATCGGGATGCACCACAGGTGGGCACCGATGCGAAATGATTGTCGAACACGAATCCTTTCCCCGCCAGCCGATCCAGGTTCGGGGTATGCATAAAACGGTTGCCGTAGCAGTTCAGCTGGGGCCGTAAATCATCCACGCAAATAAACAAGACGTTCAGCGGGCGTTTCGCAGGAGCGCCTACGGCATACTTGCCGATACCGGCCGCACATACGCCGACAGCGGCCTGCTGGAAAAACGTTCTTCTTGAAATGGTATACCTGGTCACAAGGGTATCTCCCCGATACTATGTTGTCAAACCATACGTCCTATGATAAACAAGAAGGGAGGCATAGTAAAAATCGTTCAAACACGTCATTGCGAGCGAAGCGAAGCAATCTCAGTATAAAACAGGCTTCTTGCGGATGAGATTGCTTCGCGTCGCTCGCAATGACGTGTGTATAGATTGTGGGCCAACGCCCGCGTTGGTGATTAAGGCCGGAAGGTCAAACCGCACCCTACGGAAACTCGGTATCCGAAGTTTCGCCCGCCCACTGCGATACCCTCTGTCGATGCTGCTTCAGCGTATCTCCCTCGTTCCCATATTCCATTTGGGAACCAGAGGATAAATCGCCGCATATACTCCGGCGGCGGTATGGTGAAGAAAACGTCTCCTTGAAACCACAGGTATCTTTATGGGGGTATATTCCTGTTTTGTAGCGGCGACCATTGATCAAGAATGCACATACGGAAAATCCGTGTCCGACGTTTCGACCGCCCATTGCTGCAGCATCTGTCGGTGCTGACTCAACGTATTCCGGCACTCGTTATTCACGGCAAGGTTGTTTGTTTCGCCGGGGTCCGCATGCATATCGAAGAGTTGTTCGCGCTGATCGCCCCGTTCATAAACGCAATACTTGTACCGGTCTGTCCGGAGCATCCGACCCTGCGGCCCTTTGTATTCGTCCCCCCGGGCAAACATGGTTTCGGCCACCACATACGGCCTGTCCAGCGTCGTTACTTTCTTCAACGCCAATGCGTATAACGACCTTCCGCGCATCGAGGACGGTGCTTCTTTCCCCGCCAGTTCCAGCAGGGTCATGGGAATATCCAGCCCGGTAGATACCAGTTCGGAACAAACCTGTTGCCCGGCGATTCCGGGCCCCGCCAGTATCAACGGCACCCGCGTGCAGGGGTCGTACAACACCTGCTTCTGGTTCCAGTGGTGCATGGCAATGCCTTCACCATGGTCGCTCGCAAAAACCACAAACGTGTTATCGGCATACTTGCTTTTTCCCAGCGTCTCAAGGACCATGCCGACTTCGGCATCCACCTTTTCCACCAGCCGGTAATAGCCCCACAAGTATTGACGCCATTGCAGTTCTCCCCAGGTTGCGGTTGGGTAAATTTCCGGGTGTTTCCCCTGTTCCTCGCGAATGACCGAAGGCTCGTGGTCGGGAAGGGCGAAATTGTCCGGCAGGGAAGGCAGGGCGTCCAGGTTCTCCGGCGCGGCGCCGATGGGCCCGTCCGGCAAGTTCTGTCCCCGGGCAAGCTGGCATACGTTATGGGGATTCATGANNAACCGTCAGGAAAAAGGGCTTTTCGTGGATGCCCCGCAGAAAAGAAACGGCCGCCTGTGTTTTCCGGTCGTCCGGTCGGAAATCGGATGCTTCGCCCGTATACCCCGCTTTCTCAAATGAGGTTCCGACATGCCATTTCCCGATATAGGTGTTCTCATAACCGGCGTCGGCCATGAGGCAACCCAGCATGGAAAACTCGCCCTTCATATCCAGGCCGTTACAAAGCACCCCGATTTCATGGGGATAACGCCCGGTCTGCAGGCTGGACCGAGTGGCATGCACAGGGGTTGGGTTACGTAGGCCTTATCGAAACGGACGCCGCGCGCTGCCAGCGCATCCAGTGCCGGGGTGTGCAAATATGGGTTGCCCATGCAACTCATGGCGGAAGCCGTCTGCTGGTCTGTCATGACCATCAGGATATTCGGTTTAGTATCCGAACAGACCGACGCCGTACCTTTTGACATGGGCGTCATCAGCGTTATCGCTCCTGCCGCCGCTACCGCAGACCCAAGGAAGTCACGGCGCGTGACCTGCTTCTTGTCCCGGCTGATGTACTTCATAGGGTACCTTTCCCAAACGGGGGTTCCTCGTAATATTAAACACCGCCCACAGGCACTACTTTCCCTCGGCCGCCCAGGCTTTCATCTGCGCGATATTTCCCTTTACAATTTGGACATAGTCTTGAGACTTCATTTGGCCCTCCAGATATACGGCCATGTCGGCATCATAGGCCGCCTCGGATTCCGGGGTTTGTCCCTTGTCGTTGGTCTCCGCTATCCAGGTCTCCAGGATGCCGCGCAATTCCGCCAGTGTTTCCCTATGGGCAGGATCATCCGCCAGATTCTTCAATTCCCACGGATCCGCCGCGCGGTCGTAGAGTTCTTCTGTAGGGCGGGGCGTTATAAAGAGTCGTTCCGCTGGATGGCCCGCCAGTTTGCCCTCCCCATGGAGTTCACGCAGGCGGACAATAATGGTCTTGGCGTCCTTGTATGCGTTGGGCTGAAGGTGGGGGCGCTCAGGAAAAAAATTCCGGATATAGGTAAACCGGCCTTTGCGCACGCTGCGGATCCGTTCCACGGTCTCATCGCACCGGTCACGGGCGGAAACGACATATTCACGTGGACGGGCTTCCGGCCCGAACAGCGGACGGCTTTCGAGGTATTCAGTAAGGGGGATGCCCGCAAAGTACAGGGACGTGGCGGCGAGATCAATGTGGGCCACAAACTCACTGCGCACTTCGCCTGCGGGAATACGGCCCGGCCCCCACACGATGAAGGGAATGTGGGTCCCTTCTTCGTAGAGGAACTGTTTGCCCCGGGCGTGGCTGATGCCGTGGTCGGTGATGAAAAATACCAAGGTATTTTCCTTCATCCCGTCGGCTTCCAGACGCGCCATAATTTCACCCACTTCCCGGTCCACATTCAAGACGGAATTCAGGTACTCCGCCCAGTCCTTCCGCATCACAGGATCATCCGGGTAATATGGGGGCAAGGTCACCGCATCGGGCGATACGGGCTGTTCCACTTTGGCGTTGCGGTTTTTACCGCCGTGTAACTGAAACTGCATGAAAAAGGGCTGACCCGGCGCGCGCCCATCGTAGTCCGTTCCGTCATACAGATCTTCCGGATAGGTGAAGTTATAATCCGTCTTGCCCGGACCGGTTGCCGAGGCGTTGGCGCCGTTGCAGACATAATACCCGGCTTCCTTGAAATACTCCGGTATCGTGCGCACCGGCGCGGGAAGATCATGCTTGATCTTTCCCCGGAAACTGCGGTGGTTGTGTGCCCCGATAGTGGTCTGGTACATNNGTCTGTATCGTCGTCTCTCCCTGATAGCTAAAATGACAGGACATATCTTCCGCGATAATCCAAACAATGTTGGGCCGTGTTTGGGCTTTTACGGGAGGTGCTGCGCCTAACAACATGGTCAAAGCACCCGCGCCGCCCGCTTTTAAAAATACTCTTCGGTCCATAGTGCCTCCTTTACTCGTGATTTCGACAACCCAGGCGCCCGTCGGCCGCTTACGTTCACACATAAAATACCACACTTCTGCTTCATCCCAAAAGTGCCGGCAGTATGATATGATGTACAGAGCATCCATGATATGCTGAGTCGAACGTTACGCAGCCCAAACAGGAACAGAAGATGACGGCAATGCAAGACAGGCCAAGGGTGTATATTGAGACAACTATTCCCAGCTTTCTTGTCGCGCGGCCTTCCAATAATCTTATTGTAGCCGGTAAGCAACAGACTNNACCAGACAATGGTGGGACGCGCGTCGCGGGCAGTATCGTCTTTGCACGTCCCAGTACGTATTGGATGAAGTCTGTGCAGGCGATGCGGCAGCGGCGCGGCAGCGAATGGAGGTGCTGGAGAATATGCCCCTCCTTGAAATTGACGATCCGGTTGTTAATTTAGCCAGATTATTGCTGGATACAAATTTGATTCCTCTTAAGTCCGCGACTGATGCTGGACACATTGCGGTGGCTGCCAGACATAACATTGACTTTCTTGTTACCTGGAACTGTACGCATATCGCCAATGCGGAACTGTTGCGAAAAATAAACTATCTTGTAGCCGAGGCTGGATATATACTGCCTACCGTATGTACGCCGGATGAACTTTTTGGAGGTGAAGAAAATGATGCAGAATGATCCCATTGTTGAAGAAGTGCGGCGAGTCCGTCGAGAAATACTGGCATCCCATGGCGGCAGTTTTACGGCTATGTCCCAGGATGTGATGAAACGTCAGTGGCATAGCGGTCATGAAGTAATTCGTTTTGGCCAGAACAAACAAGTTCCTGGTATTGCACCCAATATTTATCCAATACCGAGCAAGCAATAAAAGAATACCTGGAGATGGAATGAATTCTTTGGCCGTTATTTCACGCTCTTTCGAGGTCCCACGGCATACCGATGGGTTCCACTTCACCCGGCCTACTGTTTGGTCTCACAGGAGGTTGGTGGGCTGGGCGGAAGGGCCTCCAATACAGGGCGGAGTACTTCGGGAATTTCAACACCATAGTTTTCATAGTAGCGCTGCACCTGCCAAAGAACTTCGTTTGCCCGTTGGGTATCTTGAATAGAATCCGGTATGGTCGCCGCCCACTGGGGGAGTCGCTCCTCAATGGTCTTCATGAGTTCGTCGCCTTTGCCGCCCTTCAGGTGGAAAAGCACATTCACCTGGTCCAGCGCCATAATCGCATGGCGGGACCCAAGCATATCGTTATAATGCCGGGTCAGAAGCAGGTATGTCCCCGATGCACCGGCAGCAACGCCAACAAGAAGAAATGCCACACAAATTATGCAGGTTTTCATTATTCAGAACCCGTTTGTGTTGGACTAAACGGCTATCGCCGTGGGTGATCGCTCCAGTAGGCGTACCTTCCTTGGTGCGCCAGAAATATTACCTACAGCGTTTGTGGCAAGAAGGCGCACCAAGGAAGGTACGCCTACTGGAGCCCCCTTGGGTTCTGATGTTATCCAATATTACAGGGTTGTGGGAGCCCGTCGGATTGGCGTTTAGCCCAACAAAGTTTTTCAGTTGGCACGGCAACTAAAAAAGCTTATTCGTTTACTGTCGGGGACAGGTGCAAAACAAAATACGGAACTTTGGTACATCCATTATAGCCCAGAAGTTCTCTGTCCATATAGCCTGAAACATAGTGGGGTGCCGGTGTATCTTCGCGGGTGCCGCTTGTTATAATCCTTTGGAAACGAAGACCACTCCTATCACGTACCATTCAGCTATCTCATGCCACACCTGCGTTTGGCGAACAGGTTACGATCAACCGGCCCGGAAAGCAAAAGAGTTACCTTTTTGAAGTATTGGAAACCCAGAAATGAAAAACACACTTTACTATCTTCTAATGATTACCATGTCTTTACTGTTCGCTGGCGTTGCCCGGGCGTGGCAACCTACCGGCAGCCTTCAGGAACTCTACGATGATACCCTGCTTCCCCGGCTGCGACCTGGCGTCAAGGCGGCCTCCTTCTCCAGTTACGACCGTACCGGCGGCAATAACGACGGCTTTTCCGGGACCTACTCGAAACTGCGCGAGGAGTACGGTAACAGCGTCATTGCGGAAATGGAAGGACCGGGGTGCATTTACCGCTATTGGACCACCCATTCCATCGGCGAAGCGCCCGGCCTCCTGGACCGCAAAAGAGAACACATCCGGATTTACCTGGACGGTGCCGCCGAACCCGCGCTGGATGTCCCTCTCGAAAGCCTGTTTGACAATTCGCTGGAGCGTTTTCCACAGCCCATCGCAGGGCAGGGGACAGGGGGTTATTATTCCTACGTGCCCATTCCCTATCGCCAATCCTGCAAGGTAGTAATCGAAGGGCTGGGGGTCCGTTTTTACCAGCTCAACTATGTCACCTTTCCAAACGCCGAAGGCGTCAACACCTTTCAAATGGAAATGACCGGCGAAGAGAAAGAACTGCTCAAAAAAGCCGTGGCCCGCTGGAGCGACCCGCTGGGGGACCTCATCAAGACAGGGACCGCCGTCGAAATCCCGCTGGTCCACCGTCCCGCCGGCAGTGACCCTGTACTCTTCTCCCATACGCTCAAGGCTGAATCGCCCATGCTGGTGCACGGCATGACCCTGGAGGGCCTGGACGACGCCGCTGTCAACCGAAGCCAGATAGAAATTGCTTTCGCCAATGCGCCGGAAAACACGATACGCCTGCCGCTGGCGTTCTTTCTGGGCCAGGCCTTCAGGCCGAAGCCCTTTGAATCGCTCCTGTTCGGAAGGGCGGGGGATATTTACCATAACCGGGTACCTTTTGTGTATACCGGGGAATGCACCTTGCGGATTCACAGCATTCTCCCCGTGGAAGGGAAACTGACGCTATACCAGTCGCCGCTGAATGCGCCGATAGAGGAGTTTGGCATGCTCCGGGCGCAGTATAATGAAAGTACGCCCACCGTTCCCGGCGTCTATCATCCGTTCCTTCAAACATCCGGTGGGGGACATGTGGCGGGCGCCTACCTGGTCACGGAAGGCCCCCATGGACTGCCTTTCTGGCTGGAAGGAGATGACCGCTGGACCATTGACGGTGAACTACGCATCCACGGTACAGGCTCGGAAGACTATTTCAACTGCGGCTGGTATGCGCTGGAAGGCCGCCTGAACGGTCCGGAAGCGCTTCCTTCCCATGGTTTCCCCGTATATGGAACCACCTCCAGGACCATGCGCGCGGCCGCATTCCGCTGTCATTTCAGCGATCCCGTATCCTTCGACGACACGATGGATTTCGTCATTGAACACGGCGAAGCCAACCGCCATATCGCGGAATACCGGAGCGTCGTATACTGGTACGCGAAACGTTGAACACACTATTCCGCTGCGGAACAAGGTCTTCCAGTCCGGGTTACCGTAAATCCTGCTTGCGGCCATTTATACGCCGGAAGGCGGCTGGTGTGTGTCCCCCGAAAGGCGCATCCAATCCATCATATAACCGCGCATTTTGTTAAGAACCGTTTGATTTTTCCCGTCCCCCGCACGATTGACCAGCTCATACGGATCCGCCTCTTCGTCAAAAAGCGCCTCTTCGTTGGTGTCCGTCAACACATATTTACAGCGTTCCGTGCGCACCATACGGTGGCCCATACCCCGTTTGCCACCCACGCCGACACACTCGCTAACAACATAAGGGCGGGATGGCCCGGAAGCATCTTCCAGGAATGGCCGCAGCGACACCCCGGGCAATCCTTCCGGCACGGGCGCCCCCGCGAGATCCAGCAAGGTAGGAAGTAAGTCAAGGGACGATACAAGGTTCGGGTTCCGCACACCCTTGTTTGCGAGCCGGGGCCAGTGAAGCAGCATGGGCACGCGTACCGATTCCTCGTGCATGGTTATTTTGTTTCCAAGGCCATGGTTGCCCAGGTGATACCCGTTGTCCGACAGGTAAATAAACACGGTATTTTCGCATAGACCCGCCTCTTTGAGTTGGTCCACCAGTGTTCCTATCTGGTGGTCCAGCCGGGAGATGACCGCGTAATAGGCCCGTGTGAATTCCTGAATCTGCTCCCTGGAACGGGGCGGCCCGGCGGGAAGATTCTGGTAATTATTCCTGGATTCATTGTCACGGTAATAATGTTCGCCGGGCAGGCCCTGATTGTAGATACTCTCCTGCGGCGGCGATTCCCGGAAATTGGGATCGACAGGAATCTCAACGTCCTCATATACTTTCAACCATTCTTCTGATGGTTCCAGGGGGATATGGGGCTGACGGGCAGCGACCCACAGGAAGAAAGGCTTGGGGTTGTCCTTCCGCTTTTGAATATACTGCGCCGCAAATTGGAACGTACTGTCATCAGAACGGTCCATATGCTCTTCCCCTTCGGCAAAACCGTAGTCCCGCGGCGGCCCCAGATGTGACTTTCCGCAAAAGGCTGTAGCGTATCCCGCCTGGGCCAGCAAGTGCGCCACCGTAGGCAGGCTTTTCTTTTCGACTACCTTCTCTTGGAAACCACTCCCGTCAAGGGCAATGGCGCCGTGCTGTTGGGGGAAAAGCCCGGTTAGCAGGCTTGCCCTGCTCGACGCGCATATCGGGGTGGCAATATAGGCCCGGTCGAAAATAATGCCTTCCACGCCCAGCCGGTCCAGGTTCGGCGTCTTGACCGCACTATTGTTATACCCCACGCCCCGAAAGCAATGGTCGTCACTGAGCACCACGATTATATTGGGAGGGGGTTCCTTCGCCGCTGCTTCCCCTTTGTCATCGGCGAACGCTGTGATTGCCCAGCCCCCCAAAAATGCGGCTTTTAAAAATTCGGCTCTTGTAAGCCCTGTTTTGTCCATTACAGCGCCTCCCGAGGCATACACAAAACCTTTATTCATGATTCGTAGCAATAGAGTAATACAATTCCGTGTATGGCTTAAAGCAAGAGGCCTAAACAAATCCGAATCCCCTAATCGTGTTTATGATAATAATATTTCAACCGCTTTGATTCTTATTTATGTAACTGTCTGGCAGGGCTCGTTACGAAATTGTATTTCGTAACGGCATTGCAAGTGAAGTTGTACTTCGCGACCCCGCGCCTTGAACTCTGATTCGGAGTCCATGCCGCGACGTTCGCGAAATAAAATTTCGCGCCCAAGTACGTTCTCAATGAAAGCACCGCCTGAAAAAGTATTCAACAACTGTCCGGTGCAGGCGATGTCATTCTCCCGGGCTATGACGAAGCCTTTTTCGCGCCCTGGCGCGGGTGCGGCAGGCTATGGAAGCAAGTATAGAATTGCCCAACCGGTTCGGATGCTTCTCGCATCCACGGATTGTGTGCCGTGCGTTACGGTTTCCGGACAGGATGGCATGCACTACGACGTCTACGGTCGGAGAAATCCCCTGTTGGACTAAACGGCTATCGCCGTGGGTGATCGCTCCAGTAGGCGTACCTTCCTTGGTGCGCCCTCTTGCCACAAGCGCCGTAGGTAGTATTTTTGGCGCACCAAGGAAGGTACGCCTACTGGAGGCCCCTTGGGTTCTGATGTCACCCAATTACAGGGTTGTGGGAGCCAGTCGGATTAGCGTTTAGTCCAACAAAGTTTTTCAGTTGGCAAGGCAACTGAAAAAGCTTTTTCGTTTTCATGAAATAGTTTTGGTAAGTTGCCGGCCATTCCTGTTATACTACGGTGTAGTAGGTTGTTTGTATTTTATGAAACGCCTTTCTTTACTCGTCGTGTTACGGAGTTGATGGACGATGATCTGTACCGTCATCTCCAAAATGACTTGTTGCATCAGCCGACCAAAGGCGAGGTGATGCGGGGGTGTGGCGGTATCCGTAAGATACGCCTTGCATCGGCACGGCGCGGCAAGGGCAAGCGTGGAGGAGTGCGCGTATAATATACCTGTATATTCCCGAAGTGAACTGCATTTAATTTATCACAGCGTACGGCAAAGATGAACGGGATGATCTAGACGCCTCGCAGAAACGACAATTGGCTGCCCTTGCCAGGCAAATCAAGGCGGCATTGACGCAGAAGGGCCGTTTCGAGAAGGATTAAGTTATGGCCGGCAAACCAGAACCCATGAGTGTATTTGACCAGATTAAGACTGGACTTGAGGAGTGTCTTGCCCATGCGAAAGGTGAACTGACCNNTCACAGACGGTTTTTGCCGCCACGTTGAACGTGTCGCCTAGAACCGTACAGAGTTGGGAACAAGGGTTGCGTGTTCCCAATGAGGCATCGCTTCGCCTGATCCAGATCATTGATTCCAATCCCGTTGTTGTAGAGAGACTTTTTTCAGAACCTAAAGGCTTGTACGCGGCATCACGGTGTTAATGCCCCGGGGCTCCTGCCGAACCGTATCTGCATATATTGATGCATACGGCTCCGCAGAGCATTGTTTGGTAGGCTTTAACCGAATCTATACTCTATTCACAGCCGTAAGGAGATTGTCTGCATTGGATATTCCACGGATCTTCACCATCACTGAAAGCGCTCACCGCATCCATAACCCCTTCACACCCGATAAGTTCGCCACGCTCGGTGCGGCGTTGCGTCTGGAAACAGGAACCCGGGTGCTCGACCTCGGCAGCGGGTCGGGCGAGATGCTGTGCACCTGGGCACGGGATTACGGAATCACCGGCACCGGCATTGACATGAGCCCGTTATTTACCGAGCAGGCAAAACGGCGTGCTGAAGAACTCGGCGTGGCTGATAAAGTCAAGTTCATCCATGGCGATGCTGCGGGCTACGTTGCTGACGAGAGGGTCGGTGTGGCGGCCTGTGTCGGCGCCACATGGATCGGCGAGGGAGTTGCCGGCACCATCGAACTGCTGGCGCGAAGCCTGCGCACCGGAGGGATTATCCTCATCGGCGAGCCTTACTGGCGGCAGTTGCCACCGACGGAAGCGGTGGCCAGGGGGTGTCTTGCCGAATCCATCGCCGACTTTCTCCTGCTTCCAGAACTTATCGCGTCTTTCGGCCGCCTCGGCTACGACGTCGTTGAAATGGTTTTGGCTAACCAGGACGGCTGGGACAGATACGAGGCGGCCAAATGGATCACCATGCGCCGCTGGCTTGAAGCGAATCCCGACGACGACTTCGCGAAAGAGCTTCGAGCCCAACTGACCACAGAACCCGTGCGCCACGCCACCTACACGCGTGAATACCTGGGCTGGGGGGTGTTTGCCCTGATGAAACGGTGATGCATTGGGGTATCCGGCGGATGGTCACTGGCTGTGATGCGAAACATATGGTGGCAAGCCGAGGTGTGATTTTGCATGAATTCATTTCTTAAAGTCCCTGCAATCAACTGAAAGGTCTGTCGAAGGAAGGTCATATATCCTGATCTCGTCGGAAATGCCCATGGCACTGGTAAAGAAACAAAAATACGGAGCAAAAAGGAACTGACGACGAAATAACCGTCAGTAACAAAGCATGGATGCCCTTTACTGCTATTGGCTATTTCGTGGTCCCTTTCTTGCGGTCCTATACGCACAGGGCTTCAAAAAAGTGCCAAACCGGATTCCAAGTAATCATTGAATAACCCCGATGAGATCAGGAAGTCTGAAGGTATTTGAGCTGATGCTGGTGCCATATAAGTCGCGCATTGGCAGGCAGGTACTGCAACACCCCAGCCTGTGTTCGACCGGGGCGATGCGCAAACTGAAACCAAAGCCAGAGGAATCGGGAATGGACGGGCTCCGCGACCACGACTTGGATTCGCCTGTGGCCGGTCTTCTGTCTGCCTACCCGAACCGGGTGGATTAACATGCATCCATGGTCATGGAATGAAAGGCGCTACTCTTCATAACTAATGGAACAAAAAACATGATAACAACTGGCGCCGACCAATTGATTGTAGATGTCATCTTGATTCCTGACATAGTTGCTTTCAGCTATCGGCTCATACAAATGTCATGAGTTGTGTCGCAAAGGTGTCGCAAGTTTTGTCGCATGATTGTCGCAAGTTTATAGCACCTGCTTCAGTCGATAAACGATATTATTTGTTGCCCCCTCTGAGGTCAACACACCCATATCCATCATCGCCTTTAAGTCCCGTTGCAACGAGCGACGGTTGACATTGGGACACAAATTCTCGAAATTCTGGATGGTCAAAGTACCGTGTTCTATTATGTGGGTGAGCGCCTTGGCCTGACGTGCAGAAAGTCGGTGATCTTTGACCAGCACATCCCGTCGGATGGCCTGCTCACCGCGCTGCCGCACTTCGGAAAGCTGCGCGGTCAGCCCATCCACATAATATTCCAACCAACCGGTCATGTCCATGGCCTGTTCTCGGACGCTTTGNNCTGTTCCAACCAACCGGTCATGTCCATGGCCTGTTCTCGGACGCTTTGGATAGCCCGATAAAATGCGGGGCGGTCCCGGTCGTAATATTCGCTGATGGTGAAGAGTCGCTTGAAGTCGTATCCCGCCCGGTAAAGGCACAACGTGGAGAGTAGTCGGGATGTCCGGCCGTTGCCATCCAAAAAAGGGTGGATGTGTACAAGTTGGAACTGAGCGATGCCGCTTACCAAAACCGGGTGAATGTCTTGCTCTCTGTTGAGCCAGTCCACCAACGCCGCCATCATGATCGGCACCTCATGCACTGGCGGAGGCGTATAGATAATCTCACCCGTTGCTGAATTGACCACATAATTCTGCATTTGCCGATACGCACCCGGGCAAGCGGCGCCGCCCCATACCCCCTCGACGAGCCGCTTATGAATCTCCCGGACCAACCCCTCGGTGATCGGTCCGCCCTCCTCGAGATAATCGGAAACGAACTCAAAGGCATTTTTGTAATTCAATAGTTCCCGCACATCATCAGGATCAGTTCCTGGCGCCGGATTGCCCGCAAGGAGTTGCTCCGCCTGGCTCAAGGTAAGTTGTGTTCCCTCGATGTGCGTGGTATGGTGGGCTTCGAGAACCAGCGCACGACGCCCCATCTCCCGCACCCAATCCTCGGACAGCATTGCCGCCTCCAGGAATCCACGCGCCCGCTCAATGCGCGTCAGGCCGGCAGCAATACCGTTTGTTATGGTAAAACGTGGTGTAAAAGTTTCCGTCATTCCGAAGTACCTCCACGCCCGGAAATATCTTAATCAATCGTTAAGCATAAACGAGCACACTTCCTGAGCGTTTTTCCTCTGAGCGCCAGGGACCTGCCGGTTTCATTCCGGTTGCGGGTTTAGAAGGGTCTCATTACACCAGAATACAGTAGGGGTGGGGGAACAGTGCAAGTTATGCATTAGCAGGTAGATACAACGACGCCCCCGCCTGTGTTCGACCAGGGCAATGCGTAAACTAAAACCGAAGCCAGAAGCATCGGGAATTGACTGGCTCCGCGACCCCCGCCTTCAGCGGGAATTTCGCTGCGCTTCAGCAGGTGAACTCGTGGTTAATTCCGCCTGCGGCGGAACTCTACCGGCTGATATCGTCCAGGAAACGACTTATTCCGCGTTTCTTAATCTGCCTCTCCTGCCGCATAGCCTCGGCTCTTGTTCCATGCTTGCTATGCCAGACCAGTTCCCATGGGCCTTCAAAGCGTTTGGTTGTCTTGCTTCAGGTATATTCCGGGTCATTATGCTGGCGAATACCTCGTTCCACATCTTCGGTGGAACCACAAAAATAGCATCCAGATGAACGGCTTTGAAGTATGTCGGTTGCATAAGCCATAAATAATAACGCCACCCACACGTTTTGCGGGTGGCGGAAAGTTGCTGGCTCCCCGCGTCCGAAAGATTCACGAACTTTTTTGATCTGGCCTTCTGGATAGACTTTTCGAGGTTGCACAGGGGCGAGTTTTTCGTATCGCCCATTGAAGACGTAGACACCGAGACAAATGTGACCCCAAGAGAGCCGACCCTGCCGTTCGTCAATCCGGTAAAACAGGCGCTTATTCTCAAAGACCTCCTTGATCGAGGCTCTTACAAAACGCAGGCAGATCTGGCCAGATGTCTGAGCATCTCCAGAGCACAAGTTACCCAAACGCTTAACCTGCTGAAGATTGCCCCTGAAATCCTTAATATTTTACTGAATCTGCCGGATGACCACAGTCGTGTCTTATCCGAAAGACAACTACGACCCATTACGCAGATTACATCTCACAAAAGGCAGGCTTACACATTCAGGAAACTGCGTACAGAGCTTACCGGATGAAGTTTGTCTCGAATGAACACTTTATTCACTCTCATCGGGCGCCCCCGCTCGTGGACTGCATACACATCCTTGCCGCCACTAAAAAAAAATAATTGCGCAGGAGTTCCGGGAAGTTTTAGAGGCAGCATAGAATAACACTAACTTAATGGGCATAGCAGGCACAACAGAGTACGGCGTCTATTCAAGAGCACCAGGCAGCGCTGAAAGAATGGCGTCACGGGCTTTACACATCAGTGCGACAGCATCTTGCGCTTCTTCATTGGTTGCTGCCGCCATGTCACCCGGGTAGCGGACTTCCACAGCATATAGGGTCAAAACCGTCGTGTCTGCAAGTGAACAGACCAGATTCTTATTGATGGATTCAACAAGCACAAGCAATCGTTCAATGTCATGGGTCTTGGGAAAGGGGACTTGATGCCAAGTCAAATAGGCCTTCAGATACTTCTCAACGGCCTGTTGCGCGTGAAATGCGATGGGGGTTGCCAAACCCGTTTCGTTGGCAAGCAGCAGTTCAACAACTTTTATATCATCCTCTGCTCTGCGCAGCCATTCGGAAAGAAGATGGCCTCTCTCTTCATCACGCTGCGGCATAAAGTACGCGTCCTTCCTTGTTCACCGGATAAGCGATGCCGCCGACAACATCTTTCGTGCTTTCATAATAATCGCTGGTGGTGAGGATGATATCAAAGGGGAAGGCAATGTCACGAAGGGCACGCCGGATGCGAACATATTCCTGTCGGCGGTCGGTAATATCGCGTTTTACGATGAGCAAGTCTATATCGCTGTCCGCGGTCATTGTACCGGTGGCGGCGGAACCAAAGAGGATAATTTTCTCGGGAGAGGCAACGGCGAGAATGCGCCGGATGATTTCATCAAGCGTCGCCTGGTCAATGGTTGTGGCTGACAGTTTATCCATATTACTTAACGTCCGGCATCCGTTGGGGTGGCCATGGGCAACCCCGCTGTTTATTAACTCGAAGTTGTTAAGTGCAACCTCTCGTGTTTAGTGAGTGTTTTTCGCCTGAGCGTGGGGAACCTGCCGGTTTCCTTTCGCTTGCAGGTTTGCAACCGTCTCATGACATGAGAATACAGTAGAGACAGGGGGGCGGTGCAAGTCGCACATTGGCAGGCAGATACGACGACGCCCCGGCCTGTATTCGACCGGGGCGTCGTGTAAACTAAAACCGAGGCCAAAGGCATCGGGAATTGGATGGCTCCCCGCGTCCGAAAGATTCACGAACTTTTTCGATCTGGCCTTCTGGATTGACCTTTCGCGACTGCACAAGGGCGAGTTTTTCGTATCACCCATTGAACCCGCGGACACTGAGCCAACTACAATCCACAATGAACCGACCATGCTTGGCGTTAATCCTATGAAACAGGCGTTCATCCTCAAAAACCTTCTCGAAAATGATGCGTATGCCACTCAAACTGACTTGGCCAAGCATCTGGGCATGTCCAGAGCACGAGTCACCCAAACGGGCAACCTGCTGAAACTCGCACCGAAAATCCTTGATGCTTTTCTGAATCAGCCTGACAACCAAGTCCATCTCTTTTCCGAGCGACGCCTGCGCCCCATCACGCAAATCTTGTCTCAAAAGAAACAGAGGGCTGCATTCAGGAAATTATTAGGTCGTCTTGGAACAAACGCTACGCCATTCAAAGCCAGGTCTAGTTTGACCGATGACCAGCGTCATAAGAGTCTCTACGATGGACTCCATCATATATCAAACTTTTGCTGCCCTCCCGGCAGAG
>MTKZ01004327.1_pt1 | contig 42066 bp, 44 predicted proteins | sample 1042781 | NCBI WGS metagenome assembly MTKZ01 (sample SAMN06212207, study PRJNA360539) | anaerobic digester metagenome | biome: Wastewater treatment plant; material: sludge; isolation source: anaerobic digester fed with sludge from wastewater treatment plant | place: Denmark: WWTP Viborg ...
ACCGAACTCCCACGGTCGGACTTTAACCGACAAGTCATACGTTTTACACGGCATACCCTACAAGTCCACAGATCAAATGACACTTCAAAGGTAATGATAACGCTTTGGAATCAGGTATAAGAAAGTTTTAAAAACAAAGGCAGGGCCATTTCTGACCCTGCCTTTGTCTAACCTCATCGCCTATTTTTCATCTGGCAGAAATGATGAAGGGTCCCGGTAGTGTAATTCTTTACCAATTCCACATCATGCCAGGGCCGCGACCTCGCCAACCCCAAGGCCCACCTCCATGCCGACCACCAACCTGTAGAGCATGCTCGAACATGGCAAGGTGGTAGCGCGTCTGGATCAATAGCTCATTCAGGATACCGGCCGTATCACGGTCTTCCGCATTCCGGATCAGCCATTCGTATCGCGGGATCAGGTCACGTTCCATTTTCACGCACAGCTGATAAGCCTCTTCCAGACTCTTTGTATCCTGTACCGCTGCGGGCTTCCCGCCTGCCGGGAAACCGTAGGCTGCAAAGAGCCGCTCAATCGTCATTACATGGTCCTGCTCCTGTGGAATGACCATCCGGTAAGGCATGTACGTGTTGTATTTGTCTGCGTCCGCTGCGTACTGTTCGTAGGAAAGTCGCTCCAACACCAGGATCTCCTGCAGTTTTCCGACCCACTCCTTGTTTTTTGGAATCGGCAGTTTCTGGGGCACGTAGGCATACACTCCATACCCCATCATCCCTCCGGGGCCCATTCGATAACCCGGTCCCCAGCCCCGGCCCATCCATGGCCCGCCGTAGCTGTTCTCATTGTCATATCCCGGCCCATAGCCCCATCGCGGTTGGGACATTGCCGGCCAGGCAAAAAGCAGCGCCAGCAGCACAATTCCGACCAAGATCACGCTTTTTTTCATACCGTCCTCCTTTCTCAAGACTGTTTCCCTTCCTCTGTCAGCCGTCTACTCGGACAGCTCCCTTTTCATTCGGTCGAACTCCTCCTTTGTGATTTCGCCCCTCACATAGCGCTTCTTCAGGATGTCGAGGGGGGTCTCCCCCGGTGCCTCCGCGCCTCCTTTTTTCTTGACGTTCTGGATTACGATGTAAGCCAGGATGCCGATCACGACGAGAAACAGGATCCACATAAACCCTCCTCCATAACCTTGGTACATCATGTGTCCCCAGCCGCCCCCCGGGCCGTAGGGATAATCCGCGGTACAGGCCGTGAGGCCGGCGATAAGGAACAATGGAACCGGAAAGCGTAACATCTGCATGGTCGCCTCCTATGGAACCGCATCGAATACATTTTTCAGTTTTTTCTCGACGAGTTCGGCAACGGACTTCAACTCCGCGTTGTCGATCATCTGCATAGCCACCGTCGGCCTGACGACCGACAAGACCGTCCTGCCGCCCCGCTCATAGACAATCACGTTGCAAGGCAGCATCAGTCCGATGTTCTCCTCTGCCTGAACGGACTTGAACGCGTTCGGAGGGCTGCAGGCCCCAAGGATCACATATCTCTTGAACTCGACACCGAGCTTCTCCCTGAACTTCTCCTGGAGGTCGATCTCCGTGAGAATCCCGAATCCTTCCTTCTTCAACTCTTCGGCGACGGCTTCCCGGACTTTCTCAAATGGCAAGCCCAATTCCTTCGTGAATCCGTAGCTGATCATGTCCCCCCTCCTGCATCAACCCTCGCCTTGCCCGGGCGGGCGATCATCATCTTGATCTTGACCATCTTCATGGACCCCAGGTCCTCTATCTCTTCGATCACGAATCCTTCGGCTCTCAAGTTTTCGACCGTGCGCCTGTTGATGTTGGCACCCACGATCCTGACGACCAGAGGATTCAACAGGTCCATGAGCCGGCCCACGACGGGCATGTCAATCCGCACGTGCTCCAGGAGTAGGACGCGTCCGTCGGGTTTGACGACCCTGCTCTTTTAATTTTCCCAGGTTCCTACTCTTCTAGTACAACCTTTTGCTTTTACTTCTGGGGCTTGCCCCGCAGATATTGAGTCTGCCACTTCATGTCGAAACCAAGTTCCCTAGCTGCCTGCAGGGGCCAATAGGGGTTCCTCAACAGTTCGCGGCCGATCAGCACGGCATCGGCAATTCCCGTCCTGACGATCTGCTCAGCTTGGTAGGAATTCATGATCAGGCCGACCGCGGCCGTGGGGATTTCCGCCTCCTTCCGCACCGTCGCCGCGAACGCCGTCTGGAAGCCCGGCCCCGCGGGAATTCTTGCATCGGCAACGAGCCCCCCCGTCGAACAGTCGATCAGGTCTATCCCGATTCCTTTGAGCATGCGGGCCAGTTGCACGGTCTGAGGCAGGTCCCAGCCGCCCTCCACCCAGTCGGTCGCCGACACGCGCACAAATACGGGCAGATTGTCCGGCCAGGCGTCGCGAATGGCGCTTGCCACCCGCAGGGGGAACCGGGCTCGGTTTTCAAGGCTGCCGCCGTACTCGTCGGTGCGCTTGTTGGAGAGCGGGGAAAGGAACTGGTGGCAGAGATAACCGTGCGCCATGTGGATCTCCACCACTTCAAAACCCGCGGACAGGGCTCTTTTTGCCGCCGCCGCAAACTGGGCTACGACCTTGTCCATTTCTCCCGCGCTCAGCTCTTTCGGCACGGGATATCCATTCGTGAAGGGGATGGGCGAGGGCCCGATGATCTGCCATGCCCCTTCTTCTTCCGTCAGTGGCCTGTCCCCGAAAGACGGGAGCGCGACGGACGCCTTGCGCCCCGCATGGGCAAGCTGCACCCCCGGTACCGCACCCTGGTTCCTGATAAAGGCGGTGATCCGTTTGAATGCATCCGCATGCCCGTCGGACCAGATGCCGAGGCACCCGGGGGAGATCCTGCCTTCCGGCGACACCGCCGTCGCTTCCTGGATCAGCAGCGCGGCACCCCCCATAGCACGGGTCCCGTAATGGACGAAATGCCAGTCGGACGGGAACCCGTCATCGCTGCAGAACATGTCCATGGGCGGCATGAAGATCCGGTTCTTGAATTCAATACCCCTGAGTTTGAAAGGTGAAAATAATATACTCGCCACGTTTTATCCTCCTTGTGGTTGATTTTTTTAATCAGATCGGTCCGGAATTCCTTTTTCCGTCGACAATGCCGGTTTGATCTCGTCTCCGATCGGAGTCAGATTTTCGCTGTAGCGTTTTCAGGCAGCGTTTATTTCCAACTGTGCATGCAATCCCGGACTACTTGTTCCCGGGAGGCGTATTTCCCTTTAATTCGACAATTATGACATGCGTGTCGGTCGTGCCTGTATTCTCTCCAATATGTTCATGAGCCGGATTCCACAGCACTTCACCAATCTTGAACTCGCGCTCCATTATCTTGCCGCTCCCCAGGATCAACCTCCGGCTAAACGAACTGAGGGAACATACAACGAAGTCAGGATGGTAATGCATGGTAGTCTTGGCTCCCGGCACATCCCGATATTCAAGGACACGAACTTTTTCGTTTTCCAAGAGCACCTTGTATTTGTCTCCGTCGATTTTCACCGGATCCAGCAAGGTTTTCGCCCCTTCCGTCTTGACGGATTTCAAACCGGCACCGCACGCTTCACCAAAGACATTTCCCACAGTTACGATAACCACGCAGACCATACAGAAAATACTCATGGCCATGATTTTCGCCGACTTTTTCATGGCGCATTTCTCCTTCCTCAGATGTTCTTGTTTTCATTTCGATCCGTGCGACAGGGACTCAGCTCCGCCCCAATATTACCACCTCGAAATACATTTGAAGATCAACCGGATAATATGCCCTGTCTCCATATCTTTGCAGGGGGCAGTCTATTCGAGCAGATGTTTGAAGAAGAATCCCACGATAATCATCCCTCCCAGCGCCGTTCCGGCAATGACCAGACCGGAGGTTTTATCCGCATCGACTTTCCTGTACATGTCGCCTCCGGAGAAGATATATCCCAGAACGATAAACAGGCCGATGACAAAAATCCCGTGGGTAATCCAGTGATGGCCGGAGAGGGATTTCATCCAGTTCATCAAAGGGGTATAGGATTCCTTGGCAATGAGCAGCAGGCCGTTAAAAATGCTCGCGATCAAAAACGATATCCCGAAACCAATAGACAACTTATCCAATGCTTGATTCTCAGATCGTTTTCCCATGTCACTTCCCTCCCATCAGGCTCATTTTGACACCTTTGCTGATCATTGCACCGAAACCCTCCATTCCCAATCCAAGAGCAACTATCGTTAATGCGATCACAATGGTCAGATTTCTGATCTTCTTGTCTTTGAAAACCTGATTGCGGAAAGTGATGATGGGAAGCAGGATACTCAGCAGGATCAGCATGAAGAAAATATGTTCCTTGGCTTCCATGAAAAAAGAATGGGACCATTTCCATGGCCCGGCCAGGATAATCGACTTATCGCTATTGCTGGCGGCGGCGCCGTAATAAACAACGTACCACCATCCCCCCGCCAGATAGGCCAGCCAGAGGAAAATCGATGTTCCGATACTAGCCAGTTTCAGGCGGCGCTGATTCGCCTCGCTGCTGTTTGCCGCTTCCACGGCAACCCAGACGGCGAAGAGGATTCCGAATACACCGAACACCACATGAGGCATTACCATCAATTCTTTCCACATTTAGCCACCTCCACTTTTTCTTTGTCCACCGTNNTCCATTTCCAAGGCTTCGTGATGAAAAACGTCTCCTGCATATCCGTATCCGCATCCTCACCGGAACAGTATCGCCGCTATTTCTGCAACCTGTTTGCCTTGGAAGCGAGCTCCATCCAGCTCGCTTTCCACTCGGCATCCGCTTGCCATCTCCCCCTGTGATAGTAGATGACCCATAAGGCGATCCGCGTCAAAGAGCAGAAGCTGAAACGCTTCCCGGATAAAATCCGGGAAGAATTTGACCATGAGCTGCGCCAAAACTCATATGAGTTTTCACTATTTCATGGCACAAAAAACGATAACAATGTCGTGGCACTCACAAGATAGGAACTAACGAGAAGCCCCCGGCCTGATATCCGATTAGGGAGATCCAGCCATTGCCCACTTGTTTAATCTCTGGCAATATCGTGGAGGGTTCTACGCCAAACCCTTTTGCGGCAATGAGGCATATTTCGAATTTGATGCCATCCTTTGCCATTTTTGAAATTGTGTTTGCATACTCGTCGAGTATCTTCTGATTTTCAGCAGTAAACCCACCCCTGTTCTTGGAAACGAGCTTCACAGAGGGGCCGATGAAAACAACCACAAAATCCGGCTTCTTAGTNNAGTTATCGCCTGTATGTTTTTGTCCTTGAATGCCATGTTAATTACATTGAGGCGCCGCAACGCACCCTGAGGGTCTCCCTGCTCAAAATCGAATACTGCCTCAACGGACTTCAGACCTTTCAGGGTGCTGTACTCTTCACTGAAAGTGTTTCCTGCAGTTATGATGAGCAGACAGACCGTGAATACGATACCCATTACTGTGATTGTCGCTGACCTTTTCATGACTCATTTCTCCTTTCTTGGATTTTTCTATTCTTCCCTAACCAATATCTTTGAGGAAAATGTAATTGAGAGGAGAATTGATGTAAATCGGGATAACTCTGATTTTTTGTTTCGAATTATCTTAGACCGGATTTCCGGCAGAACAACGGATAATTCATCAAATGGGTGTCGACACGATACGGCGTTTGACCGAGCACCTCTCACGCTTTTTCAAACTTCCTCCCAATTTTGCAGACAATGAAAAGAGATAATTAAGAAAATGATTTCCTTATGAACGGGATATCTCTGACGCAACAATGTTACTTGTGCAGCTTCTTTATAAACTGTTTCGTCAATGACGGGACGACCTGAAACAGATCTCCAACAATTCCATAATTTGCGATACCAAAGATGGGCGCTTGGGGATCCTTATTTATGGCAACGATAATCTTGGATGTTTTCATGCCCGCCAGATGCTGTATTGCGCCTGATATTCCGCAGGCAATATACAGGTCAGGACGTACCGTACGACCGGTCTGTCCCACTTGGTGCGCATAAGATATCCATCCCGCGTCCACTGCAGATCGCGATGACCCGACTGCGCCGCCCAATACTTCAGCAAGCTTACGGATCGGGTCGAAACCCGCCGGCCCACCAACACCGCGCCCACCCGCTACGATAATATGGGCATCAGCCAGATTAACCTGTTCTTTCTCAAGAATACGATCCACAACGGTTGTTGTAATATGATCTTCGTCAATAGCGGCTTTAATTGCTATGACCTGTCCCATACGCTCATAATCGGCAACGGGCATCTCAAATACGCGATGGCGAACAGTGGCCATCTGTGGACGATGATCAGGGCAAATGATTGTGGCCATGATGTTCCCGCCAAAGGCCGGACGAGTCTGCAATAAAAGACCTTTCTGTGAATCAATATCAAGGCCAGTGCAATCAGCTGTGAGCCCCGTATAGAGGATAGAAGCGATTGACCCGGCAAGGTCTCGACCACGCGAGCTGGCGCCCAACAGGAATATCTCCGGTTTGTGCTCACGAACAAGATTGATGAGTATACTTGCATAGGGTGCCGTTCTGTAAACGGCAAGACTGGGGTCATCCGCCCAAAAAACACGATCTGCACCGTAAGAAATGGCTTCTTTTGCAATGTGTTCAACATTGTGACCCAGCACACAGGCGGTGAGTATGACTTTTCGTTGGTCGGCTAATTTCCGTCCCTGTCCCAGCATCTCTAAAGAAATTCCACCTGTCCGTCCATTGAACTGTTCCACCCATACCCACACACCACAGTATGCTGCAAGGTCCTCCGCAGTCGCCTGCGGGAGCTCAGCCTCAAGATTGAGGGCATGCACAGGACATGCAAGCAGACATGCTCCGCAGCCCGTGCATTGATCGTTAACCACAACCATATTATCCATCAGGCTAAGCGCTCCGAATGGACAGGCATCAATACAGCTTCCGCAACCGACGCATTTATCTTTATCGATTTTCAATAGCGGCATGCTTTTTCCTTATAAAATCTTTTCCGCAATAATTTTATCAGCCAATATGGCCGCAGACTGCTCGACACTATCGGCCTGGATCAAGTCCAAGACACCTTCGCGTTTTGGTGGGCTGAAAATCTTGATCACTTTTGTCGGGCTGCCATTCAGGCCTAATTTGGATAGCTCTGCTTCAGGCAAATCGGCGGCAGTCCATGTGGGAATGAGTAGTTTGGAAGCCCGGCGAATGTGAAAAAGCGTAGCTGAACGCGGCTGATTGATATCCTTCACCACAGTGAGTAGAGCAGGCAATTTGGCTTCCACGATTTCCCGACCTTCTTCCAGCAGGCGTTCTACTGTAATCATGTCGGCTTCCGGTTCCAACTGGATAATCTTGAAAACATAGGTGAGCTGAGTAATGCCGAGCTGGCTGGCAATGCCGGGGCCAACCTGGCCCGTATCGCCGTCAATAGCCTGCTTTCCGCACAGTATGATATTGAATTCGCCCAATTTTTTAATTGCCAGGGCGAGAGTATACCCTGTCGACCAGGAGTCCGAACCGGCAAAAGCACAGTCGGATAGCTGGATAGCATCATCCACCCCCATCCCAACAGCCTCTTTAAGTGCTTTAATGGATTGCGGCGGTCCCAGTGAAATAACTGTAACCTTACCTCCATATTTTTCCTTAAGTCGGAGAGCTTCTTCAATCGCGTACACGTCAAAAGGGTTGATAATGTTCGGTATGCCCTCACGAACCAGTGTATTCGTATCAGGATTAATTTTAACATCCGTTGTGTCCGGCACTTGCTTGATGCAAACAATTATCTTCAATTGGAGATCTCCTGACCTGTTGTTTTGAGTCGGCTTCGCAGTTCCTGCTCGCGGGCAAAGCGAGCGCTCACGTCTCGAATCACCGCCACAACCCACTCGATCTGGCCTCCGGCGTCCCTGAAGAGCTGGATGGAAAACTCAATGGAGAGACGGCGGTTGTCCTTATGAAGCGTAGGCACAAGGTACCGCATTAACTCATCATCACGCATTCCATGCTTAGATGACCTTTGATCGCCTCACCAAGTAACTGTTCGCGAAAGATCTTTTTGGTCTCCCGACAGGGTAAGGCATCATTTCGGTATAGAACACCGATCGGGATCTTTTCTCCCCATTGATCGGCCAGACGCAATCCTTCATAACGATCCGTCGCGGGCGTCTCCACCTTGTGGACCCTTTCCCGGTACCACTGGTACGTATTGATTTTATTGAAACTGACACAGGGCTGGAGAATGTCCACGAAAGCGGTCCCTTTGAAGAGTATGGCCTGCCTGAGGATTCCGGCCAGGTGTTCTTTCTCACCGGCAAAGCCGCGTGCCGCAAAGGGAGCCCCCAAGGCAATGGCCAGAGCGACAGGATTGAGGGGAATGTTCTCGTTGCCCTCGGGATCAAGCGCATTCCTGACCCCTGTATCCGTAGTGGGGGAGCTTTGTCCCTTGGTCAGGCCATAAATTTGATTGTTCGACGTGAGGATGGTCAGGTCGAGTCTCCTCCGTATCGTGTGAATAAAGTGGTTTCCCCCCTCGCCATAAAGGCACCCGTCCCCGGAATAAGCGATGACGGTCAACTCGGGACGTGCCAGCTTGATTCCCACGGCCAAGGGCAGAGATCTTCCATGGAGTCCGTTGAAATAATTCACAGCCAGATAATGCGGCATTTTCGCGGCCTGTCCGATTCCCGAGGCAAAGACGATATCCTTTCTGGGAACAGGAAGGTCATCAAGCACCTTTTCGAGCACATCCCGGATGGCAAAATTGCCGCACCCGGGGCACCACGCCATATCATCTTTTTTTATCATGTCCTTATCCCTGCGATATCAACGGTTTCAGGCGAGAGAAAAGCTCTTCTACCGTGAAGCACTCCCCGTTGTATTTCAAGACGGAGTGGGTAACGGAGATGCCTAATTCCCGTTTCAGTAACCCAGCGAACTGTCCCTCTGCATTGTTCTCCACGCAGATCAGAATTTTCGATGCCAGTCCGTACGGGGCAATCATATCTTCCGACAGGGGATAAACCTGGCTGAAATGGAGAGATGCCATTCTGATGCCTTCCCGGACCAATTTTTTCACTGCCTCCTCCACAACAAGCTTGTTGGAGCCCCATGAGATAACAACATGATCGGCACGCAAATCACCTTTATAGGTCGGCAATACGCAATCCCGACCGAGAAGCTTTATCTTGCCACGGCGCTTGTCCACCATGTGAATTCTCAGGGTAAGATCCTCGGTGATTCTTCCCGCTTCGTCGTGTTCGTCCGAGTCTGCGCATACCAGGGCATCGCTCAGTCCGGGACAGGTTAAAGGAGAAATTCCGCCTGGTGTCAGAGCATAGCGTCGATAGGCTGGATCGAAAGTGGCCTGGTCGCGGATCAAAACATCCGTGGGCAACTCTTCTTCCACAACATGTACGGAATCGGCAAAATATTGGTCTGTCAGGATGATCACAGGGATCTGGCAGCGATCAGCCAGCTCGAACGCAATCCGTGTCAGGTTGATGGCTTCCACGATGGATCCCGGGGCAAAGACAATTCGGGGAAATTCGCCGTGCCCGGAATGAATGACAAAATTAAGGTCTCCCTGCTCTGTCCTCGTGGGAAGGCCCGTGGCTGGTCCGGGACGTTGCGCAACGACAACTACGACCGGCGTTTCCGTCATTCCTGCCAGGGAAATCCCTTCCTGCATCAGGGCAAAGCCGCCACCGGAGGTTGCCGTCATGGATCGGACACCCCCATATGAGGCGCCCAGGGCCATATTGATGGCGGCGATTTCATCTTCCGCCTGCTCAAAATGGATGGGAAGAGACGCGGAGGCTGAAGAATAGTAATGCATGATGGATGTGGCGGGTGTCATCGGATATCCTGCAAAGAACTGGCATCCTCCCGTCAGGGCTCCGAAAGCGATGGCTCTGTTTCCATCAAATATGCAGTGATTCCCGGCAGTCGGCCTGAGTGGATACGTCCCTGCCATGCCCCACCGGGAAGCCAATTTAAATCCTTTCATCAGGTGCAGCAACCGGGTTCCTTCCGCAAAGTTTCTCGCCCTCCCAAAGTCTGCACCGATCACGGACAGGATGACTCCGACCAGAATCGTGTTGGCTGCCGTCATGTCATGGAATTCGTCATTTGCTTCCTTTGCGATGTCCATTGTCAACTTCCGGGATAAGTAAAAGCCATCTTCTCGCAGAAACGGCCTGTGGCGTGTCTCGGTTTCTTTATCGAGGGCGATCACCATATCCCATTTTTCACCCGAAAGAGCAGAAACGGGATGGTCGGCAACACGGACCATGTGGAAATTGTGTCCGCCGCGAACCCGGGACATATAGTTTTTTGTGGCAAAGAAGTGGTAGTTCAGCCGGGAGAGCATCTCCGTCACTTCCAGTTCTATGGAATATGCCCCCTGCCCGGCCTCCCCTCCAATCAGCACATAGAATTCCACGCTCTTATCCCCTTGTCGGTATAGACATCCCTCTAAAATAGTTTAGACGTTCATGCCATTGCAATGAATTCAATGCTTTTTTCATCGGCCTGAGTTTCCCAGGATTCGGGAGATTAATTCCCTACCAGGTTCCGGTTGCGACCCTTTCCGGGGTTCCGGTTCCATATGAAAGCCCTGTGGGATGATACTCCAACAGCGGTATTTCTTTGCCGCTTGCATGCTCATGCATTATCTGGGTGAAAAAAACTATTTTCTCCGCTGCCAACCAATGGAGCAGATCATTACCCTTTTGTCTGCCGCTTTTCTCATATAGATCATAGGCCTTCTGGGCTATATCTCCCCGTAAGTTGCTATTCATCTTGACCTCCTCATATCAATCCATCAGGTGATATCTAAAGAAAGTTCCTGCCCATGCAACCGATCAGCCTAAGCTTTCACAAGCATGACCGGGCTTTTCGCACTTCGAGAGACACGTTCGGCCACGCTCCCCATGAGATTGTGCAGGATGCCCGTCTTGCCGTGAGTTGCAATGACGATAAGGTCGATCTTCTTTTCCTGTTCTTCCTTCAGAATCTCTTCATAAGGTGTTCCGACCCTTACGTCAGCGACAACCTTCAAGTCTTTTGCTCCAGCATGTTTTTCAATCTCTTCTTGCAACTTGGCCTTTGATCCGTCGATACTGCTGGTTCTGTACTGCGTAACCAATTCTTCCGTGAGACAATAATCCACCACGCATTGCTGGATGTCTTGAACGACGTGCAGCAGGTATAACTCTGAATTGAATTGGCGCGCCAGCGCTGCGGCCTGCTCAACAGCTCTATCGGCAAATGTTGAAAAATCAGTGGGTACAAGAATCCTCTCGGGTGCTTTCATGGCATTCTCCTTTCATCAATGAAATTTTTTTTGCAGGGTAAAATGTAAACATCTCCGTTTCCGCTTTTCTTCACGCCTAGTTTATCTGTTTTTTAAGGAAATTCTATCGAGGGAACTTTGATTTTTAACTAAAGAATGGATGAATTGGATCTAAGGGAAACTCTCAGTAGCCAGCAAAAGGTGGAGAGAAATATATTCCGGAACGTTTCTGGTTATCTTTCGATGGATGTGAACCCTTCACGAATAGCATATTTTACAAGTTCCGCATTGCTGCTGATATTCAGTTTCTCCATGATATTGCGACGATGGGTTTCAACTGTCTTGACACTGATGTTCAGGTGGGCGGCAATCCTGCTCGTTTTCATGCCTTCGGCAAACAGTTGCAGAAGTTCTCTTTCCCTGGATGTTAATGTAGGAACTGAAGTCTGCCCCGAAGCCGACGATTTGCTTTTATAGGCGCTGACTACAACACCCGTCACATCGGGGCTCAAATACAACTTGTTCAGGACAACCTGCCTGACGGCTCTCACCAGTTCTTCAAAATCACAATCCTTGAGAAGGTATCCTGAAGCACCCGCTTCAATCATTCCCGAGACGTATCGATGATCAGAATGCATGGAGAGGGCGATAATCTTCATGTTTGGCATCTCGGCCAGCAAAAGGCGCGCTGCTTCAATGCCATTCATGTCAGGCATCGAAATATCCATGATGATAATATCGGGTTTTAGCTTACGGGCCATCGCCAGGGCTGTTCTTCCGTTTTCCGCTTCCCCGATAACCTCCATGTTGTCTTCCCTGTCGATCAGGGCGCGAAGACCGTCACGGAATATCTTATGGTCATCGGCCAGAAGAATCTTGATTTTCATGTCGCCTTTCTCCCTTTTTTCCGTTTGGATAACAAAGGAACAGTCAGGTTGATATTTGTGCCTCTGTCTTTGGCTGTCATAATCTTAATATCACCGCCATAGGATTTCAGCCTTTCCCGGACTCCGAAAAGACCGTAACCACCTTCAGATGTCGGTTGGCCGATATTTGACACGTCAAAACCAACGCCGTCATCAGCGACCTGAATCTCAATTACATCCTGGCTGCCACGGATGGCAACCGTGACACCCTTGGCTAAGCTGTGCTTCCCCGCATTGACAAGGAACTCCCGAATTGTTTGAAAGAGCAGCACCGACATGTCATGCTGCAGGCTGTCAAAATTTCCCTCGTGCTTAAAATGAATGTCAACAGCATATTCCCTTGACATCTGTTCGGTCAACCATTCCACTGCCGCGACAAATCCAAGTTCGTATAAAATCGGGGGGCTGATTTCCATCATCAGGTTCCGTGTTTCCCGAAGGGACTTGTTTATCAGTTCGCGAATCTCAAAGACGATTTTCCCGGGTGCACCGGATGCCTGTTCTTTGTCTACGAGGGCCAGCTTCATTTTCGCAGCGGCAAGCATCTGAGCAATCCGATCGTGAAGAAGCATTGATATTCGTTTTCTCTCCGCCTCCTCTGCAAGAACAAGTTTTGAAGCGAGTATACGCAAATTCTCTCTGCTCTCCGACATCTTCCGTTCCGCCCTTTTTCGCTCCGTTATGTCCTGGCTGACCGTGATGGCGCCTGCCAACGCCCCTTCCTCATTCCTTATGGGAATTGCCGAGTTCAGGAGTATCTTGCTCGTACCATCAAAACACCGGATGCGAATTTCCTCCCCCAGAGTCATTTCTCCTTTTGTCACGGCCCTTGCAACAGCCCATTCATCAGCCCCGATCTTCTTTCCTGTCTTTGGCCACCAGGCGTTGAGATCACCAAATCGATCTATCCCTGAATATTTGGCACCATGCCAGACCTCTTTTCCTGCCCGGTTTATGTGAATGATCCGGCCCTTATCGTCGTGAATCCAAACTCCGACGGGCAAGGATTCCAGAATAACCTGCAAAAGCTTTTCCCGCTCTTCCAAGGCCAGCCGCTGCCTTCTGCTTTCAGTAACATCCCTCAGGGAAAAGACCAGGGATGAAACCCGTCCTGTTTCGTTCAAGATAGGGGATAGAATCCAATCCCAATAAGTCGTTCCCCATTCCGGGTGATCAGGGAACGAAAAAGGTTTTGCCGAAGCAACATACGGTTTTTTATCCGCGACAACCTTCCGGAAGATGGATTCATTTTCCTCGTTGGGATACAAATCAAAGTGATTATAGCCGAGGAATTCCGAAATGTCCCGCTGACAGGCCCTGGCGTACGCCTGGTTCACTCTGATGAAATTGAAGTCCTTGTCGAGAAATACCAGAGGAGAGAGGCTGTCTTCAAAAAATGCTTCCAACAATGCGGATTGCCGCGTCACCATTTCCCTCGCTTCTTCAACTTCCGATATTCTCTCGATGAGTTCTGTGTTCAGTTGTTCCAGTTCAAATGTTCTCTGTCGGATGCGATCTTCCAACTCATCACGAGCATTCAGCAATTCTGCGGCTATGCGGCGCCGTACGGAGATTTCTTTTTCAAGATCAAGAAGCAGTTCCTCTCTTTCCGTTACCTCATGCAGGGCAACAACTGCCCCGGATATTTGAACTCCATCATAAATCGGAGCGGCAGAACTCTCGACGATAATTTTTCTGCCTGCAGGGTGAATAACCACGTGTCTTTCGCTCTTCACCATCTCACCTTGGAGGGCACGAAAGGACGGCAATTCCTCTGGAGAAACCATGCTTCCATCAGGATGACGGATGGATAACATGTCGGCCGTTGCTGGTGCTTTCAATCCCCTGGTGTCCATTCCATAAAATGCTACAGCCGCAGGATTGCTCATAACCACTCTGGAGTTAACATCCACAATAAAGAGAGGTGTCATCACGGCATTAAAAACGGAATCCCTTTCCTGTAATAGTCGGACCAGGGTGAGCTCAGCCTCTTTTTTATCCGTTATATCAAATCCATAAATCCGAACATGGCCGCATTTTTCAATGTAATGCATGTTCTGCTGATAATAACGTTCCCCGATTCTCACTTCTTTCTGGATTGTTCGTGATCCCTCATTGTTGATTGATACAAAGAAGGATTCAACATGCTGCAGAAAAGGGTGGCCATTGTCGGCCGTCATCAGTTCGGGCATTAAATTACAGGCAGCAGGGTTCATATAATGTATACGTTCATCCGCGTCTGCTTCAACGATTGGATTCGGATTCATTTCCGGGAATGTGGAAAGATCAACACGGATTTCGCGATTACATCGGTTATCCGGGTGCTGATCAGCAGGATCGCTCCCGCTTTTAATCGATCTTTTACATTCTTCTTTGTCCATGATCGTTTCTCACTATGAAATAGTGTGCCATGAATGCCGTTGTTTGGACATCCGTCACATGCCGATCTTCATGTTCCTAAATCCTTAAAAGCAAATCAGGGAAAAGATGACATGCCTATTCCCAGACTTGAATATATATCAAGAAATTATGGGTTTATGTCAAAGAAAAGGTGTTTATTGTCCAGAGAATAAAATTCTATTGATTGCCAATCAAAAGAGTGCATAGGTATTAAGAAGGCCGTGTGCTTGACTTCAGGAAGACACAAATGAGACCGATTGCCAGAAATATTTGCTATCGGCATGTGCACATTTCATCCCATGTTCAAGGGTCTATCCAGATCAGCCGACCGCTTGCTTGTAAGTGAAACAGAGATGTGAATTAGACTCGTTATGGCCGTGTTTGTAATATCAGGCATGGGTCGGAACAACTGGTAGGGTGCCGGCTACCAGCCGAGGAAGTCATTGCTGGGTTTACGGAAACGAAAATCCACACGGATAGTATATGAAGCGTTATGCGAAGGACGATAAATCCGTTTTAATCGTTTGAAAAAAACCGGTGTTATGCCGGTTTTTCTATCCTCCTGGTCGAGCAATGTGATGTTTCCTGCCTATCCCTGCTTCCAACGCGGATGTTTCCGGATCCCCGGCCGTTTCTAAGGCTTCTCGCCGGCGGCGATCTTCACCCATGAATCCCGAAGCGGCACGACACGGTTGAAGACGGGTCTGCCGGCCGTGGAATCCCTTGCATCCACACAGAAATAACCCAGTCGCTCGAACTGGCATCCGCTTCCCGGCGCCGCGTCTTTCAGGCCCGGTTCGACAAAGCAGTTCGTCAGGATCTTCAGGGAGTCGGGATTCAGGTATTCCGCGAAATCATCCCCTAGGCCGCCCGGGTCCTGAATGCGGAACAGGCGGTCGTACAGCCGCACCTCCGCGGGCACACCGTGTTTCGCCGAGACCCAGTGAATGACCCCCTGCACCTTGCGCCCGTCCGCCGGCGGTCCGCTGCGGGTATCCGGATCGCAGGTGCAGTGGAGTTCGGCAATCTCGCCCGTGCGCTCGTCCTTCACCATGCTTTCAAATCTGATGACGTAGGCGTTCCGAAGGCGGACCTCCCGCCCGGGGGCCAGGCGGTTGAATTTTTTGGGAGGGTTCTCCTGGAAGTCGTCACACTCGATATAGAGCACCCGGGAGAAGGGGATCTGCCGCGTTCCCATGTCGGGTTTCTGCGGGTGGTTGGCGCAGTCAAAGGTCTCCGTCCGGTCTTCCGGGTAGTTGTCGATCACGACTTTGAGGGGGCGCAGCACGGCCATCGCCCGTGGCGCCCGTTCGTTCAGGTCCTCGCGGACGCAGTGCTCGAGCAGGCCCGCGTCGATCAGATTGTCGTTCTTGGCCACGCCGATCTGTCCGCAGAATTTCCGGATGGCCTCTGGCGTATAGCCCCGGCGGCGCATGCCCGCCACGGTGGGCATGCGCGGATCGTCCCAGCCGTTCACGTATTTCTTTTCCACCAGCTCGATGAGCCGCCGCTTGCTGAGAACTGTGTAGCTCACGCTGAGCCGGGCGAACTCGATCTGTTGGGGGCGGCTTCCCTGAATGAGCCGCTCCACGATCCAGTCGTACAGGGGGCGGTTGTTCTCGAACTCGAGGGTGCAGATGGAGTGGGTGATGCCCTCCAGCGCGTCGGAGAGGCAGTGGGCGAAATCGTACATGGGATAGATGACCCAGTTCGTCCCGGTCCGGTAATGGGGCTCCCGCTTGATCCGGTAGATGACGGGGTCACGCATGACGATGTTCGGGGAGGCCATGTCGATCCGGGCTCGGAGCACGTGGGCGCCGTCCTCGAATTCACCGGCGCGCATCCTCCGGAACAGATCGAGGTTCTCGTCCACGGAGCGTTTCCGGTAGGGGCTCTCCTGCCCCGGCTCGGTGAACGACCCCCGGGTTTCCCGGATCTCGTCGGCATTCAGGCTGCAGACATAGGCATGGCCGGCCTGGATGAGTTCTTCGGCGAATTCATAGAGCCTTTCGAAATAGTCGGAGGCGTAAAAGAGCCGGTCCTCCCAGTCGAATCCCAGCCAGCGGACGTCCCGAATGATCGACTCCACGTACTCCATGGATTCGCCGGCGGGATCCGTGTCGTCCATTCGAAGGTTGCAGGTTCCCCGGTACTGACCGGCGATGCCGAAGTTGAGGCAGACCGACTTGGCATGGCCGATGTGGATGTACCCGTTGGGCTCGGGGGGGAAGCGGGTGGCGACACGCCCTCCGTGCTTGTTCGTCCGGAGGTCTTCATCGATGATGTCGCGGATGAAATCGGTTGGGGGCAAGGTCGTCGGCTCTGTCATGGGGTGAGGCTCCTTCCGCTGCTTATTTTTCGGGTTCAAGGACCTCCAGGCGAAGGCCCTCGACACTTTCAAAATCCTTCCGGTTGATGGTCAGGACGGAATATCCGCGCGAGATCGCCGTGGCGGCAATGATCATGTCGCTGATCCCGATGGTGATTCCCTTACGTGCCGCGCCGCTCCAGATTTCCGCGAAGATCTTCGCCGCCGCCAGGTCGAAGTCGAAGACGGGGAAAAGATTGCAGAGGCTCTCGACGAAGGCCAGCCTGCCTGCCCGTCGCTCTTCCGTGTCCGCCCGGTGGGCCCCGTGCAGAAGCTCCGCGACACTGACCACACTGACGCCGAAGGGGCCGTTTCTCCGCCTGTCCAGCAGGATGCCTGGATCGTCGCCGTTGCGTTCGGCCCGGATCAGAACGGCCGTGTCGATCATGATTCCCATTGAATCCTCGTCCCGCCCTCGCTCAACTCACCGGATTTCCGCGTCCGTCAGGTAGCACGCCGGGTCGGGCGCCCAGATATCGCCCGTGACGGCCTCGGAGCGGGCGCGGAAGTTGCCGGCGCAGACGTCGAGCCAGCGGCAGGCCGCGCAGCGGCCTGTGACATGGGGCTTCTTGTCCTTCAGCTTCGCCATCAGTTCGTTGCCCGTGTCCGTCCAGATTTCGCTGAAGGGGCGCATGCGGACATTGCCGAAGGAGACGCCCCGCCAGAACTGGTCGGCATGGACTTCGCCGTCCCAGCTCACGCAGGCGATCCCGTTTCCGGAGCTGTTGCCCTCATTCATCTTGAGAAGCTCCAGCACCTCGGCGGCGCGCTTTGGATCCTCACGCCGAAGGCGGAGGTAGAGGTAGGGGCCGTCGGCGTGATTGTCCACGGTGAGGATCTCCTTTTCCATGCCCCGGTCGAACAGGTCCCGTGTCCGATCCATGATCAGATCCAGCAGCGCCCGCGTTTCCGTATGGGGCAGGTCCTCCTCGATCAGCTTCGATCCGCGGCCCGAGTAGACGAGGTGATAGAAGCAGCACCGGGGAATGTCCTCCTTTTCCAGCAGGCCGAAGATCGCCGGGACATCCGCCACGTTGTGCCGGTTGATCGTGAAGCGCACGCCAACCTTGATGCCCATGTCGCGGCAGAGCCGAATGCCCTTCATCGAGGCGTCGAAGGCGCCCTCGACGCCTCGGAAGCGGTCGTGGGTGGCTTTCATTCCATCCAGGCTGACGCCCACATAGGACAGGCCGATCTCCTGAAAGACGGCCGCCTTTTTCCGGGTGATGCGCGTCCCGTTGGTGGAGATGACGGCCCGCATCCCCTGTTCGGTTGCGAAGCGGGCCAGCTCCGGCAGGTCCCGCCGCATCAGCGGCTCTCCCCCCGAGAAGAGGAGCACCGGCGAGCCGAAGGCCGCCAGGTCCCGGATCATCGCCCGGGCCTCTTCCGTCGTCAATTCATTCCGGTAGCGGATGTTGCGGGAGCTGGAATAGCAGTGGATGCACCTGAGGTTGCAGCGCCGCGTCATGTTCCAGACCACGACGGGCTTCTTGTCCTTTGAAAACTGGAGCAGGTGGGAGGGCAGGCGGCCGGATTCCCGGTTGTAGCGCAGCACGTCGCCCGGTTCCACGGCCCCGCAGTATAGTTTTGAAATGCCGATCATGGGAAACCTTTAACACTGCCGGTGCGTTCTGTCAAATCTTCCGGGGGCGCTCTTTGTTGGTCTGGGAAGACCGTGTCCTTCCACCGGTGAATGGCGCATCCTGCGGCCGCCCCCGCAACAGNNCGCAACAGGATTCGCAACAGGATTCGCCTTGACAGGGAAGGGCATTTTGTCTAAATTCGATCACCTTTTGCAGGAGCATCAATCTATCAAAAAGACGTTAAGAAAGGAGCGGAAACATGTTCAGGAAAGCTTGCTTGTGGCTGATTGCAGCCGCGGTCATCGCCGTGACGGCCTCCGGGGCGTTGGCGCAGGAGAAGGTCTACATCAACGGGATCGACGCCAACTTCCCGCCCTTTGCCTTCGTGGACAAGAACGGCGTTCCCGACGGCTTCGACGTGAAGGCGCTGGACTGGATCGCGAAAGAGATGAAATTCAAGGTGAAGCACCAGCCCCAGGACTGGGACAGCATCGTCCCCAGCCTCAAGGCCAAGAAGATCGACATTGTGGCCTCCGGAATGAGCATCACGGACCAGAGGAAGAAAGAGGTCAACTTTACCGATCCCTACTGGAAGATCGAACAGGTTCTGGTCGCGAAGAAGGACTCCGCGCTGACCCCGCAGAAGGCTCTGGACAACAACAACAAGATCGGCGTCCAGCGCGGCACGACGGAAGCCAAATGGATGGACGAGAACCTCGTCAAGAAGGGAAAGAAGTTCACCCTGGTCCAGTATGACTCGGCCCCCCTGGCGGTCGAGGACGTCCTCAACGGCCGCATCGTCGCCGCTGCAATGGATGACGCACCGGCCAAGGACGCCGTCGCGAAGAAGAAGGCCGTCAAGATCATCGGAACCTTCGGCATGCCGGATGAAACGTTCGGCTACGCGGTCCGCAAGGAGGATGCCGACCTCCTGAAGAAGCTCAACGAGGGGCTGAAGCGGCTGAAGAAGTCCCCCTACTGGAAGGAGCTGGTAGCGGCTTACATCGAGAAGAAAAAGTGAAGAAGGGCCGTCCTTGATGCGGAACCCTGAATGCAATGACTGATTTGCGCAGAATCCTGGCCCTCCCCACCCTGTTGCGGCGGAGGGCCGGAAGGGGGAGGGGTTGCCGCTGATGCCGGAGAGTGTCGTCGCCGTGCTGGACGCGCTGCCCTATCTCTTGCAGGGGGTCCTCATCACCGTCGTGATCGTCGCCGGGGCGATGGCGCTGGGGCTGACCCTGGGGATACCCCTGGCGGTCGGCCAGGTCTACGGGCGTCCATGGGTCCGGGCCGTCATCGCCGTCTATGTGTGGTTCTTCCGGGGCATTCCCCTGCTGGTCTTTCTTTTCCTCTTCTATTTCGGTCTCTGCACCCTGCTGGACATCAACCTTTCCGCATTCACCGTGGCCATCATCGTGCTGGGGCTCGTCAGCGCCGCCTACCAGTCCCAGATTTTCCGGGGTGCGATCCTGTCCCTGCCCGTCGGTCAGCTCAAGGCCGCCCGGGCCATCGGTATGAGCGACATGCAGGCCGTCGTTCGCATCATCCTCCCCCAGGCCCTGCGACTGTCCATTCCGGGCTGGTCGAACGAATACTCCATCATCCTGAAAGACTCCGCGGTGACCTACGCTCTTGGCGTGGCCGAGGTCATGGCCCGCGCGCACTTCGTTGCAACCCGGACCTACGAGCACATGCCGCTGTACGCCGCGGCGGGGGCGATTTTTCTGTTGCTGACCTGGCTGGGAGTCCGGGGGTTGCGGCTTCTCGAGGACAAGGTCCGGATTCCCGGCTATGCGCATCAGGGATGGTAAGACGATGGAAGCGCCGATCCTCAGAATCGAAGATATTCGAAAACGATTCGGCCAGCGGGAGATCCTGCGGGGGGTTTCCCTCACGGTGCACCGGGGAGACCTCAAGGTCCTCATCGGCCCCTCCGGGGCGGGCAAGAGCACGCTTCTGCAGTGCATCAACTTTCTGCTCCGCCCCGATACGGGGAAGGTCTGGCTGGAAGACCGGGAAATCCGGGCGTCGGACCGGCGGGAGCTCCACCGCTACCGACAGAAGGTCGGGATGATCTTTCAGGACTTCAACCTCTTCGACCACCTGACAGCCCTGGAGAACGTGGAGATCGGGCTCATCCGCGTGCGCGGAATGAATCGTTCAGAGGCTCGGGTGCGGGCGATGGGAGAACTGGAGCGCGTCGGGATGGCGGACCACGTCTCGAAATACCCCGCCCAGCTTTCGGGCGGCCAGAAGCAGCGGGCCTCCATCGCCCGTGCCTTGGCGATGGACCCCCTGGTGATGCTCCTGGACGAGCCGACATCCGCCTTGGATCCCGAGCTGGTGGGCGAGGTCCAGGCCGTCATCCGGAATCTGGGGGAAAACGGCATGACGATGATCATGGCGACTCATCAGATCGCTTTCGCCACGGCACTGGCAAAGGAGATCCTCTTCATGGAGGAGGGGGTGATCGTCGAGGCGGGCCCGCCGGCCAAGATCCTGGGCAACGCTGACTGCCCGAGAACGCGGGAATTCTGCTCCAGAATAACGGACCTTTACGGGGAAGTCAGGCAGAGGCCGGAATAAAATGGAGGAATGGCTCTACTTTCAGAGTGACGTGGCCCCCGCGCTGATCCGGGGATTCCGGATGAGCCTGCTGCTGATCGTCCCGGCGGCAGCCTGCGGACTGGCCATCGGCATCCTGGCGGGCACCGCCCGTGTCTTCGGGCATCCGGTCGTCCGCTTTTTCGCCAACGGCTTCGTGACGATCTTTCGAGGCGTGCCGCTCGTGGTCCAGCTTTTTGTCTGGTATTTCGGGCTGCCCTACTGGAACGTCTACCTGAGCCCCTACGCGGCCGCGGTCCTCGGGTTTTCCCTCTGCAGCGGCGCCTATCACTCCGAGTACATCCGCGGCGCCCTCCTCTCCATCAAGCGTGGACAGATGCTGGCGGCCCAGTCCCTGGGGCTCACGACGCTTCAGACCCTGGTTCACGTCATCCTGCCGCAGGCCCTGCGACGGGCCCTGCCGGGCTGCGGGAACGAGCTGATCTACCTGATCAAGTACTCTTCGCTGGCCTACATGATCACCTGCATCGAGCTGACGGGCGAGGGGAAGATCCTCGCCTCCGACTCCTTCAAATACACGGAGATCTTCCTCATCATCGGCGCCTGCTATCTCCTGCTGACGTCGGTGGCAACCGCCGCGCTGCACGTGGCGGAGAACCGCCTGCGGATTCCAGGCTTCGAGCATCGGGGCTCGTAACCGTTCCTGAAAGCGATATCGGCATTCCGGCGTATGCATATTTGGGAAATGGTCTGTTTCTCTTGCGAAGTCATTCATTTCTGTCCGGTCAAATCGAGATGGCCCAGCTCGTCACGGCAATAAAGAAAAGCACCCGATTTTCCATTGCTGATGCTATAATAGGAATATAGGCCAAAAGGACGTCGGTGGAGGATGATCCTTCGCCGGTGAACTCAAGAAATTGTGGCAGATGGAAATATACACGCGATTGGATGAGGGGATCGTAGACCGCATTCGGAACGGTGTTGGGGGCGCGGCCGTCGTCACGGACCCGGAGAAACTGGCAGCTTACGGAAAGGACGGGACCGTCGCGGCCTTTGCCATGCCGGAACTGGCTGTGGAACCCACGAATGCCGCTCAGGTCCAAGCCCTTCTGCGCCTGGCGAACCGTTACCGTTTTCCCGTGATCCCCCGCGGCCTGGGGACGGGCCTGGCCGGAGGCGCGGTTCCCGTCCGGGGCGGCGTCGTTCTCTCCCTGGCGGGAATGAAACGCATCGTCGCCATTGAGCCGGAGAACATGATCGCCGTTGTAGAGCCCGGGGTCCTGAACAAGGATTTCAAGGAGGCGGTGCGCGGCTGCGGGCTGTACTATCCCCCCGATCCGGCGAGCTACGATACCTGTTCTCTCGGCGGCAATGCGGCCACGAATGCCGGCGGGCCGTCCTGTGTGAAATACGGGGTTACACGGGATTACATTCTGGGGTTGGAGGCGGTCCTGCCTTCCGGCGAATTGATTCGGACAGGCGTCCGGACCCGGAAGGGCGTGGTCGGCTATGACCTGACCCGCCTGCTGGTGGGGTCGGAAGGGACACTGGGCGTGATCACTGGCCTGACGTTGAGGCTCATTCCCCATCCCCCGGCGATGACGACGCTGGTGGCACTTTTCAGCGGTCTTCGGCAGGCGATGGAGGCCGTCCGGGCGGTCCTGATGAAGGGGCACATCCCCTCCGCGGCGGAGTTTCTGGACCGGCGCTGCCTCGAACTGGTCGGGGACATGCTGCCTTTCCCGGGCGCCCGCGAGGCCGGGGCTCTGCTCCTGATCGAAACCGACGGCGCACCGGAGGTCATCAGCCGTGAAATCGAGGCGATCGGTCTGATCTGTTCGGACGGCGGGGCAGGGCAGGTCCTGATGGCCCCGGATGCACGGCGTCGCGAGCAGATGTGGGAAGTCCGGCGGGCCGTTTCGCTGCGGATCGAGGAGAAATATCCCGTCGATCTCCATGAAGATGTCGTGGTTCCCCTCGGGCGGATCGCCGATTTCGTGGCCGGGCTGCCGGAGGTCGAGCGGCGCCATGATATGAAGATCTATGCCTTCGGCCATGCCGGGGACGGGAACATCCACCTCAACATCACTGCGGACAGGCCGGAGGCCCGGGCGCGCGTCGAGGGGGGGATCGAGGAGATCCTGATCCGGGTGCTTGACATGGGGGGAACGATTTCCGGCGAGCACGGCATCGGATATCTGAAAAAGACGTTCCTGCCCCTGGAGCTCTCCCCGCGGAGCATGGAAATCCAGCGGGCCATCAAAATGCTCTTCGACCCCGCCAACATCCTCAACCCCGGGAAGGTTTTTACCTGAAATAATCGATCAGGCCGTCCACAAGGCCTTCGATCGTGAACGTCTCCTGAAGGATGTCCACCTTCAGGCCGGCCTTCTTCACGGCCGCGGCCGTCACCGGGCCGATGGCGGCGATTTTCACCTGCGGCGGCAGGCGGAAGTCCCGGCCCATGATGTCGATGAAGTGGAATACCGTGGAGGGGCTGGTGAAGGTGACGATGTCCACCTTCCCATTGCGGATCAGAGGCTCCAGTTCCTCCTTCCGGCGATCGGAGGCAACGGTGCGGTAAACGGTCGCGACCTCCACCATGGCGCCCAGCGCGGCAAGCCCATCGGGAATGACGTCCCTGGCGGCCTCGGCGCGGGGCAGCAGGATTTTCCGGCCCTGAATGTCCCGGTCCGCAAAGGCCCGCACGACTCCTTCGGAGATGTACGAATCCGGAACCAGGTCCACGCGGATGCCCATGGCCTCGATCGTGGCGGCCGTCGCCGGACCGATCGTGCAGATTTGAATGCCCTTCAGGTCGCGGATGTCGCGGCCCGTTTCCCGCAGGCGCGCGAAGAAGAACCGGACGCCGTTGGCGCTCGTGAAAATGATCCATTGATAATCTTCGAGCCGCTCCAGAGCCCGGTCCAGTGCCTCCCAGCTTTCCGGCGGGACGATTTGAATGGTCGGGAACACGATGACCCGCGCCCCCTCCCGTCGAAGGAGATCGGCCATCCCGGCGGCCTGCGCCTCGGGCCTCGTTATAACAACACCCCTGCCGAAGAGGGGCTTTTTCTCGAACCAGTCCAGGGGTTCACGCAGGCCGGCCACCAGGCCGATGACAAAAATGGCTGGAGGAGAAAATCCCCTTATTTCCGAAAGCTTGTCAATGTTGCTTAAAGTACCGCTTAAAGTCTCCTGATCGGCCGTCGTTCCCCAGCGGATCAGCGCCGCCGGCGTGTCGGGGTCCCTGCCGTGCCGGATCAGGCTGGCGGTGATCTTCGGCAGGTTTTTCACGCCCATGAGGAAGACGAGCGTGCCGATGCCGGCCAGCGACTTCCAGTCGATGTCGCTCTTTTCTTTCGTCGGGTCTTCGTGGCCGGTGATGAAAGCCACCGTAGAGGTGAAGCCCCGGTGGGTCAGCGGGATCCCGGCATAGGCAGGGACGGCGATGGCCGACGTGACGCCGGGGACCACCTCGAAGGGGATGCCCGCCCTAGCCAGGACTTCCGCCTCCTCGCCGCCGCGGCCGAAGATGAAGGGGTCGCCGCCCTTGAGCCGGGCCACAACGTTTCCCCGGGATGCCTCCTCGACGAGCTTTCGGTTGATCTCGTCCTGGGACAAGGTGTGATCGCCCCCCTGCTTTCCGGCGTAGATCAGGCGGGCGGAGCGCCCGGCGTGGCCCAGGATCTCTTCGCCGACCAAGTGGTCGTAGATCAGCACGTCCGCCTCCCGCAGGCATTTCATTCCCTTGAGTGTGAACAGTCCGGGATCTCCCGGCCCGGCCCCGATGATGTAAACCCTGCCCGTCTTTTTCGCTTGCTCAGCAGGCATGACCTCCTCCTTCGTAGGCTTCCGCCAGTATCTCCCGTCCGCCCCGCTCCAGGATCCTTTCCGCCAGCATGGCGCCCAGCGCCTGGTGATCGGCGGGAGCCCCCTTGATTTCGTCCGTGACGATGCGCCGGCCGTCCAGGCTTCCCACGAGGCCGCGAAGGACCAGCTCGGCGCCCCGGATCTTGCCGTAGGCGGCAATCGGAAGCTGGCAGCCGCCGCCGAGGCGCTTCAGAAAAGCCCGTTCGGATCCCACTTCAATCCACGTCACCGGATGGTTCAGAAAGGAAAGGGCCTCAGCCATGCCGCCGTCCTCCCGGCGCATTTCGATGCCCAGCGCGCCCTGGCCGACCGCGGGCAGCATCAGCTCCACCGGGATGAACTGGGAGACCCGCTGGACCCAGCCCATGCGGCGGATGCCGGCCGCGGCGACGATGACGCCGTCCAGCCCTTCCGATTCGATCTTCCGGATCCGGGTGTCCAGATTTCCCCGAAGCGGGATGACCTGCACGTCGGGAAGCAGGCTCCGGACCTGAATCCCGCGCCGCAGGGAGCCGGTGCCGATGCGCGCCCCCCGCGGCATGGCTTCCATCTTGATCCGGTTCCTGCCGATGAGCACGTCCCGGGGGTCTTCCCGCTCGGGAATCACCCCGATGGTCAGGCCTTCCGGCAGTTCGGCCGGCACGTCTTTCATGCTGTGCACGGCCAGGTCGATCTCCCCACGCAGCAGCGCCTCCTCGATCTCCCGGACAAAAACGCCCTTGCCGCCGATCTTGACGAGGGACACGTCCTGCATGATGTCCCCCTTCGTCCGGATAACCCGGACCTCCACGTCCGTTTCCGGAAAACGCTTCTTCAGCAGGTCCGCAACCCAGCGGGTCTGCGTCATGGCGAGGGCGCTGCCCCGTGTGCCGATTGCAATCTTCGTTTTGATAAGAAACCTCCCCTCACTCCTCCAGCTTGAACAGCCTCCTCAGGGCGGCCACGTAGTCGGCCACGCCGTGGTCCTGGCTCTCTTCCTTGAGGATGACGATGGGATCGTGAAGAATCTTGTTGATGATGGACCCGGCCAGGATTTCGATGTTCACGCGTTCCGCCGCCGTCAGGCTCTGCATCCACGAGCCGGATTTCTCGAGCTCGGCCCGTACGATGCCTTCCGCCTTTTCCTTGAGCGACACGATGGTGGGAATCACCCCCAGTGTATTCTGCCAGCGCTGATAGTTCAGGACCTCCTCGCTGACGATGGCCTCCGCCCTTTCCGCTTCCTGCCTGCGGCTTTTCATGTTTTCGTCCACAATGTCCTGGAGGTTGTCGATGTTGTAGAGGAAGACGTTGTCGATGTCCCCCGCAGCGGGATCGATGTCCCTCGGGACGGCGATGTCGATGAGGAACAGGAGGCGGTTCTTCCTTCGACGCAGCGATGCCGCGACCATCGGAGCGGTGATCACGTATCCGGATGCCCCCGTCGAGCTGATGACGATGTCCGCCTCGCGGAGCGCTTCTTCCAGGCGTTCAAAGGGAACCGCCCGGCCCTGGAACGCTTCGGCCATCTGCAGGGCCCGCATGTGGGTCCGGTTTGCGATCAGGATCTGCGCCGCCCCGTGGGTGATCAGGTGACGGGCGGCCAGCTCGGACATCTCGCCGGCGCCGATGAACAGGACCGTCTTCCCCTTCAGTCCCCCGAAGATCTTCTTGGCCAGCTCGACCGCGGCGAAGCTGACGGAAACCGCGTTGGCGGCAATCCCCGTCTCCGTCCGCACCCGCTTGGCGACGCGGAAAGCGTGGTGCAGGACCCTGTTCAGAATGACGCCCGTCGTCCGGCTTTCCGCCGCCCGACGGTAGGCTTCCTTGACCTGTCCCAGAATCTGCGGTTCGCCCATGACCAGGGAGTCGAGGCTGGAGGTGACCCGGAACAGGTGGCGGACCGCCTCCTCGTCACGGTACAGGTAGAGGCAACGGTCCATCTCCTCCGTGGAGAGGTTCCCGTGCCGAAAGATGAAGCGCTTCAGCTTCTCGACGGCGGCCGAATCGTCCGCGGTCTGCGCCAGCACTTCGACCCGGTTGCAGGTGGACAGGTAGACGACGCCGTCGATCTCCGGGATGTCGATCAGCTCCCGATTGGGGTTGAAGCCCTCCTCGCAGGACAGGGAAAGCCTTTCCCGGATGTCCAGGGGGGCTGTTTTGTGGTTCATTCCGACGAGGACGAGATTCATGGGTTTACAGGAAGCTGTGGACGGTCGTGAAGAAGGCTTTTTCCAGCACGAAGCCGATCAGAAGGAGGACGAAGGCCAGCAGGGAAAAAAGCGCGGCCCGGTGCCCCTTCCATCCGATGGCCAGGCGCTGATGTAGGAGAAGGGCATACAGGAGCCAGGCGGACAGCGTCCAGATCTGCTTGGGGTCCCACTGCCAGTGGCTCCCCCAGACCGTCCTGGCCCAGACGGAGCCGACGATGACGCCGAGGGTCAGCAGGGGAAAGCCCCAGAGGAGGCAGATGTGATTGATCCGGTCGAGCTCCTTGAGGGATGGGAGGAGCCTGCTGAAGCTGCCGACGCTTTTGTTTTTGATCATCCTGTCCTGGATGAGGTACATGGCCCCGGCGCAGGAGGCCAGCGCAAAGAGGGCCTCGCCCGCAACGGAAAGGAGGATGTGCGCCGTCACCAGCCCCCCCTTCAGGACGTCCGGAAGCGGGACCGTTCCTCCCAGGCCGACGGATGCCGCGATCATCAGCAGAAACGCGACGGGGGAGATAAAGGCGCCCAGGACCCTGGTTTTCGTTTTCAACTGCAGGACCAGGTAAATGCCGCACAGGAGCCAGGCAAACAGCGAAAGGGTGTCATGGATTCCCGTCACGGAGATGTAGCCGGAGTCCAGGAACTTCGAGATCAGGGAAATGGCGTGCAGGATGAAGGCGACCAGCAGGACCCAAGCGGACAATCTGGCGAACTGGACCCTTCTTACCAGGAGCGAGACGGTGTACCCCAGCGTGCTGATCAGATATGCGGCCAGCGCCGATTTGAAGAAAAAAAGCGTCATCAAACCCTCACGTCCAGGCTGATCCCCGTCCGTTCACGAATAATGGCGTTGACGCGGCCGCTGTCCTTCTCGCGGATGGCCTGGAGAAGTTCCGAGTGGACGAGCTCCTCGAAGATCGCCTTGTTGTCCGCCGCCTGCCCGCCGCGGCCGAGGATTTTCCGCCTGAGGGTTCCCATGATGCCGATGAGGGTCTGATATTCCGGGCCGTACTGCTTCTCCAGTTCCTTCCGCAGTTTCTTGGCCAACGCGGGGCTTTTTCCTCCCGTGGAAACGGCGATGGAGAGATCACCCTGACGGACCAGCGAGGGAAGGATGAAATTGCACCGGTCCGGATCGTCCACGATGTTCACCAGAAGCCCCCGTTCCATCGCGTCTTTTGAAATCCGCTCATTCACGTCGCCGCGGTCCGTGGCCCCGATGACCAGGAATGCGCCGTCGAGCGCGCCGGATTCGTAATCGCGGTCCACATGCTCCAGTTTTCCCGCAGCCTTTCTTGCCGCAAGGACCGGTGTGAGGGCTCTGCTGACGACCGAGACCCGGGCGCCGCATTCGAGCAGGCGCGCCACTTTCCTTTCGGCCACTTCCCCTCCGCCGATCACGACGCAGCGCTTGCGGGTCAAATCCAGGTTGACCGGGTAATACTTCATTGGCTCTTCACGTTTACTTTGCCGATTTTACGGATCATTCCGGTGGCGGGCGCCTGTTCTTTACAATCAGGCTATGCTATCATGAAGCACCGCAAAATTCAAGCCGCTTGAATTATCGCCGAAAAAAGGCTATAAGAATTCCTCAGAATCAAGCGGAAAAAACCGCGGGTGGATCGCGCAAGGAGGCGGATCATGCCGAAAAGCATCGGGAAGAAAGCGGATCCGGCGGACAGGAAGGACAAAACGGACAAGTGGGTGAAAATCGAGTTGACGGCGCCTGCGGAGCTGATCGACGCCCTGTCCAACTTCGTGACGGAGCAGGGCGCACAAGGGGTGTTCCAGGAGTTCCTGGAACCGCAATCCCTGGGTGGCGCTGAGGAACCTGCGGCCGCGGAGACGCTGACGGCCTACCTGCCCCGCGACATCCGGCTGGACCAGCGCATCGAGGCCCTGAAGGCCTATGTTCAAAGTCTTTCCCAGTTGTTCCCGGACCTGCAGAAGCCGTCCTTCGTCACGGAAACCATCGACAACCCGGACTGGGGAGAGGCCTGGAAAAAATATTTCAAGCCGCTGCGCGTCAGCAGAAACATCGTGATCAAGCCGACGTGGGAGCGATACACCCCGGTCGCCCGTGACATCGTGGTGGATATTGATCCGGGCATGGCATTCGGGACCGGGCAGCATGCATCGACCCGGATGTGCCTGCAGGCGATCGAGGACCTGCTCCTTGCGGAGCGGGGCATCCACCCCTGGCGGGTGCTGGATGTGGGGACCGGCACGGGCATCCTCGGCATCTCCTGCGCGAAACTCGGCGCCCAGCGCGTCGTCTGTGTGGACAGCGACAAGCAGGCGGCTGAAATTGCCCGGGAGAACGTGGCGATCAATGACGTGGAGGACCGCGTCACCGTGATCAGCGGGGACGTGCTGACCGTTCATGACACGTTCGATCTGATCGTTGCAAACCTGACGGCGAAGATCCTCGTCAAGCTCAGGCCCCACCTGACATCCCTCCTCGGCCACAACGGATACCTCGTCATTTCGGGCATTGTGGAACAGAACCGGGAGAATATTGAAGCCCATTTCATGACCCCACCTCTGTTTGACCATCGGACCATCACCGAGAAGGAATGGGTCTGCTATGTTCTGAAAAAAGACGGGGCGTGAACCTTGACCATTCCGAGAATCTATCTGCCGGAACCGCTGGCGGTCGGCGCAGTATTCGACCTTCCGGGCGGTGACCGGCGGTATGTCAGAACCGTCCTGCGCCTTCGGAAAAACGATCACCTGGTTCTTTTCGACGGGAGCGGTTTCGAATACCAGGCCCGGATCTGCGAGGCCGTAGGCAACCGGCTGGCCGTCGAGATCCTTAAAAAGGACTTCGTCGATCATGAGACCTTCCGCATCGCCCTCTGCCAGGCCCTGCCGAAGTCCGGCAAGATGGATTTCATCGTTCAGAAAGCCACCGAGCTCGGCGTGGCAAGGATTCTTCCCTTTCATTCCGTCCGGTCCGTTCCGAGGCTCTCCGTGGAGAAGCGGGCCGAAAAGGTTTCCCGGTGGCGGAAAATCGCGATCGAGGCGGCAAGGCAAAGCGGCAGGGTGGAGGTCCCCCGGATCGATCCTTGCGTCGATTTCCGCGAGATGCTTCAGTCTGCGCCGCCGGGATCGCTGAAGATCATTTTCTGGGAGGAGGAGACACGACTGGGGATCCGGAAGGCCCTGCGGACGAGTCCGGCGGATGCGGCGGATCCTGTGTTCGTCGCGGTCGGCCCGGAAGGCGGTTTCTCGAAAGAGGAGATCGGCCTGGCCATCGAGTCCGGCTTTCGGTCGGTCAGCCTGGGCAGGCACATTCTGAGGGTTGAGACAGCGGTCCTGGCGATCCTTTCCATCATCCAGTACGAGAGGGGAATTCTGAGGGATAGGGAGGATGGGGGGGCGTGCTGAGCAAGCACTCATATGGCGGATTCTGGCGGCGTGCCGTGGCGTACAGCGTCGACAAGACCATCCTTCAGGTCATCTGCCTCATCCTGCTGCTGACCGGCATGCTGGCCCTGGGTTACAGTTCGCGCACCTACCCCGGCGGGCGTGGCGCGGGTCTTTTTGGAGACATGCTGGAAGGCCCTTTCCTGGCATTCTATTATGCCGTGACGGTCTTCGTGGATATGGTTTACTTCACCTGGTTTCACGGCGCGACGGGTCAGACGCCGGGAAAGATGCTGCTGAAGCTTCGCGTCGTTCAGCCGTCGGGTGAGCCGATCGGTTTCGGAACAGCTTTCCTTCGGTGGGTCGGTTACATCATTTCTTCGGCGGTTGTCTTGATCGGATTCGTGTGGGTCGTCTTTGACCGGAAGAAACAGGCTTGGCACGACAAGATCGCGGGCACCGTCGTCGTTCGAACGGAACAGCGCGATGCCGCTGCGAAGACCGTGACCACGGACGCTCCGGTCCAAAAAATGCCTTGACAACCCGGGGGATATTTTATAGATGGAATCGCGTTTCTGATCTCTTTTCACAGTATAAATGAAAGATGGGCCGGTAGCTCAGTCGGTAGAGCATCGGACTGAAAATCCGAGTGTCGGCAGTTCAATTCTGCCCTGGCCCACCAGTAAAATCAAGGGGTTAGCCGATTAGAGGCGAACCCCTTTTTTCGTAATTGTGGAGACGTTTTTCTCAACCCCATCCGTGGTTTGGCACGGATATTCCATGCAGTCCGAATCAGTGTGAACAGATGTGCCCGGATCAAAACCACTGCGAATGACCTGACCAGTTCGCTGAGATAAGAGGGTATGAATTTCGAACCGGCGAAATCTCGATGTTCAGCTTGAAAAAGTTGCATTCACGCGATAGTTTAAACAGGCTGACTGCGGATCGAGGCCGGCAGCCGCGTGAAATCTTGCGTAGTGTTTGTGCGTCGAGCTGCCCAGGCGTCTTCGGGAAGCCCTGCGGAAAAAGGAAATTGTCCGTTTGAGCTTGAAGGGAATTCGCCCCCCCGATGAAGAATGCGTGACCGGAGCGGATTATGGAAAAGATGGAGAAAAAGAAATCGACGCATCTGGAAACGCTAAAAGAGATGATCGAAAAAAAACTGGAGTTTTCCATCATCGATCTCTTCTCAAACCTTCACGCAGCGGATATCGCCGAACTGATCGACAATCTCGATGAGGAAGACCGGCTGCGCCTCTTCTCGCTGCTGGAAGTGGACAAGGCCTCCGAAGTCATTCTGGAGCTGTCCGACACCTCCCGCGAGCAGCTCATCGAAGATCTCTCCAATGAAGAGCTCACCGATATCATCGAAGAGATGGATTCGGACGATGCGGCGGATATCATCGCGGAACTCTCGGATGACCAGGCGAAGGCGGTTCTCGACGCCATCGAGCCGGACGATTCCGAAGAGGTCAAGGAGTTGCTGAAGTACCCGGAAGACAGCGCGGGCGGCATCATGCAGTCCGAGCTGGTTTCCGTGCGCCGCAGCGCCACGATCAACGACGCGTTCCAGGCCGTTGCGGTCGCCAAGGACGAAATTGAAAACATCTATGACATCTTCGTCGTGGAAGACGACAACCGACTGATCGGCGCCGTTCCCCTGCAGCGGCTCATCACGACCAAACGCTTCACGCCGGTCGTGGATCTCATCGATCATGACATCGTCAGCGTGACCGTCGATATGGACCAGGAGGAAGTGGCCAGACTCTTTAAAAAATACGACCTGGTCTCCGTGCCGGTGATCGACGCGGAAAAAAGGCTTCTGGGAAGGATCACAATCGACGACGTCATGGATACCGTCGACGAGGAGACCTCGGAGGATATTTACCGCATCGCCGGGCTGGGCGAAGACGACACCGTGTTCAATACGCCCGCGGAATCCGTCAAAAAAAGGCTTCCCTGGCTTTTCCTCAATCTGATCATGGCGCTGACCTCGGTGCTTGTCATCGGATTTTTCGAAGACACCATCAAGTTCATGGTCGTGCTGGCTTTCTTCATGCCGGTCGTGGCGGGACTGGGGGGCAACGCGGGGGGCCAGACTCTGGCGTTGATCGTCCGCGGCATGGCGCTGGGAGAAATCACGTTTGAGAATGCCAAACGTGTCCTTTTCCGGCAACTGGCCGTGGGTATCGCCAATGGCGTCTCGGTAGGCGTGGTTATCGGTTTCATCGCCTGGCTATGGAAGGGAATCCCCGTTTTGGGGCTGATTCTCGGGCTTGCCATGATCATCAGCGTCTTTGTCGGCACGTTTGCAGGGGCACTCATCCCGCTGGCACTCAAGCGTCTCAAACTCGACCCGGCGCTCGGCTCCCAGATCTTCCTGACCGCATTCACCGACGCTTTCGGTTTTCTCTCCTTTCTCGGCTTGGCGACGCTTTTCTTTAGGCTCTTGATCTGACCGTACCGGAGAACATGGAAGATCCCCGCAGCCGGACACATCGAATGCGCGGGGATACAGGCCGGCAAGTTCGAATGAATTTCACAGGCAAATGCCTTCACGATGGAAAGCGGGCATGTCGGGCGGCAGAAGGCGGGAATGCTTCAAAAGGAGGCAGAAATGGCGAAATCAAAGCAGAAGAAGGTTCTGACGGCTCTGTCACTTCAGGGCGGCGGCGCCTTGGGCGCGTACGAATACGGGATGCTCAAAGCGCTCTACGTCAAACGGGGAAAGACCTTCCGGCCCCGGGTCGTCACCGGTGTGTCCATCGGGGCGATCAACGCCGCATTCCTTGTCGGCGCCAAGGGGGATCCCATTGAAGCCCTGGACACGCTGTGGCGGGAACGGCTCTGCGTGACTTGGCCCGCGCCTTCCTGCACGATGCCGGAGGCGATGTCGCCTGCACATCCATGGATGCCTTTCATGGATCTGACGGCGCAGAATCTTTCCGTCTTCGGAAATCCCGGGATGTATTCTCTCAAGCCCGAATTTTACATGCTGCCATGGATTGCACCCATGCGGAATACCAGCATCTATGACACCGCGGCCCTGAAAAAGACACTGGAGGAGTTCGTCGACCCCCGCAAGCTCAACCGCCCCGATATAACCCGCATCATCGTCACCGCCGTCAATGTGGAAACCGGCGGGCAGGCGCGATTCGACAATGCGAAAGCAACGCTTACATTTGACCACATTATCGCCAGCGGAAGCTTTCCCGTGACTTTTCCGATGACCCGCATCGGCGAGGAATATTACTGGGACGGCGGCATTTTCTTCAACATGCCCGTGGGCGCGGCTGTCAATGCCCTCGAACAGATCGAGACAGACAACCCCGACGTCGAGCGGGAGATCATTCTCGTGGAACTTCATCGCATGCAGAGCCGGCTGCCGAAGACACTGCAGGAAGCCACGGAGCGGTTCTTCAATCTGATTTTTTCGGGTAAGTTCGCGATGGACATGAAGCTCAAAGACAAGTACGACGCTTTTGTCGATCTGATGCATGAAATTGACAAGACGCTACCCGCCGGCAGTCCAATCCGGAATCACCCGGGATACAGGGATTTGATTCGACACCGGAAGATGGATCGCGTCATCGTCGTCGGGGAGGGTGGAATCGGCGCCGTCGGTTCGACGGGAGATTTTTCGAGAAAAACGCTGAACCAGCGGATTGATGCCGGATTCAGCGATGCCATGTCCCTGCTGGGCTGATGGCGGTTCCGGGAACCGGCAACCAGGAAAGTCCGGATTCTTTGGACACAACATCGTCACGGGCCCGGCGCTCGGGAGAATCGGCCGTCCCCGCGGCCATGCCCGTTGCAGCCTCCGCGAGCGATCGTTCAGGGGGAATTTCTCCTGAAGAGACGATCCATGATTGCGCCCGGCAACCGGATGACAATTCACAGACTGGACATGATCATTCCCGCCAGGATTCCAAGACCCGTTATCGACAACAGGCCCCGCATTGAAAAGGATCCGGTCACTTCCTGAAGTGTTTGAAGAAGCAGGCCCGGATGAAGGAACAATATCGCAACGGAAAGCAAAACCAGAGGCAGGAGGATCCATCGCGATTTTCCGATCCAGATTCTCTCGATGAGAAGTGAGAACAGAAGCGCGATGGTGACGAAATACAGCAGATTGAAGAGGATCGACAGCGCAGCGCCGATTCCTGGCGACGAAAGCGGGTCCATGTGAGGTCCTCGCCGGATGTTCCGTTTTTATGGCATTTGCCGATTCCCGGGCGAGAAATCCGGTTTTCTCGTCACTGCATGAGCCCCGGTTTTTTTTGAATCGATGAGGGTTCGCCATCCATGTCCGCAAGCACCCGGTAGAATTGTTGCCGCGCCTGTTCATCGTTCAGAATGCCCACATGGGATGCATTGAAGCCATGGGTCTTGCGAGCCGCGAACTGGATTCTGTGCTCCAGTTGACTTTGCAGCGTAATGGTGCCGTCGCCGCTATTGCCCGTCTTGTAGCCGAAAAAGAGGTGAAAGGGGATTTTTCCGGCGGCAAATCCCGCATGGAGCACGGAGAGAAAGGAACTGCCCGGCGCCACGTCCCGCCATGCGGCCAGCACGGCGGGGGCGTTTTCAACGGCCTGATTCGCCGATTCCACACCCCCGTAGGGCGAGTCGAATGAAATGTAGCCCCTGAGATAGGACGGCGGGCCGTCGATGCACAATTCGTTCAGTGCCGAGAGGCTTACCAGACCTCCCATGCTGTGAGCTGCGACAATCACCCGCTTCAGACGAAATTCCTTGCTTTCTCCCAGGATCTTCAGGATGTCGGCGAGAAGCGACCCCAGTTTCCGCAGCGGCATGCCGGACGGGTAATAGTAGAAAATCGGCTGATACCGGGTCTTGTCGAGACCGGCGACGAGATACCGGAAATCCCGCGGAGTGCCCGCCACCCCATGAACAAACACCACCGCCGTCTTGTCGGGATTGAACTTTTCCAGGGAAAACAGGAACCGCTGCGTGTGTGCGAAGAATTTTTTGGCGTCGTACATGCCCATCTCCCCATATCGAGGGTCGAAGAATGGATCGTCAAGGGAGCCGAATACGTAATGCTGCTGTCTCACCGGAACGTTTATGGGGAGGTCCGTCCTCGCCGGGCTGTTCACATCCAGCATGAAGGTGGGACCGCTGAACGTCATGCCGTCTTTGACAGCTTCCTTTCTCAAACGGATGGGTGCTCCCGATGTCTGCCCGATCATTTCATCGGCTTCGAAATAGCCGTTCCGGTCAATGTCTGCAAAAAAATAGACATCGTAATCCCCTTCGGGCAGGTAAGCCTGATAATAAAGGACCGGCGTTTGAAGAATCCTCGTCGCCACGATTTCCCGCTTCTTGAACATGTCTGTTACGGCCACAACCAGAACCGGACCCGAATGATCCGCTTTCTGATTCACGGGGCCTGCGAGCAAAAAACAGTCACCCGGCTGAAGTTCCCTCAGTAGTTTGGCCGTCGGCTCCATGCCGAACTCTTTCTTTTGTGCACGCTCTGTTTTCCAGAATTCCATGTAATTGCCGACATGGGAGCAACCGGCCAGGGCCAGTGCAACCAGCAACAGCGGAATGATTTTGGACGACATTCGCTTCGACGCGCTTTCTGGATGATTGGACATGCCTCGCCTCATGGATGGAATTTGTTTACTCGGGGCCGGCTGATCCCTCACTCGGAAGATGCATAATCTCCGTTGGATGGATGTCCAATGCGAGCGGATTGCATCAGGGCTTCAGGGTTTCGATCTCCCGGATCGCTGCGGCAATCTCCGCGCTCAGATGACCGAGCGCCCGGCTGTGAGCCGCGGCAAGGGCGGCATAGTCATTCCCTTTTGCTGTTTCCGTGCGCGTTGTCCGGCCCCGGCGAGACTTTACCTCCTTCGCGGAACGCACCGTCCAGAGCGCGTCCAGGGAAGCCTTCAGGCCCGGTTCGGAATCGAAGCGCAGGACATCGATCGCGACGCGATAGGAAGCGCCCGCGGCGGCCGCCTGCGGGAACAGCGTCACCTGCTTCGTCCCGAGCATCGAGACCAGATTCTCGGCGACGATGCGGCCGATGTCATTTTTAAGCGGCGCGGCCCAGCGTTCAAATTCGTTTATGAACACCTCATTTTTGCCGGTGCGGATGACGATCTGCGGCCGGTCAACGGCAGCAGGCACGAAGACGGGGCCCACCGAGAGGGAACAGCTCACCGCCGGCACGCCCTCTGGCAGCGGGGTGGAACTCAGCATATAGAAGCGAGGCTGCGGAGATGTGGCGCATCCGGCGATTGCGGCAGCGGCGATACAGCAGATCAGCGCGTGAGCAAGCTTTTTCATCATGGCTTCTCCTGTTTTTTCCCTCGAATGAGGGTCTCGGGGTTCCTCTCGAGAAACTCGGTCAGCGTGCTGACCCCCTGTGCGGCCCGGGTGATCTCCAGCAGCGCCTCGCGCAGCTGCTGCTGCGCAGGCGCATCTTTGCCGACCAGCGTGGCGTCGATGCCCGCCAGCGCCCGCTTGAGATCTTCCATTGTCGCTTTTACCTCCGGCAGGGTTTCCCCGTCGATCCGTTTGGACATCCTGTTAAGGGTCGCGAGAAGTTGCCTCAGGTCCGCACCGATGCTCTCCAAGGGCATTTTGTCCAGCTTGACCAGTATGCCGTTGATCTTGTTCTGCAGGTCCTGGAGGCCGCTTGGAACGACCGGCAGCTCCGCAGGTGATTTCGACCAGTCGATTTTTACCTTGGGCGCATCGGGGAAGATGTCCAGGGCGACATAGAGCTGCCCCGTCAGCACGTTCCCGCTGCGCAACTGCGCGCGAAGCCCGCGATGGACCTGCTTCTGCATGAAGGACTGCCGCTCCGACGCGACCGGGATCCTCACATCCACACGGGGCGCTATCTTTACATGCTTTGCGAAACGCGAGGGATACACCGCAATGTCAACGCGGGGCCGGGCACTGTCCGTCTTTTGATCGTATTCGAGGCCGATGGCGGTGACTTCTCCCAGCGGCAATCCGAGGTACATCACGGGCGCGCCGACATTCAGCCCGCGCAGCGTCTCGTTGAAATACAAGACATACGGGCTGACAATCGTTTCGGGATTCGCCATGGCCTCCTCGCGGCTGTTGAAGAGCGCAAAGACGGTTTTTTCCGCGGCAGGCTTCGGATCCTCGGCGGAGGCGTGCGTCTCAAAGACGATCCCGCCGATCAGCATGGACAGGACCGACTGGGTGCGAACGGAAAAACCCTCTGCCCCCAGGGAGACGTCGATGCCGCTTGCCTGCCAGAAACGGGTTTGGTCCGTAACGTACCGGTCATAGGGTGCGCGCACAAAGACCTCGATCCGGATTGCCTTGCCGTCCTCCGCGAGATCGTAACCGGTAACCTGCCCCACGTTCAAATGCCGGAAATACAGGGGAGAGCCGTTTCCGATCGACCCGAGGCTGGCCGTCTGCAGAACAAACCGCCTGCCGGGCTGATCGAAGGTAACTGCCGGCGGCGCATCGAGGCCGCTGAACGCACGCCGTTCCTTTGAGGATTTTCCAGGTTCCAGCCCGATGTAGTTGCCGGACAGCAGCGTCCCGATGCCGGATATTCCGCTCAGGGTGGCCCGCGGCTGCTCGATCCAGAACCGCGCGTCGTCCACCAAAAGACCTGCGGCGCTCTTGTCGATCTTCGCGGTCACCACCACCTTCCGGAAATCCCCTGAAAGTTTTACTTTCGTCACCTGGCCGATGTTCACATCCTTGTATTTGACGAAGGTTTTCCCCGCCTCGACACCTTCGGCCTTGGTGAAGGTGACGGTGATCGTCGGGCCCTCCGTCAGGATCCGCTGGACGGCAATCCCGATGGCGACGAGTGCGGCGACGACGGGAATGATCCAGACCGCCGAAAGCCTCACGCGCTTGGGGGGCACGGTAACGCTCTCCGGGACATTCGAGAGATCGATGTTTTCAGCCATGGTGACCTCCTGGTTCGTTGCGGGAATCCCAGATCAGGCGGGGATCGAAGCTTTCCGCGGCAATCATGGTCAGCACGACAACCGCCGCGAAGAAGAGCACGCCTGCCCCGGGCAGGACCGACATGAGCGGCTGGATCTGAATGAGGGCGACGGTGAAGGTGACGACGAAGACATCGAGCATGGACCACCTTCCCACAAACGCGACCAACCGGTAAAGCCGCAGCCGCTCACAGGGCTCTCGGGCGGAACGGCGCCGGATTGTGACCAGCAGATAGGCCACCGCGGCGATCTTGGCGAGCGGGATCACCACGCTCGCGATCAGCACGATCAGGGCGAGATGCCACGATCCGGTCCGGTAGAGCAGGACGATGCCGCTCAGGATGGTGTCTTCTTCGATATAAACCGGTGTGGTCGTCACCATGACCGGCAGTACGTTTGCCGGGATGTAGCAGATCAGTGCAGCGCTGAGGAGCGCCCAGGTTCGCTCGATGGCATTGTGCTTTCGAAAGGAGAGTTCATGGCCGCAGCGCGGGCATTGGCCGGGACCTCCAACACGGGCCGGCCTGGCAAGCAGTCCGCAGGATTCGCACGAGACAAGCCCCAGCGCAAATCCCGTTTGCATGCCCGTGCCCGCGGATGCGGAAACCTTTGAGGCAGCCGGTTGCATGGCCGGCTCGAGCGGCAATGCACCGCTTTTCCATTCGATGCGCTGCCACACTTCGCGGGGGTCGAACGTTACCGTCATGCCTGCCACCAGCGCCACGAAGGCGCCCACCGCAAACATGCCGGTTCCGGGAATCACCGTCGCGAGTTCCGCGATCTTGATCAGCGCCACCAGGATGCCGAGCATCATCACTTCGACCATTGCCCAGGAACGGTGCCACTCGGACCAGCGCAGCAGCCGGGCGACCCAACGGGGCGCCGGAGTCCGCCGCGCCGCCATCAGGATGACGGACATGATCCCGATGTGAACGGCGGGCGCAATGACCGTGCAGAACGCGCAGAGCAGGGCCGCGATCTGCTGTCCCCGACGCCACATCTCCGCGGCCCCGCCGAGGATCGTCGTGCTGGCCTGGCGTCCCGAAACGGAAAGCTCCATCAGCGGGAACACATTGGCAACGATGAGGGCGATGGCGGCGGCAAGGGTCAGGGCCAGGGTGCGGTCCAGGGAATCGGGCCTGGTGAAGGCCATCTTGTGCCCGCAACGCCGGCATCGCGCCGACACTCCGGAGGGAAGGGCAGGAATGCGCTGCAACAGATCGCAGTCGAGGCAGGCAACGATGCTTTCAACAAAACGGCTCATTCGGTTCCCGCACCACTCACCTAGAACCACTGAAATTATGAATTATGGAAATTGCCACATACCTTTTGGAAAAGCATCATCTGCATTTGCCATCACGACACCGCAATCGGTCGATCCGGATTTTGTGATCGAGGCTTACGACTACTTCAATATGCCTTTGTTCTGGTGAAAAAGTCAACTCTCCTGTCCGACGGGATATAATAAAAAACGGATGGGAAGCGGGATTGACATTTCAATCGAACAAAGGCACTATCAAAACGTTAGATCAATCCCGCTCACGGAAACCTCTGCAGTGCCATGCGGAAGCGGTAAAGAATTGGCAGAAGACGCGACTGCAGTTCAACGGGAGGGAGCAGGACGGCGTGGCGATCAAGATAGACAATGAGTCATCGGTGAAGATCGATGAGCCCTACGTGTCCCAATATCGGCCCGATAGAGCCCAACCGAAATGGAATGCTGTGGAGAAAGATTCAAATGGAACAATCGACAACCTGATCAAAAGGAGGCGCAATGCAACCGATATCCAACATGAAGACGCTGGTCGACTATCAGATCGGTTCTATCGTCAGCAGGGAAATCATCAAAAAACCGACCGGGACGGTAACGCTGTTTGCCTTTGATCGGGATCAGGGGCTGAGCGAGCACACGGCGCCCTTTGATGCGCTGGTTTGCATCCTGGATGGCGAAGCGGAGATCAGCATCTCCGGGAATGCCCATCACCTGAGAGAAGGGGACATGATTACCATGCCCGCGGGTCAACCGCATGCGCTGAAGGCCCTGGCGCGGTTCAAGATGATGCTGATCATGATTCGATCATAGCGACGTTTATAAAGCCTTTGGATTCTTTTCAAGATTGCCCAATCTGACCCCGACGAGACGGATTTTCCTGCCCGTAAGTTCCACCCGCTTCAGGCAGGAAAAGGCCATCCTTCTGATTTCGTCCGCCTTGCAGAGGGCTTCCGGGGCAGAACAGGCCCGGGTCACCGTGCGGAAATTCTCATAGCGGATCTTGAGCGAAACGGTCCTGCCGCAATAACCCCTTTGTGTCAGCTCTGAAACCACGTCCCTCGTGAGTTCGGCAATCGTCCTGGCGATTGTCTGCCAGTCCCCCACATCCGCCTGGAAGGTCGTTTCCCGGCTGAACGACTTCGGCTCCCAGTGGGTAATCAGAGGATTCTCGTCAATGCCCCTTGCCGCTTCATGGAGATAATGCCCATAGGAAAAACCGAAGTTCCGCACGAGGACCTCGACGGGCAATGCGGCCAATTGACCGATGGTCTCGATGTGCATGGCCTTCAGATGTTCCTCCGTCTTCGGTCCGATTCCGTAGAGTTTGCGAATCGGCATGGGCCACAATTTCCCCTTGATGTCGTCCCCGGTGAGAACGGTCAAACCGTTGGGCTTCTGCATGTCGGAGGCGATTTTGGCCAGGAGCTTGTTCGGGGCGATGCCGATGGAGCAGGTCAAGCCGGTTTTTTCAAGAATGCCTGCCCTGATCTTCGCAACGATTGCCTCGTTGCTGTCCGGCTCGTCCGAGATGTCCAGGTACGCCTCGTCGATGCCGGCATTCTCCATGATGGATGTAATATCCAGGAGGACCGATTTGAACAAGCGGGAGGCGGCCTCGTAGGCCTCGTAATCCACGGGAAGAAAGAGAGCCTTCGGGCACAGCTTGTATGCCGTCCTCAGGGGCATGGCGGAATGGATGCCGTACTTTCTCGCCTCATAATTTGCGGTGGAGACCACGCCTCGCCTGGACGGGTCGCCCATGCCGCCAATGACGACCGGCTTACCCTTCAGGCCGGGGTCCCGCCTTTCCTCGACTGCGGCGAAGAAGGCATCCATGTCGATGTGAAGGATTCTTCTCATGGACGGCAGGATAGAGACAAACGGCGATTATTTCAAGAACACCGCGATAATAATCGGAGACAGGACAAGACCGGACAGGATAACGGCGACGAGGCAGACCGCGTCGAACAGGGGCTCCAACCGGATGATCTTCAAATCCCAGTCCGACCTTTCAATGTACCGCCTGAAACGCCGGAGGAGTCTCGCAGACCTCAGAGGGTGAATACAAAAATGGTCACTTCCGGATATGTGCCTCGTTTCCGTGTACGTCATTGTCTTCACGCCATGTCCGCAATCAGGAATCCGGCTTCCCTATATAGAACGATCGTTCTATTGTCAAGAAGTATTTTTAGTGTCCCTTTCGGGGATGGTTGAAACCCCTCGCCTTTAGGCGAAGAGAAGATTATA
>MTKZ01009523.1_pt1 | contig 42024 bp, 39 predicted proteins | sample 1042781 | NCBI WGS metagenome assembly MTKZ01 (sample SAMN06212207, study PRJNA360539) | anaerobic digester metagenome | biome: Wastewater treatment plant; material: sludge; isolation source: anaerobic digester fed with sludge from wastewater treatment plant | place: Denmark: WWTP Viborg ...
TTTATATGAAAATGGAAAATAATCCTCTATTATTAAAGACATTCACTGTGAACAATCAGCTTGATCTTGATTTTTATATTCGTGGTCGCCACGAGGGCGCCGACAATTCGTTGTGCAAAAGCCGACCGGTCATGTTAATTCACGCGCTCACAGGCATCAGTTCGTAATCGACCTCCAGAATGAGTGTCTTCACCACGTACGTTTATTGTGCCGTTTGAGGGATTAGATCGAATCCCAAGGCAAGCGCCTGTTTCCGGAGATGAAAGACCCTCTGGGATTTGTTTCTGAGCGTCAGGTAATCTTTCCCCAGATCCCGAAACACGACCCCGTCTTTGATGACATGATAAATCCCCAGAAGGATCCGATGGGCAATCGCCACGATGGCCTTTTTGGCTCCCCGGCGAGCCTTGAGTCGGTAATACTTGTCCTTGAAGTAGGAACCCTTCTTCTTGACCGCTGCCCAGGCCACCTCCAGCATAATGGTCTTCAGGTGATGCTTTCTGACGGGACTCTTACCGCTCTTGCGCTTTCCCGCGCTCTCATTGTTGCCGGGACACAAACCGCTCCAAGATACCAACGCCGTGTCCGTAGGGAAGCTGTCCAACGTGGGACCAATTTCCGCCAAGATATCGCAGGACGAAACATCGGATATGCCCGGCGCCTCCTTCATGCGATCCAATAGAGGCTCGTGTTCTTTCATGACCCGGCGAATCTCATGATCAAGCGCCCCAATCTGCGCCTCCAGCATGTTGATCGTCTCCAGAATCGTCTTGAGAACGAACCGGTGGTGATCGGTAAAGAACCCCTGGATGGATCGAAACAGCTCCGCTTCTTTCCCCTTGAGTTTCCCACGAACACAGGTTTGAATATCCGACAGCGTCAGTTTCCGGTCTGTAACCAGCAATTGCATCAGATTGCGCCCCGTCACGCCGAACAGATCCGACACCACCGAATCAATCTTGATGTTCGCCGATTCAAAAAGCTTGTGCGTGCGTTTCCGGTAATCTCCCGCCGACTGAACGTACTTCTTGCGCAACCGCGTCAGGTCCCGCCACTGTCGCACCGTTTGCGGTGGAATGAAACTCCCCCTCAAAAGGCCGTGACGCAACAGGCCGGCAATCCACCTGCTGTCTCCAATGTCCGTCTTGCGGCCGGAAACGTTTCTCATATCCCGTGCATTCACCAAGATCACTTGAACCGTTTCCTCCAAAACATTATGCACCGGGCGCCAGTAAACTCCCGTGCTCTCCATCGCCACCACCGGACAATCATGATCCAGCAACCAGGCCCGCAGTCGCGTCAGATCGTCCGTGAATGTGCCGAACACCTTGATCTCGTATTGCTCCTCACCAGTGCTGTCGGGAAAAATGACACAGGCCGAAACGCTCTCCTTGTGAACATCCAATCCGCAACAAATCGGGTGCACGATCCTGATAACTTTGCTATCATCCTTCCGAGTCATGGTCTTCCTCCTGATAAAGTTTTTTCTGCCGAAATTACCTATCAGTGGATTACCGTGACTCACCTTACTATTGCAACAACCCCATTTTCATCCTTCGTTGTGCCCGATCCCGGGCATGGGGGTTAATTACAGATTGTTCCGAGCATCGCTTTTCTGGTATGAAATTTGAAGGCAATTGAACGCTGGAAAGCGGACCCGTTGCGGTTTGAACAAACCGCTCCCGCAATGAACTGGCCGCGGTCATTTTCACCGGCTGCAGGGTGATCGCGCAAAACGACAGAAAAGATGAGGACATGCCCATGGTACCTTTCTCCCGTGTCAGCAGCGGCGTCGAAGGGCTGGACGAGATTCTGAATTACCTTCAGAGCGGCGACAATGTCGTCATGCAGGTGGATGAAATCGAGGACTATCGAAGCTTTGTGATTCCCTATGTCAACGCGGCCCTCGAAAACAACGAGCGGGTGGTGTACATGCGCTTTGCCCGGCACGAGCCCCTGCTCGAGCCCACCGGCCGGATCACCATCTACAAATTGAACGCCAATGCCGGCTTCGAGTCCTTTTCCACACAGGTCCATAACATCATCCGTCAGGAAGGCCGGGATGTTTTCTACGTGTTCGACTGCCTGTCCGACCTTCTGCTGGCCTGGGCAACCGACCTGATGATCGGAAATTTTTTCGTCATTACCTGCCCCTATCTGTTCGAACTGAACACCCTTGCCTACTTCGCCATTCTGCGCGGCCGCCATTCCTTCAAGACGGTTGCCCGGATCCGTGAAACGACACAGGTGCTGCTCGACGTCTATAATTATCAGGGAAAAATCTGCGTTCACCCGCTGAAGGCCTGGCACCGTTATTCCCCAACCATGTTTCTGCCTCACATACTGGATGGGAACCGGTTCATCCCCATCATGAGCAGCGTCGACGCATCCAACCTGTTTTCCTTTCTGTCCCAAAAGAGTTCCGTCAGCGCCGAGCGGCATCTGGATTACTGGGACCGCATCTTCCTGCAGGCGCAGGAGCTTCTGGACAAGCCGGAGGAAGAACAGGAGCGCCGGGAAATGGTCGAACAGCTCTCGCGGGTGCTCATCGGCAGGGAAAAGCGGATGCTGTCGCTGGCCAGGGACTATTTTACGCTGGAAGACCTTCTGGACATCAAGAACCGTCTCATCGGAACGGGATTCATCGGCGGCAAATCCGTCGGCATGCTCCTGGCACGCAACATTCTGCGACGGGATGCCTCCTTCGACTGGCCGGCACACATGGAAATCCACGACTCCTACTATATCGGATCAGACGTTTTCTATTCCTACATGGTGCAGAACGGCTGGTGGAAGCTGCTCATGGCCCAGAAGACCCAGGAGGGGTATTTTGAAGTTGCGAGGGAACTCAAAAATATGATGCTGCGCGGAGTCTTCCCCTCCGAGGTCAAGGAGCAGTTTCAGTTGATGCTCGAATACTATGGCCAGTCCCCCATTATCGTCCGCTCCAGCAGTCTGCTGGAGGACGCCTTCGGCAATGCCTTCGCGGGAAAGTACGAAAGCTTCTTCTGCGCAAACCAGGGAACGCCGGAGCAGCGATACGAGAATTTCGAGGAAGCCGTGCGCCGCATCTTTGCCAGCACGATGAACGAAGATGCCCTGATGTACCGCTTTCAGCGGGGTCTGGATCGCCAGGATGAGCAGATGGCCCTTCTGGTCCAGCGGGTTTCCGGCGCCTACCGAAAGCATTACTTTTTCCCGGAGATCGCCGGTGTCGGCCTCTCCTACAACACCTTCGTGTGGAAGCAGGGTATGGATCCCCGTGCCGGCATGCTTCGCCTCGTCTTCGGCCTGGGAACCCGGGCGGTCAACCGCGTGGAGAACGATTATCCCCGGATCGTCGCCCTGGACGCCCCGCTGGTAAAAGCCCATTCCGACCTGAATGACGCGCGGCGCTTTTCCCAGCACGACGTGGATATGCTGAATCTCGCGGAAAACCGGTTCGAGTCCATGCCCCTCTCCCGGGTCCTGGACGAGGGACTGGATGCCCGCATGGAACTTCTGGGCGTGCGCGATACGGAGTCATCCGACCGGATGCGCGCCATGGGAAAGCCCGTTCGGGATTTCTGGATTCTGAACTTCGACGAACTCCTGTCCACCACCGAATTCCCGGAGCTCATGTCCAGAATGCTCCACAAACTTGAATCGGTGTACGAATACCCCGTGGATATCGAGTTTACCGGGAATTTCAATATCGAAGGAAAGTTGCAGGTGAACCTGCTCCAGTGCCGCCCCTTCCAGACGAAGGGCCAGCACGTCCGCGTGGAGATGCCGGAAAGGATTCAGGAAAACCGCATCCTGCTGCGGCAGGAGGGAAATTTCATGGGGGGAAGCGTCTCCCAGCCCGTTTCAAGGATCATCTACATCGATCCCCAGGGCTACACGAAATTGTCCCTCTCTGAAAAATACAATGTCGCACGGCTGGTGGGCCGCCTGAACAGGATGATCGAGAGTCGACGGGAGACCCCCACAGTGCTTCTCGGGCCGGGCCGCTGGGGCACGACGACCCCGGCCATGGGCGTCCCGGTCACGTTTTCCGAGATCAACAACATTGCCGCCATCGCGGAGATTGCCTACAAGGACGGAAGCCTGATCCCCGATCTTTCCTTCGGGACCCACTTCTTCCAGGACCTCGTGGAGATGGACATCTTCTACATGGCCATCTACCCGGAAAGGGAGAATGTCTTCTTCAACACCGCCTGGCTCGACGCCATGCCGAATCGTCTGGCGGAATTGTCCGAAAAGGACAGCCCCTATATCGGCGTGGTGCGCGTTTATGACGTACTGGAGAAGGAACTGCGGCTTCTTTCCGATGTGGTGACGCAGAAACTGATCTGCTTCACCCAATCGTAGAGACTGCTGAGAAGAAAATGGCCGATATCCCGCATGGTGGGCAGATCGTCGCCGTGCATCTATTTTCCCCTGTCCCCGTTCGGGAAGCGTCTGCGGACGGCTTTCACGATCAGATAGACCCCGAAGACCGCGACCAGGATGAGACCGATTACCGGCAGGATCACGGCGAGAATGGCCGTGACGGTCGATCCCGCGAGTTCGAGCGTGGAAATGCCGACGTTGCCCGCACCTCCGGTCAGGAGAGAAGATTTTGCGCGCAGCGCCGCCGTGGAACCCTGCAAAAGGCCGGCAATCCCGCCGCCGGCGATGATCGCGACCATCCACTTCAGGGATGGCGGCATGTCGGTGATCACTGACGCCGTCGCGATGGTGCCCGCAATGACGGAAACCGGCGAGGCGATGGCATCCATCATGTTATCCAGCCAGGGAATGTAGTATGCGATGACTTCGAGCAGTGTCGCCGTGGCGAGGGCAACCGTGGCGTAAGATCCGCCGATCCACTCGAACCCGGGCGCAAGGTGGACATAGCCGTACATGGCGGCCAGGTTCAGGACCAGCAGGGGGACGAAAATCCTGAACCCGCAAGCCGCGCTGAGCCCGACACCGGTGATGACCCCCAGTATGGCTTCCATTGCTTCCTGTCCTCGAACATCAGTCCGGCGTCAACGGATCAATGAGATCACCCGTGACACGCTGATTTCGCCGGCGGCTTCGAACTCCGGCTCTGAACTTCGGCTTTGTCGCCATGGCCCTCCCGATGGACTGTTCACCGATCCCGCTTCTTCACCCATTTTTCCAGGTAAAGCTTCAGCGCCAGGGCGTTGTTCCGCTTCCGCTCGACGGAGCCGTAAAGAAAAGTGACCGGTCCCGCCTTTATCTTTTCGATCAGAAACGCCACTTCTTCCGCCTGCATGTCCAGCTCGCCCGCATAGCGCTTCCGGAATTCGGGCCATTTGTCCGGGTCATGCCCATACCACTTGCGGAGCGCATCGGAGGGTGACACATTTCGGGCCCAATGGTCAACCTTCGCCGCCTCCCGGCTGAGGCCCCTCGGCCAGAGCCGGTCCACGAGGATGCGCGTTCCGTCATCCGGCCCGGGCTGCTCGTAAATCCTCTTGATCCTGATGTCCATCCGTCATCTCCTGCCTGGTACAGCGGATCTTCCCTTCGATCGATTTTCCGCCAGGCCATTATTTTCCACATCGCCTTTTTTTGCAAGGCGCCGTTCCTGTTTTTTTTAGCGATGGGAAAGGTGAAGAACGGAAGGCAAACTCAGAGAATCGGTGCGGGCAGCCGCCATTCGAAGCGAACCGCNNCCGCCGATGCATGATGCTGAACGCAGGGAAAGGCTACACGACACCATAGGCCAGCATGGCGTTGGCCACCTTGGTGAAGCCGGCGATGTTCGCGCCCGTCACATAGTCACCCTTCTTGCCGTACGCCTCGGCCGTTTCGACACAGGCCTTGTGGATGCTCTTCATGATGATGAGCAGCCGGTTGTCCACTTCCTCCCGGGTCCAGGAGAGCTTCAGGCTGTTCTGGCTCATCTCCAGGCCCGAGGTGGCCACACCGCCCGCATTTGCCGCCTTGCCGGGCCCGTAGAGGATGTTGTTCTCCTGAAAGATCTTGACGGCATCCGGCGTGGAGGGCATGTTCGCGCCCTCGGCCACGCAGATGCAGCCGTTCTTCACCAGGGCGGCGGCATGGGAGGCATCGAGCTCGTTCTGGGTGGCGCAGGGAAGGGCGATGTCCACTTTGACCCCCTGGTCCCGAATGACATCCCAGACACTGGCATCTTCAATGCAGCAGGTGTTGTATTTATCGGCATATTCCTTGATCCGGCCCCGCTTGACGTTCTTCAGTTCCATGACGAAGTCGCACTTCTTGGCGTCGATCCCCTGTTCATCGAGAATCGTGGCGGAAGAGTCGCACAGCGTGATGACTTTCCCCCCGAGCTGGTTCACCTTCTCCACGGCATACTGGGCGACGTTTCCCGCGCCGCTGATGGCCACAATCTTGCCTTTGAAGTCCAGCCCCCGGGTGGCCAGCATCTCCGCGGCGAAGTAAGCCGTGCCGTAACCGGTCGCTTCCGGGCGGATCAGGCTGCCGCCGTATTCGAGGGCCTTGCCGGTCAGGACGCCTGTATGTTCATTGCGGATCTTCTTGTAGTAACCGTACAGATAGCCGATTTCACGCCCGCCGACGCCGATGTCGCCGGCGGGTACGTCCGTTTCCGCGCCGATGTGCCGGACCAGTTCCCGCATGAAGGACTGGCAGAACCGCATCACTTCCCCGTCCGACTTCCCCTTGGGATCGAAATCCGACCCCCCTTTGCCTCCGCCCATGGGCAGGGTGGTCAGGGAATTCTTGAAGATCTGCTCAAAACCAAGGAACTTGATGATGCCGAGATTCACCGAGGGGTGAAAGCGCAACCCACCCTTGAAGGGCCCGATGGCGTTGTTGAACTGGACGCGAAAGCCCCTGTTGACCTTGACATTCCCCTTATCGTCCACCCAGGGAACCCGGAAAATGAAGGTCCGTTCCGGCTCGACAATCCGCTCGTAGATATTGGCCTTGACGAATTCCGGATGCCTTTTCGTCGTCGGCTCCAGCGTCTCCATGACCTCTTCCACGGCCTGGTGGAATTCCGGCTGATCGGGATCGATCCGCTTGACCTTTGCAAGAACGTCTTTAATGATTGACATGACACTACCCCCTTAAAATATTTTTCTATTTATTGTTCACTGTGACGAATGAACGTCCTCTTTATGCAACCCCCTTCGGGGGAAACCACGCTCAAGATCCCGCCAACCATCGGCGGATGAAATCAGGACATGCGCTTCATCAGGGCATCAAACGGTTCCAGCATCCCGTAATCCAAAACCGTCGACATGGCCATATGTTCCACCTCGAGGGCGGCTTCCTGGACGCAAGCGGACGGGTTGAGCCCGCCGATGAGGATAATGCCCACCTTGTTGATCTCCACGGGAATCTGGCAGACCGGCTCGCTGACCTTACCCATGGCCAGAACGCCGTTGATGCCCGCTTTTTCCAGCCTGGCCATCAGATCCAGCGTCAGGGGGCAGCAGGGCGCCGGAATTTCCCGGAAATTCGCAAGTATCATGCCCTCCCCCTTTTCGATGGCGTGGAAGACCGAGGTCATTTTCCCTCGAATGAAAATCTCGGATGGATCCAGCGACGATCCGGAATAGTGGATCAGCTCGACGAAGCGCAACGGCTGCNNCCGGAACCAGGACGCCACCCAGATATTGCCCCCCGTGCGCAGCGGCCACGAGATTACTGACGGCAAAACCCGATGCAAAAACGGGCTGCATGATCTTCAGGGCGTACGGGAAAGAAGTTTCCGAAATGAAGGAAATATTGATCGGCAGAAGACCTTTTCGCATCTCGGGATCAAAAGTCGTCTTGAAAGCCAGGATCTCGATCCGCGAGATCGCCAGGCCCACCTTGTCCCGGACCCTCGCCTTGCCCAGCTCGTCGATGCCCAGCGGGGTGATCAGACGCCCGTCCTTCTTGCCGACAAGCCGTGTGACACCCCGTTCATCCATCAGCTTCAAATGATAGCGGACCGCACGCTCACTCGGCATCAGGCCCTTTTCCTGCATCCTGCGTGCGATCAGGCGGGAGCCCAGAGGCCCGCCGGCTTCATGAAGAATGCGCAGAATCAGAAGCGTTTTTCTCTCGATGTCTTCTTGATTGGAAAGCATGGAAACCATCGGCAATCGGCAATCATTTGCCGATGGTCCTACACGGAATGGACAGAGCTGTCAATAGAAATAATCGCCACCTGAATTAGCGGACCTGTTCCATTTTCTTCATGTGAATGAGGATCGCCGTCAGGGCAGATTGGGTCATTCCGGAAATGCGTTGGGCCTGCCCGAGCGTGAGCGGTTCAACGGCCGCGAGCTTGCTTTTGAGTTCATTGGACAGGCTGGGAATGTCCTGATACCGGAGGCCCGCCGGAATGAGGGTTTCTTCCAGCGCCTTCATTTTATGGACCGCTTCCAACTGCCGCTTGATGTAGCCCTCATACTTGGCCTCGATCTCAATTTGTTTTTTAACCTGCCGGTCGTCAATCGGTTCCCACCCGCTAAAAGGTTTCAGGTCGTCATAGGCCACCTCATCGCGCTTCAGAAGCTGATAAAGGCTGACGGGATTCCGGATCGGGGTCGTCCCCATGTCTCCGAGAATGCGGTTGACATCGGCAACCGGATAAATCCTGCTTTGCATCAGTCGATTCAGCCCATCCTGAATCCGGCGCACGCGCTCCTGCTGGAAATGGTGGTCCTCATCCGTGATCAGCCCCAGTTCGTGTCCTTTTCCCGCAAGGCGGATGACGGCGTTGTCCTCGCGCAGGATCAGACGGTATTCCGCCCTGGAGGTGAACATGCGGTAAGGTTCATCCACCCCGCGCGTGACCAGGTCATCGACCATGACGCCCATGTAAGCGTCCGAACGGTCGAGGATGAAGGGCGGCTTACCCTGGAGAGAGAGGGCGGCGTTGATGCCCGCCCACATTCCCTGCGCCGCCGCCTCTTCATATCCGGAGGTTCCGTTGATCTGGCCGGCCAGATAGAGGCCTTTTATTTTTTTTGTCTCAAGGGTTTTGCGCAGTTGCGTCGGTTGCACGAAATCGTACTCGATGGCATAGGCCGGCCGCATGATCTCCGCCCGCTCGAGGCCGGGAACGCTGTGCACGATTTTTTCCTGGAGTTCCGGAGGCATGCTGTTTCCCAGTCCCTTGGCGTAAATCTCTTCCGTGTCGATTCCTTCGAACTCCAGCACGACCGGATGCCGATCCTTGTCGGCAAAGCGCATGACCTTGTCTTCCAGCGACGGGCAGTATCGGGCGCTGATCCCACGAATGGCGCCGGAATACAGGGGGGAAAGACGGATATTTTCTCCGATCAGTCGCTGTGTTTCCTCCGTCGTATAACTGAAAAAGGAGGGCACCCGTTCATCCCGGAGTTTTTCCGTTTTGTGGGAAAAGGGCTCCGGATCGGGGTCGCTGTCCTGTCGCTCCAGCACGGAGAAATCGATCGACGAGGCACGGAGCCGGGGTGGCGTCCCCGTTTTCATCCGGCCCATTTCAAATCCAAGTTGCCGCAGGGATTCAGCCAGTTCAATCGAAGCGATTTCCCCTGCCCGGCCCGCTGAATAGCGGGTCCGGCCGATGTGAATCAGGCCGTTCAAAAAGGTCCCCGTGGTAAGGATCAAGGCCTTGCAGCCGCTGAAGGCCCCCGTCTGCTCCTCGACGCCGGTCACCTTTCCATCGTCCACAACAATGTGATTGACAAGACCCTGGCGCAGGTGGAGCCGCTTCTCCCTCTCCACCACGGCCTTCATGGCGAGCCGGTAAAGCTGTTTGTCGCACTGAAAGCGGGAGGATTGAACCGCCGGACCCTTGGAGGCGTTGAGCAGACGGAAATGGACTGCCGTCTGATCCGCAATCTTTCCCATCTCGCCCCCCAAGGCATCGATTTCCTTGACCAGTTGACCCTTGGCCAGGCCTCCGATGGCGGGATTGCAGGACATCAGGGCGATGGAATCCAGGCTGATGTTGAACAGGGCCGTTTCACAGCCCATCCGCGCCGCGGCCAGGGCCGCTTCGCAGCCCGCATGGCCTCCTCCGACCACAATCACGTCGTACCGATTCACTCCGGAAACCTCCCCGCGCCGCCTCATGCCTTTCGCGAATGCAGCGCCTCTTCCGTTGCGGAAAGAAACGATCCATTCCGGATAAAAGGCGCATGGAAAAAGTTGCAGTTGGATCGATAATTTAATAGGATCACAGGGAAAAAACAACTGAAAAAGAGGCGGCCTTGTCCAAACCGGCATTCTGGAACAACCGGAAAAGATACTACGACCTGAAAAGCTACTGGCGAAACGCCTTCGGCTGCAACGTCTTCAAGCTGCCCATCGACGCGGGCTTTACCTGTCCGAACCGGGACGGCAAGATCGCTTTTGGCGGGTGCATCTATTGCGATGGCCGGGGATCGAAACTTCGTCAGGCTGGACCGCTTCCCTCCGTTGCGGACCAAGTCCGGCAGGGCAAAGCCCACTACCGAAAAATCCGAGGAGCACAAAAGTATATCGCATATTTTCAAACGTTTACGAACACATACGGCCCTGTTGTCCAATTGAAAAAACGCTACGAGGATGCCCTGGACCAAGAGGACGTAATCGGCCTGTCCATCGGGACGCGGCCGGACTGCGTGCCCGATGAAGTCATTTCCCTTTTGCAGACCTATGCAGAAAAATACCATGTGTGGCTGGAATTCGGGCTGCAGTCGATTCATGACCCGACCCTTCGGTTCCTAAACCGCGGCCATTCCCGGGATGCCTTTCTCGATGCGGTCGGGAGAGCGGCCGGAAAAGGGCTCCACATCTGTGTTCACATCATCATCGGGCTGCCGGGCGAAACCCGCCAGGATATGCTGGAGACGGCCGGGACCCTGGCAGCGCTTCCCGTTCAGGCGGTCAAGATTCATGCACTCCTTGCCCTACGGGGCACAGTTCTGGGAAACCTGTATGAAGCGGGCCGGATCGCACTGATGACGAGAGAAGACTATGTCCAAACGGTGTGTGACATTCTGGAAATCCTTCCTTCAAAAATGGTGATCCAGCGCCTGACCGCCGACGGATACCGGGATATCTTTCTGGGCCCGCAGTGGGCTGCGAATAAAATGGAGGTCCTCAACGCCATTGACCGGGAAATGGAGCGGAGAGACGCTTATCAGGGCTGCCGTTTCACGGGCAATCAAAATGCCTCATGAACCCATGGGATTTTCCGGGAGGAAAAAGAGCCGATCGGCACATCGGTCGCCTCGTCCGTGCACAATATTTGCATGGGAAAATTAACCTGTGATATGGGTTCCAACGGAAATCAACCGGAGGCATGCGAAAAAGTGATCGCCATTGTCGATTATCGGGCAGGAAACCTGACCAGTGTCGCCCGTGCCCTTCAGCATCTGCAGCAGCCCTTTGAAATAACAGATGACCCCGCGAGGCTGGAGCGTGCGAGCCGGCTGATTTTCCCGGGTGTGGGCGCGGCCGGGGAAGCCATGGCTTATCTCCGAAAGACCTGTCTGGACAGGCGGATCGCCGACTATGTCCGCTCCGGCAGGCCGATGCTGGGGATCTGCCTCGGGACGCAGGTGATTCTTGAGTCGAGCGAGGAAAACGATACCCGCTGCCTGGGTATCGTTCCCGGCGCTGTCAAGCGATTCCCCGCCGATTTGCAGGATGGAGGACAGGCCCTGAAAATCCCCCACATGGGATGGAACCACGTGGCATTCCGCAAAGACCACCCCGTATTTGCCGGGCTGCCGCAAGGGGCCGAGTTCTATTTTGTCCATTCCTTTTATCCGGCTCCTTCCGATGAGGGCTGGGTGGTCGGCTGGACCCATTACGGGATTGGCTTCTGTGCCGCCCTGGCCCATCGCAATCTGGTTGCCGTCCAGTTTCACCCGGAAAAGAGCGGCAGGCCGGGATTGCAGATCCTGGCCAACTTCTGCCGCTGGAAAGGGAGCCATGCTCAGTAAAAGAATCATCCCCTGCCTGGACGTGCGAAACGGGATGCTCACCAAGGGGATCCAATTCGCGGGCAACATCGACATCGGCGATCCCGTGGAAGCGGCGCGGGCCTATTATGAGCAGGGCGCCGATGAAATCGTTTTTTATGACATCACGGCTTCCTCGGACCGGCGCGACATCATGATCGATGTCGTAAGAAAAGTTGCCGAAACGATTTTCATTCCTTTCTCTGTCGGAGGGGGGATCCGGACGGTGGATGACATGCGGCGGGTCATTCTGGCCGGTGCCGAAAAGATAAGCGTCAACTCGGAGGCCGTCCAGAATCCGCGGATCATCTCCGAAGGGGCAAAAGCCTTCGGCAGCCAGTGCATTGTCCTGGGGATGGATGTCAAGAAAGTGACGGCAAGCACCTCCATTCCCTCCGGATACGAGATCGTCATCCATGGAGGCAGAATTGCAACCGGCCTCGATGCCCTCTGGTGGGCAAAAGAGGCGGAGCGCCTGGGTGCGGGAGAAATCTGTCTGAATTCCATCGATGCCGACGGAATGCAGGATGGATATGAGCTTGACCTGACCCGCCTCGTTTCCGGCAGCGTTCGGATCCCCGTGATCGCCTCGGGCGGCGCAGGAAAACCGGAGCATCTTTTCGACGTCCTGACACGGGGTTGCGCCGATGCCGCGCTCATCGCATCCATGGTTCACTACCGGAATTATACGATTGGGGAGATCAAATCGTATCTCCATCGCAGCGGCGTGAAAACCCGCATGATGTGGTAGGCTGCCGCCTTGATTATTGGCGGCAATGTGTATATATTAACAGTTGTAATTACGGAACGGCAGGGAGGCAGTCGAAGTGGATTCAAAAAGGTATGAATTGAACGTGCAACTGGCGCAGATGCTGAAAGGCGGCGTCATCATGGACGTCACGAATGTGGAGCAGGCCAAGATTGCCGAGGAGGCGGGCGCGGTGGCCGTCATGGCACTGGAGCGGGTTCCCGCGGACATCCGCAAGCAGGGCGGAGTGGCCCGAATGTCCGATCCTGCGATGATCCGGGAAATCAAAAAGGCCGTTTCCATTCCGGTCATGGCGAAGGCCAGAATCGGCCATTTTGTGGAGGCACAGATCCTGGAAGCGCTCAAGATCGACTACATCGACGAAAGTGAAGTGCTCACGCCGGCGGACGAGGATTGCCACATTGACAAAACGAAATTCTCCATCCCCTTCGTGTGCGGAGCCCGCAACTTGGGCGAGGCGTTGCGCCGGATTGCCGAAGGCGCGGCAATGATCCGGACGAAAGGCGAAGCCGGGACCGGCAATGTCGTGGAAGCGGTGCGCCACATGCGGACCATGAATCGCGAAATTCGCCAGCTGATCGTCATGCCCCTCGAAGAGGTGACCGGATTTTCGAAAGCCAACGGCATTCCCTATGAGCTGGCCCTGAAAGTAAGGGAACTGAAGCGGCTTCCCGTCGTGAATTTTGCCGCAGGCGGCATCGCCACTCCGGCAGACGCGGCCCTGATGATGCAGCTCGGTTGCGACGGGGTGTTCGTGGGGTCAGGAATCTTCAAGTCGGCAAACCCGGCCCTGCGGGCCCGGGCGATTGTCAAGGCAACGGCGTATTTCAAAGAACCGCAAAAGATTCTGGAGGCTTCGATCGGGCTCGGCGAGGCCATGGCCGGACTTGAAATCTCGGAAATTCCCGAAGGGCAGCGGCTCGCCGGACGGGGCTGGTAAACATCCAAAGTGGCTGCCGGGAAGAGTCACCACGAAGCACGCACAGGCCCCGCGAGAACGGTTATCGGCGTCCTGGATCTTCAGGGAGATGTCCATGAGCACTGCGACCATCTCGAACGCATCGGCACGCCAGGCCGGCGGGTCAAATCCGCCGATCTCAGCGACCTTGCCGGGCTGATTATCCCCGGTGGCGAGAGCACCTGCATTTCCCGCCTCATCCGCATCTTTGATCTTGAGAATCCGATCCGAAATAACTTCCGGGATGGAATGAAGATATGGGGAACCTGCGCGGGTGCGATCCTTCTGGCGAAAACCGTTGTCCATGAACCGCCCCACCTCGGCCTGATCGACATTGAAATCGAACGCAACAGTTTCGGGAGCCAGCTCGACAGCTTTGCCTCCGAGGCAGTTGTTCACAAGATCGGAAAGGGCCCTGTCCCGCTCATCTTCATCCGGGCTCCGAAAATAAAAAAGGCGGGAGCCGGTGTTGAGGTCCTGCTTCAAATGGATGACTACATTGCCGTGGCGGAAACGCCCGACGTGCTGGTCACGGTTTTTCACCCGGAACTGACCGGGTGTGTTGCACTCCACCGCTATTTCGCCCGCAAGTGCGGCCTTTCTCCCCTCGATGAGGACCACGTCCCGGATATCGACCCGGCCTGGGACCGGAACAGTTGGACCCGCTTTGCCATGGTTCCGCAAGGCGGGTCGCCCCGCTTCAAGACAGGGATGACAGGTACGACCGGAGATTGACTTTCTTGTTGTTCAGTCCGAGCTTGTTCCGGATATGATGCCGGTGCAGATCCACAGCGCCCTTCCCGACTTTCATCAGCCTGGCAATTTCCTTTGTCCCTTTCCCTTCCTTGATCAGCGTCGCCACCTGGATTTCCTTGGGTGTAAAGCTCAGGTACTTGGAGGTGATCTTCAACAGAAACGGGGAAAGAATATCATTCAGGTTCGTTTCAATGATCTCCACATATACCTGCTGATAGGCATCCAGCTTGGTTTCCTTCAACTTGACAATGTAAGGCAGAACCAGTTCATTGATGTTGGACAGGATCTTGTTTTCGAGTTCCTTCTTGTTTTCATCCCGGTGCTTCAGCAGCGTCTTCAATGCCTGATTGACCTCTTCCAGCCGAATGGTTTGCTCCCGTAACTCCTCCTCCCGCTTTTTCAGTTGCTCTTCGGCGTGCTTGCGGTCCGTGATATCACGAACGATGCCCCGGTAACCGGTGAACCGGCCCGTTTCATCAAACATCGGATTCCCGCTTGCCTCGGTGATGACCTCATGGCCGTTCTTGTGGATGAAGCGGCTTTCCATGAAAGTGTAATTTTTCCTGGCTTCCATGATCGGTCGAATGACAGCCTCAATTCGCTTTGCTTCCTCCGGAACCATGAAATCGAAAGGAGTCTTTCCCCGTACCTCATCGGGCTTGTACCCCAGAAGGTCGCTGATGCTTTCGGTCAGATGGGTGAATGTGATCTTTTCATCGACTTCCCAGACCCAGTCGTTGGTCAACTCGACAACATTCTGATATTTTTTCTCTTTTTCCATGACAATTCCCTCCGTAGTTCAATAGCGCAATATGCAAGACATGATTCGCGCCTTCCCTGTCCCCGGTTTACGGACTGATCAATTCAAGACGCTTCCGCACATCAGCCGCTTTGTTCATCTCTTTTGTGGAATCATAATAACGCTCGATCCTCTTCAGATACGCCAGAAGCGGTTTTTTCCATCCCTGCCTGGAGGCGGTTTCGATGGCCCCGTTCAGCAGCAATTCGTTTTCCTGTCCCCCTCGAACGACGAGCCCGACGGCAATCAGTCTGGAAAGCGGATCATCGATGCGGGACGCCTCCCTGGCAATTTCGCTTGGGCTCCCTTTTCGGAGTGTGTTCAGGAAGTGCCTGTACTGCCCGGGCAGTTGGTCTGTTTCAACCCCTGCCAGGGAACCTTTGAGAAAAGAATAATAATGAAAATGAGGAAGACCGGAGTCGGCGGCGGCCAGGCGCAGATATTCCCGATCGTCAAATGTCTCCAGGGTGGCGGTCAGGACAGCGAGCTTCGTCAAGTGAACGATCGCCATGGCCTCAATATCGCCGCTTGATTTGACCTCTTCGAGAGCCCTTTGAAAACTTTTTTCGGCAAGACGCTCGTTTCCGCGCAGGTAATGCTTCTTGAAACCTTCGAGGTGGTTGTAGCTCGCGCCGATCCATTCGGGCGCCGGCTTGGAACCACAAGCCGTCAGGAGGATCAAGACGCTAAGCAGGCAGAGGATTTTTTTCATGGCAGTTGAATCCGTTTTTCTTTTTTTAGCGGGATCAGCCGGTCGATGTCCTGCACCAGACCATTGATGGCGTCTACCGTTTCGTCGATTTCGCGCCTTAGGAGTTGCAGATCGCGCGTCGAGTCGGCTGCCTCGTCGGTAATCCGCGTCACGTTATCGAATGCCGGATCGAGCTTTCTGAGTTTGGCGCTCAGATCGACCAGGATGCTCCGGACCGCCGGCAGCAGGCCATCCGCACCATAGATCCCCTCCTCGGTCTTTGCCGCCATTGCATCGACTTTTTTCAGGATCGTGCCTGCCTGCTGCGTAATGTCCCGGGCGTTGCGCAAAATTCTGTTGAAATCACCCTGCGGGTTGGAGAAATCAGCGGTGATTCTGTCCACGCTATCGGCAATTTTATTGATTTTTTCAAGGATCGGCCGAATGTTTTGAACTGCTTCGTTGATGTTGTCGGCCTCCACAACGCGGGGAATCGTTTCGTTCGACAGGGGGGCGGCATTCAGGTTTGCCGTCGTCACGTTGATTCTCGCGGAACCGATCAGCGGTTTCTCCAGCGTAAAAACACTGTCCGCCCGCAGCCACTTGACATGACCATCGGGAACTTTGATGCTGATCATAACGATCCCATCGGAGTTCAGTTCCAGGCTGTTGACCCTGCCGATCTTGAAGCCTGAAAATAAAACGGGCATGCCTTCCGTGAGATTTTCACCGGATCTCGAAGACAGGGTGAAAACATGCTCCCTTGAAAAAAATCCCTTTTTATAGGCGACATAACCCAGCGATGAAACAATCAGAAGCGTTGTCGCAACGATGAAAGAACCTACTTTAAATTGAATGTTCCGCGGCATCGCTGATCCCATACCTGTCCCTTAACCAGATATAATCGAATATGCAACTACTCGTGTATAAATCTTCAATCATCCTGATACTTTCCAAAATAAAACGGCCGTCTTCCAATTCCGGCATGATTCGAAACGGCCGGTCGATGAGAATCGCGGCACCATCCACCATGGCCGCCCGCAGCAGCATCACGCAAAAGCGTTCCCGATTGGTTAAAGCGGAACTTCTCCTGTAGGCGAAACTGCCAAGATCATAGCGCGCCAGATAATCCATCACCTCTTTTTCCGCCTCGCCCCGCGACTGGTTCCGGTGATACATTCGGATCAGGGCGATATTGATCCAGACATCGAGGTTCGATATGAGCGGAACATCCGGTGAAACCAGACCCAGAGAATGCCCATTCCGAATCGCAAAGTCGTTCAGTTCCTTTTTCAGGCTTTCCTCGCCGTCGAAAAATGTTATATCAATCTTGCGATTAATGACAGCACCTCAATCACGATGATGGCAATAAAAACATTGACCATGCCATTCATAACCGATACGGGAATACTGGTGAGTTCCCGCGTCGCATTCAGGCCTGCCCTGACGGGGATCAGGGTGATAAAAAATCCGAATGCCGCCGCTTTGACGATGGAAAGAACCATATCGGTCAACTCCGTCGAATCCAGCAGCACATTGGCATAGGCGTCGAAACTCATGCCGAACATGAGATTGGAAAACACGAGGCCGCTTACGAGTACGACAACTGAAAAAAGGCTTGTCAACAGGGAGACGGAGAGAACGCCATTGACAATTCTGGGAACGAAAAGATATGCGGTCAAATCGATATTGAAGACCTCCAGTGCATGCAATTCCTGATTCATCTTCATCACGGCAATTTCCGCGTTGATCGCGGCACCGGAACGGAGCGCGATCAGCAGCGCCGTATACAGGGGAGCCAGTTCGATCACCAGAATGCCCATCAGGATTTTTCCCAGGTAGTCCGCCAGACCCAGATCGGTGATGATCTGAAAGACGACGCCGATCAGCAGGGTGCCGAACACAATGGAACCAGCGAGAAATAAAGGCAGAATTTGAACGGCGGTAAAATAGATCTGATTCAGGAGAACCCCTCGGGTCGCACTGTTATAGGTTTTTCCGTCAACGATCTTTTTGATCACCCGATGGGAAAACGCCAGCGTTTCATGGACTGACCGGCACGCGTCCAGGCTGATTCGGCCGATGTTTTCCATGGCTGAAACCATTGATTTGTGATTGCCCCCGTGATAGATGTTACCATTAAGAAAATTTAAAAATGACAATTTTTATAATCATATATAATTATATCATGCGTGGTGGCGCGGTGCAAATGGATTTTATGATCCAAAATACCGAACCGCATGGCAAATCAAGAAATATTTCTTGAATCAAAGCAGGTTACGGTGCCGGATCATGCCAATCGGCACGCCCGCACCCTCTGCCACACGCGAGATCACATGGAGAAAAAATGAAGATCGTTCGGTTCCTTACAGACAATGGCCAAATCTTGCATGGACGGTACCGCGATGACGAACCGGCGTGGGCCGACGTCATTGAAGGGGAAATTCTTCAGGATTTCAAGGTGACCTCCAAGAAAGCAAAAATCGCTCAATTTCTTCCCCCGATATGGCCATCCAACATACTCGCACTCGGGCTGAACTATCGAAAGCATGCCGATGAAACAAAAATGGAGATCCCGGAATTTCCCATTCTATTTGTCAAAACGACAAACAGTTTGATCGGGCATGAAGTGCCGATCCTGCTGCCGACTGCCGGTCCCGATCAGGTCGATTACGAAGGGGAACTAGCCGTCGTCATCGCCAGAAGCGCGAAAAACATCACGCCGAAAGAGGCTTTTGATTATATCCTTGGCTACACCTGCGCAAACGACGTGAGCGCAAGAGACTGGCAGTTCGAAAGGCAGAAAGGCCAGTGGGCCCGCGGCAAAAGCTTTGATACCTTCTGCCCATTGGGCCCTTTCCTGATCACGAGGGACGAAATCCCGGACCCCAATCGGCTTCGAATCAGAACGATCCTGAATGACACCGTCTTGCAGGATGCCAGTACCGGCGCGATGATTGTTCAGGTTGCCGACATCGTCAGCCTGCTCAGCCAGTCGATGACGCTTCTGGCGGGAACCGTGATTCTGACCGGAACGCCCGAGGGCGTGGGCTTCACCAGGAAGCCTCCGATTTTCCTGAAGGACGGAGATCGAATTACCATAGAAATCGAGAAGATCGGAAGGCTGAGCAATCCCGTCACAAAGGAGCGCTCGGCCCGTTGATGCCTGTAAACAAACGGTCAGTTCCTTCGAGGCGCCGGACGGAACGAACCGAACAGCGAATCCAGTTGACAAAGACAGGTTCAAGGTTATATTAGCACCGTAAGGTAGAAATTCGGTTGTGCCATTACGATAAATGGCTGTATTGAAACAATAATAATCAGAGCGCCTGTCATTTTTCGGGGGGATGAAATGAGCAAGAATAACCAGAGCAGAAAAACCTTTATCATGTTTCTGGTGGCCTGTCTGATCGGATTTTTCATCGTTTCCTTTGTCGAGGTCCTGCGGTCTTCCTACGCACCAACCGGACCCGGACCGGATGTTCAGACGGCAGCGGCCGTTTCCACGGCGGAGATCGGCAGAACGCCATCATCTTTCGCGGACCTGGCGGAACGGCTGAAGCCCACCGTCGTCAACATCAGCACGACGAAGACCGTCCGCAGCGGCAGCGCGAGATCCCCTTTCGGCGGGCGCACGCCTTTCGATCGATATTTTGGCGGTGATGACTTTTTCGAACGATTCTTCGGAGACACCCCGAGAAGAGAATTCAAGCAGAGAAGCTTGGGATCGGGCTTCATCATCAGCGCGGACGGCTATATCTTCACCAATAATCATGTTGTCGAACAGGCCGACAAAATCCTTGTCAAGCTTTCCGACGGACGGGAGTACACCGCAGACGTAATCGGCAGGGATGCAAAAACGGACATCGCCCTGATCAAAATCAAGCCGAATAACAGCCTTCCCGTGGCGGATATCGGCGACTCGGAAAAACTCAAGGTCGGCGAGTGGGTCATGGCCATCGGAAATCCCTTCGGTCTTGAACAGACGGTGACAGCCGGGATCGTCAGCGCCAAGGGACGCGTGATCGGGGCCGGTCCCTATGACAACTTCATTCAGACCGATGCCTCGATCAATCCCGGCAACAGCGGCGGACCGCTTTTCAACATGGAAGGCAGGGTGATCGGCATCAACACCGCGATCGTCGCGCACGGCCAGGGAATCGGTTTTGCCATTCCGATCAGCATGGCCAACAGCATTCTGCCCGATCTCAAATCCAAGGGCAAGGTGACGCGCGGCTGGATGGGAATTTCCGTTCAGGACATCTCGGAAGAGATCGCCAAGAACCTCAAACTCAAAGACAAAAGCGGCGCCCTGATCTCGGAAGTCTTCAAGGGAGACCCGGCTGACAAGGCCGGTCTGCAGCCGGGAGATGTCGTCATCGAGGTGAACGGAACGAAGATCAAGGATACCCACCAGCTCCTGATCGTCATTGCCGGTTTCCACGTCGGAGAGCGGGTCAATGTCAAGGTTGTGCGGGACAACCAGGAGAAGGTGTTTCAGGTGACGGTCACGGAGAGGAAAGACAAACCGGAAGTCGCCATGGAGCAGGGCGGAAAGAAGGAAGAATTCGGAATGACGGTTCAGGATATCACACCGCAGATCGCCCGCCAGCTCAATATTCCCAAGTCAACCGGGGTCATCGTCACGGATGTGGAAGAAGGCAGTCCCGCGGATGATGTCGGCATCCAGCCCAGGGACATCATTCTCCAGATCAACAAAACGAACATCCATTCCGTCAAGGAGTACCAGAAGGAGATATCGAAGCAGAGCGCCAAAAACAGCATCATGCTTCTGATCAAGAGGGGAAAATCCACCTTTTTCGTAGCGGTTCGCCGATAAACAAAGGGGAAAGTCAGGCAAATTTCCGGTTTGGATGCAAGGACGCGAAACCCTCTTACAGATCTATGAAATTTTGAACGGCCACTTCGGAAATCTCCGGTGGTGGCCGGCTGACTCCCCATTTGAAGTGGCGGTCGGCGCGATCCTGACCCAGAACACGACCTGGCAAAGCGTGGAAAGGGCGATCTCAAACCTCAAGTCACAAAATCTCCTGGACCAGAAAAAACTTTCAACCATTCCGGACGACACCCTGGCCGGCCTGATCCGGCCATCCGGATACTATCGCGTCAAAACCAGGCGGCTTAAAGCCTTCCTTACTTTTCTGAATGATGAATTCCACGGGAACCTGGAAAGACTTTTCAGTGAAGACCTGTGGCCTTTAAGGAAAAAGCTTTTGACAGTCAAGGGGATCGGGGAGGAAACGGCCGACAGCATCCTCCTGTACGCGGGACAGAAACCCGTTTTCGTCGTTGACGCCTATACGCGAAGAATTCTGGAAAGGCACAGGATCATTGCCGGCCACCCATCTTACGCGGACATCCAGAAATTGTTCATGGACGGTCTGCCTCCAAGCGTTCCACTCTTCAACCAGTATCATGCGCTGCTGGTGAACACAGGCAAGCAATTCTGTTTGAAAAAGAAACCCTTATGCAGCCAGTGCCCTCTCTCTGCCTCGGGGGAGGTTTTGCTTTTGAATGTTCAATGAAGCGCTCCGGAAACAAATCGTGGGGTTGCTAAAATGATTTTTCTGAAACATTTCAGCTTCAATTCCGGTGAAGACGAAATGTTTCACGTGAAACATGACCCCTGAATCAGGGTTGATAGGGATGAATGGCCCTGCCTGAAGGGATGACTTTCGCGTTACGCCTTTATATTTCTTAACAAAAAATACCCTTTGCCCAAGATCGAATCCTTCCGTTTTCGCGCGCTCACGCCATCATTCCACCGTCGACAGTGATGCAGGAGCCCGTCACATAGGATGCAGTGTCGGAAACCAGATAGAGAACGGCGCCGGCCATTTCCTCCGGCCTCGCCGCCCTCCCCATGGGAATGGTCGGCAGAATCAGCTTCATCAGTTCGGGGTTGCCCGTCATGAGAGATGAAAACTTTGTATCCGTCAGGCCCGGCAGCAGGGCATTGACGCGGATATTGAGCGATGCCAGCTCCTTGGCGAAGGACTTCGTCATGCCGACAACGCCGGCCTTGGTGATCGAGTAGATTCCTTGAAAGGGCGCCGGCCGAATGGCGTTGACCGATGCCACATTCACGATCGAACCCCCTCCGCTCTCCTTCATCATTTTGGCCGCCTCCTGGCTGATGAAAAAAGCGCCTTTCAGGTTGACGGCAACCGTCTTGTCCCATGCCTTTTCATCGGCACTCAAAACATCGCCGAAGAACGGATTTGTGGCGGCATTATTGACAAGAATATCGAGCCTCTTGAAGCGGTTCCTGATTTCTTCAAAAAGCAGCCGGATCTGCCCCATCTCACCGGTATGGCAGGCCACGCTGAACGCCTTTCCGCCCTCACGGACAATCTCCTCTTCCACACGCTTCAGATCATCGATCTTCCGGCTGGCCAGGATTAACTGGGCGCCGTGTGCAGCCAATGTCCTTGCGATCGCTTCGCCAATGCCCCGGCTGGCGCCGGTCACCAGCGCGATTTTTTCATCCAGACGAAATAATTCTTTCGATGCCATAATTTTTCTCCTTCCTCGAATTTGCCGCGCCGGTCGATGCGCCTGTCTTTCCGCCGCTTCCCCGCCGTCTACAGCTCAGCCTCCCGAATGATGCGTCGGGCTGCCTCATCCACGATATGCACAATAATGATCATGAGTTTGAAGCGCTCGTCCTTCGTCTGACCGTGATAAAAGCGATAATAGATCTGCTGTGCAATGACTGCGAGGCGGAAAAGGCCGAAACAGTAATAATAACCCATATTGGATATGGTTACGCCCGTGATCCGGGCGTATCGCTCTACGAGTTCCCGGCGGCTCATCATCCCCTTCAGATGTGTCGGCGAAAATGCCAGCGTTTTCAAATCGGGGGGATCGTCATGATTGATCCAGTAGGCCAGCGCCCCGCCCAGATCCATCAGCGGGTCGCCGATGGTGGCCATTTCCCAGTCCAGGACCCCGATGATCTGAAGCGGATTTTCCGGGGAGAGCACCACGTTGTCGAACCGGTAGTCGTTGTGGATAACCGAGGCCCTGGGGCTGTCTGCCGGCATTTCGGCCTGAAGCCAAGACATGATCTCCTCGCAATCCGGCGCATCGGGCGTTTTTGCATTCCGGTAACGCTCCGACCATCCGTCCACCTGGCGCCTGACGTATCCCTCCGGCCGGCCGAAGCCATCCATCCCGGCCTTCCGGTAGTCGATGGAATGCAGTTCCGCATAAACATCGACAAACCGCTCACAGAGAGTCCTGGCATCCACGGGTGTGAGGGTCATCCCCGGGGGCAGTTCCTTCCGCAGAATTATCCCCCGAATGCGCTCCATCACATAGAATGGGCACCCGATGATGGATTCATCGTCCGTGTAGGCCAGCGGCATCGGACAGTACGGGAAAAACGGCTTCAAGGCCTTTTGAATCCGGTACTCCCGTCCCATGTCGTGCGCCGTCTTCGCCTTGTGTCCGAACGGCGGGCGCCGGAAGATCAGTTCCCGGTCCCCGACCCGGATCAGGTACGTCAGATTGGAATGGCCGCCAGGAAACTGCTCGACCGTCAGTTTTCCCTGCAGCCCCGGCAGGGCATCCTTCAGAAAAGCCTCGACCTTCGCCAGGTCAATTTCTTCTCCCGAGCGGATCGGCTTCGTTTTGTCTATATAATCCAATTTTTATCTCCCCGTTTCATTTTCCGGTGCGGTCGAAAAGGCCCTTGATGATCCGCCGGGCCACCGACATCTTGTGCACCTCGTCGGGACCGTCATAAATGCGGGCCGCCCGCTCATGTCGGTAAAAGAAGGAGATGATCGTATCATCGGTCATGCCAAGTCCTCCGTGAACCTGAAGGGCCCGGTCGACGACCTTCTGCATCACGCCGGCCACAAAGAACTTGATCAGCGCAATGTCTTCCCGGGCCTCCTTGACACCCAGATTTTCGATCTTCCAGGCGGCATGAAGCGTCATCAGTCTGGCCGCCTGGATGTCGGCGGCGCATTCAGCGATCCATTCCTGAATGATCTGGCGGGTGGCCAGCGTCTGGCGGTCCATGGTAATGATCCGCTGTGAGGCTCGCCTGCACATCAGGTCAAATGCGCGGTTGCAGATGCCGATCCACCGCATGCAGTGATGAATTCGACCGGGTCCCAGCCTTTCCTGGGCGATGACAAACCCGAAGCCCTCCGGCCCCAGAAGATTGTCCTGCGGAACCCGGCAGGACTGATAGAGGATTTCACCGTGGCTGAAAAAATCACTCCCGCTGTGGCCCATGACCGGAATATTTCGCACCAGATTGAAGCCCGGCGTGTCCGTCGGCACGATAATCATGCTGGCCCGCAGATGAGGCGGCTCCTGCGGTTGGGTCACGGCCATGACGATGGCGAAGGCGGCGCCGTCTGCGGCGGTGGAGTACCACTTCTGCCCGTTGATCACATAATCCGACCCTTCCTTGACGGCGGTTGTGTCCATCATGACAGGGTTCGATCCGGGCAGTTCCACCTCGGTCATGGAGAAGCAGCTTCGAATATCTCCTGCCACGAGCGGCTTCAGATACTGCTCCTTCTGCCTGTCCGTTCCATATTTGTGAAGGATCTCGATATTTCCGGCATCGGGCGCATGGCATCCGAATACATAATGGCCCAGTGGCGACATGCCCAGCACTTCAGAAACCAGCGCATGCTCCATCAGGTCCAGGCCCATCCCTCCGTACTCCTTCGGGTGGTTCGGCGCCCAGAGTTCCATTTGCTTCACCATGCGCCGCTTTTCGTTGATCACCGGAATCATCGTTTTGAAATCCTTGACCAGGAACTCCGGTTCCAGCGGAATCAGTTCCTTTTCAACAAATTCCGCCATCATGCCGGTGACTGCCTGCATCTTATCGGATACCGCAAAATCCATGATCAACCTCCCCTGCGCCTTTGACGAGGCCTTGCCGCCCCGTTCGCTTTAATTATTTTTTACTTAATTATATCAATTAGATAAGAGCTTATAACCTAAAATTCTCTGCCCCGCCGGCTTCGACCCGAGGCACTTCAGCGGTACGTCACCCAGGCCGGGTCGTTCAGCAGCGCGAGGTGGGAAGCGTTGTTGAAGGAAGTCAGCGCCATGCGCGCATCGCTATAGACAAATGACGTCATGGAAGTATTGACGATTTGCCAGGCGATACGCAGTGCCTTTTCGTCGGACAATTCCAGTGCCGTCTGCACGGCCGCCGATATGGGACCGCCGGAGGTGCAGATGAGGATTGTCTTGCCCCGGCCGTTTTCTTCCATGACCTTGCGCAGCCCCGATCTCACGCGCCCGCAGAAATCCTGCCAGCGAACAACGCCCGGCTTGTCGGCTTCACCGGAGATCCACCGCATCATGATTTTCTCAAATACGCGCTGAAAGGCTTTTTTGTCTTCATAGATGTTCTTCAGGTCCGCTTTCAGTTCCGGGTCCTCCCCGGCCACGTCATGGATGTGGGCCATGATGATGTCCCGGGAACTGTACTCGTTGAATTCGCTTAAAACCTTTAATTCCGGAAGGCTGCGGTCCTGCAACCGGTAAACCGAAAGGATTTCACGGGCCGTGTCTTTCTGGCGAACCATATCCCCGGCGTATACCGCGTCAAAGGACAAGCCGGTCCGGATCATGTATTCCGCCAGTACACGGGATTGCTCCCGTCCCTTTTGGGAGAGCCGGTCGTAGTTTTTCTCCCCGAAAGAGGCCTGGCCATGCCTGACCATCATTACTGTACTCAAAGGCAGCTTTCTCCGGTCTGATCCCCTTCTGAATTCATCGCTCTGAATGAAACGCAAACCGCTCATTGAACAGCGCATCGACCATACGATGAAGCCCCAAAAGGGTCAATCAAAATCTCGCCATGCAATGGAGGCACGGCCCGAATCCGCGTCGCTTGCATGCTGCCGGAAAAAGCCCGGATCATATAAAATTTTGTCTTTTCTGAATTCTTTCCGATGAAGCGAAAAACTGGTTGACATGTTTCGACGGATGCCTGAAAAGGGAACACGATTCTGAACTTCGGCCCCGGCAGGAGAGCCGCAGCGGGGCGCATTGAAGACTCAAAGGAAAAGACCCTTTTCCGAAAGCGGCCTGTAGATTTTCACAAAGACATCGCGAAGAGGAGTATCCCATGCCGGCGAAAACCGCACAGCCTTCAGGCAGCGCCAATCATGGTGAACGGAATGACATGCCTGACTATGAAAAAATGTTTCACCCCAAAAGGATGTCGATTTTCGGCGTTTCCCTGGAAGGGGGCAGCGTGGGACTTGGAAACGGACTTTTGCTTGCCCTGCAGGCGATGGGGTACGAAGGGGAGATTTTCCCCGTCAATCCCAAGGGCGGAAGCTTTTCCGGATTGAATATCCTCAAACGCATCGAAGACATCCCGGGAAAAATCGATTTTGCGATCATTGCCCTGGCGGCGCGGATGGTGCCCGAAGCGCTCGAAGCCTGCAGAAAGAAAGGGGCCGCCGGTGCGGAAATTCTTTCATCCGGTTTCAGTGAACTGGGAACCCCGGAGGGCATCTCCTTGGAGAACGAAATCAGGCGGATCGCCGCGCGGGGAATCCGCGTGATCGGCCCGAACTGTTTCGGCATCTACTGCCCGAAGAGCGGCCTGACCTTCATGCCCAGCCCCGACCTTTCGCGGGAAAGCGGCCCCGTCGCCTTCCTCTCGCAAAGCGGCGGCATGGCCAGTGACTTCGCAAATACCGGAAAATGGATGGGAATCCGCTTCAGTAAGGTCGTCAGTTTCGGCAACGGCGCGGACCTCAGGGAAATCGAGCTGCTGCAGTATCTGGGAGAAGACCCGGAAACGCGCGTCATCTCGATGTATGTGGAAGGCGTTAAAGACGGGGATCTCTTTTTCAGGACCCTGAAATCCGTGATAGAGAAAAAACCCGTCATCGTTTACAAGGGGGGGCTTTCCGAGGCCGGCCAACGGGCGGTCGTCAGCCACACAGCCTCCATGGGTGGAAGCCGCGCCATCTGGCCGGCGGTCCTTCGGCAGGTCCGGGCGGTTCAGGTGTACAGCATGCTGGAAATGGCCCAGGCCAGCCTGGCTTTCTCGCTCCTTCCCGCCCGCGTTTTCAAGAATGTTTCCGTTATCGGCGGGGGCGGAGCGCTCGGCGTCGCCGCCTGCGATGCCGCGGAGGCCTTTGGCATCGGGATCCCGCCGTTTTCATCCGACCTCAGGGATCGCATCGAGACTTATCTGCCGAAGCCCGGATGCAGCGGCGCCAATCCCGTCGATATCGCCAATCCCTATGTTCCGCCTCAGCAATTGAAGGAGGTGCTCCGCCATGCGGCAAAGGATGAACGGATCGATCTTCAGGTCATGATCTCGCTTCTGTACCACTTCAAGGCCATCGCACGCGCCAGGAAACGGCCTGTCGCAGCGGTGACTCCCTGCCGGGAGCTGGCCGATGCCGTCGGGGAGGTGGCAAACGAGACGGGAAAGCCCGTCATCGCAGTTCTTCCCAATACGAAAAGAGGCCTGGAGGACATGGACGTTGTGGAAATGCTGGAGGAGGCAAGGCGGATGCTGCTCGAAAAAGGCATCCCTGTCTTCGATGAGATCGGGGATGTCTTCCGGGCCGTTGGGCACGTCAATGCCTATCATGGATACGGGAGTGATGCGCATGAATAGAGAATCCGCCTTGCATGTGATCGACCAGGCGCTGCGGGAGGGCCGAAAAACCCTCTCCGAATATGAAGCCAAACAGCTTCTGGCTGCTTACCGCATTCCCGTCACGCGGGAAATCCTTGTCAGGAAGCGGATGGAGGTTCGAAAAGCGGCAATGGCCGTCGGGTATCCGCTGGTCATGAAGGGCTGCTCCGCTGAAATTGCCCACAAGACGGAACGGGGATTGATCCGCGTCGATCTTCGCAACGACCGGGAAGCCCTGAAGGCGTTCGACGAAATCAAGAGCGGGATGGATGGTCAGGAAGGCGATGTCCTGATGCAGGAACTGATCCAGGGCCGCAGGGAACTGGTCATGGGAATGACCCGGGACGACCAGTTCGGCCCCTGCGTAATGTTCGGTCTGGGGGGCATCTTCACCGAGATTCTCCGCGATGTCGCGTTCCGCAGAGCGCCGCTTGAAAAAGTAGATGCGCTCGCCCTGATGGATGAGATTCGTGGCAGCGGCATCCTGGATGCCGTCCGCGGCATGAATGCCGCCGACAGGGGTCAACTTGCGGACATGCTGATTCGGGTGGGGCGGATCGGCCTCGATATCGACACGGTCCGCGAGATCGACCTCAATCCTGTCATCCTGCGGGGGAGCGAACCGGTCGTGGTGGATGCGCTGGTCATCCTGAATTGACACGTCGTTTGTCCGCGACCACGGCGGCCTCGACCTACACGATCCGCCTCGTTTTCATGGACGTCCGGGTCACGGCGCCGCTTCCAGACGCTATGGCGCCACGCCTTCGGCTTTCATCCACCGCTGGTAGGAGACCATCTTGGCCAGTACCTTGACGGTCCGCTCCGGTGTCAGGAAAGAGATGCTTTTATAGGGGCTGCCCGCGATTTCAACCACGGTCCGCGTCTGCTCATCCGCCATCAGACTGACGCCCAGTATGGGCTTGCCGTACTGTTCCATCAGCTTGATCACGAACCGGATGTATTCCTTCTCGAAATTCCGAAGCTGCTGCGGGATCAGTTCAAGCAGCTCACGGTTCATGGTCGGGTCCACCTTCAGGACCGACTGGATCAGGGGTTGGATAAAAACCAGGCGCCCCAGGATGCCGAGGTGGATCACCGCGTCGCACCGATCCCACTTCAATAGCTCCTCCGTGGCCTTCATCGAGGCCTGGGGATCCATTTCCGCCACCAGGTCGATCGGATTGGAGCGGCTCCAGTAAGGGGGAAGCACCTGATCGATCCGGGCGATCATGTCCGGCTCGAGATCGGGCACCTCAAGGCCCTGCTCGGTGCAGAGGTCCGTGGCAACAACGCCCCAGCCTCCGCCCAAGGTCACGATCCCGACCCGGTTTCCCCGCGGCAGGGGCAACGCGGAGAAGGCCGCGGAAAGATCCAGCAGCTCCATGGGCTGTTCCACCAGAACGACGCCAGCCTGCCGGCAGGCAGCCTCGAAAATGCGGATGTTGGACGCCAGCGCCCCGGTGTGGCTCGCCGCGGCGCGGTTCCCCGCCTCGGTGCGGCCGCCCTTGAGGACGACAACGGGCTTTTTCCGGCCTACCCGTCGCGCGGACTCCAGAAATCGCCGTCCGTTCTTGACGCTTTCAATATACAGCACCACCGATCGGGTCAGTTCGTCCACCTCGAAAGCTTCCAGATAGTCCTCGATCGTGATCATCGCCTCGTTGCCGGAACCGCTGAAGGCGCGGATCCCGATATCCTCTTCTTCCGCAAAGACCAGAAGCTGCGTTCCCAGGTTGCCGGACTGGGCAACCAGCGAGATGGACCCGGGTTTCGGCCATGTGTGTGTGCCGGTGCAGTAAAAGGAGAGATGGGGGTTGCAGATGCCCATTGTGTTGGGTCCCAGGAGCAGGATGCCCGCCTCGCGGGCTTCCCGGACCAGCTCCTGCTCCAGTTGGCGCCCCTTTTCTCCCGTCTCGCTGAAGCCGGAGGTGATCAGCAGCATGTGCCGAATGCCCTTGGCTTTCAGGTCCGGAATCAATGCCCTGACCTTTGCGGCGGGCACGGTGACCACCGCGAGATCGACGGCATCGGGAATGTCCATGACGGTTTTGAAGACCGGCCGTCCCGCGATGTCCGCTCCCTTTGGATTGACCAGGTAAATGGCGCCCTTGTATCCGCCGGCGACCAGAATGGAAAAGAGATTGTGACCCCATTTGCCGAATTCTGCGGACGCTCCCACGAATGCGACGGAACGGGGGTAGAAGAGGCTTCCGATGGCCCGGGGATCCACGGGGGGACGTTCTGCCGGCGGCACGGGCCTCTCGCCGACAATGACCAGCGCGTCCACGGCGGCCACCCGCCCGTCGGCGTCAATGAGCAGGGGGTTGACATCCACCTCCGTCACATCGGTCAGCTCCAGGGCCAGGCGGGAGAGCCCGACCAGCGTTCGAACGAGCTGCCCGCGGTCCGCCGGCTTCTCGCCCCGGAACGGCCCCAGCAGCTTGGATGACCGCAGCTCATCGAGCATCCATCCGGCCTGCACGGCATCCACCGGGGCAACGCGGAAGACCACATCGCCAAGCGCCTCCGTGAAAACGCCGCCCAGACCGAACATGACGACCGGCCCGAACTGGGCGTCGTTGAATATTCCGGCCACGAACTCCCGTTTTGCCGAAATGAGCGGCTGAAGGAGCATCCCTTCCAGGTCCTCGCCTGCCGCCGCGGCAATCTGCCGCGCCGCCTGCCGCAATTCCGTCTGGTTCCGAAGGTTGATCTTGACCAGACCGCGCTCCGTTTTGTGCGTGAGCCTGGCCCCCAGCCCTTTCAGGACGACAGGGAAACCGATTTCCTTCGCGCGCCGGACCGCTTCGGCTCCGTTTTGGACAACCCATTCTTCCACGGTGGGAATCCCGTAATGTCTCAATATCTGCTTGGATTCCGCCTCCGTCAGCGCCCTCCGGCCCGCGTTCTTTGCTTTGTTAATTAATTCAAATGGTTCCATGTTCAATGAATCTCTCTTGCCTTTTGTTGATTTGCGCGGTTCTTATCACAGGTTTGCCGGAATGGCAACCGGAGGGGGACCTTCAGCCGATCATCGCATAGTAGGATTTATCATCCCGCGTCTCCTCTCGAACCAGGCCCTCACGCACCAGCTCCAGAAGATGCACGTAGGTTTCGTTGATGGCGAGAAACTGATCGAATTCCGGAAGTTCCGGACCAAATAGATCGACGGAGACCTGGCTGGCCGTTTTCATCCCTTCCCGGACGGATGCCACGGATGCCAGGGTCAGGCCCTTGCGCTCCCGGTGATGATCCTTGATCTCCTCGATCCGCTCCCGGAAATTCGCAAAGGGCTGTCCGTGAGCCGGACAGACCAGGCGGACCGGAAGATCCTGTATGGCCGTCAGGGATTCCACGAAACGGCTCAAGGGGTAAAAGGAGGGTTCAAAAAGATCCGGGCTGAGGTTCGGCGTGATGTCCGGCAGGATATGATCCCCGGCAATCAGAATGCCCTGCTCCCGCAAAAAGAAGCAACTGTGTCCGGTGCTGTGTCCGGGAGCGGACAGGACTTCAAGCGTCCGGTCCCCGACGGCGTGTGTCTGGCCGTGCCGCAGCGTTCGGTCCAGAGTGAATGAACCGGTCATCTTCCGGAAGCCTTTCATGATGGAGGCGAGGATGGAAAGCGCCTCCTCCCCCAGGCCGTGCCGCAGATAGAAATCCCGCATCGCCCGGATCAGGACCTCTTCCCGGTCGGACATGGCGATAAAGGCGTAGTCGGTTTCCGACATCAGGATTTCCGCGCCGGATTCCGCCTTGATCCGGCCTGCCATACCGCAATGATCCCCGTGACGGTGGCTGATGAAGATCCGGTCGATGTCCTGAATCGACCGGCCGATGCGCTTCATGGCGGCTTCAAGGACGGAAAAGGTTTCCGGGGTATTGAGCCCCGTATCGAAAAGTGCGACCCCGCCGCCATGCAGCAGCGCATACACATGCACGTGCTTCAGCCGAAAGGGCATGGGGAGTGTGATGATGTAAAGATTTTCGTTGATTTCCTTGATCATGTCAAAATGCAGGGATTCTCTTTCATATCCATTGGATGATTGTCAAGCGAAAAGGGCTTTTTTGATTGACAGGCAATCGCGCTTGTGAAACAAAGCCGCCGATATGCAAGGGCAATCCGCGGGACAGCTCCTGAAAAAAACACCGCGAGCCCTCAAGAGAGCGAAAGCGCCGGGCCATGGTTCAATTCAACACATTGATGATGCTGTTTCTGGCCGCGTTTGTCACCGTCGCCATCCTGCGGCGCCTGCTCACGGCCCTCAACATCCGGCATCTCCGTCTTCACGGCCACGAAGTCCCGGAAGCCTTTACCGGAGAGATCGATGGCGAAACCCTCTCCCGAATGAGCCGCTACACGGCGGAATCTTCAAAATTCGGGGCCATGGAGGGTCTTTTTGACGATCTGGTCACGCTGGCGATCCTGCTGAGCGGCTTCCTTCCATGGCTGACCGCCCGGATCCTGCCCTGGAAGGAGCACTTCATCGCTTCGGGCCTCATGTTCTTCGGGGTTCTCTTCCTGATCAGTTTCCTGCTGGGCATCCCGTTTGCCCTGTACCAGACCTTCGTCATTGAAAAGAAGTACGGCTTCAGCACCGTGACCCCGGCGCTGTGGATCAGCGATCTGCTCAAGAACTTCGTGATTTCGGCGATCCTGCTCGGGATTCTCCTGGGCGCATTCCTGGCGTTGATGCATTATGCCGAAAGGACCTGGTGGCTCTGGGCCTGGATGGTCTTTGCCTCCTTCCAGCTCCTGATGCTCTGGCTCTACCCGGTCGTGATCGCACCGTTCTTCAACAAGTACGAGCCGGTACGGGACAATACCCTCAAGGAAGCCATCGTCGCCATGATGGCGAAAGCCGGCCTGAAGACGGAAGGCGTCTATCAGGTGGACGAGGGGAAGCGGAGCCGGCACACCAATGCCTATTTCACCGGAATCGGAAAGACCAAGCGCATTGTCCTTTACGACACGCTTCTGAACTCGCACAGCCACGATGAGATCCTGGCGATCCTCGCCCATGAGATCGGGCACTGGAAAAAGAGGCACATCCTCATGCAGCTCGCCTTCATGGAAACCGCCTCGCTGGCCGTCTTCTACCTCGCTTACCGGCTCATCGACTGGCCCATTCCTTATCAGACCTTCGGTTTTGAACAGCCCGTCGCCTACGCGGGGCTCTTGCTGCTGGCCGCGATTTTCGGACCGCTCGCTTTTTTCCTGACCCCGCTGGGGACCGCGGCGCTCCGAAGGTTCGAGCGGCAGGCGGACCATTACAGCTACATCCTGACCGGTTCCACGCAGCCGCTTCGCAACGCCCTGAAGCGCCTGGCCAAAGACAACCTCGCCAATCTCCACCCCCATCCCCTTTATGCCTGGTTCTACTATTCCCACCCCCCGCTGACGGAGCGGATCCTGCGTCTGCGGGACATGGAAACCCGCCAAAAAGCGCCTTGATTTTCATTCATGAATGATTAAACTATCGCCAAACTCACCTGCGAGGAGATTGCATGCCCATCTACGAATTTTACTGCCACAAGTGCAACACGGTCTACAACTTCTTCGCCAGATCGGCCAATACGGACAAAATCCCGAACTGCCCGAAATGCAAAAGGGTGAAGCTGAAGCGGCAGATGTCCATTTTTTCCAAGGTTGCCGGTGGAAAGGATGAAGGCCCCGGGGAAGACATGCCGCCGATCGACGAGGCGAAAATGGAAAAGGCCATGGCCATGCTGGCCGGCGAGGCCGAGAAAATGAACGAAGACGACCCCCGCCAGGCGGCCTCGCTGATGCGGAAGCTTTCCGAAACCACGGGAATGAGCCTGGGGCCGGGCATGGAGGAGGCCCTGAGGCGGCTGGAGCGCGGCGAGGACCCGGATCAGATCGAAGCCGAAATGGGGGACCTGCTGGAGGGGGAAGATCCCTTCACCTTCGAACAGAAGGGGAAGAAAGGCACCCGGAAAATGAGGCCAAAGGTGGATGAAACCCTCTATGACCTGTGATCGAACCGCAGCGGTTGAAGGCGGAACCTGTCGAATTCAGCGGACGGGATTGCCGCGGCCCCGCGCCGCCGGAACGCCGGCAATGACGCAAAGAGCCCAGGGCCTACCGTGAGAGTCAAAATCAACAAACAGCTCTGCATCGGCTGTGAGGCCTGCGTCAACCACTGCCCCGACGTCTTCATGATGTGGGGGATGTACATGAAAGCGGATTTCGAAGTCCCCCGGCCGGAACAATACCGGGATTCCGTTCTGGAGGCTGCCGGCCTCTGCCCGAAACGGGCGATCGCCGTCGACTGAAGGAATCCGCAGTCCGCATCGTCTTCAGGAACTTCCGGCATCTGTTCAGTTCCCCGCCGGTTGAACGCCCCCGCCCCGCCTGCCCTAAATGTCCAGAAGCTCCACCGGGTTGTCCACGAGAAATTCCGGTCCGGCCGCCGCCAGCTTTTCCCGGCTGTGCCAGCCCCAGGTCACCGCCACCGTCCGCACCCCGGCGGCCCGCCCTTCGCGGACGTCTCCCGCCGTGTCCCCGACATAGTACGTCCTGTACGGATCCATTCCGTAACGTTCCATCGCATAGAGAATCTTTTCCTTCTTGCTGAACCGGACATCGGCCCCCAGGATCTCCTGAAAACAGAAGTCGAACCGAATGCGCGCGAGAACGTTCTGTATGGCCTTCGTGAAATTGGACGAAATCACCAGAAGGACGTGATGCCTGCAGAGCCGGTCCAGGACCGGCATGATCGGATGGAAGGGTTTCATCTTCCCGTAATCGACGGCGTCGCGGGTTTCGTCGGCGGCCTTCATGAACGCCGCCAGATCGACCCCCTTTGCCGCCATGGCCTCGTAGAAATTGTCATCGAACAGATCCAGATAATCGGCCCGGTCCTGAATGATCGGCGTGCCGATCCGCTCCAGGCACCGGCGGACCGTCTGCTCGTACACGTCCAGGGAGTCCACCAGGACGCCGTCGAAGTCAAAAAGAAAAAGCTTCTTCACCATTTCTCCATCGTCTCCGGAAGATAAAGGGCAATCTCGGGGAAGGCAACCAGCAGGAGCATGCAGACAACCATGGCCGCGAAAAAGGGCCACACCCCCCTGAAGATCGTATACAATGGCACGTCCCGGGCCACGCCGCTGATGACGAATACGTTCAGGCCCACAGGCGGCGTGATCAGGCCCATTTCCAGAAGCAGGGTCATCACGACGCCGAACCAGACGGGGTCGAACCCCAGCTCCATGACCAGGGGGTACACAATCGGCAGGGTCAGGATCATGATGGCCAGGCCGTCCATCAGGGCGCCCAGGACGATGTACACCAGGCAGATCAGGAGCAGCACCGCATGCCGGTTGATCCCCAACCCGGCAACCCAGGCGGTAAGCTGGTCCGTCATCTGGCTGATCGTCAGGAAATACCCGAAGATGTTGGCGCCGATCAGGATGGTGAAAATCATGCCTGTGGTCAGCGTGGTCTCCAGCAAGGCGTCCTTCAGGGTCTGCCGGTTCAGCCGTCTTTTGATCCAGGTGATCATCAGGGCCCCGAAGGCCCCCATGCCCGCCGCCTCGGTGGCGGTGAACCAGCCCGCATACAGGCCGCCGATAATCAGCAGGAAAAGGGTGAGGACCCCCCAGGTGTCCTTCAGGGAGCGGATCTTTTCCCGCATGGGAAAAGCCGGCCCGGGCGGACCGAGGGCCGGGTTCCGTCGCGTCACCGCGCAAATGGCCGCCATGAAGAGCCCGCTCAGGATCAGCCCCGGAATGATCCCCGCGACAAAGAGTTTCCCGATGGACTGCCCCGTCAGAAACCCATAGATGATCATCACCGTGCTGGGCGGGATGAGAATGCCCAGCGTCCCGCCCGCGGCGATGCAGCCCGTCGCCAGGGCGTCGTCGTACTTGAACCGCTTCATCTCCGGCAGGGCGACCAGGCCCATCGTCGCCGCCGTCGCCATGGAGGAGCCCGACACGGCCGAGAAGCAGGCGCAGGCCCCGATGCTCGCCATCGCCAGTCCGCCGGGCAGGGCGCCGAACCAGCGATAGGCGGTCTGGTAAAGGTCGTACCCCATTCGGGATTGACCGGCGAACTGACCCATGAGGATGAACAGCGGAATGACCGTCAGCGTGTATGAGGCCGCCGTCTTGTAGGTCGCAAGGGCCAGCATGGAAAACCCGGCCGCAAAGGTGGACAAGAGCGAAAATCCCAGAAACCCGACCACGGCCATGCTAAAGCCGATCGGCACGCGGAGCATCAAAAGCAGGATCATGCAGGCAATGCCGGCCAGACCGAGCGTCAGGGGTTCCACGTCTTCCTGAACTCCGCAATGTCCGTCAGGCATTTGATCACGAGGACGATCGCCAGAACAGCGCAGCCCGCAGCCCCCGCCCAGACAAAGGGGTAGCGGGGAATCAGGAGGTCCACCGTCGCCTCATGGGCCTCCCGGATGGCCTGCGCGTATACCAGGAGCGCTGCCGTTGCCAGCCCGAAAAAAACTGTGCAGGCCAGTCGCGTGATCATGGCCAGTGCCAGGCGGGTCCGGGGGCCCAGGCGCTTCGCGGCGAGATCGACCGAAATATTGCGGTCCAGCAGCTCGACCCGCGCCAGGGAGAAAAAGACCAGACCGACCATCATGAACTCGGTCAGCTCGAGTGTCCCGAGGATCCCCCTGTTCAGGATTTTCCTCAATGCCACGTCCGCTACCGTCAGCAGCATCATGGCGAAGAGGATCACGGCGGCAAACCGGTTCAAAAGGTCTGTTGCGGCGCCGATTTTCTTCATTTCGGCTTGTTCTTCGCGGCGGACCGGTGCACGGCCGCAAGCAGGTCCCGGGCCGGCAGGCCTTCCTTCGCGGCCTTTTCAGCCCATTCGGTCTCCATCGCCTTGATTTCGCGCATGAATTTCTTCTTTTCCGCGGCTGAGAGCGTGTGGGTCTTCTTCTGACCGCCCTCGTTCATCTTCTTCACCAGGTCGGCATCCAGCGCATCGTAAAGACGCGCTGCGCGCAGGCCCCGAGCCTTTCCGGACGCCTGCTCGATGGCCTTCTTCGCGCTGTCCGGCAGGCTGTTGAATTTTTCCCTGTTCATGACAACGGCCATCGGCGCCGTGTAAATGTTCAGACGGGTGCTGTGCTGGATCAGATCGGAGATCTTGAAGTCATAGACCGCCGAAGTCGGCGCGAGCGTCCCGTCGATGATCTTCTTGTCCAGCGCCATGTGAAGCTCCGACAGGGGCATTCCGACGGGATTGGCGCCCAGCAGCTTCAGGGCCTGGCTCATGGGCGCGGAAGACGCCCGAATCTTCATGCCTTTGAGCTCCTCCAGCTTTCGGACCGGCTTGGACACGAAGAAAAACTGACCGGGATCGCAACTGTAAAGCCACAGGACCTTGTAGTCCTTGTAGTCTTCTGCGAGGTACCGGTCGTACAGGTCATAGAAGACCTTCGTCGTGTGCTCGGCGCTTTCGAAGAGGAAAGGAAGATCGAGGGCCGACGTCCTCGGGAAGCGTCCCGGTGTGTAGGAAGGCACGATGAAGGCGATATCGGCGACGCCGGTCTTGACCGCCTCCGCCAGTTGGGTGGCGCCGCCCAGCGTCTCGCTCGGAAAGACCTTGATCTTGACCTGCCCGCCGGTCAGGTCCTCCACCTGCTTGGCAAAGGGCAGAAAGGACTTCTGGTGCTGGATATGCAGCGGCGACATGAAATGGGCCATTTTCAAGTAAATGGTCTCGGACCGGACCGCCGACGGTCCCACCGCCAGCCACAGGATCGCGGCCAGCGACATGACAGCAAACTTCATCAAAATCTTTTTCATGGTGCGTCCTCCCGTCATGGATTCAACAAGGATTCGTTTGGCGATATAAGGCGCACTTTCTAACCGTTTTGCAGATTATTGCAACAGGAAAATGCGGCCGCGAAGAAATCCTTGCAATCCAAACGCGAAATCCTTACACAGAAGATATCGACGGCAATACCGGTGATTCCATGATCAGGATCAACAGCTACCTGCACCGAACCGATCTGAGCGATCTCATCCGGCGCTGGATGTACCATGAGGTCCATCCTTCCGACGCCGATTTGATCGCCCGGCTGGTCAACTTCAATCATGTTTATGTGGCCCGCTGCCTTCGCGCTTTTGCCGGAAGGATCTTTCACGAACTGCATCCGTCCGGATTGATCTTAAGGCAAACTTCGCGCAAGGGGGAAATGAAAGATGCCCTGGCCGCCTGCCCCCCTTTCCGGAATCCTCGCATCGACGAGCTGATCGGGCGCTACCGAAAGCACCCCGAGCGCTACTACCGGGAGACCCCTTTCTACGGCACCCTTTTCTTCGCCCCCTGCGGCGGGGTCGAGGCGTGCGTTGGCGCAAGCCGGATCAAGCGGGTCCGCAGGCTGGCGGAAAAGGCGGCGCGCCGGATCATCGACCGAATGTTCGACGCGATCAAACGGCACGCCGACGATCTGGCCGAGGAAAGGGCCCGGGGGATGGGCATTCCCCGCCACCAGCTCTTCACCCCGCCCGAGGAGATGCTCGATGAGTTCCTTCATGCCGAGGAGCGCCTTCTGGAAGACCTGCGCATGGGCGGGCCGATTCGGGACGGCGGCGACATCGCCATCAACGACGTGGCCGGGATCAAGGTGATCCTGGATGAGCCAGGCCAGGCGCGCATCCGGTCCCTGCTCGACGGACTTCCGGACTGCCGGGTCACCGAGGAAGAGCGCCACAGCGGTCTCTACAATGCCACGAACCTGATCGTCTGCCACCGGCCCGACCGGGAGCGGATCCTGTCCCGGCCGCTCACCGGCAGGATCCTGACCGTCATGCAGGCCCGAGGCCGGCAGCCGGACCAGGTTCAGCAGGACTTTGTTGAATTCGTCCGATCCGGCGAGGCGTCCGTCTCCCTCGAAATCATCGTCTCGGACTACCCGGAAACGCTGGAGAGCGAGATCGGCCGCTGCATGCACGAAGACCGCATCATCCGGCAGCGCCTGACCCGCCAGTACCGCGGCCACCTGTCCAAGAACATTGAATATCTGATGGAATATCTCTTCAGCTTCCCGGCATCGTCACAGCGCGATCTGAGCGAGCTTCCCGTCAAGCTCTGGCACCGCTACCTTCCTGACTATTTCGACGAGGTCCTGAAGGAGCTTTTCCGGCTCCCGTCGAACGTCATCCTGGACGAGGAGAGCGACTGAATCGGAAATCGCTTCGAAGCGGCAGATCCGAAAAAAGAAGAAAATGAGGCGAAGCAAGAAGGAAATCAGGGACCCGGAGACCATCGACGCGCTGCTGAGGACCGCGCAGGTGGGCAGGCTGGGCACCATCGGCCCCGACGGATACCCGATGATCAAGCCCCTCAACTTCGTTTACAAGGGCGGGAAGATCTACTTCCACACCGCGCTTGCCGGGGAAAAGATCGAGGACATTCGAAGAGACGGCCGCGTTGTTTTCGAATTGGACTTGCCAATCGCCTATGTGAAAGGCGATAATAACCCCTGTGGCGCCAGGTATCTTTACCGAAGCGTGATTGTAAAGGGCCGGGCGGCCCTGGTCGAGGACCGGTTCGAGCGGGTCCATGCCTTGAAAGGCCTTATGGAAAAATACCAGCCGGAAGGCGGGTACGGGGACTTTTCCGAGGAGAAACTGGCCGTCACCGGGGTCGTGCGGATCGACATCGAGGAAACGACGGGCAAAGAGGACCTGTAGACGGTCGCCGGCGCAGGCAGGAGGCTGGATATGCTATTGAGCGAAGCAGAGCGAAAGAAACTCATCAACAGGCTGAAGACGGTGAAAGACGCTACGGAGCGGGACCGGATCATCTGGGCGCTCGCCGGGCAGGAGCCGAAATCCGAAGAGGCCGGGCCGTCTCCCATGGCGGCCCAGCGGGGCAAGACAGCCCCCGGTCAACCGGTGCCGAGAAACCCGCGCAATCTGCCGAAGGTCACCGTCGACGCCAAGCGCCTGATGGGCCTGGCAGTCCCCACCTTTTTCCTCATCTTCGGCATCACCTACATCATCCAGTCGATCGCAGGCTATCTGGCAACCGGCCGGATCGAAGCAGAGATCGGCCGCCTGTTCATGGGCGGCATTTTCATCATCTTCGGCCTGGCCGGCATTTTCAAGGCCCTGCGCACCGCAAGCCAGGCGCCGGAACGCTAACCAGAGGCCTCGGCGATCTCCAGGATGCGGTCCACGTTGAAAACGCGCCTTTCCCGGCGCGCGAGGCAGAACGCATCGAGCCCCGTGAAGGGGTGCCCCTTGTACTCCCTCTCCCCCACCGCCAGCGGCCGGACCGTCCGCCGGGACTTCTCGTCCTTCGCCTTCAGGTAGACGATCTCCAGGCTTCGCCTTTCCCGGATCGCCGCCTCGATCATCCGGATTTTCTCCTCCCTTGAACACTGTCGGTCCGCCTGGGCATACTGAAACTGCGTCAGGAACTTCACCACCTGCCAGTCCATGAGGATATGGCTCTTTCGGAGCGGCTGCTTCAGGACAAGCCCGTCCAGCGTGGTGCAGCGGGAGAGGGCCACGTACATCTGCCCATGGGCGAAGGTCCCCCGGCCCACGTCGATGATCGCCTTCTCGAAGGTCTTGCCCTGGCTCTTGTGGATGGTGACGGCGAAGGCCAGGCGCACCGGGTACTGGGTGAAGGCGCCGACCGTTTCCGAGGCCAGCTCCCCCTCCTTCAGGAAAAAGCGGTAGATCTCCCAGGTGTTCGGCGTGATCTCCACGGGCTCGCCGGTGTCCAGCTCCGCCCGGATCAGCGTCTCCCCTTCTTCATCTTTCGTGAAGCCAGTCACCCGGCCGATGGTCCCGTTGATCCAGCGCCCGTAGCCGTCGTTGTTGAGCATCATGATCTGGGCGCCCTTTCGCAGCCTCAGGTCCAGGGCCGTCGGCAGGTACTCCCGGCCGAACTCCCCCTCGATGAGCCCCTTGAACTTTCGGGACCTGCCGGGCAGCCGGGCGATCTGCTCCTCGTTGATGCGGTCGGCCAGCTCGTTCGTGCTGGTCAGGTGGATGTAGAAATCCCCCGGCGGCGAGGTGAAATCGGGGATATGCCTTTGGTTGAACAGGGCCAAGTCGCCGTCCGTGACGGTGCGGTTGCGGATGGCGTTGAGCAGGCGGACGAACTCGCCGTCCTGCTGGCGGTAGATCTTCTCCAGCTCCACGAAGGCGATGTCCAGGCCCTCGAAGGCCCGGGCGCTGAAGAAGTAGGGGGTCCTGTAATGGGTCCGGAAGATCTCCCGGGCGTGGCCGCCCACCACCGGCGGAAGCTGGTAGAGATCACCGATGAAGATCAGCTGCACACCGCCGAAGGGAAGCGCCCCGTCGGGGCCGTTCAGCCGCAGGAACCGGTCGACACAGTCGAGGAGGTCCGCCCGCACCATGGAGACCTCGTCGATTAGAATGGTCTTCAGCTTCCGGTAGAGGTTCCTTTTTTCGTCCTTGACCCGCTTCCCGATGGAGGCGGGCGTCACGTCGGGCTTGAAGCCGAAGAAGGAATGGATCGTCTGCCCGCCCACGTTGACGGCCGCCACCCCGGTCGGGGCCAGGACGACCACGGGTTTCGCCGTCCGATGGCGGAAATAGGCCAGCAGTGTGGACTTCCCCGTCCCCGCCCGCCCGGTGACGAAGACATGCCGGTCCGTTTCCTCCATCAGCTCCAGCGCCCGGCGGAACTCGGGATTGAGGTCGATCTCGACGGGTTTTTCCTTTATATTCATCCGTATCCGATGGACCGATTATTTTTTCCGCCGAAGTAATGGATATAACGAGGAATCCATTGACAATTGGTTAGTTCCATGCGATACGCATCATAGTGATCACGAAGGACCTCTCGAACCTGATCCATATAATATGAGATTCGGAGTTGGGCGGAATTTCGGTTTGCTGTCCATGTCCGACACTCCAATATCGCAATCAGTGGAATCCGGCAAGTTGTTCTGTAATAAGTGGAAAATAATTCCATCTATATGCACCAATCTGATGGAGTGTTTTCCGTCTATTACAATGTTGGGCACAAAAGGTGAACAATGAAAACTGATCACAGGCTGTTTTTTGCTATTCCTTTCGATTCGGCCACGAAAAACCTATACGAAAGGGTTTGTCAGACCATAAGGGATCAATATCCGAACATCACAACTGTCATTGGCAATCGTGAAGTTGGTCCTTCACAAAGACATTCTGACATCGCATCATTTAAAGCCCAAAATCGGGAACTTACGAAACAATTCGTTCATCAAATTCGAGATGCTGATATTATTGTCGCCGATCTAACGCACAACAATCCGAACGTTCATGTGGAACTCGGCATAGCCTTGGTGGAAAACAAGAATATCCTACGGGTGACAGGACGGTCAGTCACAGAATTAGGGTTCGATATTCGAAATCTAGAGGTCCATCAATACAAAGACGAAGACCAACTTACCAAAATAATCACGAAGTACCTGAAG
>MTKZ01011305.1_pt1 | contig 41881 bp, 33 predicted proteins | sample 1042781 | NCBI WGS metagenome assembly MTKZ01 (sample SAMN06212207, study PRJNA360539) | anaerobic digester metagenome | biome: Wastewater treatment plant; material: sludge; isolation source: anaerobic digester fed with sludge from wastewater treatment plant | place: Denmark: WWTP Viborg ...
CCGTACATCGCCAGCAGTAGCCCGGCGACTGCCATCAGCCCCGGCGTCAGGCTGTGCCACAGCCAGCCGTCGCTGGCGCTCCACAGGCCCACGGCGAGCGCAAGCAGGCCGAACACCAGCAGGAAGACCTGGGGAAGGAGGAGGCTCAACTGGAAGTCAGACATTGCGCTCGTCCCGTCCTATCCCCCCACGAAGTACGACGCCAGCCCTGTGGCGTAACCGTTGAGAATCCGGAATATCGGAGCCGGATAGACTCCGAACAGTATCATCAGTGCAATCAGCGGGACAACGCTCACAATCTCGCGCCAGTCCATGTCCTTCAGGCCGGCCCACTTCGGGTTCACCGGCCCCAGCAGCACTCTCTGGATGGTCCAGAGCAGGTAGGCCGCGGTCACCACCAACCCGATCATGGAGAGGCAGGTGATCAGCAGATACGCCGGGAACGCGCCCCGAAACACGAAGAACTCCGCCACGAAGCCGCTCATACCCGGAAGCCCCAGAGATGCGAAACAGGACATCCAGAGGAGAACCGAGTACTTCGCCATCACGGCCCCCAGCCCGCCGAACTCCCGTAGATCGCGCGTGTGCGCCCGCTCGTAGACCACCCCGACAAGCAGGAACAGGGCGCCTGTGATGACGCCGTGCGAGAACATCTGCAGCATTGCGCCGTTCAGCGCCGTGGCACGGTCGGAGAGGTTCGCCGGCCCGAGCGAGCAGGCGGCGGCAATACCGAGCATCACATAACCCATGTGGTTGACGGACGAGTATGCGATCAGCTTCTTGAAGTCCATCTGCGCCATCGCCACAAACGCGCCGTACACGATGCTGATCAGCGCCAGCACCGCCACCCAGACTGCATACTGCTGAGCCGCTTCGGGCAGTGTCGGGAGCACAATCCGGAGGAAACCGTAGCAGCCCATCTTCAGCAGCACACCCGCCAGAATGACGCTCCCTGCCGTGGGGGCTTCGACGTGCGCATCCGGAAGCCAGGTGTGGAACGGCCACACAGGCACCTTGATGGCAAAGCCCAGGAACAGAGCCCAGAACACCAGGCCCTGCAGAGCCATCTGTCCGGCAAACGGCTGCGCGCCCGCGATGGCGATGATATCGAATGTCCTCGCTCCCGTGGCGAAGTACATCGCGAGGATGGCAAGGAGCATCGCGACGCTTCCAACCAGCGTGTACAGGAAGAACTTGATCGCGGCGTACTCGCGCCGGGGCCCGCCCCAGATTCCGATGAGGAAGTACATCGGCACAAGGCTGACTTCCCAGAACACGTAGAACAGGAAGTAGTCGAGCGCAACGAATACGCCGAGCATCCCGGTTTCGAGCAGCAAGAAGAGGCAGTAGAACTCCTTCACCCGCTCCTTGATATTCAGCGAGTATATGAGGGATATGGTCGTCAGAAGCGTCGTGAGAAAGATCATCGGGACGCTGAGGCCGTCGGCGCCAACGTGGTAGTTCACGCCGATGAGGGGAATCCACGGCCTGTTCACCGCGTACTGCAGGCCGTGCGCCCCTCCGCTGTAGTCCAGCCACAGCCACGCCGAAAGCGCCAGAGGAACCAGGCTCCCGGCGATGGAGAGCCAGCGGATGACGTTTGGTCTGCGGCCCGGCACGAACAGAACCGCCGCGAGCAGCCCCAGAGGAAGGAACGTGATGACTGTCAGCACCCAGCGATCCATCTGCACCTCGATCCGTAATCAGATTCACAGCCCACAAACGAAGCTCTCATTGCCCGTACACCAGCGCCCAGATGATAAGGATGACCCCCGCGAAGGCGAGCAGGATGTTCGTCTGCGCCAGCCCTGTCTGCAGCTTTGTCAGCGCCCTGCCCGACTGGCGGCAGGCAATGCCGGTCAGGTTCACAAGCCCGTCCACGATCCAGCGATCCACCCAGTTATGCATCCACGAGAGGCCGATGGTAACATAGCCCACGAGGTTCACCACCCCGTCAACCACACCGCGGTCGAATGCAGCGGCGACGCGGCACACCACGAACATCGGGACGACCAGGACGCCGTACAGAATCTCGTCCACATACCACTTGTTCTTGAACAGCACGTAGAGCGGCCGGAACGCTCTCTTCAAAGCGGCGGCTGACACCCAGTTCCAGCGGAATACGGCGAAAGCCCCGAGAAAGCCAGCCAGGGCCGCTACGGTTCCCGCAAGCATAACTGTGAACGAGAACGGCAGCGGCGCCTCGTGCCCGAACGAGACGTAATGATGGAAGATCGGCTTCCACGGTGTGTTCGCCAGCCCTGCCGTCACCGACAGAAAAGACAGGACGATGAGAGGCCAGGTCATCACGCCCGGGCTTTCGTGGGGCTGGACCTCCGGCTTGCGCGGGCTGCCGAGGAATGTCAGGATCACGAGGCGACCCATATAGAAGGCCGTCATCGCGGCCCCCGCCAGGCCCACCCAGAACACCGGCCGCATCGTATGGAAGGCTTCCAGCAGGATCTCGTCCTTGCTCCAGAAGCCGTCAAGCGGAAACACCCCGGCCAGCGCGAGGGTAGCGAGTACGAAGGTCCAGTAGGTTCGCGGCATCTTCCTGGCCAGCCCGCCCATCTCGTGGATGTCCTGAGTCCCCGACCCGTGTATCACCGAGCCGCTCCCCAGAAAGAGACACGCCTTGAAGAACGCGTGGGTGAACAGGTGAAACATCCCGGCGGTGTAGCCCCCCACCCCCAGACCCATCATCATATATCCGAGCTGGCTGACGGTAGAGTATGCGAGAACACGCTTGATGTCGTTGACAACAATGCCGATTGTCGCCGCCAGAAGCGCCGTGACGCATCCTGTGATGGCGACGAACTGCAGCGCGATGCTGCCGTGGTCGGTGTAGTGGAACACGGGATACATGCGCGCGACCAGATAGACCCCCGCGGCCACCATCGTGGCGGCGTGGATGAGAGCGGAAACGGGAGTCGGGCCTTCCATCGCATCCGGAAGCCAGACGTGCAGCGGAAACTGAGCGCTCTTGCCGACTGCCCCGAAGAAGATCAGAATCGCCGCCACGGCGGCGAGCGGCCACACCACCTGCCCAACCACAGGCAGCCAGAACGTGACGTTCGTCACGGCGAGCTTCGGCTCGACAGCCGCGAAAACGTCGGCAAACGCAATGCTGCCCACAGCCGAGTACAGCGTGAGCAGGCCCAGAAAGAGGCCGATATCACCCAGACGGGTGACGACAAACGCCTTTTTGGCGGCTCGCATGGCGCTCGGCTTCTCGAACCAGAATCCGATCAGCAGGTAGCTGGAGAGGCCGACCAGCTCCCACGCGATATAGAGCAGAAGCAGGTTGTCCGCCAGCACCAGAGTCAGCATGCTGAAGCTGAAAAACTGCAGGAACGAGAAGAACCTCGGATAGCGCGGGTCGCCGTGCATATACCCGATACTGTAGATGTGGACGAGAAGGCTGACTGTCGCGACGACAAGCAGCATCGCAAGCGCAAGCCCGTCCACAGCAAAGCCCATCCGCACCGGCGCCGAACCCGTGAGCAGCCACTCGACCGACCGGTGCCACTGCGGAGGATGCCCCCCGGAGATCAGAGACTCGATGAGGATTCCGGCCGAGATCAGCCATGAGGCCGCAAGGGTCGCCACAGCCAGATACGCGCCCTTACCCGGCAACCGCGCGCCAGCGGACGCGATAACGACGCTTCCGAGAAGAGGCAGCAGGGGAATAAGCGGAACGAGGTTCACCACTTCAGCACGTTCACCTCATCCACAGTGATGTTGCTGCGACGCCTGTAGAGCGCAATAACAATGGCAAGCCCCACGGCAGCCTCGCCCGCCGCGATTGCCATCACGAAGATGGCGAAGATCTGCCCGGTGAGTTCGCCCGGGCTCACCGAGCGGGAAAACGCGACGAAGTTGATATTCGCCGCATTCAGCATCAGCTCGATAGACATAAGGATGGCCACGGCGTTTCGCCTGGCCAAAACGCCGAAAAGGCCTATCGAGAACAGGACCGCGGAGAGCGCAACACACCACGATGCGGGTATCAAGAGCGCTCCTCCTTGGCAAGATAGATGGCGCCGATCAGGGCGGCCAGCAGGATCACCGACGCCAGCTCGAATGCGAACAGATACTTCTGAATGAATGCCAGCCCGATGGTGCCGGCCGTCCCGCCCGGCTTCGGCGGCTGGGGCGGTAGCCAGGCATAGCGCGCGAACCAGCGAACCAGCACAACGCACACCCCCGCCGCCACAGGGAGCGCGGCCGGCCAGGCGCTGCGCAGGCTCAGCCCTCTTGCGCCGACCACGTCCTCTGTCAGCATTATCGCGAAAAGCATCAGCACCGAGATTGCGCCCACATACACGATGACCTGGCTGAGTCCCACGAAATCGGCGTTCAGAACGATGAACAGCGACGCGACCGAGAGAAAAGTCACCGCCAGCCACAGCGCCGCGTGGAAGAGATTCCGCACCAGAACCACGGCAAGCGCACCCACCACCGTCACCGCCGCAAAAAACAGAAACACCAGTTGAAGCACGGACGGCATCATTGCGCCTCCTTGCCTGCCGCGCCAGATTCGCCGGATGGAGCATCAGCGGGCGGAGCTGCGAGATCCTGCCCCGCCTCGCCTTCGGCGCTCTCTGACCCCGGAGGTTCAACAGGAAACTGCCCGCCAATCTCGCGCAGCTTCTCGAGCCCCAGCACCATGTCAACCCGCGATCCGTGAGCCAGCTCGAACTCGCCGCTCATTGTCAGCGCGCCCGTGGGGCAGACTTCGGCGCACAATCCGCAGAAGATGCAACCCGCGACGTCGAGCGTGAAGTCGCCGAGCCGCCTCTTTCGGTCCTCTCCCACTTCCGGCGTGACGGTGATGACGCGCTGCGGGCACACACGCGCGCACGCGCTGCATGCTATGCACCTGTCGCGGCCTGTTGCGGGATCAATCGGCAGAGCGGGCACGCCGCGGAAACGCTCGGTCAGCACCGGACGCTCCTCCGGATACATCAGCGTAACCTTCTTGCGGAAGAGATAGCTGATGGTCACCCCCAACCCCTTTGCCAGAGAGACCGCGCCCGAGACAATGCGCCGCGCCGCGTTCACCTGAGCACCACCCAGAAGCCGGCGAACGCCAGATTCGCGAAGGCAAGCGGTATCAGAATCTTGTATGCGAAAGCCATCAACTGGTCCACACGCACGCGGGGAAGCGTGCTGCGAATCCACATCAGCACAAAAACGAGCACAAGCGACTTGCCGACAAACCAGGCAAAGTGCGCCGCAGCCGCGGCAAAAGCGGGAAGCGGCCTCCCGAGCGCGCTGAAGACCAGGTCCAGCCCGAAGTACTCCCATGCCGGAACGAGCGGCTGCCATCCCCCGAAGAACAGCGCCACAGCGATTGCCGCCAGCGTGAACCCCTCGGTGAACTCGGCGAGGTAGAACAGGGCGAACTTCATGCCCGAGTACTCGGTGTTGAATCCGGCAACCAGTTCGCTTTCCGCCTCCATGATGTCGAACGGCGTCATGTTGCTCTCCGCGATCCCGGCGATGAAGTAGACCAGAAACGCCAGCCAGCACGGAGGGTAGAAGATATACCAGCCCGAGAGGTATCCGCCCAGGAACCCCGCTCCTTGCTCCCTGACGATCTCCTGCAGGCTGAGGGACTGAGCGAGCATCACCGGCACAAGCAGCGACAGCACGAGGGGCACTTCGTAGCTGATGAGCTGCGCCGCCGCGCGGAAAGCCCCCAGCAGAGTCCACTTGCTGTTCGAGGCCCAGCCCGCCATCACAATTCCGATAACAGGCATGGCGGTAACGGCGCTGATATAGACGATGCCCGCGCTGAGATCGCGCGCGGACAGGTGCCGGCCAAACGGCATGACGACGTACACCAGAAACCCCGGCACAAACACGATGATGGGAGCGAGTATGAACGGCCACTTGTCCGCTGCCGCCGGGATAATATCCTCCTTGGCAAGCAGTTTGAGGGCATCTGCGGGGGTCTGCAGCAGCCCCTGGTAGCCGGTGCGGTTGGGGCCGATCCTCACCTGCATCGCCGCCATAATGCGCCGCAGCCCAAAGATCATCGGGTAGAGGACGACAAGCAGAATGAACGTGAGAACGACGACTGAGACGGCGAACTCCCGGAGGAGCGTCAGCCACACGGCAGCGGCCGCCGGCGGCACACCGTATGCAGATGGGTCTGGCATAAACACCAGCCTCATTATAGGGACCTGACGGCAGGCGCGTCAACGCCAAATCCGGCCACGGCGTCCGCATGCGCCTGCCTCGTTCCATTTGATGTTTGCGCAAGAAGGAATTCGACTGAAGCTTCCGGAAGAACCTCACATACCTCTGGAGGGGGTATTACTGATATGTTCAAGGAATTCAAGAAGTTCGCTCTGCAGGGCAGCGTGATGGATCTGGCGATCGGCGTCATCATCGGCGCCGCGTTCGGCAAAATCGTGACGTCGTTCGTCAACGATATCCTCATGCCGCTCATTGGCCTGCTGCTGGGTAAGGTGGATTTCTCCGGCCTCGCCCTCCAGGTAGGCGATGCCAAAGTCAGCTACGGGCTGTTCATCAACAGCCTGATAGACTTTGTCATCATCGCGTTCGTGATCTTCCTGCTCGTGCGCCAGATCAACAAGATGCGCGCGGCGCCGAAGGAAGCCCCGACTTGCCCGTTTTGCAAGTCAGAGATCGCCGAGGGAGCCACGCGCTGCCCGGCCTGCACGTCCGAGATTACCGCGCCGGCGGCGTAAACATCTCGTTCAAATGCGCAGCGGGGGCCGGAGTGCGAATCTCCGGCCCCCGCTCTTTTTATGCTGCCGCGCCCGGCGCGGCAGGTCGTGTCAGCCGACGCTGAGCGCGGCCATGGCCGCGCGGATTCGACGTCCGGCCTCCGATGCGAACGGCGCGAGTTCAGGCAAATTCAGAGCGCCAAGCGCCCTCTCGGGGTTCAAGGCGGACACACGGGTGCGCGCCCCAGCCTCGTACACAAGAACCGTGCACGGGAGCATCAGGCCCACCTGCGGGTCGGTCAGAAGCGCCCTGTGGGCAATCTCCGGGTTGCACATGCCCAGAAGGCTGTACGGCGGGAACTCCGCCCCGATCTTCGCCTTCAGCGTAGCGCTGACGTCAATCTCGGAGAGCACGCCGAAGCCCTGCTCCTTGAAAGCCGCCTTCGTCCGCTCCATCGCTGCTTCGTAAGGGATATCAAGTTCGGCCGTAAGGCCCATTCCATTTTCTATGTAGTCCGTCATACTCAGTAACCTCTCAGGTGTTCTTTCCCTCAAACCTTCCCGGCCAGCCTTCCGCCCACCGCCGCCACATGCTCCGCCACAGCCTCCGCCGGGCAACATCGAACAAACAGACGGGTCCCCAACGCCAGAATGGCCAGGTCGTCCACCCACCCCACAAACGGAATCCAGTCAATGTCCCACGGAGAGACAAACCAGACGAGTATCGCGGCGGGAATCAGCTTTGCCCACCACGACACGCGGGGATCGTGCATAAGCCTGCCAAACACTCTTACGAAACCCGGAACGTACAGAGCATACCTCAACAGCGCCACGGGCCCCAGCGATACCAGCGAACGACCTTTCACGATACCTCATCCTCTCCACCGGCCCGGCCCGGCCGCGCAACGCACAGGTGCCCCGTCGTGTCAAAGTAATGCAACCGTGGCCCGCCTTCGCCAAAATCCACCCGCGTGAGACCCGTGTTGGCCACGCGCAGAGTGCGCCAGTTTTCCGGCGGCATCCCCAGCAGATGTATCAGCGCCGCCCGGACAGGCCCGCCGTGCGTGAATGCGGCAACACCCTGTCCGTGGTGGTTTTCGTGCCAGTAGTCGAGAAGGCCGACGATGCGGGACGACAGATCGTCAAAAGACTCGCCGGTCGCAGGACGGCAATTGACAGGATCTTGCCGGAACGCCTGCAGGGCTTCGGGGTATCGCCTCTTCACCTCGTCTATTGTGAGGCCTTCCCAGTCGCCAAACGAAACCTCTCTCAGAGCGGGGGTAAGATGGATTGCCGATGGCTCACGACCCGTGGCGATGAGCGCCGTGTCTGCCGCGCGGGAAAGATCGCTGGCATACACCGCATCGAAGGTCTCGTTTCTGAGCCTGCAGAACAGAGCGCGCGCTTGCCGCCGCCCCGAAGCAGAGAGATGCGAGTCGAGCTGCCCCTGTATCTTGTGGCAGGCATTCCACTCGCTCTCACCGTGTCGAATCATATACAGTGTTCGCAGCATTCCAGAGTTATCCTGTAAACCCGCGGGCCTTCACCGGCGCGCGGCGGAAAAGAGATAGAGTTCGGCAGGGTCAACTCTGCCGGCCTCCGTCCCGTCCGGACGCACGCGAATGCCCCCGAACAGCACCTGCCTCACCAGCCCCGGGCGCCGCAGGGGTGTGCGGCAAAGCAGTTTGCGCCCGCGCAAATCCACCCGCTCGACAATGCCCGCACCCCTGTGCCTGCCTTTGTCGTCCGCCAGTCCAACCAGGATGCCGTCGAAGAACTGGGGGGCGGCAACACTCAAAACCCGGCTGCCGATGACACCGCTCAGCATCCGCCCGGCCGTTTGTGCCGGCGTTCCCGCACTTACGACAAGCACCTGTTCTTCGTTCTCCTCGGCGTGGATGACTTCCATACCAAGCCCGGTCTCCAACTGCAGCCTCACGTCCATGGCCACAGGTTTGCCGGAGAAGAGGCTGGTACCCGCCAGACCGGCCGCGGCGCAGTCGAGTGTCACCACGGGCGCCTCGGCGAAGTATGCTCCAAACTTTAGACGCCGCCTGGCCGTCCTTTCCTCACGCGATCTGACCCGCGCATTTGGGGCAGCGCGCACACCGAGAATCTCCGGCTCGGAAAGGCCGCGCAGCGGCGCGCTCAGCGGAGCAAGCTCTCCGCCGCGGCTTATTGTCACCACAAAGCGCGGGCCAACTGCGCTAGCGACTCCCTCGAACAACGACCGCGCCGCCGGGCCAACGGCAAGTCCTGGCATGTCAACAATAGTAACGAACGGATCCGCGGCGGCGGCAGCCGCGTTCATCCGTTGCACGGCCACCACAGTCTGCAGGAGCCGTCCGGCCGGAGACGTCGAGCCGACGAAGAACAGGTCGCGGCACTCGATATCCGAAAGCGCCGACGCCGGAGATTCAAGAAGCCCCCACCCTACCGTTGCAGGGGGACCGATTTCGGATTGGCCGAGATCGGCATCCACAACGGCGCACTTGTGTCCGCGAACAAGGCAGGCGTTCGCCATTGCCAGGCAGAATGTTGTCTTGCCGACATCCGTGGCGCCCACGACAACAACCGTTCCGCCTGTCTCAAGCAGGCGGAACATGGCAGACTTCCACTCGTCAGACAAAGCAAACGGCAACGCAATCACCCATTCCCGGAGGGCTGCAGCGAATGAACAAAACCGTATCCGGCGCGATCATAATCCTGCTCTTGCTCGCAGCGGCGACCTGGTTCCTCTTTCCGCCACCCCTCTCAGAAGCAGAGCAGATCGTCCGTCTTCTCAAAGACACTCAGGCCGCCGCCAACAGCGGAAACACCCGGCGCGTTCTTTACTCGCTGTCCGAGCAGTACAGCGGGGCCGGAGGCACGAAGAAACAGGTTCGTCTGCTCCTCATTCAAGCCGCGCGCGAAGGAGACATCTCGCTCACGCTCAATACTCCCACTGTCACAGTGACAGGCGACAGCGCCACGGTTGAACTCTTCGCTCAGGCGGCACTTCGCCAGGGTCCCGGCTCAGAGACACGCATCAACAGCGACGTCACGCTGGCTCTCCGCAAAGAGGACGGAAAGCGGTTGCTGGTGCTCCCGGCGCGCGTGTGGCGCATAGTCAGCGCCGACGTCAGAACGGGAACGGAAGGCTTCTTCTAGGCGCCCGTTCCTCCTGCTCTTCCTCTTCAACCGGCTCGGGAGCCGCGCTCAGCCTGACATCCAGCGTGATCTTCTTCCCCAGACCCGGGCGATAGATGACGAACTTGACCCTGTCGCCGGGCTTGTGCGCCGTGATCGCCTTCCGGAAACCGTCTTCGCCATTGACCCCTTTGCCGTCCAACTGCAGGATGTTGTCGAACACCTTTACCCCGGCTCTCTCCGCCGGAGCTCCCGAGACGACGTCCATTACGATTACGCCATCGGTTACCGAGGGGTAGTCGATCTGATAACGCTGCTTGAGCGCCGTTGCGATATCGGCGGAGTTGGGCGCATAGCGCAGCCCCACCCACGCAACCGCGGGACGCTCGATCTTCCGGTTCTTGATGAGCTGAGAAGCAATGTCGCGCACAACGTTGGCCGGAATTGCAAATCCTATGCCGATGTTGCCGCCGTTGGGGCCTGTCGAAAGGATGGCGGTGTTGATTCCGATGATGTCCCCGTTCAGAAGCGCGAGCGCTCCTCCCGAATTGCCGCGGTTGATGGCTGCATCCGTCTGTATTGCTTTGGCCAGCCCCTTGCTCTTCTCGCTGCCCTCTACCGCGCGCTCCAGAGCACTCACGATCCCGGAGGTAACCGTCGTTCCGAGCCCCAGAGCGTTTCCGACAGCGATCACCTGGTCGCCTACGCGAATCTTGCTGGAATCGCCCAGGCGGGCGGCAGGCAGCCCCGAACGGGCGACCTTCACGACTGCAAGGTCATACGCTGGGTCGCGCCCCCATATCTCTCCCCGCACCTTATCGCCGTTAGGGAAGGTCACCTCAATCTGCTGCGCGTTGTCCACGACGTGGTTGTTCGTCACAATGAAGCCGTCGGGCCGTATGACCACGCCGGACCCGGCGCCCTCTGGCAAAGCGTACCGAGACCCCAGGAACCCGAAGTCCGGAATACTCACCGGCCGCATCACGGTGTCTATGTTGACGACGACCTGCTCCACATCGGCGGCCGCCGCGCGCATCAGGTTCCCGCCGTCGGCGGCAGGCGGAGATGTCTGCTTTAGTGGCGGCAGGACATCGCCCCCCGGGAGTCCCGTAATTCTGTTCTCCTGCATCCGCTGGAAGTTCAGCCAGGCGAACACGCCAATGACGACCGCGAACAGAAACGCCGCTGCTCTTTTCAAGGACGCCAGCCTTCCATCTCGCGCAGCAGGTTCGCCATCTCGATGCCCGCCATCGCCGCATCGGCGCCCTTGTTGCCGGCCTTGGTGCCCGCGCGCTCAACTGCCTGCTCGATGGTGTCGCAGGTTATGACCCCGTAGATCACCGGCAGCCCCGACTCGAGCCCCACATGAGCAACACCCTTGGTCACTTCCGCCGAGAGATAATCAAAATGCGGGGTCCCCCCGCGGATGAGCGCGCCGAGACACAAAACGGCATCCACGCCTGTCGCAGCCATCTTGCTGGCGACAAGCGGGATCTCGAACGTGCCTGGCACCCACGCAACAGAGATATCCTCGTCGGTGGCTCCGTGCCTGTGCAACGCATCCAGCGCCCCATCGAGCAATCTGGCGGTTATGAAATCGTTAAACCGCGAAACAACGATGCCGAACTTAAGTCCGGCCGCATTCAGCTTGCCTTCCAACGTTGTGCTCAATCAGTTCTCCTGTCCATTGGTCTTTGCTTTTGCCTCATCGAGCCCGGCATCTCCCACCCCGCAGCACGCCGCCTCACAGTCGCCGGCGTCTTCGTCCAGCAGGTGTCCGAGCTTGCTTCTCTTGGTATCGAGATACCGCCTGCTCTCAGGACGAACAGGCGTTATCAGCGGCACTCGCTCCACGATCTCTATGTCGTAGCCGTCCAGGGCGGCGAACTTCGCGGGGTTGTTCGTCATCAGCCGGATCCTGCGCAGGCCAAGGTCGACCAGCACCTGAGCACCCAGCGCATAGTCCCGGATATCCGCCGGGAAACCCAGCATCTCGTTCGCTTCCACAGTGTCTGCCCCATGGTCCTGAAGCACGTAGGCCTTCAGTTTGTTCACGAGACCGATGCCTCGCCCCTCCTGCTCAATGTAAAGCAGCACTCCCCTGCCCTCTTCTGAGATCCTTTGCATCGCCATCTGAAGCTGATCTCCGCAATCGCACCTGAGCGACCCGAGCGCATCGCCCGTCAGACAGCCAGAGTGAATGCGGACCAGCGCTGGCTCGTCTCCCGTCACATCTCCCATTACGAGAGCAACGTACGGATTTGCGTCAATGGCCGCTTCGTAAGCGTGCGCGACAAAGTGCCCCCACCGCGTAGGGAGCTGCGCGCTCGCAACGCGATGAATCAGCTTTTCGTTCGTGCGGCGGTACTTGATCAACTCAGCGATGGTTGTGACCTTGAGATTGAACTTGCGCGACATCTCGAGAAGCTCCGGCACTCTGGCCATCTCGCCGTTCTCGGCCATCGCCTCGCACAGCACCCCGCAGGGCTTCAGGCCGCCCATCTTGAGGAGGTCCACAACCCCTTCGGTATGCCCTGCTCGCGCCAGCACCCCGCCCACCTGCGCTCTCAACGGGAACACATGCCCCGGGATGCAAAAATCGTCGGGCTTCGCGGCATCGTCGGCAAACAGGCGAATGGTAAGAGCGCGGTCGGCTGCCGAGATACCCGTCGTCGTGCCGTGGCGCGCATCAACGGACACCGTAAACTGGGTGCCGAGTTTCGAGGTGTTGTCCTGCACCATCATCCCCAGTCCGAGCTCATCCAGCCGTTCGCCCGTCGCGGGAACGCAGATCAGACCGCAGCCCTCGTGCGCCATGAAGTTGATGGCATCCGGCGTCGCGAACTCCGCGGCCATCACCAGGTCGCCTTCGTTCTCGCGATCCTCGTCATCCACGACGATGAGCATGCGCCCGTTTCTGAGTTCTTCGACGGCTTCTTCTATTGTGCAGAAGCCCGTGGTTCGGCTATCAGACATAAAACTCTTTCGCTCTTTCGCGCGGCGCCGGGCGCTCGGCGCGGCTCAGAAACCGCATTCGCGCAGTTTCTCCAGTGTCAGGCCCCCGCCCGATTCCCCGAGCAGCCTCGCAATGTATTTCGCCAGAATGTCCGTCTCCACATTCACGCTGTCCCCCACGCTCAGATGGCGCAGCGCAGTCGCCTCCCACGTGTATGGCACGATCTTGACCGTGAATGAGGAGTCGTCCAGCCCCGAAACAGTGAGGCTCACGCCGTCCACGGCTACCGACCCCTTCTCGACAATCAGCCGCAGGGCCTCCGGAGGGCACTTCAGTCGCAGTTCGCGTTCGTGAACGTCCTTGTTGATTGCAGATACCACACAGACGGAGTCCACGTGCCCCTGCACAAAGTGGCCGCCCATGGGCGCGCCCGCCGGAACAGCGGTCTCCAGGTTCACCGGACCGCCAGGTCTAAGCACCTTCAGCGTGGAGCGCTCCAGCGTCTCGCGCACGACATCAAACTCGATAAGATTCTCTCCCGCTTTGGCCACTGTCAGGCATACGCCGTTCACAGCCACGCTGTCGGACACAGCGACGGCCAGAGAGTTCCCGGGCGACACTGCCAGCCGGGCTCCATACGCCGTCCGGCGCACGCTTGAAACGCGCCCCACATCCATTATGATACCGGTGAACATCGGAGAAGTCTCGAACGGCGGGCGCAGGCTGCCTGCGGCGGCGCCAGAAGATTATACACGAGCGTGCCCCGGCCTTGCGGAAAACCACAACCTGTCAGGATTCCTTACCGTCTTCGCTGGCAAGCAATCCGTAGAGCGCGACATCCTCATCAAAGCGCCGCATGCGCGTGATTTTCGCCGCCGGAGCATCAGCAGGGAGTCGTATGCCCGCGCCTCCACACGGCCCTGGAGCATCCCGCCCGCCGAAGAGCTTCCCTGACACAAAGCAGACGATCTCGTCCACGAGCCCCTCGGCCAGGAAAGAGGCTGACAGTTCCGGACCGCTTTCGAGCAGCACCTCGCGCACATCGAGTTGATCTGCCGCCGTCCTCAACGCTGCTGCCGCGCTTACGCGAGCCTTGCCCGCCTCGATGACCAGAGCGCCGGCATCGCGCAGCGCGCGGCAGCGCGCTGCGGGCGCATCCTCGGACACGAATACCACAACCTGTCCGACGGCCTCAGCAAGCAAGGCGCTGTCCAGAGGAAGCCGGGCTTTGCTGTCGAACACCAGCCGATACGGTGCGGGCCCCGTGCCCGCCGGTCTTGGCGTCAAACGGGGATCATCCGCGAGCACTGTCCCAATGCCCACCGCCACGGCATCAACAGTTCGCCGCAGGCGATGCACTTCCGAGCGGGCGCGCTCGCCGGTTATCCAACGGGACTCGCCAGCCGCCGTCGCAACCTTGCCATCCATGGTCATCGCATACTTCCAGACCACATAAGGCAGCCCGCGCCGCATAAACTTCGCGTGGCCGGCAATCAGACGCTCGCATGCAAACTGAAGAACGCCCGCCTCCACAGCCAGTCCCGCACGCTGCAACGCAAGAATTCCGCCCCCGGCAACCTGCGGATTAGGGTCGAGGCATCCCACCACAACCCGTGAGACGCCTGCCGCGATAATCGCCTCAGTGCACGGGCCGGTGCGCCCGTAATGACAGCAAGGCTCGAGCGTGACGTAAAGATCAGACCCCGCGGCAGTGGCCACGGCGTCCTTCAACGCGCAGATCTCCGCGTGATCCCGTCCGGCCGCAATATGCCGTCCGCGCCCGACGATGTGTCCATCCCTGACAAGCACCGCTCCCACACGCGGATTCGGCCGTGGCCATGCCCGCCGCCCCAGCGCCACAGCCTTGCGCATATAGAATGCGTCAGTGGGATGACCTGTCATCACTTCGCTTTGACGACCTGTCCGGGAAGATCCTGCGCCTCTCAACCAGATAGTTCACGAGCAGCCCGCGGACATCGAGGATGGCGAGCACGATGAGGAGAAAGGCAAGAATGAGACACCCGGTCCAATAGAAGATCTGGAGCAACGGAGAAGCCCCGGCTAGCAGGTACGTACCCGCCAGGATTAATACGAGTTCGAGGATCATAACAAGCGCGGCCGCCACACGAATCCAGAACTGCGACGGCGAGATGAGCGCCGCCAAGCGCTTGCGGCGTACGGCCTCAAGGGCCAGAACGGTCGCTACCGCAACCAGCGCGCCGATCAGAACCAGCCGCAGCACATCCACCGCGCAGACCTATCCGGCCGCCACGACGGCCACGCAGTCCACGAGCCGCCCCAGGTTTTCCCTGACCGTGCCCGGTCCGCCAAACACGCTGGAACCAGCGATAATCGTGTCCGCGCCGGCTTCGACAACAGCCTGCACCGTGTGCTCGTTCATTCCGCCGTCCACCCCAAGCTCAATGTCCCTGCCGCTCATCCGGATCAGCTCGCGTGTTCGCACGATCTTCGGCAGCATCGCCGGGATGAACTCCTGCCCGCCGAAGCCGGGGTTCACGGTCATAAGCAGAATGCCGTCAATATCCTGCAACACGTAGTCCAGAGCCTCGAGCGGGGTCGCGGGATTGAGCGCGACACCGGGCTGCACGCCAGCGTCCCTGATCTGCTGCAGCACCCTGTGGAGATGCGTACAGGTCTCCGGATGCACGAAGAGCTGATGACAACCCGCATCCGCAAACTCGTCTATGTACTTCTCCGGGTCGCTGATCATCAGATGCGTATGAAAAGGCAGCGAGATCTTGCCTTTGAGCGCCCTGATGACGAGCGGCCCAAATGTGATGTTCGGCACAAAGTGCCCGTCCATCACGTCGAAATGGAGTAGATCGGCGCCAGCCTCTGCCGCTTCCCATGCCTGCTCTCCGAGGCGAGAGAAGTCGGCGGCCAGAAGAGATGGAGCGAAACGTACTTTCATTTGACCTGCCTGTCTACCAGCTTTCCATCCACGTAGGTCCGAATCTCGACACGCTTGCCCGTGGCGTTGATAGTTGTCTCGACGGCTTCCCCCCCCTCACGGTCCTCATCCAGAGCCGTCCACTCGCCGGTTTCGTCCTTCACGATGATTTGTATCTTCCGCTGTCCTCCCTCGGGCAACGCAAAGCGCACGCGCAATTTGCGCAGAGGCGAACTATCGTCCTCTTCTGTCTCGTCGGGCTCAACCTGAGGTGTTGTCTCGACCTCCTCGGGCTCTTCGGATGACGGGTCCGTTCCAAGGCTGACTACAAGGCTCACGCGGCTCTTCCGCGGCGCCTTGCGCCCACTGCGGGGGGTCTGCCTGACAACACTGCCAGCGGGGACTGTGGACGAGTAGGCCTGGTCGGTGCCGCCGATCACGAAATCGCTCTCCTGCAACGCCTCGATCGCCCTGCTTTCGGACATCCCCACGAGGTCCGGAACTACAGCTTCCTTCGATCCCTTGCTCACGTATACGCGCACCACCGTGTCCTGCTTGACACGCTCGCCTGACTGCGGTGTCGAGAAGTATATCTCTCCTTCGTCATACTTCTCATTGTAGTCTTCACGTTCCACCTCCAGCATCAGGCCCATTGGAGACAGCCTGTTTCCGGCTTGCTGGCTTGTCAGCCCTGTCAGGTCGGGAACGGTCACATCGCCGGGCGAGGTCCCCATTAGGAAGGTGATGCCAGCGAAAACGACAGCGGCAACGAGTGCTACCAGGAGCAGAGCCCTGGCAAGGCCTTTCCAGATGCTCTCCTCGCGCGGCAGCGCCACAGGTCCGTGCTCAGTCTCATCCGGCCGACCCTTTCCTCCATCCGCCCTTGAAGCCGGTCTGCCAATCCGAAGCGACTCCTGGACGCTCATCAGATCGGCCAGCATCTCAGCCGCGGTCTCATAGCGCTCCTCCGGCTCCTTGGCCATGGCGCGCATCACGATACCGTCCAGCTCACGCGGGATCCCCGCGTTGAGATTGCGCGCCGAGGGTACCGGTTCCGTCTTGTGCTTCGTCGCAACCGTTATCGCGCTGTCGGCATGGAAAGGCAGAGATCCCGTCAGCATCTCGTACAGAATAATGCCAAGCGCATATATATCGGTCTGAGCCGATGCGGGAGAGCCATCGAACAGCTCTGGAGCCGAGTAATGCACGGCCCTCATGAGCCCCAGGGACCTGAGGTCATCGTGACCGCTCATCGCCGCCGACAGCCCCGCCCCCGTTACCTTCACCTCACCCTCCGGGCCGACCAGAACCTTCTGCGGCCGCAAGTCACCGTGGGTAAGCCCGGCCCGATGGAGGTAGTCCAGCGCGCTGGCGATGCCAATCGCGACATCCACTCCCGACGCGACAGTGAACGGGGCTATCCGTCGGATTCTCTCCTTCAGGTCCATGCCCCGCACGTGCTCCTCGGCGATGTAGACCGTCTCCCCCGCATGCTGAACATCGTACACACGGGTCAGGTGCGTGTGAAATAGAGGAAGCAGTTGGCTGGCGCGGGACACTGTCTGCCCGGCCACGTCTGGCTCGGAGACGTACTCGGGCTTCAGGATCTTGACCGCCATCAGACGGTTTGCAATCTTGTCGCGGGTGCGGTACACCGTAAAGACGCCGCCTTCTCCGCTCTTCTCGAGAATCTCGTAGCGGGCGTTTATGAAATCACCGATTGCAGGCATCAGTCGCGACTCCTCAGCTTCCTGAGCAGGCTGATCGCTCCCCACACCATCTGCACGCACACAAGCGCCAGCCACAAATAGGCGGCGGCAGAGGGCGCCTGAAGAGCCCGCCCCGTCAGAAGCGGCCCGAGCGCCACGGCGCCCCACATGATTACCGCGAGAGCGATCCAGCCTACAAGAACCAGATCGAGCACGGATGGCGCTCGCTCAGCATCGCGCGGGTTACCTCTGCCCCGCATTTGCCTGACTCTCCGTTATGACCCGACGGATCATCTCCGGGGTTACTCCCGCCCTTGTCTCTGCACGCCCGATGCTCACGGGAAGCACACAGTGGAGGCGCCCGCCCTTCGATTTCTTGTCCAGTCCCGTGGCTGCTACCATCACATCAGCATCGAACAACCGGGGCACTTCCACCGGAAGGCCGAATGCTGCGACAGTCTGCCGTATGTCTTCCGCCACAGCCTGGCTGATGAGGCCGAGCATTACCGCAAGCCGTGCCTCCAGAACCATCCCGATGGCAACGGCCTCACCGTGCCGAGTTCGACAGTAGCCTCCCGCCGCTTCCACGGCATGCCCGATCGTGTGGCCATAGTTAAGAAGGGCCCTGAGACCGGCCTCACGCTCGTCCGCGCGAACCACGTCTGCCTTCAGTTCGCAAGACCTGCGCACGGCTACGCCGACGGCGGACGAATCTTGCGCGACAAGGGCTTCACGCTCATTCTTCATCCAATCGTAGAACTGCGCGTCGAGGATGATACCATACTTGATGACTTCGGCCAAGCCGCTCCGGTAATCGCGCGCCGGAAGTGTGGCGAGCGTGCCCGAGTCAATCAGCACCACACGCGGCTGCCAGAAGGCGCCGACGAGGTTCTTTCCCGCAGGCAGGTTGACTCCTGTCTTGCCGCCCACGCTGGCATCCACCTGAGCAAGCAGCGTCGTCGGAATCTGAGCGAAATCCACTCCCCGCAGCCACGTCGCGGCAACGAACCCGGCCAGATCACCCACGGCTCCTCCGCCGAAACCGGCGATCAGCGAAGAGCGGTCAATCCCCACGGCCGCCATCTCGGCGTACAGGCTTCGCACCCGGCCGAGCGTCTTTGCCGATTCACCATCGGGCACCAGATGCGCGCTCCACATCAGACCTGCCTGGTCAAGCGAGGCCGCCAGCCGCTCGCCCCACAGGCGCCACACACGCCGCTGGCTGATGACCGCCACACGGGAGCTTCTGGCGACTCTGGCCAACTCGCGGCCCGCGCTGTGCAGAAGGCCCCGCCCGATCTTTATGCTGTAGCCGCGGTCTCCAAGGGCCACCCGTACGCTCGCCATCAGGCGTCCTCCTCGCGCCGGCAGTACCAGCGCGCAATTCTCTGGGCGGTCAGTCCCGGCCTGCCTTGCGTTGTGTCAATCGCCAGATCGTAGTCCGCATAGAAATCCGCCCGCTCGGCAAGCAGGTCCGCAATCCGTTTCAGAGGGTCCGCGAAACCCACCAGAAGAGGGCGGCTATCCAGCGGCTGCACACGGCGCAGAATCGTGGACGGATCCGCCGTCAGGAGCACAACCGCCGCACGCTCACGCAGGAGCCCCCTGTTCTCGGCACACCCCGGCAACCCGCCCCCCGTCGAAACGACCCGGCCCGGACTGCCAAGCGCCTTTTCAAGCGCCGCCCGCTCGCGCCGCCTGAACTCCTCCTCGCCGTCTTCCTCGAAGATGCGGGCTATGGCCTTGCCCGCGTCAGCCTCCACCGTCGCGTCCGTATCCACAAACTCGTAGCCCAGCCGTGACGCCAGCCGCCGGCCCACCGCCGACTTGCCAACGCCCATAAAGCCGATGATCGCGATAGGCCGCCCCACCTTCACTGCGCAGCCGCAGTCATCCAGCGTTTCAGGAGCCAAGGATCTCACCATCCGAGGCAGACGACATGAGCTTGCCTTCCAACGCGTGTTTTTCTCGCACAGCGCGCAGATTCCCCAGCAGGTCGTCCATGGAGTCGCCCCCGAACCGCTCGAGCAGGGCATCGGCCAGCACAATGGCAAGCATCGCCTCGGCCACAACCGCTCCCGCCGGGACCGCGCAGACATCAGACCGCTCCACGTGCGCGGGCGACGGTTCCTTTGTCTCGATGTTCACGCTCGCCAGTGGGCGCATAAGCGTCGAAATCGGCTTCTTCGCCACCCGTACAACAAGCGGCTGACCGTTCGTCACGCCGCCCTCAAGCCCCCCCAGATGGTTCGACGAGCGCGTGTAACCCGAGCCGTCCCAGCCGATCTCGTCCATCACCTCCGAACCCATCCGCCTGGCAAGCTCAAAACCATCGCCGATCTCCACCCCCTTCATCGCCTGAATGCTCATCAACGCCATGGCGATGCGACCGTCCAGGCGCCGGTCCCACTGGACGTAGCTCCCAAGCCCAACGGGCAGTCCCGTCGCAATCACCTCGAAGACGCCGCCCAGGGTGTTCCGGTCCCTGGTCGCCTGATCGATCAACTCCACCATGCGCTGAGACGCTTCGGCATCGGCGCAGCGCACCGGCGACTCCTCAGCCCGCCGGGCAACATCAGCGAGGCCGCCAGCCGCAGCGGCGGCACGGACACTACCGATACTCACGACGTGGCTGAAGAGCGCTATTCCAGCTTCCTCCAGCAAACGCCGTGCGATCGCCCCTGCCGCCACCCGCATCGTCGTCTCACGGGCGCTCGCGCGCTCGAGCGCATTGCGCATATCCTGGAAACCATACTTGACGTGCCCCACCAGATCGGCATGTCCCGGACGCGGCACCGACACAACCCGCGAGGGCGATGCGTCTTCGCGGGGCTCTACCGACATCTTGTCCGACCAGCTCCGCCAGTCCGTATTCTTCACTACCAGAGACACCGGCGCTCCCGTCGTCTGGCCGAAGCGCACACCGGAGAGTATCTCAACCTGGTCCGTCTCGATCTTCATGCGAGCGCCCCGGCCGTGCCCCTGCTGGCGCCGCCAGAGCTGCTGATTGATGAACTCGGCCGTGAGCGTTAAGCCACACGGCACGCCATCAACAATGGCGCTGAGCGCCTGCCCGTGCGATTCACCTGCCGTTAGAAATCGAAACATAGCATCCCCGCTTGAAATACGCCCAATACGGCGGCACCCGCGGCGCCCCTGCGCCGAACTGCCTCCGCAACCGGCCGGCCGACATTAGCCAGAAGAGAGTATAGCCAAAACGCTCCCATAAACGAACGGAGACGGCAGAACCAGCCTGCCGTCTCCATAAACTCGGTCCTGATGCTCGCGAACAGCACGACTGCTAGGGCGAGATGACTCCTATCGCCTCGGTCGAACTCTTGTCCGGAACAACGGTCGGCGTGATGAAGATCAACGTCTCGACATCCTGCTTGACGTCGGACGTTGACCGGAACAGCTTGCCAATGATGGGAAGGTCACCCAAAATCGGCACCTTTGTGCCGCTGTTCGAGTCATTCTTCTTGATGAACCCGCCGACCACGATTGTCTCGCCGTTAGCCACCCGGCGCGCGGTTGACAGATACTGAGTAACCGTCGCAGGCAGCTCCTGAGTGCCATCCGGGCTCTTGACCAGACCCGACTGGTCGGTGATCTCCGGCCTGAGCGTCAGCGTGATCGAGTTGTCGCCGTTAATCTGCGGCATTACATCGAGCGCACTCTGATAGTCCAGTGACCCGGGCGTGTACTGCGTGATGTTGCCCGTCGTCGTTGTCTGGATCACCGGCGTATAGTACGGAGTGCTGTTCGTGATGCTGATGATCGCCTGGCGGTTGTTGAGCGTAGAGATGATCGGCGCATTCACGACCTTGCCGCCGTTCTCCGTCAACTCCGCCCGAAGATTCGCCGTCACGTTGCCCGTCTGGACATACGCAAGGACGTTCCCCGCGGGGCCGAAATTCGTCTGAACAGTGTAGTTCGGCCTCGTGAGCATCCAGTCGAGGCCCAGCCTTTTCGTGATCTCTGTTCTCACCTGGACGAACTCAGCCTTGATGATCACCTGCCTCGGCGGAAGGTCAATCTGCGTGATAAGGTCTTTGAGCTTGGCAACACCTTCATCGTCTCCCATCACCAGAAGGGCATTCTGCTCGGGATAAGCGAAGATTCTGTCAACCCCATCCGGTAGAAGGCTATCTTCCGTGCTGCTTGTCGTGCCGGTAGTCCCTGTGGTGCCCGGGCGAGTGGTTGTGGTGGTTGTCGGCCGCGTGGCAGTCGGACGGTACTGACTCGCCGTCGCACCTACTTCGCCGGCCCGGCTCGCGATCGCAGCATTCGGCGCATCGGTTGTCGGCGCAGCAGGCGCCGGCGGCACATTGATGTTCACGGTTGACCCGTACGGGTTCGTGTTTGTCACAACAGGCTGCGAGAAATCGTAGAGGTCCGCGCGTGGGCCGCGCTGATCCACGGGAACAGAGGCAACGGCCGGGCCCCGCCAAACCGTGGGGCGCGGATTCGGGCTGAATGCATCCTCGGCGCGGATCAGCCCCATGGCGGACATAGCGTCCTTGGGGCTGATGTTCTGGAGCCTGATCATCTCAACATTCGAGCGCCTGCGTGGCTCGGGCTGCACCACAGGGGCAACAACCGCAGCGGCAGGCTCAACGGGCATGGCAACCTCGGGCTTGTCCGGCGGTGCGGCCGGTTGCACCTCTGCCCCGATAAGATACGTGCCATCTTCTGTGCGCGCGTAATTCAGTCCCGCTGATGCCAGAACCGATTTCAGAATCGTCTCCAGGGGCAGGTTTTTCAGTGTCGCGGTGATCGGAACATTCATCTTGTCGTTCGAGGCAAGGATGATGTTAATGCCGCTGTCCCGCATCAGCAACTGCACGACAGTCTTCAACGGCGTGTCGGTCACATCCAGGGACAGCAGGTCCCCTGCGGCCGGAGCAGCGGCTTCTGCCGAGAACGCGGCTGGAACCAGTCCTCCGGTGAGCCAGCAGAGCGCAAGCAGAACCGCGGCGACTCCGCACAAAGTTATCTTGGATGCACGAGGCAAACTCATATCCTCCTGCTCACCGGCACCACCCGCGCGTCGCGGGTGTTCACGATGAGCCAACATACCGTCTCCGGCCCGCCAACTGGCCCCCAAAGCACTCTTCGTACTACAGCCAGACTACGGGCTCAAGCATTGTTGGCCGCACAGGCGCCAACTTCCTTCCAATACAGCGCACTTCAGCCCAAAATAATCGCTCTGGCCCGGCTGTCTCAATAACCGCCGTAGCGGCTCCCTCCCCAACTGCCGCTGCTGCCGCCGTATCGGCTGCTGCCGCCGTAGCCGCCGCCCCAACTGCTGCTGCCACCATAGCGGCTGCTTCCACCGTAGCCGCCATAGCCGCCACCCATGCTGCTGCCGCCGTAGCCGCCGTAACCGCCCCCGTAACTGCTTCCGCCGTAGCCGCCACCATAGCCGCCACCATAACCGCCGCCGCCACCATACATGTCATCGTTATCCTGAACGACCGTCACATTGCCAAACAACTGGCTGATAATGCCGGGGCGCGCATAGTTGAGCGTAATCTTGCGCAGTTCGACAGGGCGTTCCTCATCGGTGGTCGTTCCGACGACACCCTCCCCTCCCGGCGTTTCCGGAACAGCGCCAACGCCGCCCGTGACACCCATTCCGCCATCGGTTGTGGGAGCCGGCTTCACTTTGATCTCGTAGAGGTTGCCCTCCGACCGCGTGAACGTAAGCACCGGCACGTTTATGCGGCAGACCGTGCGCAGCGCCTGCTCAAACGGCACTTTGTCGAGCGACAGGCTGGGAATGACTCCCTCAACGTCGCTGCCGATCGCGTGATTGAACGGCACGAACTTGAACAGCGCGTCTATTGCCGCCCGCACCGGGGTGTTGGTCAGTTCAAGACTCACTGGCGAGTTGCGGGAATCCTGCGCATTGGCATCAGTCTGACCCGAAACCGGGCCGGACAGCGCAAGAACCGCAACGGCCAGAGCGAAAATAACTGTCAGCGAACCTTGCTTTTTCACTTTTGCGCCTGCTTTCACCATCTATCTGGTCAATCTGTAATGTCTGATCCCGTCGTCCGGAGTAAACAGCCCCACCCGCTCACCTACCGGATTCTTACCTCAATCGCGCGAGGCCGCAACAACCACGTCAGCAGCCTCTACCAATCTGACTCCGCCACATTCCCGGCAGTTCCGAATGCCGGGCGCCTCGCCAACTCAGGGCGCAGGCGGCGGTATACCTCCCGGCGGTCCCGGCATGCCCCGTCCCGGATCCGGGATTGCGGGCGACGGCCCGCGCGGCGTGCGTGTTGCCGCTCCAGGCTGCGCCGTAACGCGCCCCGCCGACTTCGGCAGATCGAAGAACCGCGGTTCCTTTGTCTTCGTAGTCCGCAGGACGACACGGTCCGGGAGTATCCGGTCAACGGCAAAGTCGGAGTTGAACGGGTACTGGTCTCCGGGCTTGACTATCGCAGTCTTCGGCGTAGCATCTGTACTCTCTATGATCGCAAACACGCGATCATTCTTCAATATCCCCGCCATTCTTCCCTGTGGCGGCTGGATATACGCCTCCTGCTCTTCGGGCTTCAGCACTACCGGGGCAACCCGGCGGATGTCCGGTTTCGGGAGCTTGGCCATGAAAGTGGGCTTTGTTCGAGGCGGCTTCGGCCCAACATATGGCTGGAACGGGTCCGCCTTGAACTCCTCCAGGGGCGGCTGCTTCTCGGCCGGGGCCGCCGCGGCCGCCGGTGCGCCCCCGGCATCTGGTGCGGGTGCAGGCGCGGCGGCATCTGGAGGCATGGGCTGCCCGCCCGTCGCGTCCGGAGTCGGCGCTCCGCCGGGGACACCCGGCGCCGGGGCCACTGGAGCCGCCGCGTCGGGGCTCCCTCCCCCGCCGAATAGCCTGGGGAACACGAAAACGCCGGCGACCAGCAACATTACGGCGACGAATGCGCCGATGATCTTCGGCTGGTTCTTCTTATCGTTCAGCCACTCGCTCAATGATAGACCCTGTCAAGCCCACGCCACGCGTGGACACCTCGATCGTCTGCAGAGAAAGAAAACGGTGTCATGGCGCAGGCATGCCTCCGCCAGGCACCTCTCCCGGAGGTCCCCCGACTGGCGGCCCAGCGCCCATGTCCGGCGCGCCCATCGGCATCGGCGGCGGAGCCATGCCCCCGCCCGCGCCTCCAGCCCCCGCCGCGTCCGTTGAGCCCTTCGCCATCGCAACTTCGGGTCCCATCTTACCCCTGGGAAAGATGATGACCCTCAGACCGTAGTTCGCAGTCAGCGACGGGCTTACGCCCTGAATCGTCATCGGACTGATCTGCACGAGGCGGTTGAACTGGTTCCATCCCTCGATGCTTCTCAGTATTGAATAGAAGTCACCCCGCACACTCATCGCGCCCACATCTATCACATAGGGGGACGGAATCGGCGTGTTCGGATTCGTGGTTGCCGGCGGAATGCTCACATTGTTGAGAAGTTCCACTCCATACCTGCGCGGCCAGTTCTCGATCATCGGGCCAAGCACCTCGGCCTGCTCGCGCCAGAGCGCGATCATCGCCTGTGTTCGGTCTGCGACGGATATGACCGGCATCTTGGCGTCCTCGTAACGGCGATAGTCCTGGCGCGCCTGAAGGTTCTCCAACTCCGCCTTCTGCCTGTCAGCCTCGGCCACAGGCAGACGGTCCGCCACAGCCGTGCGCTCCTTCAACTTGGCGTCTGCCGCCGCGAACTTCTCCATTCGCGGCTTCACCAGGAAGAAGTAGGCGCCGGCAAGGGCCACGAGGTTCAGCACCACGCCGATCACAATAACGTGTAATCTGGTTAACTTGCTCAAATGGACTCCTCTGAGTCTCGTGTCCCGATCCTGCCCTGCGACAGTGCAGCCCTAAAACGACGAGTCACTACTGCCCCGGCTCCGGCACAGCTCCCAGCGCCGCGGGAGTTCCGGGCGGAGGCATGCCACTCGTTGAAGGCACTCCGGCAGCCGCGCCGGCATCGGCGGGCGCCGCGCCGCCCGGTGGTGTCGGAGCAACAAGCGGCTCCCTCAATGTACACACAGCCGTGAAGCGCACAGGTGAAAGCGCGCCCTGAAGGGCCGCCAGCCCCCCCCCGGCCTGCTGCCCGCTATCGCCAGCCCCCGACCGGTATCCAGGAACACCCGAAAACGTAAGACCCGAGAACAGATTTGTCGCCCTGTACAGGCCCAGAAGATACCGGCCCGAGTCCATGATGCTCGGCGCGACACCGACGATTGTCAGAGTGCTTCCTCCTTCGCCCGGAGTAACGGACTCGTAGCTGACCTTGCGGTAGGTGTAACGCGCCAGTTCCTGCAGAACTCCCACCATCTTGCGGTTGTAGGTCATGACGTCCCGGATGTACTTGATCTTGTCCTGGATGGGCTTGACTTCCGCGCGAAGGTCTGCCGCCTGCTTCTCCAGCGCCTCAACCTGCTGCGCCCGTACCTCAACCTGCTGGAGCTGTTCGTTTGTCCGCGCGATCTTCTGCTCGTACATCATTGTCAGGGCAAGCATGGCTAGCAGAACCAGCCCAAGCAGGACCCCAAAGAACACCATCAGCCGCCTTACAAACTGCGCCTCGAAGTAAGAGCGAGGGATAAGGTTTATGGACAGCATCAGCCCTTACCTCCCGCATAGTCGCGAAGCGCCAGGCCCAGGCATACCGAAAACACCGGGGAGATGTCGGCAAGAAACTCCGGACCATAGCGTTTCGCCTGCATAGGCAGATGAGAAACAGGGTCCCCCACACTTACGGGCAAGCCCAGCATTGCTTCCATATACCCCGCCAGGCCCGGCAGCTTCGACACGCCGCCGGACAGAATCAGCGCATCAACCGGATCGGGGTACCTGCCCGTGTAGTAATCCAGCGACCGCTTCAGTTCGGCCGCGAGTTCCGCCAGCACGGGAGCAATCGTCGAACTGATGGCCGAAGAGCCACCGCTGTCCTGCTGCGCCGGCGACTCAACAGCAAAAGGTTCAGCAGGTTCCGTGGCCTGCGGCGCCGCAGGCTCTTCGTCCAGATCGAACACCGGAGCCTGCGTCCGGCGGTCCTCGTCGTCGAGGTCGAACACGGCCGCGCCGGGCTGCTCTGGCACGTACGCTTCAGGCGGCTCCGGCACGGATTCCTGAGGGGCGCCGGGGGCAGCCGAAATCAACTCGTCCCCAAGGTCAAAACCTATGGGAGGGGGAACAACCGGGGGCTCAGGGCCACCGGGAGGCTCAGGGGCCGCGGAGGGCGGGGCAAAGGGGCTCCCTGCCGGCGGAGGCTCCGGCGCTGCAAAGGGGCTGCTGAACCCTCCGAGCTGCGTCTCCTCAGCCTGGTCCGCAAATCTACCCGCATCAGGCGCCGGCTCAGCCACGCCGCTCAGCACACTCAAGTCAACAGAGCCGTGCTCGCGCAGCGCCACTTCGGCTTCTTCTTCGCTCATCCCCATCATATCAATGAGCGCGCGCAGAAGATTCCCGCCCGCAATGGGTATGCTCCTCGGGAAGACGAGCGTCTTGTTTTCGTAGATGCAGAGCTTTGTGCTCTCGTTGCCGATCTCCGCTATCGCCACCGTGGTGTGGCTCTCCGCCTCCGGATCCCCCGCAATCAGCGACCGGGGAAGCGCAACGGACTCGACTTCGATCGCCTGCGGAGCCAGTTTTGCCGCGCCGAGGGCCTCAATGTGCTTCTTGACGACTTCCTCCTGGCAGACGGCCAGCAGAACCTCCATGGTCTGAGCGTCCGGCGGCGCGGAGGCGCGGTTGACGATCTGGAAATCCATCACGGTCTGGCTTACAGGGAATGGGACATGCCGTTCCACTTCCCATTTCATCGTCTCGGCCAGTTCCTGCTCTGTCATCTTCGGAACATCGATAATTCTGACAACGACCGAGGACTGCCCCGAAACGGAACTCACGACTTTCTTAATGCTGATGCCGCTATTGCTGAAGAGGCGTTTGATCGCGGAAGCTATGGCGGCAGAGTCAAGGATGGCATCCTCGACAACGGCGCCCTGCGGTGTGGGCTCATATCCAATTCCTGTGATAGTAGCGCCATCACGGGACGGACGAACCTCCACCGCCTTGATCCACCGCGACCCGATATCCAGGCCGACTACCGGCCCGAAGGCCTTCCTTTTCTTAGCCAATACTCATCCTTGACGGGCGTCTTTGCTCTTCGCCCCATCGTTACTAAGCCGCACTCATGTTTGGGCGAGCGCGGTTCTACGGCGCTCAGCCACAAGAGTCTAGCAAACCGGCGATGGCATGTCAACGGTGAAACGGCCGGCCGAGCGCGGAATCGCAATGATTCCGCCCCCACGTTTCCGGCAAGCACCCCACATCTACCAGCCGGTCCGCACTTCGAAGTTCGGGCTGATTGTCTGATAATACAGATCGGCGTTGCCGCTTCTGGAACTGCTCCAGAAGACCCACATCCTGCCAGGCACGAACAGCGGATCCCCGGGAGCACGCAGTCCGTCCGGATCCGGAAACGCCGCCACCTGGCCTTCATTGACCACCGAATCCGTCAGCAGCGCGGTTGCGGGCATTTCGTCAATCAACGTCAGCGCCTTGTAAGGCGGCACGGTGTGCCCCTCGGGCTCACGATAGGCAGCACCGTCCACACCTGTGTATTCCACCCACACGTCGGTGTTCTCAACAGACTCGGGGAAGAGAACCCGGTTGTTCACACGGTCGAACTCCCACGATCCGTTGTATGCCCCGCCGCCGCCGATGTTGATCTTCAGCATCGGGCTGCCGCTCGAACCGTCTATTGCGACTGCCCGTTTCAGCTTCAGCCCTACCCGCATGGTCTTGTAGTAGATCGTGTTGCCCGGCTGGCTGCCCGGCCCCTCGCGCCAGAACACCCAGTAGCGGTCAGCCGGATCGCGCGACGTCCGGTTTGCCAGACGCTGCGACTTGTCGAGCACCGCAAACGGTCCCGTCTCCGCCGGCGCGAAGCTGGTCAGACGCAGGGTCTGCGGCGTGTACTCGGCAACGACTCGATCCAGATTCGCGAGCGGCCGCTCGAACTTGACCGTCCCCGCGGACAAGTCAACCGCAATCCGCCCGTAGTCTGGGTCTTCGTAAACAGCGATTCCTGACTGAGCGTCCACTATCGGCCGGGTATCCGTCACGTCCTCGACAGTGAACGCCGACTGCGCGGCATCCCAGCGAAGCACGCGAATGATGGGCGGCAGCAGCGACGGGCGAACAGCGGCGGGATCAGGAGGCGCCTGCTGGTTCTTCGGGCGCACCCACCCCAGATGCCGCGAATAGTAGAGACCGATAGATCGCGTATCGCGCTGCAGGTCCTCTCCCTCGACCAGCGGCAGGGGGGCGTACTGCTCATCCTGAACGCGGGCGAGCGGCTGTATGTTTAGCCGCACCCGATTGCCCGAATGGACAACGGCATACCGGCTGAGAAAGAGATCCGCCGCCCCTCCGCGCCGCGAGATGCCGCTGTAAACGACATCGATGTGAGCCTGCGGCGTCCGGTCGTCCGACCCGTAGACCGGCATCATCCGCGGCACAGGCACAGGCTCGGCCGCCGCTGTAACAGAAGCCGGAATCACAAGCTCAGTGTCCTCACTCCACCTGACCGGGTTCCCGTTATCGGAATTGTACGTGTAGTAGAGCTTGTACTTGTTGCCCAGCCCGGCGTGCCAGAAGACATAAAGCTTATCGCCGCCCACGGGCAAGATGCGCGGCGAGTGCTTCGGCACCGTGAAGTTCTGGCTCGGGATCACACCCGCCGTCGCCGGGTCAACACTCCCATCCGGCCTCACCTTCGCGTAGATGATCCGGTACTCGCTCAGAATCTGGCCGTTGACGTCTTTGTCCACCTGCCCTGTGAAGACAAGCCAGGTCGCCCCGTTGGAAGGATCCTGTCCGATGCTCGGGCTGCTGAACTTCTCGCTGCCCGGAACCACATTGCTCTGACCAGGGAAAAGCGTGGAGAGCGCCGCCCCGTAAGCAACCGGAAGAGCAGACGCGGGATCGGTCGGCCGCCACCACTGGAATGCCGGGCCACCCGACACCGTGACAGGAGTGAGCGTGAAGCTGCCCGTCTGGTCCACGTTGACCAGCGACTGATACAGGTACCACGGCATACCCGGCCCGGCGGCGTTTGCGTCTCCGCGGTTGCTCGCCCAGAACAGCCCCAGAGGCCCGCTCGGAACCCCCGCTGCCGGCGTTCCGCCTGAGCCTGTCCACATGCGGTAAGGAGCCGGCTGCGCGTCGCCCCAATCGGGAGGTGGGTTGTTGCTTCCATCGACCTGCGGGAAGTCAACATTGGCCAGGGAGCCCGCCGTCAGGCCGCCCGTGATCCGTGCCTCGCGCGCGGTCACCTTCACCGCAATCATATTCTGCGTCGGGTTGTTCGCGCTCGGCGGCGGAACTCCGGCCGCCACGACAGGCACGGCCCCCGCGTACGTTCCCGACGGCGTGCCAATCGGCACCTGCACGGAGACCAGCGGCAGGAACGGAGCCGGCATGTTCGGGTTTGCCAGTTTGTAGAACTCGTACTGCTTCTGGTCCGGAATCTGGAGGGTTGTGGGGCCCAGGTCCCCCACCCTCGGCTTCGACAGCACATGCCCCGCGCCCGGAACAAGAATCTCGGGCGCCGACAGCGCCGCGTCGAAGCGGGCGTCGAGCGACGACACGACATTGGTGCCCGATATGACAGAGCCCATCACCTGATCACTTCCCAGGTTGACCGAGTTGTCCAGGCGCAGGTTCACCAGATTGATGTTACCGTCGTTGCGCACCACAAAAGGACGGAAGAAGCCCGAACTCGGGATGGGAGGATCTCCCGGGTTTGCCGGGGGCATAAGCCCCGCCAGAGGGGGCGGATAGGGCATGAACACGCCCGGAGGCGCGATCCCGAACCCCATCGGACGTTTGCCGACATCAATGATCGCCTGCTCCGCGTACATGTTCGCGTCAGTCGGCACCCGCGTCTCGATGTAGAAGTAGCGATAGACCTCCGAGGCGGTCAGAGGCCGCCCGGTCGTCCGGGTGTCCGCGAGATCGAGAACGCCCCTGCTCGTATTCGACTCAGTGGAATCAATCCAGACATTCACTCGCGCGGGGCCGTAATCGTGCGGAGGCTGGTAGCGCGGCACCTCGACAACCAGACTGACAGGATCGGGGTTCACAAGAAGCCCGCCCGCGCTCGGCGTGGCCGGGATTAGACGGGCGTGTGTGCGCACGGGGTCCGCATCGCCCCGCTTGATGACTTCCACACTCCCTCTTGAAATATCGGGGTAGTCGAGGCTGTCGTTGATGGTGTTCTGCTGCGGAACGTTCTCCCACGGCATGGGGTTGAGCGGAACGACGCTGCTGTTCCACAGGAGGTCCCTCGGCTGAACGCGGAGAGTCTTGATGATGTTCTGCTGCGGGTTCGTGCGAATGTGCTGCCCCAGGACGCTCCGGTCGGCCAGTGCAACTTTCAGCGGAATGGTATTGCTGCCGTGCCGCGCCGGAGGGACAGGGAGCGTGACATCGCTCGCCATCCCGTTGAACTCCGCTCCCGGGGTGAGGCGATCCTGTCCGAAACCCTCCCCGGCGATCCCTTTCCACCCGGGCCCGACCACCCCCGAGAGTTTGACAAACGTGTTCGGGTCATACCTGTCCGGGAAGGAGATGGCGAGCGGGTTGTTGATGGTGAATGTCCGGGCTGGCTGGGTCCCCCTGTTCTTCGCAAACGGCGAGGTCGTGGCGCTGACGGGAATGGTGGCCCCAAGGCTGGCCCCGCCCTTCTGCGGCCTGAGTTGCGCCTGGATGGTATACTCCGACCCCGGCGTCATCAGCTTGCCCGAATCGAGCGTCCACGCCCAGCGCGTGTAATACCAGTAGCCGGTCTTGGAGTTCCCGTCCTTGTCCTTGATTGTGACCTGCTGTGCCGTGGTCTCTCCCGGTTTGATGTACTGCTGGCTGGCGGACTGCGCCGCCGACAGGATGGTCCCGGCCTGCTGCCCCTGCCCCACGTTCTGCATATTGAACTGCACGGTGGCGTTCTGATTGTCGAACGTCCAGGCGATGAGGTAGATGCGGTCGCCCCACTCCAGGCGCGCGCCCGGGAACGGATCGCCGGCGGGATGCCTGTTCACCGTGCCCGTCTCGTTCAGCACTCCCGCGTCGGAAAGATACTGGTTCGGGTTGTGGTACTGCTCGTGCGTCACGACTTCGAAGTCGAAGAACGCCGAGCCGTTGAGCGTGTCGGGCCTATACGTCTCGCCCGGCGGTTCGCGGCTGATGCTCGGATCGCCTTCCGGCCATCCGGCTCCGGCAATGCCGGCCTTCGCGAACGCATACAGACGCCCATCGTCTCCGCCAACGTACACCCACTGGTCAGCGACAGCGGGGGAGGAGAACACCATGCTCGCAAGCGTGCTCCAGCCCCACTGCAGCTGGTTCGACGGATCCACGGAGTATCCCAGAACCGTGCTCGAATTGGTCCCGAAGAACGCCGCTTCGGGGAACGAGCTGATCTTCGTGGCGTTGCCGGGCGAGGACGAGATGCCGCTGTTCGCCTGAATCTTCTGATACGCCGTCGCCGGGCCGTTGTCCGGCACCGCGTGCAGATAGCTGTCCGCGGAGCCGATGACGACGTACGTCGTCCCGCTAACCTCGTTGATGGACGGCGAGCTGTCGCGGAAAGCGCCCGCCGTGCGCGGCGGAGCGTCTTCGGATGTGTCGGCCGGCCAGTCGTCGGGATAGGTCCAGACAACCTCAGCCGTGCCGTCTCCAGAAGGGTTCTGCTTGACTTTGTAAAGATAGCCGTTGGCGGTGGCGAAATAGACGTGCTGCCCGTTGACGAGCGGGCTGCTCGTGATCGGCCCCATCTCGGAGTCGCTGATCACCGTGCCGCCCTTCTGAATCTGGGTCCAGGACACCGTGGGATTGGAGCCGGTCACGATGTTCGTCAGCCGCCCGACATATCCCGACTGCGAGCCGTAGTAGAGATCCTCGCCGTTGATGGCGACGGTTATCTTCATGCCGCCGAGAGCGACTGCGTCCGCCTCGCTCTGCCGGGTCTTGACGGCGGGGTAAATCCATTCGGTCGCGTGCGACGAGACATCCATCGCAATAATGCGTCCCGTCGAGTTCGCGGATATGATCCTGTTGCCGACGATTGCGGGAGCGCAGTATCCGAATTCGCCGATGCTGTCCGGAATCACCCGGATGGCGTCAGCGGCGACAGCAAGGCGCCCCGATGCGCTCGCGCAAGGGTCTGCTTTTCCTCCCTGCTCGTTGGTCACCGTCACGACGATCTCACCGCCCGACGGAAGGTAGGAACCCGAGAGTTTGATCCAGCGCGGCCCGATCTGCCCGTCGCCGCAGTTGCTCTGGTCGCCATAGACCGTGTAGTCCGTGGCGCCGCCGCCAGCATTCCCCGCGGCAGCCGTAATCTGGTACTTCGCGTCGTAGGCCCAACGGTAACCGGCCGGCTGAGGCGGCACCCAGGCATAGACGCTGTAATAGTAAGAGTCCAGCCCGTCAAACGTGTATTCGACCGAACGCCCTTCGCCGCCGGTCTCACCGATCCGGAAGTCGCGTCCGAAGAAGTCACTCCCGCCCGCGTTTGCCGGGGTGAACCCGCCAATGCCGACACCCACGCTCGCATCATCCAGAGTCTTGCCGGGCCCCGACCAGAGGAGGTCTCCATTCACGGCATCGAGCGCGTATATCTGCCTGTCGTCGGCGCCGATGAAAACAGTCTGCTTTCCGGCCACGGTCGTCACCAGCGGAGAAGAGAACACTCCGCCCGCAATCGGCCCCTCCAGGAGCGACGTCCGATCGTCGGGACTGCGCGGGTATCTCCACAGCGGCTGGTTCATATCGTTCGTGGGGTAGAAGCCCGCGCGCGGGTGAAGCTGGCGATACGGCCCGTATGTCGCGTCAACGGCCACAACCGTGCCGCGATTGACCTCTGTCTCGTTCATCGCCCCCGAGGCGTCGCGCTCGACGACGCCGAAAACAACCGCCGTGTCAGCACCACGCCGGGGCGATGACAGACGGTACACCGCGGGCGAGCTGTAGATAGACCCGTTGTCCTGGACGATCTTGACAGCATCGGCGATGACGAACCTGCCCTTGTCGGAATAGACCGACGCGCCGCCTTCATCGATGCCGGGGATGCCCGGACCGACGACTTCCTTTGCCCGCGACTCGTTGCTGACGATGATCTGGTACCCCGGCTTGAGGAAGTACGACGTGTTCCCGAGCGGAACCCAAGAGCCGCCGGATTCCTGGCTGATGGTGATGGAAGGCCCCACGTCCGCGCCGCCGTCATCGACGACGCGGTAGGTGACGTGCGCGGAGTTCGCGGTCTCATCGTCCGACCCCGGGAACCAGACATAGACGAGATAGTTGCCTTCCGGCTGCCCGTCCGGGATAGTCCAGGCGGCGGTTGTGCGCGTTCCGCCATCGGGTGTCCAGACCGGTGTCTGATAGTATGTCCCGCCGTATGAGCCTGTAGCTATGCTGGAGCGAACCCACCCCGCCTGCCGCGAGAAAAGCGGGCTATCCACCGGGGCATTGACCGGGCTGGAGTCATCCTTGTCATCAATGATCTGCTGGATGGCTCCGCCGCTGGTCTCTTCGTCGCCCGCCGGGGGCCACGGATAGGTCCACGAAAGCTCCGGGTCCAGTCCCGGCGACTGCGACGCGCTCGACTGATAGCCCGAGTTGTTCGAGTCGTGATGCTTCTTCGGCCAGAGCGTCTGCGACTGACCAGGCGACGGGATGAGAGCGAGTCCGAACGCCGCTGCAACAAACAGCGCCGCCACCCTTATCGTCCGCTCGAACATATGCGTTTTATCTCCGGTCGGCAAATGACGGCTGTTCAATCAGATAACTCCTGGCAATTTGCTGAGTGAAACCGAAGCCGGTCCCACACGGAACAACAGAACCGATGGATGGGGCGCACCAGACGATCTGCTGAGGGCTAGCGGTGCGGTTGACTTCGAAGACCTCTCCGCTGAACGGCTGACCGCACGAGTTCGTCCCCGTGTATGAGTTGCTGATCAGGATGTTGCCGCTCGGCAGAAGCCTGGCTGACGAAGCCCGAAGGGGCACGCCCCTGTTGACGACCACCCCCGCCGCGGTCGCCTGACCGAGCCCGTTCTTGTACTGATCACTCGAGAGACCCCAGATCACGTTGGCCGCGGAATCCAGCATCCAGACGCCCGCGTTGTCGCACACGAGGTCCACAAAGTCGTCCGCGGCCACCCACGTGCGTTCGAAGAACCGCGGGTTCACCAGCCGCTGCTGGACGCCCCCGTTCTTGATAGCAGGCGCGAACCCCGAGATGATGCCCGGATGCTTGTATTCGCGCGCCGGCGGGTTTGGATTGTTGAAATACGCCAGCCTCACAATCCCCCCGCCCTGCTCGTCGCCCCGCGACTCGCCGGTGACCGTGTAGTTGGAGACCGCCGAAAGGATGTCCCATTCCCCGGCGCTTGTCTGGAACGGCTGCGCGGTTTCGTATCGCAGCATGCGTCCCTGAGATCTGCTCGCGCTCACCCAGTTGACGGCCACCGGGTTACCCGTCCCTCCGGCCGAAAGGACAGCGCCGGTCGCCAGATCGTAGCGCACGACAAGGTCGAGCACGCGGAAGTTGTCGCGGTCGGCCACGAGGAAATGCTCGACACGGACGATTGGATGATTCGGATCCACCGGGTCCGGCTCGCTCAGTTCCCAGAACCGCACATCTCTCGGGTTCGCAAGCGTCCGCGGCTCGCCTGCGCTTAACAGACCAAGCGGGTCTTCGAACTCACGAATCTCTCCCAGCACCTGGCCACCGCGGGTGACCCTCACAATCCGGTTGTTGCCGGAATCGCAGACAATCATTTCACCGCCGCCGGTGATGGGGCTTACCATATCCGCCGGGTTCACAATTCGGGCCACAGTGGGGCGTGACAGGGTCGAGATCACGCCGCCATCGTCCACGGCGTCCAGCGACCAGGCCGCCGCGCCCGCGCCCGTCACTTCAATCAGACGATCCGAGTCCGCTATAAGCGTCGCCCCCGAGTCCAGCACGGTGAACCCGGCATTCGACGAAGCCACGACCATTCCGCCCGCCCCCGCAATCGGGTGGTCCAGCGCGCCAGCGTTGGGAACGTGAATCGGCTCGGGAACGTCTTTGGATGCCTCTCCGCCCGCCTCTGGAGCAACGCCGAACACCTGTTTCTCGCGCGACGGGTTCGCGTCTTTGCGGACGCTGAATACATAGCCGTCCGGTCCGTCGCCCACGCCGAAGTAGACGTAGTTGCCGATAACCGCCGGCGGCGACACAGGGCCATCGAGCCTCTGCGTCCCGAGATAGGGGATAAAGTACCAGCGCAGGTTGCTGAACTTGTCCGATCCCACCTCGACTCCATTGACATACACGTGCACCGGGGCGCCGGCCACGATGGGCCTGCCACTCATCATCAGGCCCGCATCCTCGAAGTTCGAGAAGGTGATGGTCTTGCGCCCGTAGTCAATCGCGCTGGTTCGCAGGCCCACCGCCGCCAGAAGCGGAGGCCCGGTCGCGAGGTCAATGGCAAACGGATTGCCCTGCCAAAGGTTGACCTGCAGCCCATTGCCCTCGGCATCGAAAAGCTGCACATTGCTGTCGAGTTTGATCTGGAATTTGGGTCTGCGCTCAAACGCGAACAGGGCCACTGCCGGACCACTCGAGCCCTGCCCCACCGCCGTCACATACACCGCGTCATCCGTTACCGCCGCGGGACCCGTGATCTTGAACAGATCCAGCGGCTCCTCGCCGCTGTTGTTGCCCGCCACGTTGTCTGTGTCGGGGGTAAAGTCGGTCGCGGGGTAGTAGGTGGTCATGTCCACGCGGTCGTAGACCGAAGCCAGCACCGCCGTCCATTCCAGAAACTGACGCGGGTACGGTCTCTCGTCGAGTTGCTGATTCCGCGGCCCGACATCACGAACGGCGCTGATCTGCGACGCTGATCCGTTCGGGACATCCCGGTCTCCGACTATGTAAAGGACGCCGTCGGGACCCATTGCCGCCGTTGCGCCCAGCTTGTCGGTCTTCCAGGGATTGATGGCGTAGGTCGTCGCCGTCGCTGCCTGAGGCTGCGGCGTGGGAGAGTAAAGATCCCTCGGCAGGAAGTCCTGAAGCCCCGCCAGAGCCGGGTTTCCCAGATCGTCCGGCACCCGCGCGGCACGGTAATCAGCAAAGATCGGCCACGTCGCCGTCACCTGGCCAGGCTTGAACTGCCACTGACCGGCGGGCGGGAATGTGCTCGTGTTGACCTGGCTCGTCAGGTCGCGAGGCGCCCCCGTCTGCGGATCAACCGTCCAGAGATGGTATCCCGGATCGGCGGCCGCCGGGTCCTGCGCGAAGCTGCGCTGCCCGCTGTAGCGCGTGGCCACGATGTCGGCCGAGGTGGCCTGCAGCGGCTCCGCGCGCACGGCCATCAGCGCGGAAAGGAGACGGTCGTTGCTATTTGCTCCCGGAACCGCCGGGTCGGTCTTGCCCGTCACCCAGTAAGCCATCAGGTCCATCGCTCCCCCGGCCGTGTCGCTTGTCCATCCGACAGTCGGCGAGCAGAAGCGCGCCTCGAGATTGTAATTCGTGGGGTTGACAGGCCCGGGCACACGCCACTCCTGTCCTGCCACGGGATCGAAGCAGAACAGGTTGGCCGACATCCACGGCTGCCCGGATGCCGACCCGCCCGTAACATAGATGATGCCGTTGTGATATGTGGGCGCCGGAACTGGCCCCGACGACGGCGGTATGCTGAAAAGCACCTCGGACTGACCCGTGGGGTTCGGCCACGCCGCCACCACGTGAACATCGCCTGTCGAGCTGGCGACCAGCACAGCATCCGTTCCGGGCGCTCCCACAGGGTCTCCTCCCGGCCAGGTGCACACTGTTGGGGTGGAGAGCGATCCGCCGAGGTTGCTGCGCCAGAGCAGGTCTGCTCCGCTGCCGACCCGGTACGACGTGTCCGAGCCGTCGTCCGGATTCCCGTTCCCGTCCAGATCCTGCTCGGGGGTGGCATCGAATGCATAGAGGGCTCCATCGGCGCCTGACACATAAACCACTCCGCCACACACAACAGGGCTGGTGCCCGGAGCCACAGGCAGCGCCGCCGACCAGCGGGCCTGAAGACCGGCATCCGGGCCCTGGCGCGCATAGGACGAATGAGCGGCGGACCCGTAAGCGGTAGGATAGTTCCCGCCCATCGCGATGACGTTGTAGGCGAACTTCGCCGCCGCTGCAAAAGGCACAGGTGGAGGGTTCGCCGCCGCAAGCACGCCGCCGATATTGCGGGCGGTCATAATAAGGTTCCCCGCTCCGTACGGACCCGCGACGATCTGCGGAGTGCCGTTGCCGTTTCTCACAACCGCCGCCAGAATGGCAGCCCCCACACCGCCGCTCGTCACCGATCCCACCTGCGAGCCCAGTTCCGTCAGTTCGAACTGGTTGAGGCGGTACGGGTAGCGCAGCAGCGAATGCCCCGCGAGCCCCTGTGCCACCATCGTGCCGCCCGATGCAAACCCGAGAGCGGCATCCGGAATCATCAGCCCCTGACCAACCCGCGGATCGCCGAACGTCACGTCCACGCCGCCGCCCCAGTCAATCCAGAGCTGCGCCCCGGAGTCCACGAGCTTGCCCAGCTTGTTGCGCATGTCCGCATCCAGCAGCGGCGAAATGCCTTCCGGGACCGCCATATACACGACATCGAACTGCAGGAGCCGCGACAGCGTCACATCCGTGAGCTTCACGTCCCAGTAGGCAGGCATGCTCTTGTTGATCGCCGCGCCGAGAGGCACGCTGTTCTCGTAACGCGCTCGTATCTGGGGGGTAACGATGGGAGGCGCGAGCGGGTTCATCAACTCCCATCCCGCGGGCTTCAGCACCGACGTATTGAGGCGCACAAGCAGCCCCGAGTTTGCGGCGCGCGCATAGTATGGCTGCGCCAGCTTTCCATCAATCTTGTCCCTGTCCGGATTTCCCTCGATGACGCCCGGGAGCAGCAGGTTGCAGGCGCGAATCTGCCTGCGCCCCTGCGCGTAGTTGAACGTAGCGGCGGATGCAGGCGCCACTGATACAATCAGCAGCGCCGCCAGACTTGCGAGTAGATGTCTATTCAGCATAGTTGATGTCAAAGCCAGCAGCAGTCGTTCGAAAACCGGCGGATGAACTCACCCGCGCCTACACCTGTCTGACTCCCGACGAACAACCTTTGTTCGTGCGCGCCCGTTCTGGCTAACTGCTCAGCCGGCCAACGTAAAGCAGGTCCGGCGAAACGGGCAGCCTGGGCGCCAGAGGCAGCGGACGGCCGAGCTTACGCGCCGGATCGCTTCCCGGGCCATAGGCCGGGTCGGGTTCTGATCCTCGCGGCACTTCCCTTCTAACGGCGCCATCGGGGCCATTCACAGGGAAAGCCCAGTTCGCGTCATACAGAAACGTAAGTCCGTCCCCTGCGTGAACCGTAGGCCTCATTGCTCGAGCCATATTCTAGCGGGGATGTTGCTCCAGTGCCTCAGCCACGCATCCACATCCGAATCGGAAGCGGGCAGGTTCTCGGCGATCGCGCCGTCCACGGTAATCTTTATGTCCAGCGGCTCGCCGTAGAACGGAAAAGCCGGATGCTTGATGTAGGGCGGCCTTCCGCCTCTCGCCGTGGCGTTGTTCGGCGTGTCCTCCACACTCTCGTTGAACCACACACCTGGAATCACGAAGAACGACCCCTCCTGCGCATAACAGAGCGCCTGGACATTGATGTCCAGCGGAAGGATTGCCGCCGCCGAAAGCAGATAGTCGCCCCGCGCCTGCGGCGCGCCAGCCTGCGCAAGAGCGAACTCGAAGAAGTTGGAGCGTCCCGGCAAAACATCCACGGCCGGCCCGTTCGCGCCCGTCTGCATATCGAACACCTGCGCCTCGAAGGACGGCGCATACTGGGTGGCCGCGTCAGCCAGCATGTAGAACCCCCACGGTCCCGGAGGCCCCGGGGCGAGAGGAGGCGCGGGGAAACCGAGATACGGCGCCCGGTTCACAAACAGGTTAATGATAGCAGTGTTCGCGTCCGCCGCATGCCTCACGAACATGCGGATGCCCGGATAGTCCTCGGCGGTGCGAATCGGCTGCCCCAGCGCATACCACCGCCCAAACGTAATCGCGGCCAGGTAGTTCGACGACGGGCTGGCCGAGACGCGCACGGTGTACGGAGGCTCCCCGCCGCCCGCGATAGACTCCCAGCCCGCGCTGGACAGCGGCGCGAGACCCATGAACATCGTCGTGTTCAGAACGACGTTCTTGCGGGCGAGCAGCGCCACAGCCGACGTGAACTCATCCTGCTTCAGGATGTTGCCCTCAATGTAGATGTTCTCGTTCGAGACGATCGTGAGCTGGCTGTCCGCGGCGACCATCCCCTTAATCCTGATGTTTCCCTCGGCGAAGATAACGCCGTTCTCAGGATAGGGCATGGACTCGATCGTCGGGCCGAATCCGGGCTGCGACGTCAGCGCGTTGGTCGTCGCGTCATACGTCGTCCACACATACGACTGATTGCGGCGAACCGCGTCCGTGCGAGTTATCCTCATCGTGCGGTCGGGCTTCAGCGTAATGACCACTCCCGGAGGCACATAGTGCGCGCCCTGCCAGTTCAGCTGGTTGTTCGGGTGCAGCCACTCCGACTTCAGGGTGCGGCCGCCGCCGAACAGGGAACTGCCCTCCTGCTGAGCATCGGCGCGGTTGTCAATGTACATTCCCGCGCCCCATCCATAGCGGCCCGTATTGGCATAACGGCCGCCATCCATCCTGGCATATCGCCCCGACTGAAGCGTGAGGCGGCGGTAGCGGGTTGTGCCGGAACTCGGGTCTTCCTGGTCAATGAGCGGCGGCTCGAGACGCTTGATTGCCCTTGCGTTGCCGGCGTACTTCCAGTCGCCATCCTTGAGCTGCTCGGGGACGTCCGAGCCGTCCCTGTAAAATCCCTGCAGCGTCGTGAAGGCATCCGGACCGCTGCCTCGCGACGGGTTGACCTCCTCCGACGATTCCGCGCCGCTGATAAACCGGCGAACCACGACTTCCGCGTTCGGCTCGTGCTCCACCTCTCCGGAAATCTCCACGCGGTCCACCGGAAGCGGAACTCGCGAGCCGCCCGGCGCCTGGGCCTCCGACCCGTCGAGCACGATATCCACGTTGCCGCGCCACAGCAGGTTTCCGTTTACCCGGATCGGTCCTGTCCGGCGCGATGCCCCGAAATCGCCGCCGAACACCATTCGTCCGCCACCTATCGCTTTTCCGAACGAGAAGAACTCAGCCCTCTTCTGCTTGTTGGTGACGAAGCGCGCGTAGTCGGTGATGCCGATCGGCTTGTACGCCGTCAGTTCGTGGCGAAGCCTGACCGGCCCGCTCAGGGCCAGCGTTGTCGGGTCCGGCGTACCGCTGCCCTGGAAGTTCTGGTCCACAACCCCGGAGCGTCCGATGGATTCGATCTTGATGTAGCGCGACGTCGGGTCACGCCGGTCGGGGGTGTAACTGACACGAATCAGAAAGCGCCCGCTGCCGCTGGTGAAACTGGTGAACCCGCCCGTCGGACCGCCGGTCGGCGACTCCACGGGCTCCCAGGGCCGAAGCCACTTTATGTCCGGATTGCTCGCGTTCGCCGCCACCGGCAGCGCATCCGGCACAGGCCGCCAGTCGGCGCCCTCGCTGCTGTGGGTCAGCATCTTGTTGGCGTAGTCAATGCCGGCCTCGGCCATCTGCCGCGCGGTCAGCACATCTCCGGCGCGCACCGCGCTTTCGAGATTGCGCGCAATGAGAGTGACGAAAATCGTCCCAAGAAAGATGAGCAGAAAGAGAACCGACAGCGCCATGATAAGCGACTGACCCGCCCGGGACCCGAACGGGCGCCCGAGCGGCGTCGAACCGGCCGGCTGCTTAATGCTTCCTGCTGTGCGTGTTCGCTTATGCTCAGTCATCATCTACCTGTGAAAGTTCCTGACAAGCACGCTGTTAGTGAGTGCAGTCTGCTGCGGCTTGCTGCGATCGTCGAAAATGCGGTACGCCACATGCACGGTCAGCAGGTTCTTCGACTTGTAGTCGGCGCTCAGGATATCGCCCTGCGTTGAGTCGAAGCCCTGATTGGTCTGAACGGAGTAGCTGATCTCGAGTCCCGCGGCGCCCTCGGGCATAATCGGACGCGGCAACGAGTAGAAGACCACCTCGCCGGTCTTGTAGTTGATGCGGTACTGGTTGGGCCCCGGGTCTTCTATCAGGCTCGCGACGCGCGTGTACTGAATCTGCGCGCCGTAGCCGGGCCCCACGGTCCAGTCCGGACCCAGCACTCGCTCGGAGCCCGGCACAATTCTAACAAGGCTGTCTGGCCCGAGCGGCAACGGCGGATTGAGAGTGACCATCCTGAGCGCTCCCTCATTGTGCGCCGCCGCTTCCGCGACGGCCTTGTTGAGGGAGGGTATCCCGTCGGTATCCGAAGTCGAGTCCCAGA
>MTKZ01030971.1_pt1 | contig 41737 bp, 28 predicted proteins | sample 1042781 | NCBI WGS metagenome assembly MTKZ01 (sample SAMN06212207, study PRJNA360539) | anaerobic digester metagenome | biome: Wastewater treatment plant; material: sludge; isolation source: anaerobic digester fed with sludge from wastewater treatment plant | place: Denmark: WWTP Viborg ...
GTAGACTTCCCGCCCGAACAGGCGCGCCAGCTGCCATGCCGGCTGGTTCGCATCCACAAGGGCGACGTCGTCCGGGCAGGCGTTGCGACTGTCGGCGATCTCCGCAAGGCCGTAACCGAACAAGGGTAACTCGCTTGGCCCGATGTAGATTACGCTGAAAGGCTCTGTGGGCGTCGGGTCCTCGTCCGTCAAGACAATCAGGTCGTACGGAGCGTAGACTGCCCGAAATTGCTCAACGGCCGTGTTGCGGACAACGGCGTTATCGATGGCGCCGATCCGAATCGGTGCGATCAACCCATTGCGAAAGGTGACAGCCTCCTGACCGCCGAAGTGCAGCACGACTGTCTGCTGCCGCGGTGTCGGCCGCGTCACGCCCTGCAGCCGTGCAAGACGGGCGATGGGTTCGTTTCTCTCCGACAGAACTCCCAAATCGAGGCGGAGATAAACAGAGGCCGTGTCGCGGGTGATCGGGATCTGCAGTACCCGCAGCCGGCCGTCGAAGTCACGCACGCTGCCCCCTGGAATGAGGGTGTAGTCACGATCGTACAGACTCACCCACGCGACGACGTCGCCGAGAGGCTCGATCTCGATGACCTCACCTTTGGCCAGAGACCCAAGCTCGTAGAGACGCAGCGAGAGATAATCCACGGGCCTGACGTCCTGCCCGAGTTGCCCGCTCAAGAACGCTATCACCTCGGGCTGGGGTGCGTCGGTGACCTCAGCCACACCGTCAACCCAGTCCACAGCGGGGGCCTCGGCAAACACCGCGTTCAGGTCAATGGGCGCCAGGGGGCTCAAACACGTGCCGGCGCTGGTCAGACCGTCGCCGAGACTGCCGAAGAACTCGCCCGCACCAAGGAACGCGCCCGCACAACCCGGCATGCTCATACACAGCAGCCCGATCGCGATGCTCGAGCACTTGCCTCGTTGTGTCATCGCCGATGCCTCCCGGTTGGTTTTCCGAAACCGCTCCGGCACCAATCATCACCCGGCCGACCTCAGTTGGCCACCTCGATCGTCACGGTGCATTCGGTATGTCGGCGGTCGAACGGGAGTCGGATCTCGATTCGGCCTTCGGCGGGTTCGGCACGGCTGCCTTTATGGGCCAATCCTGTCTGTATTACTGCATTTACGGCAAATATGCTGTAGTCTCTACAACTCCTTATGAGAACTAATCTTGCAAGAACATATGTTGTTGACGATTTAGAAAAACTGCTATATTATCTCTAAACGACGAACGGGATGGCGGAGCCACATGCAGAACACCCAAAGGAAGATCGAAACTCGCATTAGCCGGCTGGGGCCGGGGAGTGTTTTCACACCCAAGGATCTCCTCGACCTGGGAAGCCGGGGATCCGTTGACGTTGCGCTCTCCAAACTGGCTAAAGCAGGCAAGATCCGCCGACTCAGCCGAGGGCTCTACGAGTATCCGAAGAGCAGCGATCTCCTGGGTGGACCGTTGAGCCCCGACAGCAATCAGATCGCACAAGCCATCGCCCGGAGATACCGTTGGCACATCGTCCCCGATGGGGCTCTCGCCGCGAACATGCTCGGCCTTTCCACCCAGGTTCCAGCCCACCTGACGTACCTGTCCGACGGGCCGACCCGACGGGTCAAGGTGGGTCGTCTGACGATTCGCTTCAAGCACGCCCGTCCCAAGCAGATCGGCGTTACGGGTCCGGCATCCGCCTTAACGATTCAAGCGCTCCGATACCTTGGAGAGAAGAGCATCAGCCATCAGACCATTGAGATCCTGCGATCTCGTCTGTCGAAGACCGAGCAGCGCCAGCTTCTTCGTGATGCGCGTCTCTCATCGGACTGGATCTATACGGCGGCCCGGCGGATCGTTCAAGGGACGAGGTAATGGACAACGTCGCCCAAAACAGCCCCGAATTTCGTGCCGACTTGTTCCGCGAGACGGGCAATCGCATGAGGCTGCCCGCGGTGCTGGTGGAAAAGGACTTCTGGGTTTGCTGGACCCTCAAACAGTTGTTCGGCATCGAGAAGCTCAGGGGCAGTATTCTGTTCAAAGGAGGCACATCGCTCTCGAAAATCTTCAATGTAATCCGCCGGTTCTCAGAAGACATCGACCTGGCGATCAGTTTTGAAATGCTGGGATTCACCGGCAATCGGCATCCGGCGGCCGCTGCATCTCGAACCAAACGCCAAGCTATCCTGAACGAGATGCTCGTCGCCTGCCGCGCTTATATTGAGGGAGAGTTGCTCGCGATGCTCGAACAGCAGTTCCAGTCGGTGCTCACCGATGCATCGACTTGGCAGTTGCGGACAAGGCAGAGCGACTCGAACAGTTCGCTCGTGGAGTTCGCGTACCCACCGTGTCTTCGAGCCGGCGAAGCCGTCGCATACGTTCGACCGATGGTCATCCTGGAGCCCGGCACACATGCGGAGTTCGTCCCGCGTGACACTTACCGTTTGCGACCGTTCGCGGCGGAGCAGTTCCCGAATGTGTTTGGTTCGGCGGATTGTGTTGTGGAAGCGATCACGGCGGAGCGGACGTTCTGGGAGAAGGCCACCATCCTTCACGCCGAATACCATCGTCCGCAGGACAAGCCGCTGATCTCTCGCCATTCCCGTCACTACTACGACACGGCCATGCTCGCACTCTCGCCGGTCAAACCGAGGGCCTTGGCCGATCAGGGACTGCTCAAGCGGGTCGTGCGGCACAAGTCCGAATTCTACTACAGCAGATGGGCCAGATATGACCTGGCTGTTCCTGGAACGTTCCGACTCGTACCCCCAGAACACCGACAGCCCGATTTGCGTCGGGATTATCAAGCCATGCTCGCGATGCTTTTCGATGAACCACCTTCATGGGATTGGATCCTCAGCACCCTCTCAGAATTGGAAAGCGAAATCAACTCGCTGAAGTAGCAGCGCCAGGCACAGGCTCTGCTACGAGCTCACCTTCGCGCACCAGCCGGCCCCGGGCGAAGAGAGGCTGAGCGCCTTGTGCCGTCGGTCTCGGCTCTGCCGACGGAACACCCGGCGGATGAACCGCCGGGCTCGTCAAGAATCGCGGCTGGGAGTCTCGGAGAGCGAAACCCGCCGTGGCGAGCCGCTCCTGCAAGAAAACGCATGAGGATCTCGGCAACGTTGTGTTACCCGGGCACTTCGAGAGCCACCGTATATTCCGTATGTCGGCGGTCGAACGGGATCCGGATTTCGATCCGGCCTTCGGCGGGTTCGGCACGGCCGTCCTTGCGGTAGGGGTTGTGCGGCAGGGCCGGCCAGAAGAGGCTCGCAGTGTCGGGAACGAGCAGACGGGCGGCGCCGTGTGAGACTCGTCCGGCGACCTGCGCGGGTGTCCAGGCAACAGATGCGTCGCCAAGCGTCACGCTCTGTTCGCCGGGCGTCTCCAGCGACTTTTTCATGTGCGGCAGCAGCGTCAGGTGAGCGGCGACGGGGTCATCCCCAACCCCCGGTACCGACAGAATCAGCTCCAGCCGGTGGTCATCCTTCGGCCGGATGCGGATCCGGCAGACCTGCCTGCCATAGGTCAGATCCAGGCCCAACTCCGGCTCGCGAATGAGCTTGGCGTCGCTGGGCACGTGAAACAGCGGCCCTTTGGGCAGGAAGTCGGGGTTCTCGTCGCCGGGTTTGTGCTGGAGCAGGGCCGTGTCGCCGACGGTGAAGTTGCTCCAGGCCGGTTGCAGCTTGGTGTTGCCGCCGCCGATGATCAGCCCGGCCTTCTCGTGAAAGATGCTCACGAAGTTCTGGCGGTCCTGGTGCCATCGCGACTTGGGAATCGGCGCGGTGTAGGCTGACACGCAGACGTACCATGGTCCTCGCCGCAGGACCGCCGCCCGATCGAGGCCCTTCTCGGTCATGACCTCCAGCGAGCCGCTCGGATTGAGCAGCGACGGATCCATGGGGCCCTCCTGGCCGTGCATCAGCAGGCCGGCAATCAGATCGCTCGACAGCGGCTCTTTGCCCAGCTTGGCCCAGAGCGTGTGCAGCAACGCCCGGCCCGCGGGCGTGAGGGTGAAGCCCGCGTTGGCGGGATGCACACCGTCGTGGTACGGGTTGCGCTCGTCGATGGTCTCGACAATCGACCCGTCGGGATAGGTGAACATGCTGTGGAAGCGGATGGCCTTCTCGATGGCGGGCAGGACGCGTTGATCGCCGGAAGCTGAGTAGTACGTGCCCAGGGCAGCAATGTAGACGAAGTTGTACCGGACGACCGGGCCGGCGTCCTCGGACCAGTAGCCGCCTTCGAACTGCGCACCGACCACTTTCTTCATGAAATCGGCGGCCTTCTCACACCACTCCGGTCTGTCGAGCGCCCTACCTGCGAAGTACAAGCCCATTGCGTGGTGGGCGGGAATGTTGTGCACGTGGCCCAACTGGCCGCGGGCAATGCCGTCGTAGCCGAGCGTCAGGGCCTTCTCCCAGGCCGCGCGACGGTCGGGGGGCATGTCATCGCGGATGAGCATGAAGGCGCGCACCCACCGCGAGTACGTCCAGGGCATCCAGATCTTGCCCCACTCGCTGCCGTCCTTCTTGCGGAAGACCCACTTGCCGTCCTTGTCGGCATCGGCGATCAGGGCGTCACCGGCCTTCATGACGGTTTCGAGCAACTGCTTGTCCTTGTAGTACTTGTTGCCCTCTCCCTGTCGCGCATAGGCCACCGCCAGCGGAAACATGACGTTCTGGTCGGTGCAGATCCAGATGCCCTTGCCAAAGTGACCGGTCTCGGCCTCGTAAGTCTTGAGAATATCAGGGACTTGCCGCACGAGGTCTCCGAGAAGACGGTTCTTGAATTGGAGATCTGCGACTGGTGAAAGGCTGGTCAGGGCAAGGCCCATCAGAACGGGCGGCAGGTACCGAGTCATGACGTTGTCTCCGAGAAGATGGTCAGAATGCGGATCATAGCAGGCAAGCGGGCTCCCTGTCATGCCCTTCTCGGGAAAACCGGCGCCAAAAGCATCGAGGCAGTTGACCTGCTTGCGGATCAGTCAGTATGTTGACCTGCTCGTTCGGCTCGCGGCCGGGCTCGAACCCATGCTGTGGTCTCACTTCCAGGAGTTGCCATGAAAGTTGTTCGCTTTGAAGATCCGACCGGGAAAGTGTGCGTTGGCGAATGGATCGCGCCGGACCAGGCCAGGCTGATCAGCGGCGATCTGTGCGGTCCTCACGAAGTCACGTCCCAGACCTCCAAGATCAGGCGGCTGCTGGCTCCGGTGACGCCGGTGAACGTCATTGCGATCGGCTTGAACTACCGGCGGCACGCGGCGGAGGGCGGGCAGCAGGTGCCCGATTTTCCGCTGGTTTTCGTCAAGTTGACCACCAGTGTGATCGGGCCGGGCGATCCCATTCTGTTGCCCGTCGACGCACCGGACGAGGTGGACTACGAGTCGGAGTTGGCCGTGGTCATCGGCAAGACGGCCCGGAAGGTCGGCGAGGCTGATGCCCTCGAATACGTACTGGGCTACACCTGCGGCAACGACGTATCCGCCCGCGACTGCCAGATTCGACGGGACAAGCAGTGGGCCCGGGCCAAGGGCTTAGACACGTTCTGCCCGTTGGGGCCATGTCTGCTGATCGACCCCAAACAGGATCCCAACGCATTCCCGATTCGAGCCCGCCTGAACGGCAAAGTCATGCAGGAGTCGAACACCGCCGACATGATCTTCTCGGTGCCCCGGCTGATCAGCTATCTCTCGCACCAGTTCACCCTGCTGCCGGGCACGGTGATCATGACCGGCACGCCCGAAGGCGTCGGCTGCGCCCGCAAGCCCCCCGTGTTCCTGCGTGAGGGTGATTCGATCGCCGTTGAAATCGACGGAATCGGCGAGCTGGTTAACCCCGTTAAGAGGGATAAGTAGTATATTAGCTCTTCACCGCCTGGCCGGCGGCTGGAAACGCAAGCGCGGGCATGCCACAGTTGCCAGATCCCTGCTCGGCACATCTCGCTGTCGATCGAGCGGATCGCTTATGTGCTGGTGGCCCGCCACAACGTCCTGGACGCCACCCGCGTACCCCCCCGGTGTTGAGATCGGTCCGCTGCGGGAACCGCCAGGCCCTTCTCCATGTCCGCCAATGGCCGACGGGATTCGACGCTACCGGCATCCTGTCACATTCGCCTCTCGATTTCACTCTCCCCGATATGTGTTCCGTTGTGGACCAGCGAAGCGCCTACTACAATCGGCTCCCAGATGAGCAAGAAGAAGTCCAGGCCGGATATCCCGGCCCCCAAGCCGGGCTCTGAACCCTCTGTGCGGCGATCCGCCCGGAAGTGGCTGCTGCGCGTTTGCCTCTCGCTTATCGCCCTGATGGTGATCGGCTATGCGACTCTGCCCTGCTGGCTGCCCACCGGCTGGCTGGCCAGGCGTTTCGAGGAGCAGCTTTCAACGAGCCTTAACCGGAAGGTGCATATCGGAGCGATCCGCGTCGGATGGCGGCAGGGCGTTTCAATTGAGAACGTGACAATCGCGGAACGTAGCGGCCAACAGGACGAACTGCTGGCCCGCGTCGGCCGCATTGCCTGCGGTTTCACGCCTCTGACCACCCTTCGCACCGGCAGGGTGGATCGTCTCGAGATCGTCGAACCGGAGATCTGGCTGGCTTTCGACGATGACGGCCGCTTGATCAGCCTGGAGGATCTCGGAACTCGCGCAACCGGCCAGAGCGGTTTCCCCACCTGGGAATATCGCGTTCGAAACGCGGCGTGCCATCTCCGGATGCCCACCCTGGTGCAGACCTTTCGTATCGACGATCTGACCTGCCAGATCGACAAGCCCGCCGGGATTCTGGCTGTATCCGGCCAGACGGTTATTCATCGCGACGATCCCGATCTCGGACCGGGCGAAACCGCCACCGCAAGCCTGCTCGTCGACGGCAAAGTCATCACCCCAAAGCTGCGGAAAGACGTGGCACTTCATGGCCAGGCCCGTATCGAGTGGGAGGGCCTGGCCGTCACCGATCTGCCGCTCCTGGTGGCGATGCACTTTCCGATTGAGCAGCTCGACGGTTCCACCGACGGCAGACTCGCTTTTTCCGTACAGCCCGATCTACGGATTGACTACGATTTGTCGATCACCCTCCGCAGCGTGCGAATCCTCAAGCGAGGAACCACGCGGCCTGCGCAGGTGCCGGATGCGCGCTTCGCAGGCAAGGGGCTGTGGGACCCGCCCACCGACCGGCTTGCGTTGTACGAGTTTGATTACGAAACGCAGGCGATTCACGTTCGCGGGGCAGGAAATGCCGATCAGCCGGCATTGGCGACGGACCCGGCTGGAGACATTCCCTTGACCGTCCGTCTGACCGGCCGGGTGAAAGACTGGGTTGCGCTTGGCCGCGAGTTTCCGGATGTGGCCGAGTGGACGCGGTCGGCGATGGTTCGAATCGAGGGCGCCGCAGACCTGTCGCTCGATTTCGTCCGCCGCCAGAATGAAGATCACNNTGAAGATCACCTCGTGGCCGACGTTGAGGGCCGGTCCATCAGGTTCGGCCTCGGCCCGGCGGCCGCGGAGTATCTGTGCGGCGATTCGGGCATTCCCAAGCGGCTTCACGTGGACGCCAGCCACAATCGCCAGACAGGCAAATACACCCAGAGGCAACTGTCCTTGTCGATCGGAGGCACGACGCTGGCATGTCGCGGAGAAATGGTCCTCCCGACGACGGAGGTTGGTGACGGATGGGATTGGCTGGCGGCCGTATTCCCCACTCTCCAGTATGAACTGGCGATCCGCACCGAGGACCTGGCTGAGATTGCCCGTTTGCGGCCGGCGGAGCGACGTCCGAGCGACCTTCTCCAGGGACACGGGCCGGCGGAGATGGCGTTCTCACTCACTCCGCAGGATGGTCAGTCGCGTCTGCAGCTGTCGGTTCAGATACCGGCCGAGACGGCGGTGGATCTCGGGCCTCGGCTGATGGTCAAGCCCGCGGGCCAGCCCCTGTTGCTCGAGGCCGGCCTGGGAATTCCGCACCAGTTTGCCGGGCGGCTGGCCGATCCGGTCCTGGATGTCACATACGGGCGAGCGGGCGTTCATCTGAGTTCAGACCAGGCACGCGCGGAGATCCGCGCGACGCGGGAGGAGGGGCATCCGACCGATGGCGATCAGACCGCGAGTGCCGCAGCAGTTCTTGACGCAACGTGGAAGCTGCCGCTGAGCGTGCAGGGGGTCGAGGCGTTGGCCGGCCTGTTTCCCGATGTCATCACGGCGATCGGCGAGGGGAGTCTCAGAGGAGATGCGGCTCTGTCAATCGTGGGGAGGTTCATCGACGGGGCCGGCGACTGGCTGGTACGTAATGAGCTGACGCTGAACGCCCGAGGTCTGGCGGCACGGTGGCAGGATGTGCTCGATAAGTCGGCCGATGAGCCTGTGGATCTTGCGTTTGCCCATCAGTGTCAGTCTAAAGCCGGACGATGTGAGCAATCATTATATGCGTCGCTGCGGCAACCGGCGGGTGAAATCAACGGCTCACTCATCTTCTCAGAAGGCCGGCAGGAGGACTGCGGCGACGACTTCGAGACCGTGACCGTGCGCGCCCATATCGACGACCTCGGGCGGTTTGCTGCATGGTCACCGCCGCTCCGCGAGGTCTTGAGCAAAGCCCGAGCCTCCGGCAGCGTCCGGATGGAGTGCCAGAGTCTCTTGTCGGACGGTCGTTTCAATGGCCTTCTCTCCTTCGACGCAACAGGGGCCGGATTGACACTGGGCGGCTCCGTCCCGCTGGTCAAGAAGCCTGAGACGCCCGCGCACCTTCGGCTTGAGTGGAGTACCGAAGAGTGTCCCGGCGCNNTGTCCCGGCGCAACCGCGGACCGTCAGTTCCGTCTGGTCGGTGGTTCCGTTCAGATGGGCGGTTTGGCGATCGAGGAGCTGTCCGGGTTTGTTGCCGTCGATCCGGGAGATCCATCCTTCCGTCTTCTGGAGTGGACTCGGCACGCGATCGGGCATGAACGACTGTCCCCCCGGATCAAGGCGACGGCCTTGCAGATGTCCGGAAGAATCAGAGCCGACGATCCGTTTTGGACGGAAGATCCGGTTCTGGGGGAATGGTGCAGAAAGCTCAAGCTCACGGGCGAGGCGGGCTGGCGTATTGAGACTGTGCTGGATGCGGACCTGTTCTCTCTGAAAGGCCGTCTGGACGCGGAGCACACCGGCTTATCCTGCGACCTTAGCCAACGGTTCGCTCCGACCTTCTCAAAGCCGCCTGGAACACCCGCGGAAGCCCGCTTCAGTCTTGCAGCGGCCCGCTCGCCCGGGTCACAGCGAGTCGACCTCGAGGCAAAGGACGTCGAGATCGATATCAACGGCAACACGCTGAAGATGGGTGGCCTGCTGCAGGCGACCGTCGACCCGCGCGGCGTATGGCAGCCGCAGAAACTCGACGTGGACTGCTCTTTTCAGTTGACGAATCCTTCCGCCGTTCGAGAGGCATTGCCGGGTTGCCGTTTTGAGATGCTGGAAGGTGCCGCTTTCGGCCGGGCGGTTGCCAGCGGCACGCCGCAACAGCTTGACGTGTCGCTGATCGAGGCGGGTTTCGACAGACTGCTGGTCGGCACGGGCAGTGAACCCTTTGGCCTAGACGGGCGGGTGGTCCTGGACCAGCAGTTGCTCCGCCTCGACCAACTGGCCTTTTCGTGGGGCAGGTCGCGGGGCTGCATCGCCGGGGTGATCCACGCGGAGGACGGCGAGCGGCCGCGGCGCGCCCGGCTGGGGATGGTGCTCGAGCATTTTGACCAGTTGGAACTGGCCGCGCTGATCATGAAGCTGCCGCTTGCACCATCGACCAGTTCTCAACCTGAGAGCGAGGCCGCGGAAGTGAAGCGGCGAATCATCGAGTTGCTTCAGCGCCTCGACCTGGATCTGGATCTGCGCGTCGACCAGGGCACGGCCGTTCTGCCGCAGGAGGTGCAGATCGAGGCCGATGCGGCGGTCAACCGCGTGGCGGTCAAGGACGGCTACGTCAACATGGATTTTGGAGCCATCGTGGACGGTGGAACGGTGGCCGGTTCCTTTACGACCGATCTCAAGAGAACGGACCCGACATTCTACCTGAAATACGCCGCCAACCGGGTCCAGCCGGGCCCCCTTGTGGATCGCTATCTGGCCCTGACCTTCCCGGGCATGAAAGCCACGGGACCGCTGACGATCACCGATGAAACCTACCAGAAGCTCCTGCCGGCCGCCGATGAGCCCAATTACGAGGTCGGTGAGGGCGAATTGATGATTGAGGGCGGCTCGGTCGCGGGGCGGGCCGCGCCGCTGTGGATGACCAGCATCTTCCCCGGACTCAATTTCGCGACCTTCGAGTTCTCGTACATGCATTCGTGGTTCAAGAAGTACGAGGACGGGCGCATCCGTCACCAGATGATCTTCCAGGGCAGGTTCTACAGCGTCTACATGGTTGGCGAGAGCAACGCCGAGGGCTATATCTCCTATGACGTCGGCATTGATTTCCTGGCGGATTTCGACAGCCGGTACTGGGCCGAATCGGGCCAGGGGCGCATCCCGCTGTTCACCAAGACGGGCAGAATGATGCCCGACGGGTCGTTGGCCAACGAAGAGGTGGTCTACGTGCCGCGCAAGTTCATTATGAGCCTGCTCGTCAAGAACAACCCGGTCATCACGGCATATCACGCCGTTCGCAAACGGGTGCGAGGCGAACAGTAAGTTCCCTGCGGGGCAGGAGTGGCGATCATGGCGTTCAGTGATCTTCAGTCTTTCGTAGCGGATCTCCAGCGGCTCGATCAACTGCGGCGAGTCAAAGCCGAGGTCGATCCGATCCTCGAGATCACCGAAATCGCGGACCGGGTGATGAAGTCGGCCTGTCCGGAGGGTCCGGCCGGGGCCCCGGCCACGGATCGCACCCACGGCGGCTTGGGCGGGCGGGCACTGTTGTTCGAGAAGGTCCGCGGCTCGTCGATGCCGGTGCTGATCAACGCGTTCGGCAGCTACGCCCGCATCCGGTTGGCCCTTGGCTGCCGGGATCTGAACGAGATCGCCGACCGGCTGCGTCAGATGATCAAACCCGAGATGCCCGGCACGTTCCTGGAAAGACTCAAGAAGCTGCCGGAACTGGTGCGGCTGGCAAGCTTCGCGCCCAAGTCCGCCAAACGCGGCATCTGCCAGGAGGCGGTCCACACGGACGATGCCAGCCTGCTGAATCTGCCGATTCCGCAGTGCTGGCCGAACGATGGTGACCCTGCCTCCGAGCCACAGCAGATTCATCCGCCGGCCGAGCCCATCGTGGAGGCATCAGGGTCTTCCGGTCGAACGGGCCGCTACATCACCCTCGGCGGCGTCATCACGCAGGATCCGGACAGCGGCGTGCTCAACATGGGGATGTACCGAGTGCAGGTGTTCGGTCCCAAGCTGGCCGCCGTTCACTGGCACATTCACCACGACGGAGCCCGCATCTACCGCCGCTGGGCCGCCCGAGGTGAGAAGATGCCGATGGCCATTGCCCTCGGTGGAGAGCCGGTCTTGACGTACGCCGCGACCAGCCCGCTGCCGCCGGGGCTCAGCGAACTGCTGTTTGCAGGCTTTCTGAACGAACAAGGCATCGAGATGGTTGCAGCAAAGACTGTTCCGCTGGAGGTGCCGGCCAACGCCGAGATTGTCATCGAGGGTTACGTGGACCCGCAGGACCGCTTCATCGAGGGCCCGTTCGGCGACCACACCGGCTTCTACTCGCTCTCAGGCCCCTATCCGGTCTTCCGAATCACGGCCATCACCCATCGGCGCGACCCCATCTACCCGACGACCATCGTCGGCTACCCGCCGATGGAGGACTACTACCTCGGCAAGGCCACCGAGCGCATCTTCCTGCCGCTGGTGCAGACGCTGGTGCCCGAGATCATCGATTACCACCTGCCGATGTTCGGCGCGTTTCACAACTGCGCGTTTGTCAAGATTCGCAAGGAATACCCCTATCAGGCCCGCCGCGTGATCCACAGCCTGTGGGGAGCCGGCCAGATGTCCTTCAGCAAGTTCATCATCGTGGTTGATGAGCACGTGAACGTCCACGATGAGCAGGAGGTGCTGTTCTGCCTCGGTGCCAACGTTGACCCGCGTCGCGACACGGTGATCGCCGAAGGACCGCTGGACATCCTCGATCATGCCGCACCGTTCGAAGGCGCCGGCAGCAAGATGGGCATCGACGCCACTCGCAAGATCCCCGGCGAGGGTGCCGTTCGTCGCTGGCCCGCCCGCCTGGAGATGTCGCCGCAGATCAAGGAACAGGTCGCTCGCCGCTGGCGGGAATTAGGGTTGGAATGAGCAGAGGCAGGCGGTCTGCGCTCGCGGACCTACGGTAGCGTCCGCGCCCGCGGATTCATTTCCCGTATGCGCTCGGCATTGTCTTCAAGAATCAGGAACCGTCCAACATCCAGATGGCCGAAGCAGTACCTTCCCGGGCGGGGCGCTGATCGCTGACCGCTTTTCCCACTGTCTCCGTAAAAACGCCCACCGGCAACCGGGGGCTGCCCGATTGCCGGCGGTGTGTTTCCCTCGCACGTTGTTCTCGCTCGCCAATGCCCCTTACTTCTTCTTCACGGACCCGACCTTTGCCAGCTTGCCGTTGTTGACGACCTTCGCCACTTTCTCAGCGATCATCCCGACCTTCATCTGGGGCTTGGGGGCCGGGCCTTTCTCCATCACCACCCCATGTCGGACCTCTCCCCTGTTGCGTTCATTCTTCTCGATGTTCAGGCCGATTCTCACCTCGCCGCCCCTGTAGTCTTCGCAGCCGCCGATCCCGTAGTACTTCTTCTGGTGCTCGCAGGGGTCCACGATTCTCCAGTAGCCTTCCCGAACCAGCTCGCGTCGGGCCACATCCTGCCAATAGCCGCTCTGAACGGTGTAGGCCTCGCGCCGGTACGCAATCACACGGCCCCAGGCATCCACCACCGGCACGTCGCGATACTGGGTCTCAGTGGTGGGCACCCAGACCCGTTCGACCACATCCCGGTACACCGGAGGCACCCAGACGCGCTCCACCGGCACAACCACCGGCTGAGTCACCAGGACTGGGGTCACGCAGCCATTCCCGATGGTCAGGCCAAGCTGGTTGCCGTGGGGTCCCTGGATGCCGATGGTCAGGGCGAAGTCGCCGGCCTTGGCCGGAGCCGCCCAAGCCATCATTCCCGCCAAACCCATCACCATCATCGCTTTGTTGTTGATGTTCCTCATGGCTGACCTCCGTTTCTACACACCGCACAATGCGGTCATATGGTCAGACATATGTCGCATGAAAAAGTTTGCGGTATGTGAACTATATCTAACAAGAAACTATGTTATCGCGTCGTGACCAAACACATGAACCGATGTAAATCATTTTATAACAAGACCTTAAAGGGATTTGATATTCGAAATCTCAAATCTCAGATTCGTCTGACTTGATTTCACACTCTCATCAAGGCGGGGTTTTCTGCACCCCGGCCACTGACAAGCAGGCCGGATGGCCCAGGCTGACCAAGTCCGCTGAGGCTGGCCAGGCGGGAGGGGTGGTCGGCCCGGCATCCCGGTGAGGAGGGTCGATTCCGGGCCGGAAAAGCGTGAGCCTTATTGCCCCCATATCGGTGCATAACCTCAAACCAAGACCGCTCCCACTCGATCGTACCACGTCGTTTCCGTATCATCTTGTGTTTGCGTCAGTTTTTTCAGGCCATTGCTGCCCCACAAGAGGTGGCTTGGCGGATATGGGAGAATCAGACGTGACGGGCAAACAACTGCTGATCAAAGCACTTCAGAACGAAGCCACCCCGCGGCCAGCCTGGGTGCCGTTTGTCGGCGTTCATGGCGGCAAGCTCATCGGGGTGACCGCATGGGATTACCTGAGGTCAAGCGAACGGATCGTGGCCGGGCTCAGCAAGGCAGCGGACTTGTACAGGCCCGACGGCCTGCCCGTGGTGTTTGATCTTCAGATGGAGGCCGAGGTTCTGGGCTGCGCCATGCACTGGGGCGATCAGACGCCGCCCTCGGTCACCTCGCACCCATTGGCCGATGCCCCGCTGTCGAGCCTGCCGGGCTTCGACGCTGCCAAGGGACGTTTCCCGATCGTCGCCGAAGCGATGGCCCAGCTCACGAAACGCTTCGGCGAACGGATTGCCTTCTACGGCCTGATCACCGGCCCGTTCACCTTAGCGCTGCACCTGATGGGTACCGGCATTTTCCTCAAGATGTTCGACGAGGTTAATGCTGTGCGCGACGTGCTCGACTTCTGCACCGAGGTGGGCCGGCAAGCAGCGGATTTCTATCTGGACAACGGGGCGGACGTCATCGCCGTGGTCGACCCGATGACCAGCCAGATCTCGCCGCGCCACTTCACCGAATTCGTGACCAGCCACGTCAACGCCATCTTCGCCCACGTGAGACAACGAAAAGCCCTTTCATCGCTCTTCGTCTGCGGCAACGCCACCCGAAACCTGGAGTTGATGTGTCAGACGGCCTGCGACAATGTCTCGGTGGACGAGAACATCTCCTTTGAGTTCCTTCGAGACCTGGCCCGCAAACACAACAAATCGTTCGGCGGCAACCTCAAGCTCACCACGGTGCTGCTGCTGGGGACTCCCGCTGACGCCAAGCGTGATGCCCTGCGATGCATCGATGCCGGCGGGACGACCGGGTTCATTCTCGCGCCCGGCTGTGACCTGCCGTACGCTACACCTGAGGAGAACCTTCAGGCGGTTGCCACGATGGTACACGACGAGTACCAGCGCAACGTCGCCCGCGTGGCCTCTCAGGAGGTCACACCTGAGGTGTTCGATGAGGTCAAGCTGCCCGACTACACCCAGGAGAACAAGGTCATCGTCGACGTGGTCACGCTCGACTCGGCGTCGTGCGCCCCGTGCCAATACATGGTCGATGCCGTCCAGCAGGCGGCCCGAAAGCTGCCCGACCAAGTGGTTATTCGCGAACACAAAATCACCACCCGCAGCGGCCTGGGGCACATGGCCAAGCTCGGCGTGGGCCAGATCCCGACCATCTGCATTGACGGCGAGGTGACATTCCCGTCGATCATCCCGGACATCAACACCCTGATCGACGCGATCGAGGCCAAGGCCAAGGACAAGAAAGAGAAGTGATCCCGCTCAGCCTGATCACCGGGTTTCTAGGAAGCGGCAAGACCTCGCTGTTGCAGCACATCGTCGAGACCAACCCGCATCGCCGGTTCGTGTACGTGGTCAACGAGTGCGGTGCGATCGACATCGACGGCCACATCCTTCAGCTCGGCCACAACCGGTTGGTCAGCATCCCGGGCGGGAGCATCTTCTGCCGCTGCGTGGCGGGCGAGTTCGTGGACTGGTTGACGAAGATCCCGAAGCAATGGCCGGAGGCCGGTGGCCCGATCGAAGGCGTCGTCATCGAGGCCAGCGGCATCGCCGACCCGAAGGTCATACAGCAGATGCTCCGAGAGACCGGACTCGATCGCACTTATGAGCTTCGGATGATCATCGCGGTGGTCGATCCCGGCAGTTTCCTCAAGCTGATTCACACGCTGCCGAACATCGTGGCCCAGATCGAGGCCAGCCAAGTCGTCCTGGTGAACAAGATCGACATTTACGATGAGAACCGGATTCAAGAAACGGAGAGCCAAATCCGGACGATGAACGCCGAAGCCAGGATCGTGCACCNNGCAGGATCGTGCAAACTCAACACGGCCGCGTCGAGCTGGACATCTTCGCCGAGGCCCCCGTCCGAACACTTGAAGGCCATTACGCCCACTGCTTGGACCCCAACTACTCGGTCACCACAGCCGTCATCGGCGAAAACGTCGATCTCGACCGCCTGTCGACGGATCTGCGAGCCCTCGGCAATGAGGTATACCGCGTGAAAGGCTTCGTGCCCTCGTCGGCCGGTCGGGTCTATGTGGATCTCACAGCCGGCCGTTTGACGGCACGGCCGGCATCCGCAACCGGCCCGACCACGCTGGTTTTCATCGCTCCGCCGAACGCTCAACCCGCCGTGGACCGAATCGCCGCGGGCCTCCGCACCGGGGCGTACGGAGCGTAGCGGATTCCGTGGCCCGCGAACCTTTCCTCCTCTCATACAGCGTACAATAGGGCAGGAGTCCCTGAACGATGCTAAAGTTCTTGAAAGCCAAGGTATGACAGGGGTACCGCCTGCAGTTGGATTTCGACGACGGGGTTTCAGGGACGGTCGATCTGTCCGACCTTGCCGGCACGGGCGTTTTCGCATTGTCGCAGGATCGTTCGGCGTTTGAACAGGTCCGGATCGGTCCGTCAGGCGAACTGGTCTGGGGCGACCAGATGGACCTCTGCCCAGATGCCCTCCATCTGAAGGTAAGCGGCAAGAAGCCGAAAGATGTTTTCGCTGCCTTGCGCAGCGAGCCTGCACAGGCCTGAGATCAGCCGATTCCTCGGCATTGTCATCAGGATGATCATCGCGCCCCCACCCTCGCTATCGCGAGGATGGGCCACCCGTCCAGAGATCCGTTTTTGATGAGCCTCGTCGGGACTCGCGGCCCATCCGACCTTGTCCCATAACAGATCGGCAGTCCAACCGCCCGATGGGCCGACGGGGGCGTCGGTCCCACCGTTGGCCCGCCCCTCGACGCCCGTCCCTCGCCCCTGCTCCAGCTGCAGACTGGCTNNTCACATCCCGATCTTGGACAATGCCTGCCTTGTCGGCCAGCCAGTGGCCGCGACGCGAGGACTTGGCCATGAGCCATGAGCAGATGCGAATAGAGTCGGACAGCATGGGTCAGATGCAGGTACCCGATTGGGCTTTGTGGGGGGCGCAGACCCAGCGGGCGGTCGAGAACTTCCCGATCAGCGGGTACCGGTTCGATCGGCGGTTCATCCGGGCGATGGGCCTGATCAAACAGGCGGCCGCGGAGGTCAACCACGATCTGGGCCTGCTGGACGACGAACGGGCCGCCCTGATCGTCCAGGCGGCCCAGGAAGTCATCGACGGCAAACTGGACGAGCACTTCGTCCTGGACGTCTTCCAGACCGGCTCGGGAACCAGCACGAACATGAACACCAACGAGGTGATCTCCAACCGGGCAATCCAACTGGCACGGGGCAAAGTCGGCTCACGTGACCCGGTTCACCCGAACGACCACGTCAACATGGGGCAGTCAAGCAATGACGTAATTCCGACAGCCATCCACGTGGCTGCGGCCGAGGGCCTGGAGGGCGACCTTGTCCCGGCACTGGAGGGGCTGGCGGCGAAGCTGGATGAGAAGGCTAAGGCCTTCTGGCCGGTGATCAAGATCGGACGGACGCACTTGCAGGATGCCACCCCCATCAGGCTCGGGCAGACGTTCAGCGGATACGCGGCCCAAGCCAAGCTGAGCGCCGAGCGAGCACGAAAGGCGGTTAAGGCTCTTCGGGAACTGCCCATCGGCGGGACGGCCGTCGGGACGGGCATCAATACCCACCCCGANNCCCACCCCGAGTTCGGCCAACGAATGACCAAACGGCTGAGCGAGCAGACGGGAATCGAGTTTGTTGAGGCGGCGAACCACTTCGAGGCCCAGGCCGCCAAAGACGGCGTCTGCGAGGCCAGCGGGCTGCTGCGGGCTGTGGCCGTGTCTTTGACCAAAATCGCCAATGACATCCGGTGGCTGGCCGGCGGGCCGAGGTGCGGGATTGGTGAGATTCGCATCCCGGCGACTCAGCCCGGATCGAGCATCATGCCCGGCAAGGTCAACCCGGTCATGAGCGAGATGCTCATCCAGGTGTGTGCCCAGGTGATCGGAAACGACACGGCGGTGACCATCGGGGCACGCGACAGCATTTTTGAATTGAACGTGATGATGCCGATGATAGCCAGGAACCTGCTCGAATCGATCCGGCTACTGGCCCAGGCGGTGCGGGTGTTCACCGAGAGGTGCGTATCGGGCATTGAGGCCAACGCGGAGCGGTGCGAACAGATGATCGAGCAGTCGCTGGCTATGTGTACCAGCCTGGCACCGGTGATCGGCTATGACCAGGCGGCGGCGATCGCCAAGGAGGCCTACCAGACCGGCCGAACCGTGCGGGAGGTCGCGCTGGCCAAGGGTGTTTTGCCGGAGACCGACCTGAAACGATTACTCGACCCGGCCTCGATGACCGAGCCGTCAAAACAGGAGTAACAGGGAAACGCATGGATGCAACCACAGTGGGCGAGAACGTAGCATCGAGCCGGATCTCACGCCGTGACCGCATGTTCGCCGTCCTGACGGCCAATGTGGCCATGGCATTCGCGCTGGCCGGTTGGTACCAGGCAGAGAAACAGGTCCTGCCGGTCAACTCGCTCCGTGTCATCGAGATCGACATACTTCAGAGAGGCATGCGTATCAAGATTCACAACTGGAATTCCAGGAGTGCCGACGCCACCGGTCCGTCCGCGGATTCTGCGGATCGGGAGNNATCAAGGACACGGAAGACCAAGTAGCGGTGCTCACCAAACAGATTGGGACCACGCTCGTCATTACCTACGCGTGGAAGTACCTGATGTACCTCACGGCCGCAATCCTGGAAGTCGCGGCATTCCTGGGCACCACCCGCCACAGGCGCAAGGCCCATCTGGCAGCCGCATGTGCGATCCTCATTTCCACGATCTGCACCATTGTTGCCATGAAGCTGTTGATCAGTCCCTCGTTCGGAGGTATGGAATCGCTCGCGAAGCGATCCTACATATACATCGCATTGATACAGGGTGGCTACGGCGCGGTCTTGCTGGTCGTCACCCTGAGCCGGTGGAAGCCTGCAGCGCAGCGGTGCCCTTTGCCTGTTCCCCAAAAGTGACACCACCCGCCTCGCATTTGGCCCAATCCGGCCCCTCGCTTCCCCCGCCGCGATACGCCTCGCCGCAGCGATCGCCCCGGATCCCGCATAAGGCGACCACAGTCCTCCCCGGACTGCTATGTCGTCACAGGGGCCTTCGGCCAAGAAGGTCTGGACTTGGCGGGATTGCCGGTGTTATGCTGAAGGGTACAACTCCATCTCGGTCGGAGGTCTTCCATGATCGTGCTGGCCATCCTAGGCGTGTCCGTGTTGTTTCTCTTCCTGGGCGGTTGGATCTACGCGCCCATCATCGGACGGGTGCTCGGCGAGCGGGCTGATCGAGTCACCCCGGCAGTGGCCGTGAACGACGGGCGTGACTACGTTCCGACGCGCACGCCGGTCGTCTTTGCGCACCACTATGCATCCATCGCAGGGGCTGGTCCCATCATTGGCCCGGTGCTCGCCATCTACTACGGTTGGGGACCCGCGCTTGTCTGGATCCTGTTTGGCGGGGTGTTCCTCGGTGCAGTCCACGATTATGTCGCGACGCACATCGCCATGCGCGAGGGTGGGAAGAACCTCACGGTGATTGCGCGCCGATACGTAGGCCACGGCGCGTTCGTGATGATGATCATTCTGCTGGTGGCCCTGCTGGTGCTGGTGTGCGCGGCGTTCATGGATCTTTCGGCCACGGCGCTGACCTCCACCGTGCCGCTCTCCACGCTCAAGATTGACCGCGATCAGCAACTCTTCCGTCTGTCCGACAAACCGCTGTTCAACACAACGATTGCGTTCAAAACCCGGCAGGATCGCCTGGTGTTCGATCAAGCGCTCAGCGCCGGGCAAGTCCCTGACGCCCTCATGCACGCGTTCGGATCCAATGGTGTCAAGCTCTCGCCGGCGACAACCGTAACCGAGATTCGGGCTGGGCAGGAGTGGGTCGTTCGCGATGGCGAATACCGTTATCCCGTTGCGTGGAGCCCGGACGGCAAGACGCTCAGGGCTCAGGCCCGGCAGGCGATCATCGGGGGTATCGCCTCCTCGTCCGTGATCGTCATCACCGTGTTTGCCCCCCTGATCGGCTTCCTATACCTCAAGCGCAAGTGGCCGGTGTGGCTCTGCTCTCTGCTGGCTGTCGGCATCTGCATCGTTTCTGTACTGATCGGGCTGAGATGGCCCGTGCCGTTTGAACCTCGCACCTGGATGTTCCTGATCGGCGGATATGTGCTCATCGCGTCGGGCTTGCCTGTATGGCTGTTCCTGCAGAGCCGTGATTTCATCAACGTGCACATGCTGTACGTAGGCATTGTCTTCCTTGTGATCGCGCTGATCGCCGCGGGCATACGAGGAGGGGGCGAGGCAATACAGGCCGGGGCGCTGCCGGTCAACAACTGGACCGAGGCGAGTTCGATGAGAACGCTGGGGCCCGGCTGGCCGGTCATGTTCGTGATCATTGCCTGCGGTGCGGTGAGCGGTTTCCACAGCCTTTGTGCCGGCGGCACTACCTGCAAGCAGTTGGGCAACGAGTTAGCCGGCCGTCGTGTCGGCTACTACGCTATGTTGCTCGAGAGCTTTCTGGCCGTCTGCGTGGTCTGCTGCCTCATTGTTGGTCTGAGCAAGCCGGATTACGAGGTGTACCTTGACCCCGCTGGCACGGGAGGCAATGCGATCCTCACCTTCGCCATGGCCGTGGGGCAGACCGTCCACGTCGGGCTTGGGTTGCCAATCGCCGCCGGGGCGTTGGGAGCCATGCTTCTGCTGGAGGGTTTCCTGGTTACGACGCTTGACACGGCCATTCGTCTGACGCGATACATGCTTGAGGAGGGCTGGGGGACCTTCTTCGCCCGTTATGATGTTTTCGCAGCGCAAGAGGCGACAGCAGCGGCACCCGCGCTGGAGGTGACGGGTACCGGCGGCCTGACCACTCAGAAGCCAACGCCGTCCGCACTCTCTCAGCAAGGTCCGGTGATCGCCACTCGTGGAGTGGGACGTGTCGCCCTGAAGCTGCTCCAGCACTACTGGGTCAACTCGGGCATTGCCGTCGCATTGACGATGATTCTGGCCCTCAGCAACGGTTACAAGGCCATCTGGCAGATCTTCGGCTCGTCCAACCAGTTGCTCGCGGCTCTGGCCCTCATTGTCGCCACGTGCTGGCTGATCGCGCATCACCGCCCAGTCTGGTACACGCTTGCGCCGGCACTGTTCATGCTGGTGACCTCGGTCTGGATGCTGGTCCGGTTGCTGTTCACCAGCTACTGGCCGGTACTCAGCGCTTGGCCGAACAAACCGGCCCTGGCGGTGGTCGACATTATCGTGCTGGTCGCCACCGTCGCCGTCGTCATCCTCGCGTTGCGACGGTGGGCGGCCGAGAGAGCAAATGGTCGTGGGGTGCTTCCGGTTCAGCCGTAAGACTCATTTGGGATCGACGACCGGCCGGCCGGCGGCCCAGAGAGACCCGCGTAGCAGCAGCTTCTTGAACATGTCCTGCTGGCAGGCCTTAACGTCGTGACCCAGGGCCAGGTAGAAGACCTTCCCCTTACCCCAAGGCTTGGTCCACATCGCCGGCATGAGCTTGCCCTTGTACAAGGCGTTGGCCAGTACCGTCACCCGTGGATCGTAGTCGAGGATGTACTGCTCGTCGGTGATCATGAACTCTTCGATGCCCTTGGTGATCGGGCTGTCGTTTTCGGTGATGCTGACCTGATACTGCCGGTAGTGCGGGTGCGTCTTGAAGTAGCCGCCGACGAACGTTTGATAGTCGGGATCGCCCCGGAACGAGTCGGCTCCTGAATGGAAGGTCACATATCCTTTGCCGGCGGCGATGTGGTTCATCAGCCCGCGCTTCTGGGCCTCCTTCAGTTCGCCGAGGGTGTAGTAAAAGACGACCAGGTCAAAGGGAGCAATACGGTCGGCCAGAAAGGCGTCAAGGTCCTCGTGAGCACGGGTGACGTCAAACAATCCGCTTTTCTTCATCGCCTCCTCGACCAGGTCGCCGATGGCCTTGCCGTCGTGGATCGGCCCGCCTGTGACCAGCAGGGTCTTGACCGGCCCCGAGGGGACCGGTGCGGCCGCCGGCTCGGCCGGAGCTTGAGCAGCCAGACTGGCTTGCGGAAAATCAGGAACCACGGTCAGCAAGCCGACGACACCCAGGCTTGCCGCCAAGACCATGATCGTGCGACGAGATGTCATCAGATTCTCCTTTCGCGTTGAGGCTGATCAAACGTTACCGCGATGATTGCCCGAAAACAACTGCCCCGCCGGTCGGGCGCTGCCGGGTGCGTCCACCAGACTGTGGCGGCGGGCAGATAGGGCGGACGCCGTCGTGTGCCACTGCAGCATCAGCAGTGGCCAGGCCTCCACGCACTGCTTGCAGAGCAGTGGCACGCCGGCACTGCTCACAGAGTTCGCCACGGCGAATCTCGCCCATGGCGGACAGGAGCACACGGATAGGGCCTGCCCCCGAAGAGAAGATGCAGCCGGGGCGGCGGCGGTTCGGGGTGAACTCTGGGTCATCCTTTTCGTACCTACTGCTGTGGGCGGGCTGGGGGCCCTTCTTGTCAACCGTCGCCGGAGGCACGACAATGCCGGCCGACCGCTGCGATGCTGGAGGCGTTTTCGTGCCGTTGCTTGAAGTCCAGGAATTGATCAAGGAATTCCCCACTCCCACGGGTCCGGCCAAGCGAGCCGTGAATCAGGTGAGCACACACGTGAACGCCGGCGAGATTTACGGCCTGCTCGGCCCCAACGGCGCCGGCAAGACGACTACCCTGCGGATCATCTCCGGCCTCATGCGACCCACCGCCGGTCGGGCCATCGTCAACGGCGTGGACGTCACCATTGATCCGTCCTCGGTTCGAGGATTCATCGATTTCCTGACCGCCAACACGGGCCTCTATCAGCGGCTCACAGCCCGTGAGGTGCTGGTCTATTTCGCGGAGTTGAACGGCCTGGAGCGCGGCCTGGCTGCCCGGCGGGTCAACCAGCTCATCGACTGGCTCGGCATGGCGGATTTTGCCGAGCTGCGGTGCGGGGCACTGTCCACGGGTCAGAAGCAGCGGACCAACATCGCACGAGCCCTGATTGCCGACCCGCCGGTGCTGGTCATGGATGAACCGACGCTGGGCCTTGACGTGCTGACCAACCGGCTGATCCTCGACTTCATCCGCCACGAGCGCGAACTGGGCAAGGCCGTCCTTCTCAGCACCCACCATCTGGACGAGGCGGAAGCGCTTTGCGATCGCATCGGGCTGCTTCACGAGGGCCGGCTGATTGCCGAGGGCGACCTGGAGACCTTGCGACAGATGGCCGGATGCGGGCGGCTGACGGACGTCTTCCTCCGGCTTGTCGGCCAAGCCATGTCACCGGTGCTGCCGGTGAGCCCTCCGGGCGGAGAGGTGGTCGCATGAGCCGACGCGTGCGAATCGGGGCCATCTACCGCAAGGAATTGACCAACATTCTCCGCGATCGGCGGGCGATGCTCGCGATGATCATCATTCCAGTGGTGATGTACCCAGTGCTGATGCTCGGCTTTGTGGGCGCGGTCCAGACCGACGAGGCGAAGCTGCGCTCGCAGACCTTCGTCGTTGAGACACCTACGATGGAGGAAGCGGACAATCTCCTGGCGAGAGTCGTGATCGCGCAGGACCCCAACGCCAAGGATCAGCCGACCTTCGATGTTCGCCCCGGCAATACGCCGCTGTTGATGCTCGGCGACGAGGTTCAGCTCCGCGTCGAATTGCAGGTGTCGCCCCGACCAAGGCCCTTGCCGGAACGCCTGACGGTTCACATCGCCTTCAACGAGGTCAACGTCCGCAGCCGGACGGCCATGGAGCAACTCACGGCCGCCCTCGGCCGTTATCGAGAACGGATGACTCGTGATTCACTCGAGAAGCTTCTCGAATCCCGGCTCCCGATGGTGCCGAGCACCGAACCCGTCGTGGACCTGGTGCTCAGCCCGGTGAGCATCGAAGCCGTTTCGACGGCCACCGAACAGCAGCGCGGGGGCTGGGCCCTGGGCCTGATTGTGCCCGTCATCCTGGTGTTGATGACCATCACCGGGGCGATCTACCCGGCGATCGATCTGACCGCGGGGGAGCGCGAACGGGGCACACTCGAAGCCCTGCTGGCCACGCCCGTGCCGGTGCTGCACCTGGTCATGGCCAAGTTCCTGGTGGTCGCGACCATCGGCCTGCTGGCCGCGTTCGTCAACGTGCTGAGCGTCGGGGCGACCATGCATTTCGGCGGCCTGACCAAGGTGTTTGCCAACGCCGAGGCGCCCGTTCAGTNNCCTGAGGCGCCCGTTCAGTTCCCCGCCTCGACTTTGCCGATCATCGTGTTTTCGATGATCCCGTTCGCGATGCTGTCGTCGGCGATTCTCGTGGCGGTCTGCAGTTTCGCCCGCTCCTATAAGGAAGCCCAGACCTACGTCACCCCGGTGATCATCCTCGCCCTGGTACCGGCGATCGCTGCGACGCTGCCGAGTATCCAGCTCAGGGGCATCTTTCTCGTGGTTCCGGTGGGAAACATGGTCCTGCTTGCCCGAGAACTGTTCCAGCAGACCTGGACCTGGTCGCAAGTGGTGATCGTGCTGCTGTCCACAACGCTCTACGCGGCGGCGGCGGTCGGTGTCGCCGCGCGCCTTTTCGGTCAGGAGGCCGTGCTATTTGCCGACGCCGGCTCGTATCGCACGCTGATGCAACGACGGCTCATGCAGCCGTCGCCCGCGCCCACGGTGGCCCAGGCCGTTGTCCTGACCGCTCTGCTGTTTCCAGCGGTGTTCTTCATCAATTCTTTGTTCTCCAACCTCCTGCTGGAGGACCTCATCCGTGGATTGAGTTGGCTGGCGGTCGTCCACTTCGGCGGATTGTTCCTGCTGCTGCCGTTGGCGGTGGCGGTTTTCTTTAAGATCGATCTGGTCGGCACGTTCCGGTTGCGGCTGCCGCCGGCGCGGGCCTGGCTTGCGGCCGTGCTGATCGGAGTGTCAAGTTGGGCCGTCGCTAAGGAGTTCGTCGCCCTGCAGGCCCGCGTCGTGCCGCCGTCGGCAGCCCTTCAGGAACTGAACCGCGTGCTCTCGGAGGGAGCCAAGGACGNNCATCGTGCTTCTGCTGGCGGTGATCCCGGGCATCGCCGAGGAATTCCTGTTTCGCGGTTTTCTCCTGAGCGGACTGGGTCGAGCTTCGGGCAAATGGACGGCCATCATCGGCGCCGGCCTGATCTTCGGGGCCTTCCATTCCTTTGTCGACAAGATCCCGATGACCGCACTGATGGGCATTCTGCTCGGGTATGTGTGCTGGCAATCGCGGTCGCTGTGGCCGGGCATTCTGGCTCACGTCATGCACAATTCAGCTCTCATGGTCTTGCCTAACATGNNGCCGCCCAATGGCTGGCGCTCTCGAGCGTCGAGAGCGAGCCGGACAAGCTCTTGCCCGTCCACGTGGTTATCCCCGCGGCAGTTCTCCTGTTGGCAGGCCTGGCCATCCTGGCAACGCTGAGGCAACATCGGTCCAGCACCGCCAACGGCTTTTCCGGGTAGGGCATGGTCGAGGTCGCCGGAGCGATTGCCGGCCGCAGAATCCATTCGAGGGCATTCCTGACAGGACATTCCCATCTATTACTGTATCGTCGAATGCGGAATGGACTCCGCCGGAAACGGCGGCCCGGAACGGATTCCGGGCCGAGCGAACCCTTCCAGCCGGTCGATGGACCGGCAAGATGCCGGTCCCACACAGCGTCCTGTTACAGTCCGTCAGGGTGCACAAAGCAGAAACACGGCCACCGACCGCGGTGCGACGGTGCCACGGATCGTCACTTGCTCCTTATCCCGCTGGGTGCCGGCCTCACCGCTGGGCAGGAGACTGACGACGGACCATGCCGCGGGGAGAGGTACTTGTATCAGCTCGCCCGTCACGGATGCGCAGCCGGCGTTGTACAGGGTGATGATGGTCCGATCCCGGCCGGCGAAACGATTCGCGTAGAGATCCTCACGCAACGTCGGGATCAGCGGCTCGCACTGCCGCGAACGAAAAACATCCGTGTAATCTCGGAAGATCGGGTAAGCCTGCCGGGCGAGTTCGCGGAACTGCGGTGTGTACCAGGAATCAGCCCTGCCCTTGAGCCAGATTCCCAATCCGTGAAAGATGCAGCGGTGCAGGTCGTCAACCTCGACGGGAATGGGCCGGATGCCGTGGCCGACCATCTCAAAGGATGCGAGCTTGGGGAACACATATCGGTACAAGGGCAGCGAGGCCGGATGCCGGCCGGCCGAGACGTCCCACAGACCATAGTCGAACGCGGCGTCCACCAAGTCCATCAGTCCGTCGACCGGCGTGTACTCGATGTATATGGCGGTACCCGCGGCTTTCTCGTCCAGGGCTTCGCGAATGGTCCGCAGCATCGCCCTTTCTTCCAGGAGAGGGTTCGACGGCACCGGGTGTCCGTGGTTCGGAGACCAGCAGGCCTTGCCCGACCCGAGCAGGCCGAACTGATCGACGTACACGGCGTCCGCGCCTGTTTCGTGAGCGACCTTGGCAATCCTGCCGGCCAGCTCGCGCCGCCACGCCTCGACGCCGGGACACGCGAAGAACTCCATGTCCCCTGACCACCAGCCGGGCTTGCCGGCCTTGCCGATGGACTGCCAGTCGGGCAACGCCTTCCTGGCCAAATCCGACCGCCGGTCAATGAGGTACCCCTCAAAGTACAGGCCCACCTTGATCCCGTCGGCGTGCGACCGCTCCACCATCCTGCGAAGCTCGCTCAGGCCACCGAGATCGTTGGAGAGATAGTCGCCGACGCGCCCGGTCGCGAGGCTGTACGCCCATCCGGAGATGTCGATCATGTGAATGCCGCCGAACGCTGTGTCCGACTCGGCGATCAGACGCTCAGGCGTGTACCGCAACAAAGGGGGGCTGAAGAGGTATCCGGTTCCTCCCAAGGGGTAATCCCGCCGGCAGTAGAATGCACCTTCAAGCCGCTTGTCGGCCGGCGGCGTCTCGGCGGTTGCCTCGGTGCGGTATGCGTTGAAAAGATCGTGCCAGTCTCCGGTGTGAGCCATGAGCGTTACCGGAGGTAGAACAAGATTGCCATTGGGCGGGACGATCAGGTCACGAAGCTCGATGGCAATGTCGGTCCCGCTTTCGGTCTGCTTGAATGCAAGCGCCTTGGGCAGAAGGTTCGGGTCGATCATGAACGCGCCCAACCCGCCTCCCGCCTGTTCGGCAAACAGATCGACGAGGGGCAGCGGCCAGACACCGCTGTAGTCCTTGCGGATGGAGATGGGCTCACGACTCAGCAACGCATTTCGCGTTCCGACCAGATAGCACCTGTCGCCTGGAACGGCGGAAATGCGGCATCCGCCAAGCTGTGCAATACGAAGGGCCGCCTTCCACGGTTGGGCGGTCTCGTTGTGCAGCGTTGGGGCCACGTGGATGCGGCCGGCATCCTCAACGGACACGGACAAGGAAAGCTTGTGTTTCGACGGGGCCAGAGACCAACGAAAATCCAGACGAACCCCGCCGGCCATGTCACCGCCGGTACCGGTCTCGAATCGCATCGATGATGCCAGGCCATCCTCGCCGAGGACCTCAACGAAGGGTGGGGGAGATTTGACGTTGAGGATTTCCCGATCGAAAGGNNGAAGCGACGGGGGGTGTAATCCGGCGGGGTCGGCGTGGTTCGGCCTTCGGACGCATTTGTGGAAATGACGGCGATGAGGAAGAGTTGACGCTCGCGGCCAGCAGGAACACCTGGCCATAGTTCATCCCATCAACAACGCTGAAACGAACCAGGGCCTTCTTGGGATCCATCGGCACGATGTAAGCGTCCGGCAGGCAATCGACAGCCCACGTCTTGCGACGAACTGACCACGGAAGGTGAACGCCGGTGCTTCCGTCCTCATACTCCAGCCGGACGGCGAGTTGATGGGGCGAGGTGATGGTGGCGCGGGGACTGGGCGACGCCTGCCCGTACCACGCAACGCCGCTGCCGAAGATGCGGCTGCCCAGCAGCAAAGCCAATTCGCACCCCCTCCACTGCCCGCTGACATCCAGGCTCTCCGCCTCCATGACGCCGCTGCACATCGCCGCCCGGTCCGCATCGCCCAGCCGAAACGAAATGCCCCCTCGCTCGATGTCCTCACCAGCCGGCCAGTCGGCGGACGTTCCCAAAGCCGAGGCCAACCAGGCTGCCGAGATCACATCACGCCGCGGCAATTCAACGGCTTGCCAGACACTTTCTGGCGAAGGGCGGCTGGTTGGGATGTTTTGCTCCTGTGCGAGGACCGGCCTGGAGGCCGGTCGCGTCGCTTGCGGTGATGCCATGCGCGGGTCTGACGCCCAGAATACAATTTGATGCAGCCTCACCTGGGCCGAGGTCTCTCCAGGGGCGATCCGCAGCGTCATGCGTGCCACCCGATCCGATGGGAATAGGCCTCGCAGGTCGAAGACGGCATGGTCCTGATCGCGTGGCAATGGTCCGATGAGGGCCTCGTGGTCGCCGGCCAGCGGGTTCTCCGGGTTCAGAGCACCGGGTGTCACGGGACCGGTGGAATCATCCGACAAGAGTATCGAGACGGATGCCGCCGAGCCGTTCTGCTGAAATTCGTATCGGACCTCAAGGAACGGAAACGCGTTCGCCCATATCGGGTTGGTGGTGCGCGTCCAAGCCACCGCGCGATTCGAAGAAGCCACGCTGACAACAGCACCATCCGAACCGAACACGATTGCAGCACCATCCCCGTGATCCGGCGCACTGCCATCCTCAGGAAGCCAGCCGCCATCAGTTCGGAAATCGTCCCACCAGCCGATCTCGACGCGCTGACGCTCGTGAGAAGCCTCTCCGGCCGGCAACGATGACACGTGAACCGCCGCAAGCACGAGACAAACCGATGCAGCCCGACAGAACTTGAATCGCATGGGACACTCCGAGACAAACCCGCCCGGTCTGGCGACCGGCCCACATTCGGTCACGCAATGCCGGTGTTCACTTGTCCAACGGCCGGAAGTTGACATCCATCACCTGCAACCGGCGCACGTGCTGTCGCAGCCGGTTCATAAACGAATCGAAGTCCCGCCGCTCCTTGGCCGACCACGCCACCTCGGCCAGTGCCGCCGCGCGGGGATAGGCCATGTATTCCAGATGCCTCGGGTTGGGAATGTACTCCGACCAGAGCTGACCTTGTGTTCCAAGCACGTGCCGGGCCTCGTCCGCGCTCAGCTCGGCCGGAATGGGGTCATACCCGTAGACTTTCTCGATCGGCACGTCGCCGCCGATGGCCAGCGGCTCCCTTTCCTTCGGACCCTGATAATAGTCGAGGTAGGTGTATGACGTCGGTGCCATCACCACATCGTGCCCCGACTTGGCGGCCGTGATCCCGCCCTTCTCGCCGCGCCATGACATGACCACCGCTCCCGGCGCCAGACCGCCTTCCAGAATCTCATCCCAGCCGACCAGCCGACGTCCGTGTCTGGTCAGAAACGCGTCCATCTGCTTGACAAACCAGCTCTGCATCTCGGCCTCGTCCTTCAAGCCCAGTTCCTTGATGCGGGCCTGCACAACGGGGCTGGCCTTCCACTGGTCTTTGACCGCTTCGTCCCCGCCGATGTGGATGAACGGACTCGGGAACAGCTCCATCACTTCGGTCAGTAGATCCTGCATGAAGGCGATCGTTTCGTCTGTCGGGCAGAAGATATCGGGACACACGCCCCAGACCGCCCACGGTTTGAGCGGCGTGTCGGGGTTGCATCCGAGTCGCGGGTACGCGGAGATGGCCGCCCGCGCGTGGCCGGGCATCTCGATCTCGGGAACGACATTGATGTGCCGGTCGGCCGCGTAACGGACGATCTCGCGGATGTCGTTCTGTGTATAGAACCCGCCGTGTCTGCGGCCGTCAAACTGCCAAGGTTTCGTGCGGGCATGGCCGACAAGGGTTTCGTCCCGCCATGCCCCGATCTCCGTGAGCTTGGGATACTTCTTGATCTCGATTCGCCAGCCCTGATCGTCGGTCAGGTGAAGCTGCAGGCTGTTGAACTTGTGCAGGGCCATGGTATCGATGAACTTGAGCAGAGATGACTTCGGGACGAAGTGGCGAGCGGTGTCAACCAGAAGACCGCGCCACTTGAAGCGCGGTTGGTCCTCAATCCTCACGCACGGGACCTCCCAGCGCACGCCCTCCACCCGCGCCAGGCGAAAGACGGCGGGCGGCAGCAGCTGCCGCAGCGTCTGAATGCCATGGAACAGGCCGGGGCGGGCCTTGGCGCCGATCAGGATGCCGTCAGGAGCCACGCTGAGTGCATATCCTTCGTCGGCCAGGCCGGCGAACGCGTCAGCGATTCTCAATGTGATGGCACGCTGTGATCCGGCATTTTCGACGAGCTTCAAGCGAAAGCCCATCGCCGGGGCGAGGTAATCCTGCAGCTTGCAGGCTTCGGGCATGCTCGCGGTATCGGCGACGATCACGGTGTTCTCGTCGATGACGAAGACCCCGCCGGAGAGTTCCGCTTGGATGGGCTGGGGAATGACCGCCAGGGCCGGGCCTTGAGCGGCCAGACCGACTTGCCCGACGATGATACTTGTACTCACCAGAATCACGGGCAGTATTGGGTGGAACATGTGGACCTCCTGTGGTATTCAGAATGCCGGGACAGATCCGGTCATGATAATCACCGTTGGAAAAGCTTCCAGCAGTCCGGAGGCAACGGCCGCCTGGACTTTTGCGGATCCCCGCGGGCATCCGGCGAGTCACTTCCTTTGGCAATTCGCGGCCCGCATGTCAGGCTGATGGCCCCCAGGCGCCGGCGGCGAGGTGCACAAACGACGGTAGAACAAGGCCCATTCTCAATTCTCCATTCACCATTCTGCATTCCCCAGCGTTGCCATATGCAATGCTGGGGTACACTCTCAAAGGCACGGGGAAAGCCTTCCAGCCCGTCGTTGACCGGCAAGATGCCGGTCCCACATGATGATGCAGGTCCCACACAATGATGCCGATTCCTCACTATGATGCCGGTCCCACGATGATTCACACGATGATGGCTTCTGCGTTTGCACTTGGCTCTGGGCCCAGTCTCAGGGGTGCCGCAGATTGCCTATGTGATCTGCCCGGCGGCATAATGATATTCATGGGTTCGACCGTGCCGATCATCTGGGCGGTGCTGGTGCTTTTTGCGGCGCTGACGGCGCTGCTGCTGTACCTTGGCCTGTTCCAGGACCGCAGCCGGGGCCGGCCGCGATGCCCCAAGTGCTGGTACAACATGACCGAGGCACCGAGCCTGGTCTGCCCCGAATGCGGGCACGACGCCCGCACCCCCAGGCGACTTCACCGCACCCGCCGGCGGCGATGGGCGATCATGCTTGCGGTCCTCACGGCATTCTGCTGTTACTACTCGTGGCTGGTGCGCGTCCGCGTGGTTGAATTGGAGGAGCCGGTCTCGGTTGCCCTGAGGCCGACCAGCTATCTTCTGGCCACGCTTCCCAAGGCCCGGCCTGTGCAGTTGATGCAGTTGCGTGGACGGGCCAACCGCTTCGGCTTGCGGCCTTGGGAATCAGAGCTTCTTCTGCTTGCTCTCGACCCGATCATGTCCGCGAAAGGCCCCTCGCCCGAACAGGCAATCTGGCTCCTGTCAATCGCCGCCGAGACCTCGAACCGAGCCCTCAACAAACTGGTCGATCTTCGTGAATTCACCATTCCCGGTACGAATTACTACCCAGTGTTCGCATCCATGGCTGCACATGTCGGTCGGTCGCGGGATGACCAGCTCATCGCCCTGCTGGATTCGGCGATGAAGCTGTCCAGGCTGCACAGCCACGATGCGCCCGACGCGATCCTGATTGAGATGGCTCGCCGGAATCGACCGGGCTTCAAAGAGCAGATTGCACACTGGGCGGCACACCCGCCTGAGGACCCGACGTTCAAGACCAAAACAAACCTGGAGTTGCTGACCACACTTCGGCGAATGGACGGCATTCCGGACCCGCTGCACGTCTTCCTCGACGGCCCGCAAGCGATGGAATGCACGTCCGGCAATTTGCCCACCATCAATGTGCGTATTGTCAACGTGGACGTCGAGACTCAGGCAGTCGGGTTCCAGACGGGCGGGGACTACCGCAGCGGCCGGCAGGCAAGATGGCGACTTGAGGTGCGCGACGAGCAAGACCGCCTCATGCCGGTGAAACCTCGAATGGGCGTCGGTGGCGGCGGCATCTCCAGCTTCGGTATGCTCCAACCTGGCAAGAGCTATGAAACCAAGCTGGAGGTGGCCAAGTATGTCGAGCCACTGGCCCCGGGGCGGTATCGGGCCGTGGTCCTTTATCACAATTCGGCTACGATCGCCGACAGGGAGGACATCTCAGGCCTGATCGTGTCATCCTCCGACCCGTTCGAGCTGATCGTCAGGCCCGCCGGGGCGGAATCGCCACCGGCCAGACAGTAGTGCCGACGCCCTCGTCGGCGAGTCAGGAATGGCGAAGGGATTCGCCCCGAGAGGGGTGTGAGAAGGGATTCTCGCACCAGCGGACGGCGGTCAGCGGCCCCGTAGTACCGACGTCCTCGTCGGCACATCCCTGTGCGCTTGGCCGGCAATCCCACCCTGGCGCCAGCCTGGACACAAAGGGTGCGGGGCCTCGATTCGTCATCCTACCTTGAGGTATACTGGAATATGGCATGAGCACTTCCACGACGAAGGTACAACCTGAACCCCTGGCCGTCGGCGTCTCGTTCACGAAAGACACCCTCCGCGTCGCCCTGGCCGACGGACGGGAGATTGCCGTGCCCCTGGAGTGGTCCCCTCGCCTGCGACGGGCCACGCCCAAACAGAGGAAGAACTGGAGACTGATCGGCGGGGGCGTGGGGATCCACTGGGAGGACGTGGATGAGGACCTTTCCGTAGAGAGCTTGCTGGCCGTTCGGTGAGGCAGATCCTGAGTCGGTGCCTGCGGGTCAGGAATGGCGAAGGGATTCGCCCCGCGGGGGGTGCGAGAAGGGATTCTCGCACCAGCGAGCCTGTGCCGACGGGGGCGTCGGCACCACCAAGCGTCGGGATGGCTTCGACAAGCTCAGCCCAGGAAACCTGCCGGCTCGTCAAGAACCACGGGGATGACTTTGACAAGCTCAGTCCAGGAGACCCCGTGGCTGGCCCCGAGAAACTCACAGGGCAACCAGAATCACCTCTATTATCCGCTTGGTTTTTACGTCCCTTGTCGATACATTATGTGTCTGCTGGACCGGGAATGGCTGCCTTTCGCCGGCCAGGGAAGGCTGGCAAGACCGAAACGCACGGAGGTTGCGTAACCCTATGTTCCTTAAGCGCTTAACCTGCCAGGGCTTCAAGAGTTTTGCCGACAAGACAGACTTTGACTTTCTGCCTGGGGTGACCGGCATTGTCGGCCCGAACGGCTGCGGCAAGAGCAACGTCGTCGACTCGATCAAGTGGGTCCTCGGCGACCAGAGCGCCCGCAGTCTGCGCGGCAAGCAGATGATGGACGTCATTTTCAGCGGGTCGGGCACGCGCAAGAGCGCGGCCATGGCCCAGGTGGATCTGCTGTTCGACAATGCCGACCGCAAGCTGGGCCGCGACGCCGACGAGGTCACCATCACCCGCCGACTGTACCGGTCAGGCGAAAGCGACTACCTGATCAACAACGAGCAATGCCGGCTGCGCGACATCCGCGAGCTGTTCATGGATACCGGCGTGGGCGTGGGGGCCTACTCGATTATCGAGCAGGGCAAGGTGGACATTTTGCTCCAGGCGAACCCGATCGACCGGCGGCATATCTTCGAAGAGGCGGCGGGCATCAGCCGCTACAAGGCCCGCAAGAAGGAGGCCGAGCGCAAGCTCGATCGGGTCGACCAGAACCTGCTGCGGCTCGAGGACATCGTCGAGGAGGTCGACCGGCGGCTTCGAAGCATCAAGTATCAGGCCGGCAAGGCCCGCAACTTCCAGGAATACGACCGCAAGCTCCGCGAGAAGCGAGCCGCGTTCTCGATGGCCGAGTATCATCGCCTGTCGGAGAAACGCACCAGCCTGGAGCAGGAGGAGACACGGCTGGAGGACGAGGTCACCCGCCTGAGGACCGCGATCAGCTCGGCTGAGACACGCACCTCCGCCCTGGACGGCGACCTGATGGTGCTGGACGGCGAGGTGCGGCAGATCGAGCAGCAGATCCTGACCAACGCCTCGGAGATCACGGCGAATACCGAGCGCATCGAACAATCGCGGCAGCGCATCGAAGAGCTGGTTGAGGTCCGTTCGCGGGCCCAGCAGCGGCATGCGATCGAACGTCAGCGGGCGGCCCGGCTGCGGCAGCAACTCGCCGCCGAACAGGCGGCCGTCGAACAGCTCGAAGGTCAGATCCATGCCGCCCACGAGACGGTCGAAAGGCTCACCGAACAAGACCGCCAGTTGGCCGAGCAGCTCACCGGCATGCGGGCCCGCAGCGAGGAGGACAAGGCCGGCATCATCGACCTGATGAGGCGAAGCGCCCAGATCAGCAACGAGATCCAGGCCCTCGGCCAGCGTTGCCAGCACCTGGAAACGGAGAAAGCCCGCCTGCAGGTGCGCCAGGAGCAGATCGCCGCCGAGCTCGCGGGGCTGACCGATACCCGCGGCGGGATCGACGCACGGGCCGCCGAGGTGACCGAGCAGATTCGTTCACGCAGCGAACAGCTCGATGAACTCAGGCAGCGAGCCGCGCAGCTCGACGCCGATCGGGCGGAACTCAACGGTCGAATCGCGGCCGCCAAGGAATATCGCAGCGGCCTGCTCAGCCGGCGGCAGGTTCTGATGGACCTCGAGCAGCAGCTTGAGGGCGTCGACGCCGGCGTCCGCGAGCTGCTGCACCGCAAGGAGCGGGACACGACCGGGCAGTCGTTTGCCTGCGTCCGGGGGATGGTCGCCGACCTCATCGCGGTCGACGTGGCCAACGCCACGATCATCGAGATCGCCCTCGGCGAACACGACCAGTATCTGGTGATCGAGGATAGCGAGGCGTTCTTCCGCGATGCCGATCTGTTTGCGGACTTCCCGGGGCGGGTCAAGGCGATCTGCATGGACCGCCTGCCGCCGTTCATCGACGGCCGCGATTTCACCCAGCAGGAAGGCTTCGTGGCCTACGCCGTTGATGTCATCCGGTTCCAGAAGGACGCCGAGCAGCTTATTCGGCACCTGCTGGGCAGGACGATCATCGTGCGAACGCTGGCGGACGCGATGCGGATGGCCGGGCAGAACCCGCCGGGCTACCGCTACGTGACGCTGACCGGCGAGTTGCTGGACCCGTTGCGGGGTTACTGCGAGCTGGGACCCGCCGGCGGGCGGACCGGCCTCATCTCACGCAAGAGCGAGCTGCGGGAAATCGACGTGCAGCTCGATGAGGTGGACGAGCGCATCGCGTCCGAGTCGGGCCGGCTGGAGGAGACATCGGCCGAAATCGTGGAGATCGAGCAGGCCGTCGAGGAACAGCGGCGACTGCTCAATGAGTCGTTGCGATCCGAGGTCGAGATCAACGCCCTTCGCAACACGAACGAGAACGCGATGCAGCGGTTGTTGCAGGAGCAGCCGCTGATCAAGAGCGAAATGACGGCGATCGACCGGCAGATCGCCGACGCCTTTGAGAAGAGCAACTGCAACTCGGAGGCGCTGTCCCGGCTCGAAAGCGATAACGTCGCTCGCGAGGAACGCATTCGCCGGCTGGACGGGCAGATTGTGCTTCTCAACGACGAGCGGTCGCGGCTGAGCGAACGGGTCACCGAGGCCAGGGTGGCGGTAGCCGAGCTCATGCAGCGTCGAAACCTGATGGGCGATACGCTGCGAAGCGTCCGGGAGGCCTGCCAGGCCAGCGAAGAGGCCGTCCGCGGAGCGGCCCGCGAGTCCGAGGACTCTGCCGGGCGCATCGCCCAGGCGGAACGGGCGATCCTGACTGCCGAGAGCCGACTGGCCGAGTTGTACCTGCAGAAGGAACAGCGGGACGCCGACCTGCTTGCCCGACGGCGACGGCGGCAAGAAATCCGGCTTGAAATCGAGCAGTTGGCCGCCCGGACCAAGGTCGAACGGAGCTCGCTCAACGAATCCGAAGAAAAGCTCCACCAGTCGCGGATGGAATCGCAGGAGGCCCGCATCCGGCTTGAGGACCTGGTCGCCCGCGTCCGCGACGAACTGGGCATCGACCTGGCCGAAAGTTACGCCAACTACCAGCACCAGGAGCACGAGCAGGACTGGGCTGCGGTCGAGGCTGAGATCGAGGAGCTCAAGCTCAAGATCCAGCGGCTGGGCAACGTCAATCTGGACGCCATCGCGGAGCAGGAGGAACTTGAGAAGCGGTCCAGCTTCCTCGACCAGCAGCATGCCGACCTGCGAGCCTCGCAAAAGCAGCTCATGGAGCTGATCGAACACCTCAACCAGGAGTGCCGCGAGCGATTCACGCAGACCTTCGAGACCGTCCGCGGGCACTTCCAGGAGCTTTTCCGCAAGCTGTTCGGCGGCGGCAAGGCGGATGTCATTCTCGAACAGCCGCCGGAGGGTCANNGCCGGCATCGAAATTCAGGCTCGCCCGCCGGGCAAGGAGCTGCAAAGCATCTCGCTGCTGTCGGGCGGCGAAAAGACCATGACGGCCATCGCCCTGCTGCTGTCGATTTTCCGAAGCCGGCCGTCGCCCTTTGCCATCCTGGACGAAGTGGACGCGGCTCTGGACGAAGCCAACAACGAGCGGTTCAACCGCATCGTGGGCGAGTTCCTCGACAAGTCGCAGTTCATCATCATCACGCACTCGAAGCGGACGATGAGCATCGCAGACGTTCTCTATGGCATCACCATGCAGGAAGCGGGCGTCAGCAAACGAGTGAGCGTGAAGTTCGACTCGACCGAAGACCAGACGGCCGCAGCGTGAGGTGCGCGGCCTGCACCCCCAACCGGCGTACAACAAAAACGACGGACGCGTGAATGGGATTCTCGCGCCCGTCGTGTTCTTGGCTTGTGCCGTCGTTTGGGGCAGGTNNGGGCAGGTCAGCAATGTGCCCCGACGATCAATAGCCGTACCCACTGCTATAACCGCCGCCGTACCCGCCGCCATACCCGCCGGTATACCCGCCCGTCGTCGTACCGGTGGTGGTCGTGGTTGTGGAACTGCCGCTACCCAACTGGCCGGGTTCCGTCGGAGGCCACGTCGTGTCGCACTGTCCGGGGATGACGCAGGTCGGATCAGCGCTGTAGTCGGGGTAATCCGCGCTGTGGAACATCCAGTCCCATTCGGCCGGATTGCAGTTCAGGATCGTGCCGCATGGGTTGACGTTGCGAGCAACTTTATTAAGGCAGCCCGTGACGCACGCAGCCTGGAACAGCGAAAGATACATGACCAGCCGCACTGCCGACTTCCAGAATCGATTCTTGGTCTTCATGTTGGCCTCGCAACCCAGGACAGTCTTATTGTTCCCCAAAACCGATGATTCTGTCCGCCTTCGGCGGCAACCCGCCTCAGTAGCCATAACCATACGTGGTGTTCGTGTTGTTCGTGTCTGTCGTGTCCGTGCTCGGCGGCGTGTAGGTGTCGCAATCTACCAGGAACGCACCCGCGGCCGAGTTACACGGATCGACCAGACCTCCGAAGAAGCCGTTCTGGCAATCCAGCAGCCAGCAAAAGTCGATGGAGTTGCCGATGGAGTTGGCCGCAAACCTCGTGCAGCCGTAATACCCCGTCCCCGTGTCGCCACTGACGGGATAGATCGGATAGGTCTGGAACAAGGTCGCACCCGTGAACGCCATCATCAGCCAGATCAAAAAGCGATATGCACGCCGTTTCATACGGAATCACCTCCGGAGTGCGGATCACCAATCCTGAAGAAGCCTCCCGTGGGGCAGCCACTCGCAGGGCAGCCCACGCGCCAACGCCGTCAGTATAAGACCACCCGAGTGTCACTGCAACCCGGGCGTGATGCCCTGCTGCAGCCCCTTTCGCGGAACCGGCCGCCCTGCTCATCGCCGACGGGGACGATCAGTGGCAACCGCCCTATCCTATTGTCGGCATACCCATCCGAGACCGCCACCATGCGGTGTCGATCGCCGTCTTGCCGACCGCAGGTTATGTATCCACAAGAGGTTATGTTTATCAGATCGAACCCAGCCTGACAAAATGCTCCCGCAGACTGCGATACAACGCCTGGTAGGTCGGATACAGGCCGTCGTAAATCTTGGTTTGGGCTTGCTTTGGCTTGAGGGTCTCGGTCACCCGGATGGCCGCCTTGCAGGCTTCAGGCACGCCGGCGTACTCGCCGGTGCCGACCGCCGCCAGAAGAGCAACGCCCAGGGCGCCGCCTTCGCGGGTGTTGATGGTCACCACATTGGCTTTGTACATGTCGGCCTGCATTTGTCGCCAGAATCGGCTGGCCGCCCCGCCACCGCTGGCTCGGACCTGCGCGATCGGGACCTCGCGTGTACGCATGATCTCGATCTGGTCGCGCATTCCGAAGGTGATACCCTCGAGTACTGCCCTCATCATGTGAGCCCGGTTGTGCCGCACGGTCAGGCCGACCCACGCCCCGCGGGCCTGCGGATCGGGATACGGGCAACGCTCGCCGGTCAGGTACGGCAGAAACACCAGCCCCTCGCATCCGGCCGGAGCCTTGGCCGCTTCCTCGATCATCGCAGGATAAAGCTGGCCAGGGTCTTTCCTGGTGCGGCGAAGTTTATCGATCTCCTTGCCAAACAAGGTGTTACGCAACCACTGGAAGCTGCCGCCGGCCGACAGCATGCAGCCGAAGACACACCACTTTCCGGGCACCGCGTGGCAAAACGACTGGAGGTTGCCCTCCGCGTTGAGTACCGGTTTGTCGCTATGGGCAAACACCACGCCGCTGGTTCCCATGGTGGCCGAAACGATCCCGGAGGTGACGATGCCGTTGCCGACCGCACCGGCGGGCTGGTCGCCCGCGCCGCCGACAACCGGTGTACCCGCGGCCAGGCCCGTCAGCCTGGCAGCCGCGGCCGAGACCTGGCCGCTCACGTGCGGGGATTCATAGACCGGCGGCATGAGGTCCTTGTCGATCTCCAGCCTTTCAAGCAGGCCGAGGTGCCAGGCGCGATTTCTGATATCCAGCAGCAGCGTACCCGCCGCATCACTGACCTCCGAGGCGTACTCGCCGGTCAATTTGAGGCGGATGTAGTCCTTGGGCAGAAGTACTTTGAATGTCCTGCCGTAGGTCTTGGGATCATTCTTGCGGACCCAGAGGATTTTCGGGGCGGTAAAGCCGGTGAGGGCCACGTTGGAGACCATCGAGATCAGTTGGTCACGGCCGCCCGCCCGCTGCTCGATTTCCACGCATTCCGCCGCCGTCCGCTGGTCATTCCAGAGCAACGCTCGCCGGAGGGACTTGCCGGACTTGTCCACGAATACGCTGCCGTGCATCTGGCCCGACAACCCGATGCCCGTGATGGCCGCGGCTTTGATCTTGGCCTTCCTGCACGCGGCGGCGATACCCTGGACGGTTGCCTTCCACCAGTCTTCCGGCTCCTGCTCCGACCAGCCCGGCTTGGGCGTGTAGACGGGGTATTCCACGCTCGCGGTGGCGAGCACCTTGCCATTCGGCCTGCACAGCAACACCTTGGTCGCTGATGTCCCAATGTCGATTCCACACAGAAGTGACATGCTGTATACCCTCTCAAGCCGGCTGAACGACTTCGATCACTCACCGGCCCGGCAGTATACCGGCAGCCCACTCCAATGAAAGAGCATGGAGCACGGTGTTCACCGCATACGGCTTGGGCTAAACTGAAGACCATGGTTGCGGACTGCCAGAAAGGCTCACCATGAGAAACGCCTTCACAGAGAAGATGACGGTGACGCGAAGGAGTCTGCTGTCGTTGGCGGCCGCGGGGACGATGGGATGCGCGACCTTCGGGCCGACGATCGGGGGCTGTTCCTCCGCCACCCGCAAGAGCCAGCCAACCTCAGAGACGTCAAATGCCACGAGGAACCGTCCGCGGCTTGGCCTGGACACCTATACGCTGCACCGGTGCCTGACGGCCAAGAACCCCGGCAACCGCAAGGACCTGTGGTGGGTGCTGGACCAACTCGAGCCCGGCGGGCTTGAATCCGTGCAGATCGACCCGAGCCACTTTCCCGGCGACGATGAGAAGACCCTGGAACGACTGGCATCGGTCGTCGGTCCCCGCGGCCATTACGTTGAGCTCGGGATGGGCGGCTGGGATCCGGCTCGTCTCGAGCAGTGCGGGAAGCTGACGGTGCGATTCGGCGGTCGGGCGGTCCGTACCTTCTGCGGGGGAGAAACCTGCAGCCGGGAGAAGATCGCCGACTACCTCAGATGGGCTCCGCCGGCTCTCCGACAAGCCGCCGAGGCGGCCGACCGGCACGGTTTCGATATCGCGGTCGAAAACCACGGAGACTTCACTTCGGATCAACTCAAGGCCCTGCTCGATGCGGTTGGCCACCCTCGTGTCGGAGCCTGCCTGGATACGGGCAACAGCCTGTTTCGCAAGGAAGACCCGATCAAGTGCGCCAGGGTCCTGGCTCCTTACGTGAGGTCCATGCATCTGAAGGACTGGACCATGAGCTTTCGACCCGATGGAATGCCTGAATGGAAGGAAGCGGTGCTGGGATCCGGACAAGTCCCCGTCAAGGAGGTTCTTCGCATCGCGACCGACGCGAACCCGGGCCTGTATATCGCCCTGGAAGCTCCTGTTCAGCCGAGCGAGGACGAGACGGAGACCGTCGATCGCGAGCGGCGCTTCTTCAAGGCAAACGCTCGCGCTGCACGGCAATTGCTCGCCGACCTGTGAGCGGCAGAGGCCCCGCTCGCATGGGCAGGGAGGTTTGTACGTGGACGACAAGTTCACCAGACGACATTTCCTTCAATCGAACGCCGCGGCCGCGGCAGGCGTGGGGCTGGCCGGCAGGCTGGCCAAAGGCGAGACGTCGACTCCGACGACGCGACCGAGCGACATGCTTTCCGTGGGGATCATCGGCTGCGGCGATCGCGGCAAGTACCTCACCTACGTCTGCCAGATCGTGCCGGGCATTCGGGTGGCGGCGATTTGCGACGTGAACCGCGAGCGTATGGCCAACGTCCATCAGCAGCTTGGCGGGCAGGGCGACACACACCGCGACTACCGGAATATCCTGAACGACAAGAGCATCGACGCCGTTGTCGTCGCGACCAACGCCCACTGGCACGCCCGCATGGCGATCGATGCCTGCGAGGCGGGCAAGGACGTCTATCTCGAAAAGCCCGTGGCGACGTCCATCGCCGAGGGCCGGGCGATCATCAAAGCCGCCCGCCGGCACAACCGCGTGATCCAGATGGGCATGCAGCAGCACAGTTGGGAGCACTACCGTGAAGCGGTCGAGATCGTCCAGTCGGGCAGACTGGGCGACATCTCGCATGTACGTGTCTGGGACGTCGAGAACGCATGGCCTGGCTTCGGCACGCCGCCGGATGGTCCTGCGCCGCCCGAACTCGACTGGGAGTTCTGGCTCGGGCCTTCGCCCCTGGTTCCATACAACCCCAACCGATACGCTCGCGCCGAGTGGTTCTTCGACTATGACGGGGGATGGCAGGTGGCCTGGGGCGCGCACCACTTCGATATCGTGCATTGGGCCATGGGTGTCGAGGCCCCGCTGGCCGCCACGGGCTCGGGCGGTCATTTCGCGTTCAAGGACAACCGCGAGTGGCCGGACACATTCACCGGCACCTGCGAGTATCCGCCGGGCCGGGTCGCCAGGAACGGCTTCCTTGCGACCTACACCATGGGACACGGAAGCGGCCGCCTGATCGAGGGACGCGCTCACGGCAAGGCGTTTCATGGGACCGACGGCGTTCTGATCGTGGACCGTAGCGGTTTTGAGGTGTTCTCGGAAGCCCGCGACGGCGAGAAGGTCATCTCGCAAGAGAGGGTCGCCTCTTACACCCGATCCCATGATGTCGTGCAGAACCACATGAAGAGGTTTCTCGAATGCGTGCGAGCCCGCCGGATTCCGGAAGCCGACATCCTGGTCGGGCATCGGGCAACCAATCCCGGTCATCTCATGAACGTCGC
>MTKZ01005007.1_pt1 | contig 41703 bp, 39 predicted proteins | sample 1042781 | NCBI WGS metagenome assembly MTKZ01 (sample SAMN06212207, study PRJNA360539) | anaerobic digester metagenome | biome: Wastewater treatment plant; material: sludge; isolation source: anaerobic digester fed with sludge from wastewater treatment plant | place: Denmark: WWTP Viborg ...
GGGTGACGGGCTCAGAGCGCAGGGCTCAGAGCGCAGGGCTCAGAGCACAGGGCTCAGAGCGCAGGGCTCAGAGCACAGGGCTCAGAGCGAGGAGCGAAGAGCAGAGGGCGGAGTGCGAGGGGCGTGGGGCGGAAACTTTGAACCTGGAACCTTGAACCCGGAACCCGGAACCAGATGTATATTAAAAGTATTTAGTAACCCGCCATGATCAAAACGACAAAAATTACAACTCCTCTCGGCGAAATGATAGCTGCCGCGACTGAAGCGGGGATCTGTCTCCTTGAATTCTCAGACGATAAAATCGTTAATGAAGAGCTGACAGAACTGAAAGAACTTCTCGTTGCTGAAATTAAGGAAGGCCGAAGCAGACATCTGAGACACCTTAAAAAACAGCTGAAGGAATATTTTTCCGGAAAAAGGAAATTCTTTGACCTTCCCCTTGTTACACCCGGAAGTGATTTTCAGAAAGCAGTCTGGGATGAACTCCTGAAAATACCTTATGGTGAAACAGTATCGTATCATCAGCAGGCGGAAGCGATCAATAAGCCGGGAGCTGTCAGGGCCGTAGGCAGTGCAAATGGTTCAAACCGGATAGCAATAGTCATTCCCTGCCACAGGGTTATAGGTGCCGATGGCGCTCTGGTAGGCTATGGCGGAGGTTTACAGAGAAAAAGATGGCTTCTTGATCATGAAAGAAAATTTTCAGGCAAACCGGTGGATATCTCACTTTTCTGACAATATTATTACACAATAATCTAAAAAATTTAATTAATTATTAAAACCATGACAGACCATTCACACGATCAGGAATGCTGCCCGGTCTTTGACCCGGCACCATGGGACCAAAAAACACATGACTGGATTGAAAAGCCATTTATTATGAAGGCTATCCCTCAGTTTTTACATATGCCTCTGCCTTTTACATATGCAAAAACTCTGGGGAGTATGTGGGAAACAGCTAAAAATGCCGGAGCTGCACCCGAAATTAAAGATTTCCTTCTTCTTGCCTATGATCCTTCACCCTGGAAAAGCGAGCTGTATATGAGCGTCACTAAAGAAGTCCCGGGAGCCAATAATATTAAGCTTTCCGGAACTTTCGCCACCAAGGTCTTTGACGGACCATTCAATCATATACCGAAATACCTGAAGGAATTCGAAGAGTATCTGAAAAAGATAAATAAAACGGCAAAAAAATATTACTTCTATTATACCACATGCCCGAAATGTGCAAAGAAATACGGACACAACTACATCGTGGCATTTGCGGAGATTTAGCTGCAAGGAATCCGGTTAATAATTCCAGGTTCCTGGTTCCTGGTTCACAAACCCGAAACCTGGAACCTTAAACCAGCCTCTCCTGCCACCTTCCCTTAGTTTCGGTGGTAAAAGAAAGTTTCGGCTGGTAAAACCTGGAACTTTAAACCTGAAACCTGGAACAATCAAAAGAAACATTTAAACCATAAAATTTAATAAAATGAAAATCCACAGGTATTTTAACGTCTTACTGACAGCAATGATTATCATACTCTATAGCTGCTCAGGGCCATTAAATGAAGCTGGTAACAATCTTGAAAAGGGTTTTATGGACCCTCCTGAAAGTGCTAAACCCAGGGTTTGGTGGCACTGGATGAACGGAAATATAACAAAGGAAGGGATAAGAGCCGATCTCGAATGGATGAGCCGGACCGGTATCGGCGGTTTCCAGAATTTCGATGCCAGTCTGACCACACCACAGATCGTCGAAAAACGTCTCATCTATATGACGCCGGAATGGAAAGATGCATTCCGGTTCACTACCAGACTGGCTGACTCGCTGGGACTTGAAATGGCTATTGCCGGGTCTCCCGGATGGAGCGAAAGCGGAGGTCCGTGGGTCATCCCGGCCCAGGCTATGAAAAAACTTGTCTGGAGCGAGGTAAGGATTGATGAAGGAAAATCCTTTGACGGTATAATTCCAAATCCGCCTGCAACATCAGGTGTATTTCAGAATATTCCCGCCCAGAGCCGGATCCCCGAACCTTTGCCTGAATATTATAAGGATATTGCAGTGCTTGCATACAGGTTACCTGCCAGCGATCTGTCGATGAAAGAACTGAATCCCAGGGTAAGCTCAAGCGAAGGAAAATTCTCATTAACAGACCTCACCGACGGAGACCTGACAAATAATACCTTTTTACCGGCAGCCCGGACAAACAATAAATCCTGGATAATGTTCGAATTTGCCAAACCTCTGAAAGTTCAATCCCTGACCCTTGTAAGCAGCGAACAGGGAATAAATTACGGCCCGGGGAAAAACAGGATGCTGGAGGCTTCTGATGACGGCAGACAGTTCAATCCGGTTTTTGAGATACCCGGACCTTCAAACATTCCGCGTACATATACATTTCCTGCAGTAACGGCAAAGTTTTTCAGGATCTCTTTTATTACTCCCGAACTTCCTGCCAGACCGGGTTTTATACCTCCCCCGGCAAGCGGATCACCACCTCCACCGCCTCCGCCACCCCCGGGAGTTCGTATTGCTGAGGTCATTCTTCACTCCGTCGCACGTGTAAACCGTTCTGAAGATAAAGCCGGGTTTACATCCGCTTTCGGGCTGTATGACCTGGCAACCCTGCCAATAAGCGCCGAAGATGCCGTAAACAAGTCGGATATTATTGACCTGACAGACAAAATGGGTTCTGACGGCAGACTTACCTGGACTCCTGCAGAAGGGCGATGGAAAATTATCAGGTTTGGTTATTCCCTTACAGGCAGGCAGAATCATCCGGCCTCTCCTGAAGCAACCGGTCTGGAAGTTGATAAACTCGATGCGGGACACGTAAAGGCATATTTTGAGAATTATCTCGATCAGTACAAGGATGCAACAGGAGGCCTCATGGGCTCCAGAGGATTGAAATACATTATAATCGACAGCTGGGAAGCCGGGGTTCAGAACTGGACCGACAGCATGTTAGTAGAATTCAGGAAGCACAGGGGATATGACATGCTGCCCTGGATGCCTGTTCTTACAGGGCAGATCATTGAAAGCGCTGATGCAAGTGAGAAATTCCTGTTTGATTTCAGAAAAACTATCGGGGATCTGACTGCCGAAAACCATTATGACCAGCTTACAACTATTCTCCGGGAACGTGGCATGGGCCGTTATACAGAATCACATGAAGGAGGACGTGCCTTCATAGGTGATGGCATGGAGGTTAAACGCACTGCAGATATTCCAATGAGCGCTACCTGGACACCGGGGACGATCGACCAGGACGAGAATGGCGACGTTGCGATCAGATACCGGGCAGATGTTCGTGAATCAGCATCGGTAGCCCATCTTTACGGAAAGGAATTTGCTGCTGCCGAATCCATGACTGCCAGGGGTAATACCTGGGCCTTCTCACCGGAAAGACTTAAACCTACAGCCGATATGGAACTGGCTATGGGCCTCAACCGCTTTGTGATTCATACATCGGTACATCAACCGGTAAATGATAAAATACCGGGACTGGGCCTCGGACCCTACGGACAATGGTTTACAAGACACGAGACCTGGGCAGAACAGGCAGAACCATGGATAACTTATCTTTCACGAAGTTCATTTATGCTTCAACAGGGACAATTTGTTGCCGATGTACTTTATTTCTATGGTGAAGACAGCAACATTACAGCTCTGTTCGGGAATAAATTACCTGATATTCCGGAAAGCTATAATTATGATTTTATAAATGCCGATGCACTTGTAAATCTCCTGTCAGTCAGAGAGGGCAGATTAATTGCTCCCTCCGGCATGAGCTATTCCGTCCTGATCCTTGACGATAACACCCGGAATATGTCGTTGCCGGTACTCAGGAAAATAAAAAGCCTGGTTGAAGAAGGAGCGATCGTTTCCGGCCCTAAACCGGTAAGATCACCTGCATTAAATGATGATCCTACTGAATTTCAATCAATTGTAAGTGAATTATGGAAGACGGAAAATGGGGAGAATATAGTAGGAAAAGGTAAAGTACTTTCAGGTAAAACAGCTGCCGGGGTACTGTCCGCCCTGGATATTAAACCTGATTTCACCTACACCTTGCCTGAGCCGGATACAAAGGTTCTGTTTGTTCACAGGAAACTTGGAAAGGCAGATATCTACTGGATCAATAACAGGAACAACAGGAGCGAGAAACTGGAGGCAACATTCAGAACAGAAGGGATGAGCCCTGAAATCTGGCATCCTGTAACAGGTAAAATTGAACAAGCCTCATATTCTTTTGAAAACGGATCCACTAAAGTGCCACTTAACCTGGATCCGAATGATGCTTTATTTGTTGTATTCCGTAAGCCGACAAAGGTCGCCTCTGTTACTTTACCCGCAAAGACCGAAACACCGCTCGAAACAATATCAGGTTCTTGGGATGTCAGCTTCCAGCCTGACCGCGGCGCTCCGGCAAAGATAAAAATGGACAACCTTACATCCTGGACGGAAAATCCGGATCCGGGAGTTAAATATTTCTCAGGGACGGGCACATATACAAAATCATTCAATGCTCCTGAAAACTGGTTTGAGAATAATACCCGGCTATATCTGGATCTGGGTTCAGTAAGAAATATAGCAGAGGTTACAATCAACGGGAAGTATCTTGGAATAGTGTGGAAGAAACCCTTCAGGTGCGATGTAACAGAAGTGCTTAAAAGTGGTGAAAATTCACTTGAGATCAGGGTGACCAACTTATGGGTCAACAGGCTTATCGGAGACCAGCAGCCTGATGCGACAAAGAAATATACCTATACGACTCAGGCTTTTTATCAGGCAGAATCACCCTTACTGCCCTCAGGCTTACTCGGACCGGTACAGATTGTGAGTTTATCAATAAAATAGGATACTCCCGGGAAGCTCATCTGCCAGAATTAAGAACCCAGATATCTACGTATTATAATACGTATTAAAAAACGTATTATAATACGTATTATAATACGTAGATATTAATTTTGTTTATTCGTTCTTTTTTGCTTTCCTGTTCTTCAGGGCCTGGAACACCAGATAGATCACAAATGCAGCACCCAGGAAATAGAGTATATACTCAATATAGGGGAATATTTTTTCTCTGATGTCGTAAATAAAATATCCGATAAGCGCCAGAATGATATTCCATAATCCGGCTCCGGCGGTAGTATAGATAATAAAATTGCGCATGTTCATCCTTGCAAGCCCGGCAGGGATCGAAATAAGCTGTCGTACAGCAGGAACGAGCCGCCCGATGAATGTTGAGGCATTGCCGTTTTTTACAAAATAATCCTCTGCATGCTGAACCTTTTCTTTCGACAGAAGAAGCAACTTTCCGATCCTGGAATCAGCCAGTTTGTAGACCAGGGGTCTTCCAAGATACAAGGAAAGATAATAATTGAACAAAGCTCCGATGATCGCACCGGTTGTCCCTGCAATAACAACACCAAAAACATTAAGGCCTCCCTGTGCTGCCTTGTAGGCTGCAAAAGGGATAACAACCTCAGACGGGAACGGAATAAATGAACTCTCGATCGCCATCAGCAAACCTATGGTAAAGTAATTGAGATTGACCATGTACCAGTCAATCACTGACTGAATTATCTCCATATCAGACTCTTATTGAAGAGCACAAAGATAACAATATTGTGTTATCTTTCACTTCAGCCGCTTATACTTAAGGATAACAACATTCGCAGAATGAGGTTCAAGCTTCAGATTCAGCTTCCCTCCTGTTAATGCCAGTGAATCAGTGGAAGGGAATATATGCTCAGGATCTGAAGCAGAATTATAATCATACAATCCGCCTGCTCTTAGAACGGAAATCTCCCCGGTCTTCTCCAGTGAAGCTCCTGTAATATTTAACAGTACCGGTTTTACCTTTGAAGAAGTATTGATAAGCTTGATATACACCCCGGAAGAGTTTTTTTCTATTGTTCCGCTGGCATAAAGACTGTCAGCACCGGCAAGCGGTTTACCTGACTGAAGAACAGGAATTACATTTGTTCCCCTGTGTGTGGAAAACATTTTCTGGACATAATAGTTTGGTGTCCCGAAAGTCTTAAGATTATCAAACCATATCAGGTCGGGGCGCCACTGCCAGGCATCGATGTGCGCCAGCAGGGGTGCATACGAAGCCATGTGTACGACTTCAGCATTCCTTTCAAGTCCTGTCATGAAAGCAGCCTCAGAAAGTGCACTTAACCAGGTATTTCTCGATTCGGGTGCTTCCGCGTCCTTCCCGTGTGCTGCATATTCACCTGCAAAAACTTTGATACCCTTCCTGTCATAATTATCATATCGTGAAGCGTTGCTCTGGAACCATTCCGGGGGCATATAATAATGCTCATCTATAAGGGCAGGATTCAGCTTCTTAAGTTCTGCCCATGCATAGTCGAAATAAACACCCGATGCAGAAGGTCCTGATCCCGAAACGATCCTGATCTCAGGATGCTTCTGGTTCAGTACTTTTTCAAACTCCCTGTACCGCTCAATATACTGCTCGTCCCATTGTTCATTGCCAATACCCACATATTTCAGGTTGAAAGGTCCGGGATGGCCCATTGAAGCTCTCAATCCACCCCAGCGGGTTGTCGGTGCTCCGTTTGCAAATTCGATAAGGTCAAGTGCATCCTGGATATAGGGATCGAGTTCATCCAGGGGAACAACCTCTGCGGCATTGTACTGGCATGACATTCCGCAATTAAGTATAGGAAGCGGTTCTGCCCCAATATCTTCCGAAAGCAGGAAATATTCATAAAATCCCAGTCCGAAGCTCTGAAAATAGTCTGGTGCCTGCCGGTTCCTCATTTCCATGTTCCACCGGTTGATTATCATTGATCTCTCCTCAACCGGACCGACAGTATTCTTCCACTGGTAACGGTTTTCAATAGTTCTTCCTTCAACTATACAACCGCCGGGGAATCTGACAAATCCCGGTTTCAGGGCGGCAATCATTTCGACAATATCCTTTCTGAGACCTCCGGTCCGGTCTTTCCAGGTATCGGAGGGAAAAAGGGAAACCATATCGATATCAATTGTACCCTTTCCGGTGATTACCAGCCGCAGGGTTGCCCTTGATTCTGTGCGGGTTGCTGTAAAAGCTGCATCGAACTTTTTCCACGATCCTGAAAAACCCTCTATCATGGTACCCCCGATCACATCGCCATTCTGATCAAGAAGCTCAATATTCATCTTAAGTCCCGAACCGGATGTAAGTTTCGCAAAGACAGAAAAGTTATACTGATTATCCTTTTTAATACCCATTCCGCGGAATCCTTCGTTTATAAGACCGAATGTTCCTTTCCCGGGATCAACCACCACCGATACATAATGAGGATTGGAAGGCCTGGCAGGGGAATAAAAAGAAGGCACGAGCCTGCCCCTTCCGTTATCGCGATCCTGCCTCCATCCCGTCAGGGGATAGGTAAACTCGAAAGACCTGTTCTTGACAAGTTCGGCATAAATACCTCCGTCGGCAGCAAAATTGATGTCTTCAAAGAATACTCCCCACATTGTCGGTTGCACCTCTGCCACCGGCTTGTTGAGGATAACCGATACTTCACCCACCTGCTGTCCAATGACGCCGGTGAGGAAGACAAAAGCCGGGAGCAGGATCAGTCCGGATTTTAAAATTTTTCTCATATGAAAAAGAGTAAGTTAAGTGTTTCAGGGTTTCAGGTTCCAGGTTTCAGGTTTCAGGTTCCAGGTTCCGTTAACCAGCAACCAGTAACCAGCAACAAGCAACAAGCAATTTCACCCTACTCTCTATCTGAATTTCACAGTTTTTGCCGCATTATAGAGTTTCTGTGCAGCGGCTTTAAGTTTCTGTTCCGGTACCTTTATGACTTTCCTGTCATAGGTCATCAGTCCGTTAGTTTCAATTTCCACATCAGTGGTCTGGGTATAGATGGCAGCCGAAAGTGCCCTGTTAATGAAAGGTGCTATCTGGTCAAGATATCCTGAATATGTTTTGAAGAGGGTATCGGCGTTCTGGAAGGTCCTGTAGCCCCAGTTATTCTTATCGAGCCAGGTATGATTCTCAAGAGGAAGCCCCAGTCCCCCGAATTCTCCCAGAACAATAGCCTGTTTGGTACCGAAAATTTCCGGTTTTGCCATAACAGGTCCCGGATAATTATGGAGATCAAGTATATGGCCTGTCTCATGGAAGTTCCCTCCGCTGGCGCTGTTTACGAGCCGTGAGGGATCTTTCTGCATTGTCCAGGTGGTAATCTCAACAGTTTTGAACTGTCCCCAGGCTTCATTGAATGGTACCCATACCACAATACATGGGAAGTTGAAGAGATAATCTATAATCGCATTCCATTCGGTACGGTAGATCTTCTCGGATTCCTGTGTTCTTGTCTTATCAGAACCACCTTCCATACCCGGACGAGTATTCCATTGTCCGCCGCCCAAATCGCCGCTTGGCATATCCTGCCAGACCAGCATTCCTGTCTTGTCGCAGTGATAGTACCACCGTGCCGGCTCTGACTTTACATGTTTACGTATAGTATTGAATCCCATCTCTTTCGTCTTAACTATATCAAACAGCAGAGCTTCATCGGTCGGGGCTGTATAGAGTCCGTCGGGCCACCAGCCCTGGTCAAGAGGTCCATATTGAAAAACGAATTCATTGTTAAGCATCATCCTCAGGAAACCATTTGCATCAGGTTTCAGGGAGATCTTTCTCATAGCAAAATAACTTTTTACCTCATCTGCAACCTTACCCTTTCGCATTATTGCGATCTTCAAATCATACAGGAAGGGGTTATCCGGTGACCATAGTTTTGCGTTCTTTACCGGAAGCTCTATCTGTGTTCCCGGTGCTGCCTCGGTTCCGGAAACCTTAACGGTTCCGTCCCATGCTGAAACACTTACAATATCACCCGGTTGGGCATTCTGAACATTTACATCGAGTTTTAGGATTCCTTTATCAATATCAGGTACCTGTTTCGTTGATACAATATATGTTTTTGGAACGGCTTCAATCCATACGGTCTGCCATATACCTGTTACTGAAGTGTACCAGATTCCGCTTGGTTTGATGACCTGCTTTCCCCTTGGCTGTACACCTTTGTCTACCGGATCGGTGACCTTAAGTTCAAGAACCTGTGAGCCACTGCCCTTAACAAAGGTTGTTATATCGAAGGTGAAGGGATCATATCCCCCCTGATGAGTGCCTGCAGACACACCATTCACGAAAATTTCCGATTTCCAGTCAACAGCCCCGAAATGAAGTAAAATTGTCTTTTTCCTGAAATCCTTAGGGATTGTAAATCTGGTCCTGTACCATAATATATTATCGGGACCCACAGGTTTACCCACTCCCGACAATGCGGACTCTATGGCAAATGGCACAAGTATTTTTCCGTCAAAGGACGAAGGTCTGGCGCTTTCGCTGCCTGTAATTGCATAGTCCCACAATCCGTTAAGGTTCTTCCAGCTGTTTCGCACCATCTGGGGACGAGGATATTCGGGAAGCGGATTAAGAGGATTTACATTTGCCGACCATACTGTTGTGATCCTGTCACCGGCCGGTTTCCAGGCGGAAACCTGAGACCGGGTTGTTCCGGCAAAAACTGACAGGAATACTGCTGCAAATAATAATTGTTTCATAGATAATATTATTGGTTATTTTGTTATCGGTAATTCATTTTCCCAAAATAAAACAATTTATTCCGGAATTAAAACCGGTAATGATTAAAGGAGGAAATTAAAGGCGATCACACCCTCAGGATCCTTTTTGAGACCGGCTGATCAATTATTATGGGTACTTTTTCAACAATGGTGCTGGTCGAATCGAGATGAAGTGCCTTTTCATCAGGCTGTCCTACCTGTCTGACAATTAGATGTAATGTAAGAACAAAATTCTCATAGCCTGAAAGTTTTACATCCCGGAGCATGATCCTGTCAATAAGGATGAATTTGAAATCACTCTGAAAACCGTGCTTTCTCAGGGATTCATAACTGCTGTCGAGGTTTATCTCTCCCGCTTTCACCATATCTTCAAGAACCTCCCTGAAATACAGATTAATCTTCGGATCAACCTTAAATCCTATCCTGAAATCGACCCTGATAAGGATACCCGGGATGATCTGCTTTACAGTATAATCAAATCTGTTTGGCTCATCGACCCTGTCGACATGAAGGAACCAGTAGGTCTTTGCACGTTTGGGCTGTTTATGGAAGATTGAATAAATAACTTTGGATTCAACCTGGTCGACCCTGTTTGCCCGTATAATATAAACAAGGTGTGTCGCAAACAAAGGCACAGATTCATCTTTACTGAGGTCGGTGAACACATCGAGGTACTTATCGAGGTCGGCAAAAGTTATATATCGGTTCTTTAATTTCCTTCCGAAATACCAGCCAAACATAACAAGGAAAAAGACTGTGGATATCAGTAGAGTGAACCAACCTCCCGATCTGAATTTGTTCAGATTGGCTATAAGGAAGCTGCCCTCGATAAACAGATAGGCAATCAAAAGCAGCAGGACCAGACGGTGATTAAGTCCTTTCTGCAGGAGATAATATGCAAGTAACAAGGTTGTTACAAGCTCAGTTAAGTTTATGGCAAGTCCGTATGCCATTGTCATCTCTGAAGATTCTTTAAACAGGAGGACCGTAAGGCTGCATGCTACCCAAAGGAACCAGTTTACAAATGGGAGATAGATGTTCTCCCTCATGGCTGTGGGATGAAGTAACCTTATCTTCGGCCATAAATTAAGCGTGACCGCCTCCCCGAACAGGTTGAATGATCCGGTTATTATCGACTGGCTTGCAATAAATGATGCCGCAACCGCAATAATTATCCCCGGTATAAGGAGCCATGACGGCATGATAGCAAAGAAGGGATTCATATCAGATACAGACCGTATATTCATCATAACCCATGCACCCTGTCCGAAATAGTTAAGTATAAGAGCAGTTTTGACGAAAGCCCACGATATTCTGATGTTTTTTACACCGCTTGAGCCCATACCGGCATAAATCATTTCGGCGCCCGTAATTGACAGGAAGACCGCACCGAGAAGCATGAATCCGCCCGGATACTCATTTACAAACCGGTAAGCATAAACAGGATTAAGTGCTTTTAAAATGTCCGGATAGCTTATTATCTGTATTAATCCCACTGCAGCAATTAAGATGAACCATATCGCCATTACCGGGCCGAGGGCTCTCCCGAGGATGTTTGCCCCGAACTGCTGGACAAAGAAAAGAAGGCCAATTATAAGCAGGACAACGGGAATTACAGGTATTGCCGGGAATGAAAGCCTGAAACCTTCTATCGATGATGTCAGTGTGATTGCGGGTGTAATGATCCCGTCGGCAAGGAAAGCAGCTCCCCCGATCATCGTAAGAAGCGCGACCCAGGAACCCTTGCTTTTTATAAGGGAGAAGAGTGTAAAAATGCCGCCCTCGCCGTTGTTATCAGATTTTAGCGCGATCAGTACATACTTGACAGTTGCAGAGAGAGTCAGAGTCCAGAAGATGCACGACAATCCTCCAAAGATCAGCAACTCGTTCAGGTTTCCCGGCGTGTTGTTAATTATGGCCCTGACTGTATACAGGGGGCTCGTCCCGAGGGAACCGAAAATTATCCCCAGGGTAGCAAGTGCACCGGCAACTGACAGATTCCTTATTCCACGATTAATTTCACCGTTTTTCATCACAGCCCTACAATTAAGTGTAATTAAAATGCAAAAAGGACATCAAAGTTATAAATAATTTATCTTTGAGGCGGAAATGTCAGTTATAAAATCAATAATACAGCGGTTTAACATGGCTGATCCGCGGAATAAAAATCTGAAGGGACCGGCAGCCCTCTTTCTGTTCCTGTGCATTTCACCAATAATGCAGGGTCAGGATACTCTTCCATCAGTACAAAAGGTATCTCTTCTGTTCATGGGCGACATAATGGGACACGATTCACAGATCAATGCTGCCGCGATACCCGGCACAGGAACTTATGATTACAGGGAAGTGTTCATGCATGTTAAACCCCTTATCGATTCCAGCGATTTCTCGGCATCCAATCTGGAAGTCACCCTTGCAGGTCCGCCCTATAAAGGATATCCTCAGTTCAGCTCCCCTTCTGCACTTGCAGCAGCATGTACTGAGGCAGGAATAGACTGCCTTTTCACCGCAAATAACCATTCAGCCGACCGTGGAAAATCCGGTATCATCAGCACCCTTGACAGGCTCGACAGTATCGGAATACCCCATACGGGAACATTCAGGAATAAAACATCAAGAGACACCCTTCAGCCCCTTGTCGTTAACCGGAACGGCATTTCTGTTGCCTTCCTCAATTATACCTACGGAACAAACGGCATAACAGTACCTCCCCCTGTTATTGTAAACATGCTGGATAAAGAAAAGATCACTGAGGACATTATGAAAGCTAAAGAATTAAAACCCGATGTCCTCATCCTTGCCCTTCACTGGGGAACAGAATATGATACAATCCCTTCGGAGAACCAGATATTACTGGCTAATTACTTCTTCTACAAAGGAGTTGATATTATTATCGGATCACACCCCCATGTGATCCAGAAAATGATATGGCAGAAAGACAATCCTGTGTTTAAAAACAAAGCTGTTACATATTCCCTGGGAAATTTCATTTCAAACCAGCGTAAACCAGGGACCGACGGCGGTTCAATGGTTAAGATCGAACTTACAAAAACCGACAGTTCTGTTGTGATATCTGACGCCGGCTACTATCTGACATGGGTATACACCCCTGTCGAAAACGGAAGAATGAGATTTTATATACTTCCCTGTGCAGGATTCGAGAATAAACCGGAATTCTTTACAGATAAGAATGACTACCTGAGGATGATGAAATTCATTAAAAGTGCAAGATCCCTTCTCTCAGGACAGAACGAAGGATTTCACGAAATTATCCCTCAGGGAAAGTAACTGTGTTAAGATCATACTGGCATCATTTTACTCCTAAATCCTCCGGGAAGCATAGCCGCCAACCTAAGGACCAGAAAAAAGATTAATTAGCAGAATTATAATAATATAAGTTTCCCCTCCTTTTTTCAAGGAGGGGTGGCCAGACGAAGAAATCGTCGGACTTGCAGAAGTTTAATTGTCTGGCCGGGGTGGTTTATTAAATTCTGAGCAATAAGTTCACTTTTAGTAAGTCCGCATTAACCACCCCGGCCGGGAAAGCACGATTGTAATCATATCAAAATCAGCAATCCCGGCCACCCCTCCTTTAAAAGTAGGGGAAACTTATTTAGTTAAGCCCCAGATAATTACAGTTGTTTATATGATTAAAATATTCCTAAGGTTGACGCCAATCCCCAAGGGGGCTTACTAAAAATGGCCAGACTTAAGTTCCCGGGACTTTTTTAAATCTGACCATGTAACTAAAAAATGTTAATAATTCATTACCGGATAATGAATAATTGATGTTTTTATAGATATTTGCAGAATACGAGGGGAAATACAACTAACCGGAATAATATGAATGATTCGATAGCACTGCTTTCCGTTACAGCCATCTCAATAGGATTTTTTCATACTATCCTTGGTCCTGATCATTATCTGCCGTTCATAGTGTTGAGCGAAGCAAAAAAGTGGACCCTGAGGAAAACAATGTTCATTACATTCATTTGCGGCCTTGGTCATGTCTTAAGCTCGGTTATTCTTGGTCTCATTGGTATCGCTGTAGGTATTTCACTGAATAAGCTGGTTGATACAGAATCGTTTCGAGGTAACATAGCTGCATGGCTGTTTATTGCATTCGGACTTGTTTATATGATAATCAGCATAAGGAACCTGATACGAAATAAAAAGCACAGTCACTCTCATTTTCATCCCGGAGGCGAAAAACATTCACATGAACACGACCACCACAGGGAACATCTTCATGTACATGATACTGATGTAGTTAAAACAACGCCCTGGATACTGTTCCTCATTTTTATCTTTGGCCCGTGCGAACCGCTTATCCCGATACTTATGTACCCTGCCGCCCAAAGCAATATAGGCGGCGCCGTTCTGGTCTCAGTACTTTTCTCGGCAGTGACAATTGCAACAATGATGTCGGTAGTACTGGTCTTCAAGCTCGGATTTAGCAGGATAAACCTTAAACCTGTTGAAAAATACAGCAACGTCATTGCAGGTACAGTTATATTTCTTTCCGGCATGGCAATACAGTTTCTCGGTTTATAGAGTCTGTGCATAATCTTACTGATATTCTTTTACCCCTAAATCCCCCAGGGGGGGGACTTATTGAACATCTGATACTTAAGAAGCTATCTTGTGTATGAGTGGCAGATCGGGAGGATATTGTGATAATCTCTTTAGACCGGTGATGACCTTCTGATCTGTTCTCAAGAAAAACCGGATTAATTCACATTTAATTGTTAGCTTTGCGGTAAACATTTTAAGTGTAATGGGATACGATTATAATACTCAGCGAAAAAGGATGGCATTACCGGAGTATGGCAGGAATGTCCAGAAGATGGTTGATCATGTAAAGACCATTGAGGACAGGGATGAGAGGAACCGTGCTGCCAAAACGATAATCCAGATAATGGGTAATCTCAATCCGCACCTGCGCGATGAGGGAGACTTCAAGCATAAACTCTGGGATCATCTTGCGCTTATTGCAGGCTTTGATCTTGAGATTGACTCTCCCTACCCCATGCCCGAAAAGGCGAAGTTCAAAGAAAAACCGAATCAGATCCCATACAAACAGGGAGACATCAGGTTCCTGCATTACGGCCGCTTAATTGAACTTATGATAGATGCGGCATCAGAAATGGAAGAAGGAGAAGAGAAGGAATACCTTACAACCCTGATAGTCAACCAGATGAAAAAATCATATGTTACCTGGAACAGGAGCCAGGTTGCCGATGAAGTCATTATCGGTGATATGACCCAGTTGTCCGGCGGTAAACTTAAAATGACTGAAGGAGTCAGGATCCTTGAAGTAAAAGAATTATTGCCCCAGCCAAAGAAAAAGCCCATGCAGGGCAAACCCCACGGCAAACAGCAAAACAAGCAGTACATTAAGAAGAAAAGCCATAACCGGCATTGATCCCCACATAAATAAGTATCGTCTGACCAATTGCCCGCCCGGCAGTCTGGTCGTCCGTCTATTTAACCATCAGTCATCTGTCTGATACCTCCCACAGGTCAGTAATACCAGACCGCAAGACCGCAAGACTGCAAGACCGCAAGACTGCAAGACCGCAAGACTGCAAGACTGCAAGACCGTCAAACCTTCGGACCGTCGATCCTTTCCGCCTGCCAATTTGTCAATCTCCATATCCATGGCAGACTATTTGAGGTAGTAATGTTCAAAAATCGAAAAGTATCAGAAATGATTAAAAAGAAGAGCTTTGTGAAGGAGGAAACCAAAGAAGTACAGGACCCTGAAAATAAAGATAATAAAGAAGTGGAAGAACCTGCTGAGCAGTCCCCGGGCGGAGAAACACCGGAAACTGCACCTGAAGGAGATATTGTCACAGGTGACGAACAGAAAACTGAGAGCACTGACAAAGTTAGTACTCCGGATAATTCTTATGAAGAAAAACTGGCAGAGATGCAGGACAGGTATCTCCGTCTTTCAGCTGAATTCGATAATTACAGGAAAAGGACCCTCAGGGAGAAAATGGAGCTGACAAAATATGCTTCCGAAAGCATCCTGATGAAGCTGCTCCCTTTCATGGATGATTTTGAAAGAGCATTGAACAATTCTGCCAATGCAAAAGATTGCAATGCTGTCAAAGAAGGTATTGATCTTATCCATACAAAATTCGTTGATTTTCTGAAACAGAATGGTGTTACAGAAGTAGAAGCGCTGAACTGTGCTTTTAATTTCGATCTTCATGATGCCGTTGGCAAAGTACAGGTTGAAGATGAGAATATGAAAGGTAAAATTGTGGATGTCGTGCTCAAAGGGTACTTTCTTCAGGATAAAGTTATAAGGCATTCAAAGGTGATTGTCGGGGAATAATATAACAACCTTGTTCATGTTAAAGCCTGGAGTTGCAGGTAATAAGTCAGGAGATGGGAAAAAGAGATTATTATGAGGTTCTGGGGGTGTCGAGAAATGCCACCAAAGATGAAATAAAGAAAGCCTACAGGAAACAGGCTTTAAAATACCATCCCGATAAAAATCCGGGCGACAAGAAAGCTGAGGAGAACTTTAAAGAAGCAGCTGAGGCTTATGAGGTTCTGTCAAATGATGAAAAAAGATCGAGGTATGACAGGTTCGGTCATGCCGGTATGAGCGGAGCCAGCGGAGGCTTCGGAGGCGGCGGAATGACAGTCGAGGACATTTTTTCTTCTTTCGGAGATATTTTCGGAGATGCTTTCGGAGGATTCGGAGGTTTTTCCACAGGCCGGAAAAGCCGCAGAGTGAACAAGGGAACTAACCTCAGGGTAAAAGTCAAACTTAACCTTAACGAGATATCCTCCGGTACTGAAAAGAAAATCAAAGTTAACAAGTACGATACCTGTACAGCGTGCGGGGGAACAGGTGCTGCCGATGCCGGCAGCCTGTCAAACTGCCAGACATGTCACGGCACCGGACATGTAACAAGGGTAACAAATACTATGCTTGGACAGATGCAGACTACGTCAGTTTGTCCGGCATGCGGCGGCGATGGCAAAACAATTACAAGAAAATGTCCGTCATGCTATGGCGAAGGCATAGTCCAGAAAGAAGAGATCATAAAGATCAATATACCTGCAGGAGTAGCCAGAGGTATGCAGATGACCCTTTCGGGAAAGGGTAATGCTGCCCGGAGAGGAGGTGCCAACGGCGACCTTCTGGTTGTAATTGAGGAAGATGAACATCCGGAATTAATAAGAGAAGGCAACGATCTGATCTATAACCTTTTCATCAGTGTTCCTGATGCAATCCTGGGAACAAATGTTGAAATTCCCACTGTTGATAATAATGTTAAAATAAAGATCGAACCGGGTACCCAGCCCGGAAGAATACTCAGACTGAGAGGTAAAGGTCTCCCGGAAGTCAACGGTTATGGCAGGGGCGACCTGCTCGTAAATGTAAACGTCTGGATACCAAAAAATATGACGCGGGAAGAAGCCAAAGTCATCGAAAAACTTAAAGAATCACAATCATTTATTCCCCGTCCGGATAAGAACGATAAAGGTTTCTTCGAGAGAATGAGAGGCTATTTCGAATAAAACTCTGATTGTAACTCTCTGTGTAACTCTGTGAACCTCCGTGTATCTCTGTGTTAGTTCTTAATTTTTTTTATCAGCAAGAGTAGATGATACACAGAAGTGACAAGTAGATTTTTTATATTTACACCTCTTTTACTCAAAACATACTTTCTCTATGCCACTATTTGAAGCAACCAACATCACCAAACAGTTTGGAACCGTGACTGCTCTCGATAATGTCAGCATCTCCGTTCCGGGCAAGTGCATCTACGGGCTTCTCGGGCCCAACGGCGCAGGAAAAACCACTCTGCTGAGGATAATAAACCAGATAACAGGACCAGATTCCGGCTCACTATTCCTCAATGGTAAAAAACTTACTCCGGAGGATGTCAGAATGATCGGATACCTTCCTGAAGAAAGAGGGCTGTACAAGAAAATGAAAGTAGGGGAACAGGCACTGTACTTTGCACAACTCAAGGGCCTTTCAAAGACTGAAGCAATGCGGCGACTCAAATACTGGTTCAAAAAGCTCGATATAGTTGACTGGTGGGGAAAAAAAGTTGAGGAGCTTTCCAAAGGTATGCAGCAAAAAGTACAGTTCATTACAACTGTACTCCATGAACCAAGTCTCATAATTTTTGATGAACCTTTCACCGGGTTTGATCCGGTAAATGTAAACACAATAAAAAATGAGATCCTCTTCCTTAGGGAAAAGGGAGCAACAATAATCTTTTCAACTCATAATATGTCATCTGTCGAGGAGCTTTGTGATAATATTACTCTTATAAACAAAGCAAAAACAATCCTGGAGGGTGGAGTAAGTGATATCCGCAATAAATGGGCTGCAAATGAATATGACCTTGTGTTCAGCGGTAATATTGCTATACCTGAAAACGGACAGTTCAAAATCCTGAGCCGTCAGTTTGAAAATGAAAAAACCACTATCAGGCTTAAAACTCCGGGCCGCGTGGTGGCAAATGATATTCTAAGAGATGTAATTGATAAAGGAACAATTTTATCTTTCAATCCTGCCCTGCCCTCAATGAACGAGATATTCATAAGGGTAGTCCAATCCCGTAATTACGAAACCGATCAAACCTCTAAAGATTAAATCCATGAACAAGACTGCTATAATTATCAAACGGGAATACCTGACAAGGGTCAGAAAGAAATCCTTCATAATAATGACAATTCTTGCGCCTCTGATTATAGCTTCCTTTGTCATACTTGTACCTCTGATAATGCTTTCGGGGGACAAGGATTACAAAAAGATAGCCATTGTTGAAGATCATACTGCAATTTTTAAAAATATAATCCCCGACACAAAGAATGAGAAATTCATCTACCTGGAGGGCGCAAATATAAATGATCTGATCGACACATTCGAGGAAGCGGGGTATTTCGGTGTACTGTATCTCTCTCCCGAAGCGCTTAACAACCCCATTCTCTATTCCAAAAAACAACCCGACATAGGACTTCTGGATCATATTTCAGGTTCAATGAAAAAAGAAATCGAAAAACAGAAGCTTCTTACCTATAATATTCAAAACCTCGATTCAATACTCACGCAGATCAGGACAAATGTTTCGGTATCAACAAAGCTGGTTGATGAAAGAGGGAAAACAACCGAGACAAGTACGGGAATTTCAATGGCTCTAGCCTATATAGGCGGATTGCTTATGTACATGCTCGTGTTCATTTTCGGATCACAGGTCATGAGAGGTGTGATTGAAGAAAAGACAAGCCGTGTTGTCGAAGTAATTGTCTCCTCTGTAAAACCTTCAGAGCTTATGATGGGAAAAATAATAGGAATTGCCCTTGTCGGGCTTACACAGTTCCTGATATGGGTGTTCCTGACTATAGGTGCGGTTGCCGTGGTTAAATCAACTGTCCTTAAAAAATCAGATATTACGGATATCACACAAACAGTGACCCAGGATGTAATGTCGGCAAACCAGCCTGCGATGGCGAGTGCCCAAACCAGGGAGATTTCATCCCAGGCAGAGGAATTTGCTAAAATATTTGACAGTGCCATGAATCAGAACTGGCCTCTTATAATACTTTCTTTCATATTCTACTTCGTTACAGGCTATCTGCTTTATGCGGCAATATTTGCGGCAATAGGATCGGCGGTAGACAACGAGACGGAGACCCAGCAGTTCATGCTGCCGGTCACAATACCGATAATTCTGGCACTCCTTGTGGCAATGGGTACTATGCAGAATCCTGAAAGTTCTGTTGCATTCTGGTTTTCAATCATCCCGCTGACATCACCGATAGTCATGGTCGCAAGGATTCCCTTTGGCGTACCCGCCTGGCAGATAATCCTGTCGATGACATTAATGGTTATAACCTTTATTGCCTTCGTATGGATGGCAGCAAAAGTCTACAGAACAGGCATTCTTATGTACGGAAAGAAAACCTCGTGGAAAGAACTCTGGAAATGGCTAAGGTACAGCGGATAGTAGGGCGAAGGGCACAGAGCACAGGGCTCAGAGCACAGAGCACAGAGCAAAGAGCACAGAGCGCAGGGCTAAGGGCTAATGACTGCCAACTGCCAACTGCATGCCAGGTAATATGTGATGAACCCTGAGCTCTGAGCCCTGAGCTCTGAGCTATTGTATTTGAACTATTAAACCAAAAATGAATGTCAAAAATACTGGTAATTGACGACGAAAGGGCTATCCGGAACACTTTGAAGGATGTTCTGGAGTATGAGAAGCATGAGGTTGATCTTGCTGAGGACGGGGCGTCGGGGATTGAATTATTCTCTGCAAATAATTATGACATAGTATTATGTGATATAAAGATGCAGAAAATGGACGGGATTGAAGTCCTTCAGAAAATCACTGAGATATCATCAGTCACACCCGTAATAATGATATCAGGTCATGGTAATATTGATACGGCTGTTGAAGCTATAAAGAAAGGTGCTTATGATTTTCTTGAAAAACCCCTCGACCTCAACAGACTCCTTATAACAATAAGGAATGCCACGGACAAATCAACTCTGATAACACAGACCCAGGTTCTGAAGAACAAGGTAAGCAGGATGTATGAGATTGTTGGTGAATCGGAAGCCATACGCAAGGTAAAAGAGATGATAGACAGGGTTGCTCCGACCGAAGCACGGGTTCTCATTACAGGAGCAAATGGTACAGGAAAAGAACTTGTTGCCCATCAGATCCATGAGAAGAGTAACAGGGCGAGAGGCCCGTTCGTTGAGGTCAACTGTGCTGCAATACCTTCGGAACTGATTGAAAGTGAACTATTCGGACACGAGAAAGGTTCATTCACCTCTGCCATAAAACAACGCATTGGAAAGTTTGAACAGGCTAACGGAGGAACATTGTTCCTCGATGAAATAGGCGATATGAGCCTTTCAGCCCAGGCAAAAGTCCTGAGGGCTCTCCAGGAAAACAGGATAACAAGGGTCGGATCCGACAAGGATATCCAGGTCAATGTGAGGGTTGTCACCGCAACAAACAAGAATATAAAGAAGGAGATTGAGAACAACTCCTTCAGAGAGGATCTTTATCACCGGCTCAGCGTAATTCTTATCCATGTTCCCACTCTCAACGAACGGGAGGAAGATATCCCGCTTCTTGCTGATCACTTCAATACAATGATCTGCAAGGAGTATGGTATGAGCAAAAAGGTTATAAGGAAAGATGCCATAAAGGAGCTTCAGAAAATCGAGTGGACTGGCAACATAAGGGAATTCAGGAACGTCCTCGAGAGACTAATAATACTGTGCAGGGATGAAATAACCGGCGCCGATGTGCTTACCTATGCCAGACCTGTCTCCGGAGGAAATGTATAAGATCAGCTTTTCTTCTTGATCTTCAGCTTCTGTCCTACCTGTATCTTCTGCGGATCTGAAATACCGTTCAGTGAGAGTATATCACTTATTGTAACATTGTCGTACATTTTTACAATATCCCATATAGTATCGCCATACCTGACAGTATGGGTTATATAATCCCCATCGGTCTGGTTTTGAAGAAGTGACGCAATAGGCTGAACACTGACCGGAGCACTCTTACCAATCATTGCCTGTTTTTCTGCAAATGACATCTCATTTATACCTCCATACTGACCGGCTTTTGCCGGGTCGACATAAATTGCCAGGTTCTGACCTATCCTGATTGTATTCCGGTAAATATTATTCCAGTACCTGAGGTCAGAAAGACTGACCCTGTACCATTCCGAAATGAATCCAAGATTATCGCCCTCCTTAACCTTATAAATCAGCTTTGTTTTTCCTTTTACATCAGCCGGAACATATGTCGATCTTGAAGGATCGACAAGCCGGATAGAATTGGTGAGGTAAACATCTGATTTATAGCCCCTAATGGTATCATTCAGGTCGATAAAGTCCCCCAGATGGCTTACAGGAAGCGTAAGTGCCTGCGGCTTTGCCGATCCGGGAACGAGCCCGGTCCGGTACTGCGGATTGAGAGCCCGGAGCTCTCCTGCAGGGATTTTCATAACTTCCGATATCTGGTCAAGATGAATATCGTTATTAATCATTATAGTGTCGGTCGCAACAGGAAAATTAAGGGGCAGCGGTTTGATCTTATGAAGGTCATAATAGTTAACCGCATACATGGCGGCTACAAATCCGGGGATATAACCTCTTGTTTCCCTGGGAAGCCTGTAATAGATCTCCCAGTAATCTTTTTTGTTTCCCGACCTCCGGATGGCTTTGTTCACATTACCGGGACCACAGTTATAAGCAGCAATTACAAGGATCCAGTCTTTATAAATAGCATACAGATCCTTCATATACCGCGCAGCTGCATGAGTTGCCTTAACGGGATCCCTGCGCTCGTCGACTATCGAATTTACAGTAAGACCGTAAGAACGGCCGGTGCTGTACATGAACTGCCACAGACCCGTTGCCCCTACCCTTGATACGGCATTCGGATTAAGAGCCGATTCAATTATTGCCATATATTTCAGCTCAACGGGTATTCCATAGGAATCGAAAATATTCTCGATCATAGGGAAATAATAATCCTTCAATCCCATGATCGAACTGAAAAGCTCCCTTTTCTTCACCGTATAAACATGGATATGATTCCGGATTATGGATCCGTATGGAAGCCTAATTATTGTATTGATCCTGCCCAGTCTTTCCTTATAAACGGAATCCGTAAACATAATTCCATTGGAGTCATCCGACAACAGGTCCGGATTATCCGCAAGAGCCATTTTTACATACCAGCTGTTCACAAGGCTGTCCAGGTTGGCCGTAATAATATCGGCACTGGTATCCGATCTGATTATTATTGTATCGTTAACTGCTATAGCATTGATATTTACAGTCAGTGCAATGCAAATAATCGTAACAAAATCTCTTATCCTCATCGTCCCGTCATTAAGTTAAAAAAACAGTCTGAAACTGACATTCAGTCCCAGAGCAGCAAAACCTTCCTGTGGTACCTGAACCGGTTCAATCTGCAGGTTGAGGTTATTGCTGATATCATAGTTAAACAGACTTGCGTCTACATTTGCATCGAGAACCGTAAGAAGGTACCACGCAGCGAAGCCAATATACGAAAGGTCACGGTATTTTTTAAAATAATCTACCTGTCTTAACATTCTTTCCGTGTACCACGATGCCGCAGAAGGATCGTAGGTTTTAGGATGGAGTACAGGGTCGTATGTTGCAGGATCAGCATTTTTAATAAGTTCGAGGTAGGAATCTGTCTGCGGAATATCGTCAGTGAAATCCTGATAAGCCTTCATGAACTTATTATAATTTGTTGAATTATATGTTATTGCAAAGACGGCGCCGCCGAAGCCTGCATAGACAAAAGGTACTTTCCAGAATTTCCTGTTATAGATCTGTCCCAGTCCTGGCAATGCAACAGCCAGCATTGTTGCTCTCATGGGATCAGCTTTAAGGAAGCGTTTAACCTTTTCCGGAACGGCAATAGTATCCTGTGCTGTACTGCTCTGCAGAATGCAGAACAGCAAAGAAATTATCAATATTGTTATTAATATCTGCGCCTTCATCAGTTATGAAACCGGACGTACCAGTTAAACGGCGCAGTAAAGATAATATTTTCAGGTGTTCAGGCGATCAAGCAGGCCTAAAATGCGTTCCATCTCTTCGTTATTGTCAAAAGGAATGACGATTTTCCCTTTTCCCTGTTCATTGATCCTGAAATTTACGTTTACTGAAAATATCTTATTCAGCTGATCTGTCAGCTGTATAAAATCCTGATTCAGTTGTTGTTTCCTTCTGGTCTTTTCGGAATCCTTTCCCGTTGCGGTCTGCAAATGTCTTACAAGTTCTTCAGTCTGCCGTACCGACAGATCGCCGTCGATAATTTTATAATATACGGAGATCTGTTTTTTTGGATCTTCAATATTCACAAGGGTCCTGGCATGGCCCATAGTCACATGTTTGTTCCGTATCCCCAGCTGGATCTCGGCCGGAAGCTTCAGCAATCTCAGGTAATTCGCGACCGTCGATCTTTGTTTTCCCACCCGTTCGCTGAGTTGTTCCTGGGTAAGCCTGCACTCTTCAATAAGACGCTGAAAACTGATGGCAACCTCCACCGCGTCGAGGTCTTCACGCTGTATATTCTCAACCAGAGCCAGCTCAAGCATCGCCTGGTCATCAGCAGTCCTTATATAGGCGGGAACATGTGTCAGCCCTGCCAGCCTGGAAGCTCTTAAGCGTCTTTCACCTGCTATCAGCTGGTATCTTCCGCTACCGGTTTCCCTTACCGTGAGAGGCTGAACGATGCCAAGCTTTCTGATCGAAGCGGCAAGCTCTTCCATGGCCTGCTCATCAAAGCTGCTCCTCGGCTGATATGGATTCCCGTCTATAAGATCAACCGGTATATCAGTGTTAGCTTCAACTTTCTTCTCGAGTATCTCCTTTTCAACACCTTCAATCAAAGCGCCCAGCCCTCTTCCCAATGCATTCTTTTTTGCCATAACCATTCCTTATCTGGTAAAAATCCTTTAAACCTGCTTAACCCTCGCCTCTTCCTTCTCAAGAAGCTCCTTGGCCAGATTAAGATAATTGACTGTCCCACGCGAATCAGCATCATAAAGAATTGCAGGCTGTCCAAAACTTGGCGCTTCGGAAAGCTTGACATTCCTCTGAATAATTGTCTTGAATACCATCTGCTGGAAATGCTTGTTCACCTCATCGGCAACCTGATTTGATAACCTCAGCCTGGCATCATACATAGTCAGGAGAAATCCTTCAATCTCAAGGCCAGTATTCAGGTTATTCTGAATTATCTTTATAGTATTAAGCAGCTTCCCCAGACCTTCAAGGGCAAAATATTCACACTGAACCGGTATTATAACCGAATGAGCTGCGGTAAGTGCATTTACAGTAAGCAAACCGAGCGAAGGAGAGCAATCAATAAATATGAAATCATAATCATTCTCTATCCTGCTTATCACATTCTTCAGTATCTTCTCCCTTTCCGGCCGGTCAAGCATCTCAATTTCAGCCCCCACAAGATCTATGTTCGATGGCATCAGTGAAAGATTCTCTATCTCACAACGCAAAATAGCTTCGGCCGGCTCCTTATTCTCAATAAGACAATCATAAATCGTACTCCTCATCTGACGAGTGTCAATCCCGATCCCGGAGGTAGCATTTGCCTGCGGATCCGCATCAACTATCAATATCTTCTTTTCAAGAGCCGCGAGGCTCGCTGCCAGATTTATTGCAGTAGTCGTCTTGCCTACTCCACCCTTCTGATTGGCTATCGCAATTATCCTTCCCATCTGCTTTCCTTTAGTATTTAACAGTTTTATTTTGAGCTTCAAATTTACTATTTAATGTACCACTGCTGCGGTAAGTGAAAGATGTAGTTGTAAACATTTTATTTGCGGTTTTCAACATCTTATTAACAACGTTTTTACACGCAAATAATTATATGTCTTTGAATTAATGCTTCTTAGGATAATAAAGTGCCTAAAGTTCATAGAGTTCATAAAGTTCATAAAGTTTACTAAGATAATTGATCTCATAATATTACAACATTAACTATAAAACGATAACTTTAGGCACTTTAGGCACTTTAGGCACTTTAGGCACTTTAGGCACTTTAGGCACTTTCATCATGGCAAATAATTCTCGGAACAATACCTGGCTGGTAATCGTCAATCCCAATGCCGGTAACGGGAAAGGGAGCAAGGACTGGGAAAGGATCTCGGCTCTGTTCGGGAAAGAAGAGATCTCTTTTGAGGCGAAGTTCACTGAAAGGAAAGGTCAGGCAGTTGAATTTGCACGGGATGCGGTCATCAAAGGATTCCGCCAGATAATTTCGGTTGGAGGTGACGGAACTCTGAATGAGGTTATCAACGGCATCTATTCCCAGGAAAAAATTTCTCGCTCAGAGATTACAATAGGAATGATACCCGTCGGGACTGGCAATGACTGGGGAAGGATGTTCGGTATTCCAACTGTTTATGAAGGTGCAGTAAGAGTAATTAAGGACAGGAAAACCCAGCTTCACGATGTCGGAACAGTAAGCTATTATTCAGGAAGCGTACAACAGAAAAGATATTTTATAAATATTGCCGGACTGGGATTTGAGGCTCTGGTTGTAAAAAAGACAAATAAACAGAAGGATAAGGGAAAGAGCAACCAGGCGCTTTATTTTTACAACCTGATATCGAGCCTGGTGTCTTACAGGATCACTCCGGCAGAGATAATCATTGACGGGAAAGGTACCCGTGCATCGATATTCTCCGTCAATGTGGGGAACGGAAGATATTGCGGCGGAGGGATGAGACAGACTCCGGATGCACTGCCCGACGACGGATTTCTGGATGTAACAGTGATCCGGGAAATGGGGAGGATTGAAATAATAAGAAGCCTGAAATTACTATATGACGGAACTATCCTCAGCCATCCAAAGGTAGACGGATACAGGTGCAAGAATGTAATAGTGAATTCAGAGTCATTATTGTCCGTCGAAGCAGATGGGGAATCACTTGGTCACACACCGGCAGAATTCGGCATTATTCCTTCCGGAATCAATGTTGTTTACGGGACAAAGATCATTCAACAACCCTGATCTCAAAGAGTCTGGGCCAGTTCTTTCCGGTTACAAATATCCTGCCCGTCGCTTTGTCAAAAGCTATCCCGTTCAATACATTTATGCTTGTATCGGTCCCCGGATCCTTCAGTATTCCCTTAAGATCAATATAACCAAGAAGTTTCCCGGCAGAAGGATCTATTCTGGCGATCAGATCTGTATTCCAGATATTTGCCCATATTTCGCCATTTATATATTCCAGCTCGTTAAGCTGATCAACCATTTTTTCGTTGTTATATACTTCAAGCCTGGATACAACGGTAAACATTTCCGGTTCGATAATATAGAGCACATTCGTACCGTCACTCATTACTAAATGATCATCCATAGTGGTAAGTCCCCACCCTTCGGACTGGTAATAGATCTTATTAATAAGGTTGAATGTGGATTTTTCATAGACAAATCCAACTTTCGATCTCCAGGTTACCTGGTATATCCTGTCTTTAAACAATGTAATTCCTTCCCCAAAAAGATCCTGACTCAGGTTAAGCTGGCGCAGCACCTTCCCTGTATGCAGTTCTACTTCTCTCAACGTTGATCCGGTTTCCTGTCCTGTTCCTTCATACAATAACCCGTTGTCATAGAATAATCCCTGTGTAAATGCTTCCCGGTCATGAGGATATTCGTTAATGACCTTATAACTGTTTTTTACCGGTATGATATCTGAAAGGATGACCATGAATCGTGCAATAGTTGTCCGGGGCCTGCCTCCTCGGTATGCAACAGCCTTCAGCGATCTTCTCCCGGTACTCAGAGTAAAAGATCCGGGAATTGAATAATCCCACGGGCCCTGCCTCAGAGTAACTACAGCCTTACCGTCATAATAGAGCAGTACCGAATCGGGTTCAGGACCAGGATTTACTGAGGTAAGAATAACATTTACCGGATAGCCTGATCTGAATGTCGAATTCTCTTCAGGACTCTTCATCCTTATCAGTCTGATCTCTTCATCTGCCTTGACTGCAGGTATTGCTTCCCCTTTCTCCTCCCCGGCCTTCCCCGGGCGGCCTGAGCATGAAAGAGTCCAAACTGTAAGCAACACTGATAAGATCAGGGAAAGATATTTAACAGAATTATTTCTCATCCGGACTTATTATCCTGGTAATTAGTCGTTTAAATATATTTTTTCTTGCAGAATTAATCCTTTTTTCTGCAACCTTCATCTCAAGATCGTAAGGAAAAAGCATTTGCCACACTTCACTCCAGCCCGGGAATCCGCCAAGATTCCTGTCATCGATATAAATATCAGCATCTATTTTCCTGCTTATTGATTCGGTAAGAATTTCCTCGGGATAATTTTTATTGACAGCATAAAATTCGATACCGTTCAGTCTGCAGTATTCGACTGCCTCCTCAAGCTCCTTCCCTGCCCTGAATGTCCAGAGGATCAGTCTGGCGCCTTTTTTCTCAAGCTCCTTCAGGGTCCGGAATGCAAACAGCTTCTCCTTTCCTATCGCAGGATATTCGTGATCAACAATAGTGCCGTCAAAGTCCACAGCAATTTTTATGTTCAATAGATCATCCATCCTGTGTTTCTCCGAGGAGCCAAATTTAACCAAATTGAAGTTATTACTGAAATTTATCTTAATTTTAACTTCTTCGCGATATCAAATGACCAAAATGAAGCATATTCCCAACTTTATTACATCTCTCAACCTGACATCAGGCTTTGTTTCAATTATTTTCACCCTTAACGGAGATCCTGTTACGGCCTCCTGGCTAATACTTGCAGCGATGATATTTGATTTTCTGGATGGTTTCTCCGCAAGGTTGCTGAAGGCTTATTCGGATATCGGGAAAGAGCTTGATTCTCTGGCAGATGTGGTAAGCTTCGGTGTTGCACCCGGATTAATAATATTCCTGCTCCTGGCAGAAGCCCTCGGGGTTTCACAGCCATTTACTATCACTTCCGACTCTTTGCCTGTATTCCTTCTGTTATGTTCCTCAGCTGTTATGCCGGTTTGTGCCGCATTGCGCCTTGCTATCTTCAATATCGACGAAACCCAGGCCAGATCCTTCAAAGGCTTGCCCACTCCTGCAAGTGCACTCGCAGTAATTTCAATTGTTTTTGCATCATTTTACGGCGATCCGGGTATCAGCAAATCAATAACAGGATCTCCGGCTGCAATGTTGATACTTACTCTGGTCCTCTCACTTCTTATGGTAAGCCGTATACCGCTCCTTTCCCTGAAAACTTCCCATCTAAGGTTCAAAGGTAATGAAGGCAGATATTTACTCATAATAATGACAGTACTGTCATTTGCTTTCGGAGGGATAAATGCAGCCCCGCTGATAATACCTTTGTATATACTTGCATCGCTCGCCTCACTTCTTTTCAAAGAAAAAGCTCATAACCTTTAACTTCCGGCTTCCGGCTTCCGGCTCCCGGCTCCCGGCTTCCGGCTTGCGGCTTGCGGCTTGCGGCTCTTTGCTCTTTGCCCTCCGCTCTTTGCTCTGAGCTCTCCGCTCTCTGCTCTCCGCTCTCCGCCCTTTGCCCTGAGCTCTTCGCCTAATAAACATGTCCCTCTCCTGAAAGCTCTTCCTCAGTTATCTTTTCCCGGCTGATCGCTCTCCATGCATACCATATATACAATATTACAAAAGGTATAATAAATGATACATACATCATGGTTTTCAGGGTAAAGAGGCTGGAGGAAGCATTCCGGATCGTCAGGGAACTCCTGAGGTCGAATGACGACGGATAGAATGCAGTCCCGTTGAAGCCTGCAATAAGGAAGAGGGAAAAAACAGTGAGGATAGTCCCGGCTCCGCTAAACCAGATCCCCTTCCGGCTGCCATTAAAGATCGTAGTAATTAATCCATACAGTACTCCTGCGACACCGGCAAGGAAAAGGATCAGTACCACAGGCATCTGAATCAGATTGGACAGGTATTTGAATTTCTCCATCACTACATTGCCTGTCACCTCATCGACCGCATAGCCTTTCGAGACAAAAAGTGAGACTACGAAAAACAGGAAAAATACAAGGAATGCAACAGAATTTATAATCAGCTTCCTTACCGATCTGTCTGTAAGATCTTCATCGCTTACTGAATTAATAATGAACATTGATGCGTTGCATTTTACAAGGAAGAGTACTGCAAGTCCGAGAGCTACATTCCTTGCATCGAGCAGGGCTTCGAGGCCGTGCCACTGATTAGCCCATTTAACATGGTTCATATAGTCGAGGCTGAACTGTGATCCTGTAAAGAATGTAGCAACTTCCGTGCCTATAAGGAAAGGCCCCAGCGCACCGTTCAGATACAGGAAAATATCAAAGGTTTTCCTGCCAAATACATTTGCCGGTTTAGACCTGTATTCATAGGCTATTGCCTGGATTATAAAACTGAACAATATCGCTATCCAGACCCAGTATGCACCTCCAAAGCTGGAAGCATAGAAGAGAGGGAAGGATGCAAAAAATGCACCGCCGAAAGTGACAAGTGTAGTGAAAGTAAACTCCCATTTCCGTCCCAGGGCATTTACAAGAATTGTCTTTTGCTTTTCATTGGCAGGAAGCGAGAAGATCATCGACTGGCCACCCTGGACAAACATCAGGAAAACCAGCAGCGCTCCCAGGAGAGATATTATTATCCACCAGTAGCTTTGCAGGAATGAATATGAAATCAGTGTTATCATCTTATTTTCCTCCTAATGTTTTGGTCCTGTTTTAATCTGTCTTATCATAATAGACACTTCGGCAAACAGAAGTGCTGTAAATAGAATTGCAAAAAGGATGAATGTCGTGATCACTGAACCAGTGCCGATCTGGGAGACTGCAGCAGATACAGGCATAAGGTCCTGTATTATCCATGGCTGACGGCCCATCTCGGCAAGAACCCAGCCTGACTGACTGGCAATATACACAAGCGGGATGGAGATTATAAGAATCCATAGGAACCATTTTTGTTTAGTGATCGTCCCCCTGTAGTTAAAAAACAATGCGAGGGCGCAGACAAGTATGAAAAAGAAACCCAGCATTACCATAAGGTGGAATGTATAAAAGGCTACTGATACGTTAGGGATTGCATCTTCGGGTTTATTCAGGAAACCATATCCGAAATAACTGAAATAATTATCGATGAAGTCCTTATCATTGAACATTTCTTTAATGTTATTAGCCTGTTCAGTATCGTTTATCATCCTTGCCCTCTTATAGTCCATCAGCACTTCCCTGGCAAACTTCCCCCTTTCCATCTTCTCGGTGACAGGTATAATATCAGATCTTTCGGGTGAACCGTAAAGCAGATCTGTTATCCCTGGAACATAGGCATTTTTATCACCACCGGTCATAACTGACAGGAAACCTGGTATCTCTATTTTGAAGACAAAGTCTTTTTTTGTCTTTTCCCCCAGTTTCTGACCGGAGTCTTTAAGTATACCTGCAGCAACAAGACCAGCATTACTTTTCCCATTGTAATGAGCTTCAAAAGCCGCAAATTTTATTGGCTGATGTTCAGCTAAGGTTCGTGCCGATGTATCTCCTGTAAATGCCACTGTGAGCGAAGATGCCAGCCCGAATATCCCCGCGATAAGTATACTCTTCTTTGCAAGCCATTCCTCACGGTTTTTCAGAAGGAACCAGGCGCTCACACCCAGGACAAATACAGATGCAAGTAAAAACCCTGAAGTAACTGTATGGAAGAATGTATCAATAGCGACGGGATTAAAGAGGACAGCCCAGAAGTCAGTCATCTCGTTCCGTGCAGTTTCGGGATTGAATGTCATTCCTACCGGATTCTGCATCCATGCATTTGCGACCAGTATCCATAATGCCGATAGGTTAGCGCCTATCCCGACCAGCCAGGTCGATGCGAGATGGAATTTTTTTCCAACTTTGTTCCATCCGAAAAACATAACGGCTACAAAAGTCGATTCAAGGAAAAATGCGAGTATACCTTCTATAGCCAGAGGTGCTCCGAAAATATCCCCGACAAACCAGGAATAATTTGACCAGTTGGTTCCGAATTCAAATTCCAGAATAATCCCTGTAGCCACTCCAATAGCAAAATTAATCCCGAACAGGGTCATCCAGAACTTTGTCATTCTTTTCCATTCCTCCTTACCTGTCCTGACATATATTGTCTCCATTATAGCAACTATAAATGACAGACCCAGGGTCAGAGGAACAAATATCCAGTGATACATGGCAGTCAGGGCAAACTGTGCCCGCGACCAGTCAACAAGTGACAAATCAGCATTTTCAATCATGAGATTTATTTGAGGGTGTTAATTGATCAAGTACATAGTCGCTTCTCTGTTTCTCATTTTCAAAGTTCTTCTTAAGAAAATCTGGGAAAAAGAAGAGTTTAAGTATAGCGAAAATAATAAAAAGCTTAATAAGAATTATGATCCAGACTTTCTTTCCCCAGGATGACATGTTTGAAAATCCATCATAATAAAAGCGGAAAACCTTCTTTAAAAGATCTTTCATTATAAGCACTATGTTGATCCTTGCAATATACAAATAAGAATATCTGTAACCTTTCAATCTCCGGATGCTAAATTGGTCTTCTGCTCCGGATCATTTCCGGATGTGTTATTTGTATCTTTTCCCTTAGCCTCATTATCAGGTGTTTCATGGGAAAGATCGCTCTGTGCCAGTCCGGAAGTGATCTTCTGCACAGGCTTGAAGCTGTAAAAGAACTCCCGGGCAAAAACCCTCAGAACTGTATAACCCGGTATCCCCAGTATCATACCGGGTATTCCTGCAGCAAACCCGGCAGCCAGCACAACAATGAAGACCTCAAGGGGATGGGCTTTAACGCTGTTTGAAAAAATCAGGGGCTGAAATATGACATTATCAATTAACTGAGTTATGGCTACCACTGCCGTCATAAAATATACAAGAGGAACGACAACCGTTGTAAAATCCTGGTTAACATGTGATGCCACTCCCATTACAATTGTTATAAAAAAGCCCAGCCAGGGACCTATATAAGGTATTACATTCAGTATCCCGATAATCAGACCCATAACAAGAGCCTGCTGAAAGTCAATCCCAGCAATCGTCATCCCTATATCAATAAGTATCATGACACAGGTACACTGAATGAGTATCCCAATGAAATACCTTGTCAGAAGGTTCTTGATTGAATATAATGCATGGGTAAAACCCTCCGTATATTTGTCGGGAACCCACATCAGTATAGATTCAAAGAACAGATGCTGATCTTTCAGGAAAAAGAAAGTTATGAATGTGATCGAAAAAACAGCCACTGCTATATTTCCAAGAACTCCCAGAAGTGATCCGAGAAAACCCTTTACCTTTTCAATATCCAGAATTTCTGAAAGCTTCTGGTTAATGAATTCCTGAACAGAAAAATCAGAGTTCATATTCCGCCCGACTGAGCGGATCAGATCTTCAATGAATTTGATCGGTTTTTCTACAAGACTGACAATCTTTTCAGTCTCTAAGGTTGAAAAATAATTTATCTGCTTTGTTACGAGAGGTACAAAAATTAAAAAGAAAAGAATTATAAGACCCCATATTATAATGAGTGTCAGAAGAGCCGCCAGAGTCCTCGGAAAACCCCATTTCCTGATCCGTATACTGCTGAAAAGATCGACCAGCGGACGTCCCATTATTGACAGAACCCCTGAAACAAGGATATAGACCACTATGCTCCGGAAGTACCATGCTGCGGCCAGAAGCAGTACAACCGCAAAAAATATCAAAATGTTCCTGAATAAGGGCTTCAAGCTTATATAGTTTCTTTTACAAACCTAACTTAAATTTCTGAAAATTCAATGCCCTGCCATATTGCCAGTTAAATGACAACTTGCCCGCCATTATGTCATGAAAATGATTTTGGAACAGATCTTGAAATATATGGGATATAAAACTTAAAAATATGTTTAACTTAAAAATAATGGAGGACAAAGCTATGTTACCAACGATTACAAGGAGAAGTTTCAGCCCGTTTCTGTCGAATCTTTTTGATGATGATTTCTTTCCTGTACTGACAGGTCGCAACAGTTCGATGCCGGCAGTCAACATCAGGGAAAATGAAAAGAATTTCACACTTGAACTTGCTGTTCCCGGTATTGACAAGAAAGATCTTAAGATTGACATCAACGAGGATGTTCTTACAATTTCACACGAATCAAAAAGTGAAACGGAAGAGAACCATGATGGTTACAAGAGGAAAGAGTTCAGCTATTCCTCATTCTGCAGGAGTTTCTATGTTCCCGAGAATGTTAATGTTGACAAGATCGGAGCCAATTACAAAGACGGGGTTCTGATTGTTGAGCTTCCGAAGAATGAAGAAGAAAAGAGTAAGATCACAAGGCAGGTAAAGATCTCGTAATTTTTGAAAAAAAGACCGCTTGAAGAGAGAGGCTGAATATCAGCCTCTTTCTTTTTGTTTACATTCTTGCGCAAATCTTTCTGCAAATCTTTTCCCGAAGAGTCTCAGGTCCTCTTCCTTCTGGCCTGAAGGCCGGAACCTGAATGCAGCTGTTTCTTCAAATATCTTCAGTTTGAGAGTTTTCAATGTTTCAAGGATAATTCCGGCAGCTTCTCCGCTCCAGCCGTAAGATCCGAATGCTCCGGCCATCTTGCCCTTGTCACGTATAGGATTGATCACTGCAAACATTTTATAAACCGGCAGAAGGGTATTCTGATTAATTGTGGGAGAACCGATCAGCAGAGCACTTGACTCAGTTATGAGTCCATCCAGCTCATTAAGATCAATATGTTCAATATCAACGACCTTTACGCTAAAATCCCCTGTTTCCCTTATCCCCTTTGCAATTGCCTCAGCGGCAATTCCTGTAAAACCATAAGCTGAAACATAAGCGACAAGAATATTTTTACCGGTTACACCTGCATTTTTTGCGATGTATTCATTTGCATATTTTTCAGTCAGTTTAACGATCTTTGCTCTGTTCTTATCAAGCACAGGTCCGTGTCCCGGACATATATACCTTATATCCAGCGGCTTTATCTTTTCAATAGCTTTGATAAGAAACCTGCTGTAAGGCTTAAGGATCACATCAAAATAATATCTGAAGGCTTTCAGGTAATTATCAGTAAGTTCATCTGTCATTTCCCGGGTGCAATAATGAGCACCGAAGGAATCGCAGGTAAAGAGTATCCCGTCTTCCTCCAGCCATGTATAGATAGAATCCGGCCAGTGAAGGTTTGGGGCTGAAATGAAGTGTAAGGTCTTGTTCCCCAGATCAAGAGTATCGCCGTCTTTTACGACCATAGACCTGAAGGGGACATTGAGCATTTCCTCAAGATATTTTATTGCATTACCGCTGCCGACTACAGTTGCTTCCGGAGCAGCTTCGAGCAACAGCTTCAGGCTTCCTGAATGATCGGGTTCGGTATGATCAAGGATTATATAGCTGATGCAGGCCGGATCAGTAACCGAATTAAGCTTTTCAAAATAAACATCACTGAACTTTTCCTTTGCCACTTCAACAAGGGCTTTTTTCTCCCCGTTGATGAAGTAAGAGTTATATGTGGTACCAAATTCGGTTGTCATGACTATATCAAAAGTCGTGATATCAAAATCAAGGATACCGATCCACTTTACATCCTCAGTTATATTTATTATCCTGTCATCTTTACTTCTCATTTCTCTTCTTTCTTTTCAGATCTTTGCAATTACACTTTTGTTTGCTTTCACCTGCTGCAGTAAGGGTATCTCGATTTCAGTCCCCACGGGCAGAAATATATCAACTCTGGATCCGAATTTTATAAATCCCAGTTCATCGCCCTGTCTGACATTATCACTAAGTTTGGCATATGTGACGATCCTTCTGGCAACAGCGCCGGCCACCTGCCTTATAAGTATCTCCTTCCCCGTATCAGTTTCAATGACTATTGTACTCCTCTCATTCAGTTCTGACGATTTGGGATGCCATGCCACCATATAGTTCCCGGGATGATATTCCACGTATTTGATCTTACCTGAGACAGGATACCTGTTGCTGTGCATATTGAAAGGCGACATGAAAATTGAAACCTGTAAGCGCAGGTCCCTGAAATATTCCTTCTCCTCAGTCTCCTCAACAACAACTACCTTCCCGTCTGCCGGTGCATATACAAGTCCCGGATCGGGATCAAGTCTTCTGGCAGGCAGCCGGAAAAAAAACAGAAGGAAAGTATACATCATGAGTGAAAACAATACTGCAAGCCATCTGATAAGCGTATTGCCCGGAAGAATTATCCAAAGCAACACATTGAACAGGATCAGCAGAATAAACCCGAAGATCAGTATTTTATATCCTTCTCTGTGAATGCTCATTTCCTGAAAATTATAACAAAACTAACTAAGTAAGCTCAATCAACCAAAAAACGTTATAAAAAGAAATACAAGAGGGAATGACAAAAGGGTGCTGTCAAACCGATCCATAAAACCACCGTGCCCGGGCATAATGGATCCGGAATCTTTTATTCCCGTGCTCCTCTTGAACATCGATTCTATAAGATCCCCGAATGTCCCGCTGACCGCTACCAGCAAAGCGACAATTATCCACTCAGGTGTATCAAGCACACCGAGCAGACCTGATAATAACCAGGCAGATAATACTGATAAAATAATTCCTCCGGCAAATCCTTCCCATGATTTTTTAGGTGAGATCCTCTCAAGCAACCTGTGCTTCCCAAAGGTTATTCCCGAAAGATAGGCTCCTGTATCGTTGACCCACAGCAGGACAAAAAAACCTATTATTATTCCCGGTGAGAAAACACCTCCATCATATCGGATCAACGGATTTATTCCTTCTCTTCCGAACGCGGCAAATGGGAAGAAAGAAAAAGGAAGTGCGGTATAAATGACACTAAATATTGTATGGGCAAGAGAATCAAACGGGTTATCCTGTCTGCGGTAAAGTTCAAAAATCATAATCCCGGCAATAAAAGGGATCAGAATCAGCAGGTACCTGAAACCGAGTATCCCTGAGGCAACCAGGGTTGCCAGAATATAAACAGCTATACCTGTAAGCATACCCGGGATCATTTGTGCATTTACTCCCGTACTTCTGATTATCCTTAAATATTCATATTGTGTCCCCGAAAGGATTATAAGACCGGTGAGGAAAAATGAGACAGGGTGAAGCCAGAAGCCACCCAGAGTGAATATTACAATCCAGGCTCCCGTTAAGGTCCGTCTGTATATCTCTTTCAACCTGCCAATATTTTATTTTCCGCCAGTGGATTCTTCTGCTGGCTTTTCAGGATCAACAGTCACTTTCAGACCGGCATCCTTTACAGTCGGATCACCAGCAGTAGCAGTTTTATTAACCTCATCTTCTGTTACGACACTGGCTGTATTATTATCAGCCATTTTTCTGTCTTTTTCTTCCTGCTCTTCTTTCAGTTTGTCGGCTTTTCTCTTGCCGAATATCCTTTCGAGGTCTTCGCCAAAAATAACCTCCTTTTCAAGCAGCAGTTCAGCCAGTTCTGTCAGTCCCTTCATATTTGCCCTGAGAACATCCTTGGACCTGTTGTATGATTCTTCAATTATTTCCTTTACCTCACGGTCTATAAGCTCGGCTGTCTTTTCGCTGTAGGGCTTTGTAAATCCGAAGTCTGATTGCCCTGATGAATCATAGAAGCTTATATTTCCAACCTTATCGCTCATTCCGAAGAATGATACCATTGCATAAGCCTGTTTTGTTATCTTTTCCAGGTCGCTGAGAGCTCCGGTGGATACTTTTCCGAAAACCAGTTCTTCGGCAGCCCTTCCACCCAGTGCATATGCCATCTCATCGAGGAGCTGTTCGCGGGTCGTTATCTGCCTTTCTTCGGGAAGATACCATGCAGCGCCCAATGCCCTGCCACGTGGTATAATTGTTACCTTCACGAGAGGACTTGCATGCTCAAGAAGCCAGCTTACAGTAGCATGACCAGCTTCATGGTAGGCAATTGTCTTTTTCTCCTGAAGGGAAATGATCTTGTTCTTTCTTTCAAGTCCGCCCACAATCCTGTCAATGGCATCAAGGAAATCCTGCTTTTCAACAACTGTCTTGTTTTTCCTGGCAGCAATAAGTGCAGCTTCATTACATACATTGGCAATATCGGCTCCGGAAAATCCGGGAGTCTGTTTGGCAAGAAAAGCTACATCGAAATTCTTTGCGAGCTTTATTGGCCGCAGATGTACCTTGAAAATGGCTTCCCTTTCATTAAGGTCGGGAAGCTCAACATGTATCTGCCTGTCGAAACGGCCTGCCCTCAGTAATGCCCTGTCAAGGATATCGGCCCTGTTTGTGGCAGCGAGAATGATGACCCCCATATTCGTCCCGAAACCATCCATCTCGGTAAGAAGCTGGTTCAGGGTGTTCTCACGTTCATCATTCGATCCGAAATTTGCATTTCTGCCCCTTGCCCGGCCTACTGCATCGATCTCATCAATGAATACTATACAGGGAGCCTTCTCCTTAGCCTGTTTGAAAAGGTCTCTTACCCGCGAAGCGCCTACTCCGACAAACATTTCAACGAAATCCGATCCGGATATTGAAAAGAACGGAACGTTGGCTTCACCGGCCACTGCTTTTGCAAGAAGTGTCTTGCCGGTACCCGGAGGACCAATCAGAAGAGCTCCCTTCGGGATCTTTCCTCCCAGCTGGGTATATTTTTTCGGATTCTTGAGAAAATCAACTATCTCCATCACTTCGGTCTTGGCTTCCTCAAGGCCCGCAACATCACTAAAATTAATTTTGACGTTTGTATCCTTATCAAATATCTGCGCCCTCGATTTACCGACACTGAAAATACCTCCGGCTCCACCTGAACCACCTCCTGCCATCCTGCGCATCATAAAAAGCCAGACCACTATAAGAAGCGCCGGAAGAATAAGCCACCCCAGGATATCGGTAAAATAGTTCTTCCTTGTAATATATTCGGGGTAAATCAGGTCACTGTCACTATATCCCGCATTTTTCTGAGTTTCGAGGATAAATGGTTCAAAATTGCTAATATCACCTATATTATATGTGTAATGGGGTTTTGGTACCTGCAGTCCCATTCCTCCTCCTGGCTTGGGAAGGTTCTCGTACCTGCCCGAACTGACCGCGTCACCGGTCAGATAGATCTCCGCAATATCCTTGTTGACAACAACGAGCTTTTCAATATCATGCTTTGCGATCATCTCCTTTATCATGCTGGTCGTTGCCCGCTGCGCGACATTCCTGTTGAATAAGATCTCAAACAGGATGAAGGAAAGCGCTATAATTGCAAATATCCAGTTGCTGTTGAACCTCGGCTTGACATTCTTGTCTCCCTTTTTTTCGGGAGAAGGCTTATTTGTATTCTGGGTCATAGAAAATTACTTGCTTAGCTTATCTTCCATAATTTCAATATGGGCATCTGCCCAGAGTGATTCGAGACTGTAAAAACTCCTGTACTGCTCAAGGAAAATATGGACAACCACATTCCCGTAATCAATAAGCACCCAGAAACAATTTTCAAGTCCCTCAACATGTAACGGCTTCTCTCCGGTTTTTTCCATAACAACATCTTCAACTGAATCACATATGGAATCAACCTGGGTTACCGATGAACCATGACATATAACAAAATAATCAGTGACAGGGTTTTCAAGTTTTCGCAGATCTATCTTAAGTACATCCTTCCCCTTTTTATCAAAGATTCCCTTTATTATGCTTTTCAAAAGAACTTCGGCGCCGTCGGACCTTTTTTTCATCAAAAATTAATAGTTACAAATCAAGGTGCAAAAGTACGAACTTTTATCTGTATTTTTGTTACTTAAGTCCATTTTTACAAGAACAGTACCAAATACATTGCGTACCACCTGTCCGACAAGTATTCCTTCAGTAAAAACACTGTTATTCTGTCCACTATGATTATTGGATCAAATATTCAGTTCTACGGATTGCTTGAATCCACAAATACTTATGCATCAGAATGTCTGAAAGTTTCTGAATTACAGGAAGGTACCGTCATTTATGCCGATTTCCAGACTGCCGGGAAAGGACACCAGGGGAACAGGTGGGAAAGTGAAAACGGAAAGAATCTTATTTTCAGCATAATCCTTTACCCCTCATCCGTAAGGCCTGAGGATCAGTTCCTTATATCAATGGCCATATCACTCGGAATATCTGATTTTCTGCAGGGTATAATTCCTGAGGTAAAGATCAAATGGCCTAATGACATTTATGTAAAAGATGATAAAATTGCAGGCATACTTATCGAGAACACTTTGATCGGAGACACAATAGAAAGCAGTGTTGCCGGTATAGGTCTAAATATCAACCAGGAGAAATTCAGTTCCGGAATTCCGAATCCTGTTTCAATCAAGCTTATAACCGGTAAGGAGAGCGATATCCGTGCCTGCCTTAAACAGTTGCTTAATTCTCTCGATAGCAGGTATAAGCAACTTCTTTACGGTGACAGGCAACTAATAAGGGATGAATACATTTCACTGCTGTACAGGGCTGGTGAATGGCATGAATACAGCGCAGAAGGAAAAGTTTTCAGGGGAATGATAAAAGGAATCTCAGCAACCGGAAACCTTGAAATTGAAAGGAAAGACAGGTCAGTCAACAGTTACTCTTTCAAGGAAGTAGAATACCTTATTTAGTATCTTTAATTCATAAATATTCATAATTTACTATATCCCTTTGTGCCCTTCGTGTGAACTTTGTGCTCTTTGTGGTTTAAAAACTTTATTTAACCGCAAAGGACACAAAGGATTACACAAAGGACACAAAGGTTATGAATTATCTAAGTCATTTTGCCCCAACCATCGAATTTTTCAATTTCCTTAACCAGCACGTCAAGAAATTGTCTTACCGGTTCCGAAGCAGCCATTTTAAGGAAGGGGTTCATTTCTGCCTCAAATGACAGCTTTATCTCAGAATATTTATCAGGAGTTTCCTGAAGGAAGACAGTAATTAAAAAATCGTTCTGCAACAGGGCATTGCCAGTAAAAACGATTTTATTGTACATGATCTTTTCTTTTAACTGAACGGTCACTGTTCCAAGTGTATCAGCCCTGAAGGAGCATGAATTCTGGTTAAATTCGAGATCAGTGAATGATGAAGCCGGGACAAAGCGGCTGAAATTCCTTAAATCCGTTGCAAAATCAAATATCACTTCAGGAGCCTGGTTCACCTTTGCGCTGCGGCTGTCAAAACGAGTCATACTTCCCATTTCACCTGATTATTTTATTCCCCAGTTTTCAGGGTCCGTCCTCCACTTCCTGAGAGTCTCCACATCTGCTTCAGTTATATATCCGGTGGCAAGGGCTGTATCAATCAATACTGTATAGTTGCAGAGGGTATTAAGGTTGCAGTTTTCAGCTGCGAAGGCATCATATGATTTTTTAAATTCATATGTAAAAATTGCAGTCATTCCAAGGACTTCACAATTTTTGTCCCTCAGGGCTTTAACAGCATTAAGGCTGCTGGAACCTGTCGAAATAAGATCTTCAATCACAACAACTTTCTGGCCTTCCTGATAATAACCCTCTATCTGGTTACCCAGTCCGTGTTCCTTTGCTCCTGACCTGACATAGATAAACGGCAGTTCCAGTCTGTCGGCAACCAGAGCACCATGAGATATCGCACCGGTAGCAACACCCGCAATAATTTCAGCCTGCGGATAAAGGTTATTGATCAGGGATACAAATGAATCACGAATATATTTTCTTACCTCAGGAAAGGAAAGTGTTTTCCTGTTATCACAGTAAATCGGGGATTTCCAGCCGGAAGCCCATGTAAAAGGATTTGACGGTTGCAATTTTATTGCTTTAATTTGTAAAAGATATTCAGCTATTCGTTTTGCATTAGTCTCCATAAAAGTATGTATAAGGTTCATTTTGAAAACAGATTCATTCTGATAAGCCCTGAACCTGACCGGTTACAAAAATACGGGTTATTCCTTAAATTCAATGACACCAAAGAACTTTATAGGATAATTGCAGATTTTCAGGCAAATCCGGAGATATCAGCAATAAATATCTACGGTCCGGATATCCTGCATATCTGGAAGATCTTCAGGATCTATTTTACCGAGGTAGGTGCAGCCGGCGGGCTTGTAAGGCATACCTCCGGAAGATTCCTGTTTATAGAGAAGAAAGGAAGGCTCGACCTGCCGAAAGGTCATATCGAACCAGGGGAGGAAGCTGAGGCCTGTGCATTAAGGGAAGTCAGCGAAGAATCAGGTATCAGGGGCCAGACAATTGTAAAACCACTGGAACCAAGCTATCATACATATACATGGGAAGGTATCTCCTACCTGAAAAAGACAAGCTGGTTCCTTATGAAATATAATGGTGAAATGATAACCGAGCCACAGATAAAAGAGGGAATTACCAAGGTGGAATGGCTTCTGCCCGATGAACTTAACAAGATCAAAGGAAGTGCCTGGTTGTCCCTGATGGATATGATCAATATATCGGTCCTTAAAGTATAGGGTTGGAAGTCCGAAGTCGGAAGCCGGAAGTCGGAAGCCGGAAGTCGGAAGCCGGAAGTCGGAAGCCGGAAGTCGGAAGCCGGAAGTCGGA